>Ga0302322_100000593_pt1 | contig 27867 bp, 32 predicted proteins | sample Fen_T0_2_FD_203757 | JGI IMG/M metagenome (GOLD analysis project Ga0302322, IMG submission 203757) | Peat permafrost microbial communities from Stordalen Mire near Abisko, Sweden - Fen_T0_2 | ecosystem: Environmental > Terrestrial > Soil > Wetlands > Permafrost | place: Sweden: Abisko...
GTGGTGATCGTGGCAAATCTGGCGCCCAGAAAGCTGCGCGGGGTCGAGTCCAACGGCATGATCGTTGCGGCGTCGCCTGAGGGTGGAAAACCGGTGCTGGCGAGTTTTCTGGAAGATGTGCCGGTGGGGACGAGGCTGAAGTAAGGCTGCCCTGAGCTTCGCTCGGCTGGACGGGTCAGAGACCCGTCCCCACACGATCATGTTCATCGACTCCCACGCTCATCTCGAAGGCAAGCGCTACGACTCCGACCGCGATGACGTGCTAGCGCGGGCGAAGCAGAGCGGGATTGAAGCGTACCTCGCGATCGGCAATGGTGAGGGACCGGATACTGCCGATTGCGGAATTCGGCTGGCCGAAAAATACGCAGGCAAGCCTGAATATCCGAAAATCTGGGCGAGCGTTGGCATCCATCCCCACGAAGCGGCGCTCGCGAATGACGAAGCTTACGCGCGCTTGGAGCAGTGGGCGCGTCATCCGCGGGTGATTGCCTGGGGCGAAATCGGACTAGACTACTTCTACGACCACTCACCGCGCGAGGTTCAGAAGACAGTCTTCGTACGACAAATAGAACTGGCGCGCGCGGCCAAGCTTCCAATCATCATTCACTGCAGGCCGTCGGACAACAGCGAGAATGCCTGGGACGACTGCCTGAAGTTGATCAGCGAAACCTGGGTTTCCACCGGACTGGGCGGGATCCTACATTGCTTCACGGGAACCGTGGAGCATGCCCGGCGCGGGCTGGACCTGGGATTCATGATCTCGTTTGCCGGCAATGTTACTTTTCCCAAGGCGCAGAACATCCGCGATGCCGCCAAACTTGTGCCGCTTGACCGCATGCTGATCGAAACCGACTCCCCGTATCTGGCACCGCTTCCACACCGGGGAAAGCGTAACGAACCAGCGTTCGTGGTCGAGACGGCACGCCACATTGGAGAGTTGCGCGGCCTCTCAACTGAGAAAATTGGCCGCCAAACGGCACAAAACTTCTACAGATTTTTCAAACTGGGTGAAAAGCGCGAAACAGCGGACGCGCCAGCTTAGCGTGCCCAGGGATTGTTCTTCTGATACCCTCAATGGTTATATGCTGGGGTTCACGGTAGCTCGGGCTACGGGCAACCACTGTTTGGACTTGAGGGATTTCAGAGTCTGTGGCCAGTAGCTCGCAGCAAAAGCAGGTGCTGCGCCTCGCTCATCATGACAATCTGATTTAGAAGCCCGTCATCGAATTTTATGCCCGAAAACACTTTCGATATCGTCAGCAAGATCGACCTGCAGGAAGTCTCGAACGCGATCCAGCAGGCCATGAAAGAGGTCAGCACGCGCTTCGATCTGAAGGACTCGAAGTCCAGCATCACGCTTGAGGGCAAGGATGCGATCATTCTGCACTCGATCGACGAGTTCAAGCTGAAGCACGTCAACGACGTTCTTCAGCAGAAACTCGTCAAGCGCGGTGTGGCCCTGAAGGGTCTGACCTACGGTGCGGTGGAATCTTCGCTGGGCGGCGCCGCCAAGCAGCGCATCACCATGCAGCAGGGGATCCCGATCGAGAAGGCCCGCGACATCGTGAAGCTCATTAAGAACTCGAAGCAGAAGGTGCAGGCCTCGATTCAGGGAGACCTGGTGCGAGTGAGCGGCAAAGACCGGGACTCGCTGCAGGAAGTCATTGCCTTGCTGCGGCAGCAGGACTTTGGAATCGATATGCAGTTTACGAATTACCGGACGAACTGAACACCTACCACGGAGGCACAGAGTCACGGAGAAGACCAAGAAACAGAACAGGATCTTCTCCGTGTCTCCGTGGTGAGAATTGCCTGGGCCTAGATTGAGTACAACCACCGCCATCAACGGGAAAGAGATCTTCGATCTGCTGCGGGACGATCTCGCCGCTATCGAAGAGGAATTTGGGCGCGATACCGTCTCGAAGGTCTCGGCGATTACGGAGATCGGCGAGTACCTGCGCGCGGGCGGAGGCAAGCGGATTCGACCAGCGCTACTGTTGCTCTCAGCCAAACTGTTCAACTACAAGGGCACGGGCGCGGTAAAGCTGGCCTCGGTAGTGGAGATCATCCATACCGCCACTCTGGTTCATGACGACATCATTGACGAAGCCCAGATCCGGCGCGGACGCCCGGCGGCCAACACCAAGTGGGGTAACGCCAAGTGCGTGCTCGCCGGCGATTGGCTTTACATGCAGGCCTTCAGGATTGCCGTGCAGGAACGTAATTTCCGCATCCTCGATGTTCTGATTGACTTGACGCAGCAAATGGTGGAAGGCGAGCTTCTGCAAATGGAGAAGCTCGGCAAGCTGATCTCGCTGCAGGAACACCTCGATCTGATCTACCGCAAGACCGCGTGCCTGTTCTCGGTATCCATGCGGATCGGGGGCATACTGGGCGGCGCCACCACGGAGCAGGAACAGCAGCTCGGGCAATACGGTCACGACCTGGGAATGGCCTTCCAGATTGTCGACGATGTGCTGGACCTGACGGCATCGGAGAGCGTACTGGGCAAGCCGGTGGCCAGCGACCTGCGCGAGGGCAAGGTGACCATGGCGGTCATCCATGCGCTGGAGCGGTGCACGCCGCTGGAGCGGAAACAGATTGAAACAATCCTGCGCGACCGAGCGTTTAACGGCGTGGCGCATGCCGACATTCTTGCCATCCTGAACCGCTATGGTTCTCTCGAATATGCTTCGAAAGAGGCAACGGGATATGCCGAGTCGGCGCGCAAGGCGATCTGCACGTTCCCGGATTCGGAGATCAAGCGGGCGCTGCTCTGGGCGCCCGAGTTTGTGGTGGCGAGGGAGAAGTAGCTGCTGGCTCCCAGCTACTAGCTTCTAGCAACCTCGAAACTACGAGTGGTACGTCTCCACACCAAGGGCTTGCTGGTAGCTAGCAGCCAGCAGCTAGAAGCTTCCCTTCACGGCAATCCCCATCATCTCGAATCGACCACCCTTCAGCAGCGGTCCTGAGCCCAGAAACGCCCGCGCGGGCAGGCGATTCTTCGAAAAATGCTTTAAGTATTCCGCATTAAAGCGCTCCCACAGGGACACATCGGGCGAGAAAACCTGTACCCATACCAGATCATCAAAGGTCATGCCGGCCTGGTCCAGGACTGCCTTAAAACCTTCAAACAGTAGCTTCAGTTCCTGGTCTGGATCGGCGGGCGCCATTCCGGTAGCGGGGTCGATGCCGATGCGGCCGGAAAGGTAGAGGGTATCTCCGACCAGCACGGCGTCGCTGAAGGGCAGGGGGCCCTTCCGACTGGGCAGGTTGAGATAACTGCGGTTCTTGCTCTGTGATGGCATCGCTGAAGGGCTCCTTTACCGCTGTTCAAGGATAGTTCATTTCAGGCTGAGCCCGGCTTTTCTCCTGTCCAACCTGCACCCTCCGACGGTTTTCGAACATCAGTGAATGACACGGTATAGTGATGATCGAGCCCGAACATTGAACGACCTGCTCCCACTCATTTCGCGACACGGCTATGCGCTATTGGCTGTGCTCTGCCTCGCCGAGGCTGTCGGACTGCCCTTGCCGGCCGCACTGGCCATCCTGACCGCGGGAGCGCTGTCCGCTTACGGCAACTTGCATTTCTACTCCGTGTTCATCGTGGCGTTCGTGGCCATGTTGTCCGGGGACATCCTTCTCTACTACATGGGCCGGGTGAGCGGGTGGGCACTTCTCGGATTTCTCTGCCGGCTGTCGGCCAATCCCGAGACGTGCATTCTGCGGTCGGCGGAATATTTCTACCGCCGCGGCAAGCAGACCCTGCTGTTTGCCAAGTTCATTCCCGGCATCAACACCATGTCGCCACCGCTGGCGGGCAGCATGAAGATGCGATTCGAGCACTTCCTGCAGTTCGATGCGGGCGGAGTCGCGCTCTACGTGGGAGCCTATGCCGGGGCCGGGTACCTCTTTAGCGACGCATTGCGGGCCATCACGCACGGGCTGCACTCAGCGGGTTTTGCCGCGGAAATCGTGGTAGGCACCGGATTGGCGGCTTACGTTGCCTATCGCATCTGGATTTACCGCAGGTACCGGATGCTCGATGTGATCCCACGGGTTCCGGTGGAAGAACTGGCGCGCCGGCTGGCTTCGGATGAAAAGAGCACGGTCCTGATCGCGGACGTTCGCAGCCATGGATACTACGACGCCGCCTCCGAGCGGATCGCCGGATCGATCCGCATCGAGCCCAACAACCTGGCCGAAGAAATCAAGAATTTGCCCAAGGATAGAGAGATTTATCTCTACTGTACTTGAACACGCGAAGCCACGAGCGCCCGGGTGGCGCACCTCTTGCAGCAGCAAGGATTCAAGGCCTTTGTGATCACGGGCGGCTTGCGCGCCTGGCGGAAGGCAGGGAATCCCGTGGAGTCGGTTCCGCATGACGACCTTGTGAAGCTCCCCACTTTCAGTTGATGTGACTGGCGTCCTTGGCAGGGCGGGTGGGGTTTGCTATCGTGCCTTTATGGGACGTGCTTTGAGCTTCTGCGGAGTCATACTGGCGGCAGGCGAGTCGTCACGCATGGGACGCGACAAGGCGCTGCTGCCGTGGCCTCCCCAGGCGGCGCAAACCGGTGTGAGTGGAACGTTCCTCTCAGCGGCCATCCTGCTCTTCGCTCCCCACGTGGACATGGTGCTGGTGGTGGCGGGAAAAAATGCGCAGGATCTCGAACCCATTGTGTATGCGAATGGCGCCTCGCTGGTGGTGAATCCCGATCCGGAACTCGGACAATTCAGTTCCCTGCAGGCTGGGCTGCACGAGGTCCTGAACCGGGGCCGCGATGCCGCCATGATTACGCTGGTAGACCGGCCACCGGTGAAGTTGGAGACTGTACAGCTTGTGCAGGAGACCTTCGAGCAAGCGATTCAACGCGGGAAGTGGGCCGTCATCCCGGAATACCAGGGTAAGCACGGGCATCCGTTCCTGGCGGGCCGTGAAATGATCGAAGCGTTCCTGAGAGCGCCGGCCTCATCGAATGCGCGCGAGGTTGAGCACGCGCATCCGGAGAAGATTGAATATGTTTCAGCAGGCGATCCACTGGTGGTAGTGAACGTGGATACGCCGGAGCAGTACTCTGCTTTACTGGCGCCCGCTTTGCACTCGAGTTAGATCCTGCCAAGGTCACCCCATCTCATGACAAACCTCACATCCACACAAGCTGAATTCGTCGAAAGTGTCCTCCGGCTCAAGCCTCGCATTGCGGCGTTCGACTGCGACGGCACGCTGTGGTCCGCAGACGCCGGGGAAGGGTTTTTCTCCTGGGAACTGGAGCAAGGGCTGGTGTCGGACGAGGTCCGGCGCTGGGCCCGTCCTCGCTATGCCGAATACAAGGCCGGCAAGGTAGCGGAGGACGTAATGTGCGGCGAGATGGTCTCGATGCATCGCGGCCTGCGGGAAGAGGTGGTGCAGCAGGCCAGCAATGAGTATTTTCCGGGGGGAATCGCACCCAGTATCTTCGCGGATATGCGGGAACTAGTGCGCTGCCTGCTCGATTCAGGCTGCGACGTCTGGGCGGTGTCCTCTTCCAATCAGTGGATCATCCGAACGGGGATGCGGTCGTTCGGGATTCCCCAGGATCGAATCCTGAGCGCGGAAGTGGCCGTGGAGAACGGTGTGATCACGGATCGACTGATTCGGGTGCCGAGCGGACCGGGCAAACCGGAGGCTCTGCGCGCCGCTCTGACCAGCCCGCCGGATTGCGCGTTTGGAAATTCTATCTGGGACCGCGAGATGCTGGCGATGTCCAAGCACCCGTTTGCCATCAATCCCAGTCCCGCCCTGAAGAACATCGCCGTCGCGCACGGTTGGACGGTGTATCAGCCTGAAACCTAAGCATCTCAGCCAAGTTCTCTCAGGAGAGCACTCAGCGTATCGATTGCCAGGTGGCTGGCGTGGCCGGAAGCCTCGGGTAGGGCACCAACCGCCTGCAGCACGTCTTCCCTGCTGAGCTGGCGCGCGTCGTCCACCGTCTTGCCTTTGGCCAACTCCGTGATCGCGGACCCGCAGGCCATGGCGGGAACGCAGCCCTTGGCAAGGAAACGGATCTCGGCAATTCTTCCGCCCTCCAACTTAAGCGTGAGCTTCAGAATATCTCCGCAAGCGGGATTCTCCAGCTGAGCCGTGGCATCAGGCTCGGGGACTGTCCCGGGGTTTCGCGGATGTTGAAAGTGATCGAGGAGTTCGGGGGAATACACAGCGCGATTGTAATGCGGAGTTCCGAAAGTTTGCTCGCCCTACAGAAGGTTTGCTCTCCCCTACAATGGACCAATGTCGAAGTCTCATAGTGCGCGCCGCATCGCCTGCCTGCAACCCAGCGCAACGGTCATCATCGCTGGCGTAGGCGAACTGGACCGGGTGGTGGCTTGCACGAAGTATTGCGCGGATGTGGTTCCCGAAGTACGCCAGGGCGACCGGCGGATCATCGCCGACTCCTGGACCTCGAAGGCGAGCGAGATCCTTGCAGCGCAACCGGATCTGGTGATTGCGGCTGTGCCCTACCAGGAAGCAGCGGTGGCGGAGATCCTGAAGGCGGGAGTCCGGTTTCTGGCCCTGGCTCCGCGGACGCTGGACGACGTCTATACCGATATTGCGCTGATCGCTGGCATGGTTGACGCCGCTGACCAAGGCGCGCAACTGATTTCCGGGATGGGGGAGAAGACCGGGGATCTGCGGCGACAAACTGCCGGGTCGCGGCGAAAACGCGTGTTCTGCGAAGAATGGGGCAATCCGGTGATCGCCTCGCAACCGTGGGTGGCAGAACTGGTACAAGCGGCGGGTGGGGAGTTCCTGAGTGAACCGGCTCGGCAATGCTCGCCGGACCAGATCGCGCAACTGGATCCGGAAGTGATTATTGCAGCATGGTGCGGGGCGGGCGACCGGGTGCCGCTGGCGAAGATACTCCAGCGCCCAGGCTGGTCAGAAACCGCAGCGGCACGGAATTCCCAGGTGTACTGCATCTCCGACGAACTCCTGAACACTCCGGCGCCCACGCTGATGGGCGGGCTTCGCGCGTTGGCGGCGGCAATCCATCCCGAACTGTTTGGCCCCACTCCAGGTCTGCGCTCGATTACAGAAATATCACCCGCGTCCACACCCGCCCAAAGCCGGGTAGGTTAGGATTGTCGACATGTCTCTAACTTCGGATTTCGAAAGAATCGAAGGAGTGCTCAGGCTGGTGGACGACCTGAGTTCAGAAGCCCCCACGGCGGACCGACTGATGGAGGGCATCACCGGTCTGCTGCACGAAAAGATGCTGAAGTACAACTGGGTTGGCTTCTACATGCTGGAACCAGGAACCAAGCCGCCCGTACTGGTGCTGGGGCACTTTCAGGGAGCGATGACTCCGCACACCCGCATTCCGCTCAACCAGGGGATATGCGGCGCGGCCGCGTCCTCGGGCAAGACGGTCGTGGTCGATGATGTTCACCGCGATTCGCGCTATCTTGCCTGCTCGCTGGAAACCAAGTCGGAGATCGTGGTTCCGGTGTTCGTGCGCGGAGTAGTCGCCGGCGAACTCGACATTGACAGCCATTTTCCGGCCGCCTTCGGTATGGAAGACCGCAAACTGGTGGAGCATTGCGCCCGCTTGGTTGGCAAGCGCATGGAATCTGCCTAGACCGAAGCCAACCACCTTCTGGCTCCTGCCTACAGGCCTCGAGCAATCCCTCTAAGATCAATGGCTTGCTATAAGCTAGTGGGCCAGCAACGGGAAGCAGGTGTTCTTGTCCACCATGAAACGGGTCGTCGCCGCGCTCATCCTGAAGGATGATCAGATCCTCGCCTGCCAGCGAACCCGCCACCAGGTCATGCCGCTCAAGTGGGAATTTCCCGGAGGCAAGATCGAAGAGGGGGAGCAGCCGCGCGACGCGCTGCGCCGCGAACTGGAAGAGGAACTCGGCATTGAAGCGGAAATCGGCAACGAAGTCTCGAGAATCACCCATCACTATCCGGGCGGGGGATCGGTGGAACTCCGTTTTTTTGAGGTTCGACGCTACCAGGGGGAGCTCGAAAACCGCATCTTCCGCGAGGTGCGCTGGGTCGGGCGGAACGAACTGGTGAAGCTGGATTTTCTGGAAGCCGACCGGGAACTGGTGAAAGCCCTGGCGGCGGGGAAGATTATTTGAGCGTCGGCAAAAACCGCTTCGCCGCGGAGATCGCATCGGCGCAGAGAACGGAAACGGATTTTTGTTATTGAATTTCTCTGCGTTCTCTGCGACCTCCGCGGTTCAGTGTTCTTGTATTAACCAGATCCGCGCAGAGACCAGAACCAACCGGCAGTCAGGCCAATCATCACCAGGACGGTAATCCAGGCGATCACATTGAAAATCCGCGTGTTGGCATGGTCTCCCATCAGTTCTTTCTTGTTGATCAGCTTGAGCATAAAGATGAGGACGAAAGGCAGCACCATTCCGTTGACAACCTGGGAGAAAATGGCAATCTTGACCAGCGGGAGGTGGGGGAGAAGAACCACTCCTGCCCCGGCGGCGATGAGCAGGGTGTAGAGCCAGTAAAAGAAAGGAGCTTCACGGAATTTCTTATCCAGCCCGGACTCGAAGCCCAGTCCTTCGCAGACCGTGTAGGCGGTGGAGAGCGGGAGAATGGCGGCCGCAAACAGGGAGGCATTCAACAGTCCCATGGCAAATAGGATGTAGGCATAGTCGCCCGCCAGAGGATGTAGCGCCTGAGCGGCATCGGCGGCGTCACGCACATCATGGTGGCCGTGCGTGTACAACGTGGCCGCGCAGGCAACCACAATGAACCAGGCCACCACCACCGCAAAAATGCAGCCCACGATTACGTCCAGGCGCGAAGTCCCATAGCTCCGACGGGTCACGCCTTTTTCCACGATTGAGGCCTGGAGGTAGAACTGCATCCAGGGAGCGATAGTAGTACCCACCAAGCCGATCACCAGGTAGAGATAGCCGGGAGCAGCGAACAGGTGGTGCGGCGGCGGAACGAGGGTGGAGCGGAGCGCGTGTACCCAGTCGGGCTTGGCCAGAAATCCCGCGAAAATGTAGGTGATATAGAAGAACGACGCGACCAGAAAGACCTTCTCCACAGTCTTGTACTGGCCCTTGACCACGATCAACCACGCGATGACCGCTCCGATCGGGACCGAGATATACTTCGACCTCCCAAACAGCTCCAGGCCCCCCGCGATGCCCACGAACTCGCCCACTACGTTGCCGAAGTTGGTGATCACCAAGCCCACCATCAGCAAGAAGGTGATGCGCAGGCCATATTCTTCCCGGATGAGATCGCTCAGGCCTTTCCCGGTAACGGCGCCCATACGCGCCGACATCTCCTGCACTACGATCAGGGCGATGAGGGTGGGCAGCATCGTCCAGAGAAGCAGATAGCCGAACTGCGCGCCGGCGGACGAGTAGGTCCAGATGCCGTTGGCATCATTGTCGACGTTGGCGGTAATGAAGCCCGGACCCACCACGGCGAAAAACAGCAGGATCCGGACCTTCCAGCTTCTCAGGAACTTCATGCGCGCGGTTCACGATCGAGGATGAAAAAACCGAACGATCAGCATAAATGCGCCACGGTTTTATGGGTAGCGCTATGTGCGAAAACGGAGAGTTTTTTTGAATGAGTGAGAGGCAGGAGCGGGCTTCACTTACATCTTCGCCCGCAACATGCTGATCACGTCATCGGGAGTGATCACGCCGGCAAGGTGACTGTACTGGTCAATGACCGGCAGAGTGAGCAGATTGTACTTATCGAAGAGTTCGGCGAATTCATTTTCCTTGGCCTCGGCGCGACAATAAATCAGCGGCTCCTGAGTCAGGGCCAGGAGAGGGGTATCGGACTTGGCCAGGACAATCTTGACCAGCGGCACCGAGCCCGCCAGAGTGCCCTCAGAATCGATCAGGTAGATATTGCTCATGTTTTCCATGCGGCCCTCGAAGGTACGCATGGCCTCAACCGCGTCGTTCGCGGTGGCTGAAAGCGACAGGGCAATGTATTCGGTGGTCATGCGGCCGGCGGCGGTGTTCTCTCCGAACTCCAGCAGTTCGGACACTTCCCGGCGCTCTTCGGGCTGCATCTGCACCAGGATTTCCTCGGTCCGTTCGTCGGAAAGGTCGGCCAGGAGGTCAGCGGCCGCGTCTGGCTCCATCTCTTCGACGATATCGGCAGCCCGGTCGGAATCGAGCGATTCCACGACCGCCTTCTGCACTTTCGGTTCGAGTTCCTCCATGGCCCCGGCGGCGACTTCTTCATCCAGGGTCTCGAAGACGGCTTCGCGTTCATCGGGGGCGAGGTTTTCGATGATGTCGGCAATATCAGCCGGATGGAGCTTGGCAAGACGCTCGTGGGAAATCTTCAGCCGCACGCGGCGGGCCGGGTCGGTTTCAATCAGATCCACGAAATCCCACGGAATCTCACGCGGCGGAATCCGCTGCAGCAGGACTCGCAGCGCGGCCAGGGGAACCATGCCTTTGAGAAGCCGGCGAATCGCGCCGCGAGCCCCGACATCCACGCCGCCAATCCTGAGAACGACGTGGTTCTCGACCATCTGCTGATAAATGTCTACATCGTTGACCCGGACGACTTTGCGGCCGTGAACGTCAATGACCTGCTGGTCAAGCAGATCGCGGCTGAGCAGAAACAGGCCTTCGACACCGTTGACGGGATTCCAGTCGGCGGCGGCGGTCGAGGCCCGAATGCTGCCGCTGATCTGGGACACCGCACTGAAGGGCAGCAGGCAGTTTCCCTTGCGGGTCTTGACGATCAGGAGAGTGGGCCGGGACCGGTCCTCCTGAGGAGCCAGAGCAACATCGCGCACCCGTCCGCTGGCGGCGCCGGAGGCGTCATAGACGACCGAGCCCAACAGTTCGCTGAGTGCGAGAAAGCTCATCACTGACGAGAATACTCAACTGCCCAGGTGGAATCCACACTAACCCTCTGGTTTTGCCGGAAAAATGAAAATCCACTGCGGACCGCCAGCGGAAGCACCGCGTTTGGACGATATAGCCCTGAGTCAATGCCATTTCGTGCGTACTGCGTTGACTTTTGTCAGGGGGACAGGCAAACTGCTCAATCGCCCGCTAACCGCTTCGCGGCCAGCAGGATGAGCCACCGGTTGGCGATCGGCGGCGCGGCGAGGGCTTTCAGGACCCTATGCGCGCAGACCGCGTCTCCTTTACACTCGATTCGACGCTGGAGACGGTCAACAATGCGGAAGAGACCGCTGGGCGCATGGCGGCCGAGGCAGGTTTTGACGACGAAGAAGTGATGAAGATATCCATGGCGGTACGCGAAGCAGCGGTGAACGCAGTGCTTCATGGCAACGCCTACGACCCCAGCAAGAAGGTGACGCTCGCATTTGAGATCACGCCGCGGGATCTGGTGATTACCATCCGCGATCAAGGCAAAGGTCTGGATGCGAGCAAGATTCCCGATCCGCTGGCAGCCGACAACCTGATGAAGACCTCAGGACGGGGCATATTTCTGATTCGCTCGTTCATGGATGTGGTGGAGATTCACCCCTCCCAGACGGGCACCGAACTTAAAATGATCAAGCATGTCCGCGGCAGCGCCGCGGACTCCAAGGAGGCTTCCCAGTGACCATGAAGTCCAGTACTCGTCAGGTGGATGGCGTTACCATTGTTGACCTCAGCGGCCGGATCACCCTCGGCGAAGGCAGCGTAGTCCTGCGCGATACGGTGCGCGACCTGCTCTCCAAGGGCCATAAAAAGATCCTGTTGAACCTGGGCGACGTGAATTACATCGACAGCTCCGGCATTGGCGAGCTCGTCAGTGCCTACACCACGTGCAAGAACCAGGGTGGCGAACTCAAACTCCTGAACCTGACCAAGAAGGTTCATGATCTGCTGCAGATCACCAAGCTGTACACCGTCTTCGATGTCAAGGAAGACGAAGCGGCAGCCGTGAAGTCTTTCAGCAAGTAGTTGTTGTTTCCCGCAATCGCGGAGTGGCGGGCCGGGGCAGCGCTCCGGTCCTGCTCTTCCCGTTTCTGGAACCGCCCGCTCCAGTTTTCTCTCCCTTCCTTCAGTTCTCCGTGCGGCCTCCGTACAATTTAGAGAGGGGAAGGCGCTGCGCTGCCCACGGCCGCGCCTTCGAGACCCAGTCATGCGTTGGCCGCTGCATGGAGTATTGCTGGCGATTGCTGCCGGTTCGGTTGCGAACCGCGCTATCGCCGCGGATTGCGTCGCATTCGCCGAGGCGCGGCAACACGTTGGGAAAACGAAATGCGTCAGCGGAACCGTGCTGCAGGTGAAAGAAGGCAGCCAGGGTATGACCTTCCTTGATTTCTGCGAAAACTACCGGACCTGTCCCTTCACGGTGGTGGTGTTCCCGGGCGATCTGAAGCACATCGGAGATGTCCGGCAACTGCAAGGCCACGCGGTGGAAATCAAAGGGACGATCCGCGACTATGACGGCCGCGCGGAGATCATTTTGCGTTACCCACAGCAACTGGGCAAAGATGCGGCACTCGTGCCTCGCCTGCCCAAGGACTACGACGTGGAACGCAAGGGACACTACAGCGCCGGAAAATTCAGCCATCCCAAAAGCGGCAAGAAGCAGACTCGGAAGAAGGGGCAAGCAGTAGATATTGAAGACCCGAGCAGCACCGATTGAGTTGCTGGTCTCTTGTTTCTGGTTTCTGGTCCGAGCAATCATTGTCGCGCTCGAGATCAATGCTTGGTAGGTATTCACGACCCCCGGTTTTGCTGGAAACCAGCAACCAGAAACTGGAAACTGTCTTCACACCATTCCCTTCCTCAACTCTTCGAGCGGGTACTTTGTGCCGCGCCACACGATGCCGTCGTTGCTCAGGGTGTGCAGCATCGAGAGCAGCAGCGTGTACATGAACAGACCGGTGCTGATGGGGTGCATGAAAAAGTAATAGGGCCGGACCGCGGAACGGGACGACATCCCGTAGTAGATCGCAAAAATCGAAGCCAGCGCAACGCCGTAGAGGACGCGCGGCCATCCGTGAGCCAGCCAAACTCCGAGAAATGGTCCCAGATTCAGGAAGCCCAGTCCGGCCATGGTTGCCACCGTGCGCCACCATTGAAACGACAGAATGGCAAAGAAATTCTTGGTCAGATTGTTAACCACGCCGAAGGCGCCCTTCGCCCAGTGCAGTGAGATGAGATCCTCGCCGAAGACATTGCGCTGGGCGAAGCCAGCGCTCTTGATGACCTTGCCCAGCTTCATATCATCGACGACTTCCATGCGCAGAGCACGGTAGGTCCCAACCGCGTCATAGGCTCGACGCCGCACCAGGTTAAAGGCGCCCACACCCATGTGATCGTTTGCCTTCGGATCGGCAACCTTCCACGGACGATGTCCAAAGACAAAGAGAGCCTGGAAGAAGGCAATCATCATCCGCTCTCCCGGGCTCTTCATGATCATGCGCGGGAACAGGACCACGTGATCGGCCGGCTCGGCCTCGGCATACGCGACTGCCCGCCGCAGGGCGTCGGGCTTGAAGAGAACGTCGGCGTCGGTGAACAGCAGCCAGTCTCCGGTGGCCTGCTCGCTGGCCGTCCACATGGCGTGCGTCTTGCCGAGCCAGCCCGGAGGCAGTTCCGCGATGTGGATGACTTTCAGGAGTCCATGCGGCTGTGGGCTGGCGACGATATCGTCCATGATCTGGCCGGTTCGGTCGGTCGAGCGGTCGTTCACCGCGATCACTTCGTAGTTGGAATAGTCGAGGGCGAGCAGACGGACGAGCGTTTCCCGGATGTGCTCTTCCTCGTTGCGGGCGGGAACGATGATGCTGGCGCGGGGGTCGCCCTTCGGAGTCGCGGGCGTGCGGTCCCATCCCGCACGCGCGATGTCCGCCACCTTCGGCATGCCCAGGGCAGCGTCTACGATCCGCGAGAACCAGGCCAGCGCCAGTATGCTGCCCGCAATCCAGTGAAATATCTGCCAGGTCATTCTGGGGGAGAAGATGCTCCGGAAGTGGCGGGAGATTCACCGGCGATGCGGAGCGCTGGCGCAAATCGCATGCCGTAGAACAGGATCACCGAGGAAATCACCATGGCGATCACCGGCAACACGAACGCAATCTGAAGCGAATGCCGGTCGGCGACCCATCCCATCATGGTTGGGGAGGGCACATCGCCCAGAATGTGAATGATGAAAATGTTCACCGCGATCGCGGTCGCGCGAATATGCGCGCCGACGGAGTTGATCACTGCGGCGTTCAGGGGAGAAGTGTTGAGCAGGAGAAAGAAGGCAGCCACTGCGATGGCCGGCACCATGGCTGGTCCTCGAACGAAGAGCGCAATGATCATGAACGGGACGCCCAGCGCCATGCTGGCCGCCGACACGAGGTAGTAGGAACTCTTCCAGCGGCGCAGCAGGTAGTCACCCATCCATCCACCCGCCAGCGCGGCGAGGATACCGTCCACGACCACGATGATGCCAAAGGTGATGTTGGCAGCCTCCAGCGAGTAGTGGCGTTCGCTATACAGAAACTGAGGCATCCATACCTGAATGCCGCCGAGAGAAAAAGTCATGGCGGCCATGCCGAGGGTCGCGGTCAGGAAGGCCGGATTGCGCACCATCCCTAGAACGGTGCCACGTTCCGGTGTCTCCTTGAGCGAGTCGAATTGGCCCCGCGGCGGTTCTTTGAGAAACAGGACTCCGAGCGCCAGCAGGAATCCCGGAGCCGCAGCGATGTAAAACGGAAACCGCCAGCCGTAGATCGGAGCCAGGTGGCCGCCGAGCAGGTAGCCCGCAGCCGATCCCACCGGGATCGCCAAATAAAACACACCGAGAATGCGGCCGCGCTTCTCTTCCGCAAAAAGATCCGCAACGAAGGTGGGCGCAATGGTGACGAAGGTCGCTTCGCCGATTCCGACCAGCGTGTGGCGTACCAGCAATTCCGTGTAGGTATGCGTGACAGCGGTCAGCAGCGTGAGTGCACTCCAGAAGATGGCGCCGAAGGAGATGATCAGCTTGCGCGAATACCGATCCGCCAGCGGACCGACAAACGGCGCAGCCATCATGTAGAAAGCCAGAAACGCACTGGTGAGGTAGCCGATCTGCGCCTTCGACAGGTGAAACTCGGCCTGCACCAGAGGTTGCACGGCAAACAGCACATTCCGGTCCGCGTAGTTGAGCAGATTCAGCGCGGTGAGCACGAGCAGCGCGGTGCGGGGATAGAGCTTTTGCTGGGTCACGGGTGGTGGCTAGTAGTTTCCAGTTCTTGGTTGCTGGTGGCTAGTGGGTTTCTTTGTTCGTAGCTCGCAGCCCGTAGCTCGGAGCTGCCTCTTGACTAACGGTTCCTACCTGCCGCTTTCTTCGGCCTCGGCCACTTCGCAATCACTACCGTCGAAATCCCGCCGCGCGGACGAAAATCGCCTTTCACTTCCGCCCAGACGGGCTTAGCCCAGCGCGCAACATCCTCCAGAATCTGATTGACGATATTCTCCTGAAAGATTCCGAGATTGCGATAGGACTGGAGATACTCTTTGAGCGATTTCAGTTCCAGGCAGAGGCGGTCCGGCATGTAGCGGATCTCGATGGCGCCGAAGTCGGGCAAGCCGGTCTTGGGGCAGACCGAGGTGAACTCGGGGTCGTCAATCACAACCTCGTAGCCCGGGAATTGATTCGGCCAGGTTTCGATTTCCGGGAAATGGTGGTCCAGCCCGGCGCTGGCATGCTCCGCGGTGTAGCGGGGAGATCTTGGCATGAGCCTATTGTACCCAGTCTCCCGCGACCGCTGGAAACGTCATGAATTGGTGATGCTGTTGGGCGGGAGACGCATCTAATTCTGCATGTCCCGCTTTGCTTTTGCGGCTCAAGGTCACCGGGCTCGGTGATACATTTAGACTTACACTTTTCCCTCTATGCCATTGAACGGTAACAGTTCGGCGCGCCAGCCGCGGCGCTGGTGGGTGACGGCGCTGGCGATCCTGGCGGCGGTCATCGTGCTCGCCGCATTCATTTCGCGCCGGGATGATACGGTTCCGGTCCGAATCGCGCGCGTTCAGAAGGGCAACATCAAGAGCGTGATCTCGACCAACGGAAAGATCGAGCCAGTGATGAATTTCGAGGCTCACGCGCCGATCTCAACCACCGTGCAGCGTCTGCTGGTAAAGGAAGGCGACTTCGTAAAGAAGGGCCAGCTCCTGGTGGTGCTGGATGCTCCTGACGCCCGGACGCAAGCCGCTCGCGCGCAGGCGCAATTGAAATCCGCGCAGGCAGACATGGCGGCAGTGGAAAAGGGCGGCACCCAGGAAGAGGTGCTGAACCTGGGCGCGCAACTGGTGAAAGCTCGCACCGAGCGCGAATCGGCGGTACGGAATCTGGACGCCCTGCGCAGGTTGCAGCAGCAAGGGGCCGCTTCGGCGGGAGAGGTCCGCGAAGCGGAAGGTATTCTGGCTCGCACCGACGCCGAGTTGAACCTGCTGCAGCAGAAACAAACCAAGCGCTATTCCTCGCCCGAAGTGGCACGGGTGGAAGCACAACGAGGCGAAGCCCAGGCGGCCTACGCGGCAGCGCAGGATGTGCTTTCAAAGTCCGCGGTGCGCGCGCCTTTCGAGGGAATCGTGTACTCACTCCTGGTGAAACAGGGCGGATTCGTGGCCGGCGGAGACCTGGTGCTGCAACTGGCCGATCTGCGCAGAGTGCAGGTCCGAGCATTCGTGGACGAACCGGAAGTAGGCAAACTGGTTCCCGGCGATGCAATCGAAATCACCTGGGATGCAGTTCCGGGACGCACCTGGGAAGGCAAGGTCAACGCCATTCCCTCGACGGTGAGATTGCGGGGGTCCCGCAACGTTGGCGAGACGACCTGCATCTTAGATAACAAGGATCTAAAGCTGTTGCCAAACGTCAATGTGGGGGTGACGATCGTCACCTCCGAACATGACAGCGTGCTGGTGGCACCGCGCGAGGCCGTTAGGATGGATGACAGCAAACCCTACGTCCTGCAGGTGGTTGGGCACGAACTGAAACGCCGGGACGTGGAAACTTCGCTCTCCAATCTGACCCAGGTTGAGGTGACGCGGGGGCTCTCGGCCGACGATGTGGTCGCGATCAGTTCGTTGAACGGCAAGCCAATCAGCGAGGGAACACAGGTTAAGTACTGAATGATCAGACGGATTTTTTGTACTTTCTTCCTCTTGCCAGTCCTTCTTCTGGCATTGCCCTCGGCAGCCGCCAATTCCGCCAAAGACCTGCTGTCCGCTGGCCGGGTGGACGAAGCTATCAGCGCCCTCAATGGCCGGGTGTCCTCCTCTCCCAGTGACGCCGAGTCGTTCAATCTTCTCTGTCGAGCCTACTACGCGCTCGAAGACTGGGACCGCGCGGAATCTGCCTGCAAGAAAGCCGTTTCGCTGGACCCCAACACGAGCCGCTACCATCGCTGGCTGGGCCGTGTTTACGGGGAGAAAGCAAATCGCGCGAACTTCCTCTCTGCCGCCGGCCTGGCGGGAAAAGTCCGCGACGAGTTTCAGCGCGCAGTGGACCTGGACCAGGCTGATACCAACGCCAGAATTGATTTGGCCGAGTATTTTCTCGAAGCGCCCGGCATTGTTGGCGGTGGACAGGACAAAGCCCGCACGCAGGCAAAGACCATCGGAACCCTGGACCCAGCCATGGAACATTGGGTATACGCTCGAATTGCAGAGAAAAACAGAGATGCGGCGACTGCCGAGCGCGAATATCACCAGGTCATCTCGCTGAGTAAGGGCGATGCGGAGGCCTGGCTCAACATGGCGTTGTTTCTGCGCCGCCAGAAGCGCTACGACGACATGGAGCAGGCCATCGTCAAGGCCAGCCAGGCTGCCATGCTCAAGCCGGAAGTGCTGGTGGATGCGGCACAAACCCTGTTCCACGCCGGACGGGCCTTTCCTTTCGCCATCGAATTGCTCCAGCGCTACCTGGCTTCGGGTCCGGTCGAGGAAGCTCCCGCCTTCAAAGCCCACTACCTGCTCGGCACGATACTCGAAAAGCAGGGCGACAAGACAGGCGCAGCGCGTGAGTACCGCGCTTCCCTGTCGCTGGCGCGAAATTTCGGATTGGCGCAGCAAGCCCTGAACCGCATTGGTCCATGAAGATGGCCTCCTCGCTTCCGGCCGCGATTCTCCATAACTTTTCCAAGATTCCTGCCCGGCCCTTACGCGGCGCACTACAATCTGTGCGTCGCGGCAAAGCCGTGGCCTGATGACAGGTGGCAAGAATGAAATTCCCATTCCGAGTGTCTTTGCGTCCAGTCAGCCTGGTGGTCGTGCTGACGGCGATTTTCGCCGGCAGCGCCCAACTCCAGGCTGAACCGATTCCGCTGCCGCGCGCCATTGAACTGGCGCTGGCCCATAGCTCGAATTCGGTGGCGGCCAGTGCCGATGTGCAGCGGGCCTTCGCTTCGTATCGCGAGATCCGGAACAACTATGTTCCGCAGCTCAATGCGGGATCGGGACTGGGGTGGTCCTACGGCTTCCCGCTGAGTCTGGAAGGATCGGCGCCCGCGCTGGTGAATGTCGTCGCCCAGAGCACGGTATTCAATCCGGCACAATCGCAGTTCATGAAGGCGGCGCGCACCGAATGGCAATCTTCGCAGGCGCTGAGCAAAGACCAGCGCAATGCAACCATCCAGGACGTCGCCGTTACCTATGCAGAACTCGCCAAGTGGGAAGCGCGGCTCTCGCGTTTGCAGCAGGACGAAGCCCTGGCGCAGCAGATGGAGAAGGCCGTGTCACAGCGCCTGCAAGAGGGTGTGGACAGCCCTGTCGATCTGAACAAGGCAAAACTAGGCTCGGCGCGGGTTCGCCTGCATCTTGCCGAAGCACGCGGATCCGCGGACGTCCTTCGCAGGCACCTGGCCACACTGACCGCCCTGCCGGTGTCGTCGATCGAAATCGCGCCCGACTCGATTCCCGCCCTGCCTTCCGTCAGTCAGGAAGAGGACCTTCCAGGCAAGGCCTCCGCAGTGAATCCGGCAATCCAATCCGCCGACCAGCATGCCCTGGCAGAATCCTTCCGGGCGCTGGGAGAGCACCGGGCGTTGTTGCCGTCACTCGACCTCGCCGCCCAGTACGCGCGCCTTGCGACCTTCAACAACTACGACCAGTACTACAAGAAATTTCAGCCGGACAATGCCACCATTGGAATTTCCATCCGGCTTCCCATCTTCAACAGTTCGCAACGGGCACGGGCGCAGGCGGCCGATGCCGAAGCGGTCAAAGCAAAGGCACAAGCGGCGGCAACCAGGAACCAAGTCTCCGAAGATACCCTGAAGCTGCAACGCGCGGTGGAACAACTCGCAGCCGCTCGTGAAGTGGCCGACCTGGAATATCAGGTGGCACAGTCGGGGGTCGAAGCCTCACAGACCCGGGTGGATGCTGGAAGCGGAACACTGCATGAACTGGCGGATGCCAGAGCTCAGTCCAACGAACGCTTTCTGGCGGCGCAGGATGCCGGGTTCGAATACCAGCGGGCGAGACTGGCCCTGTTGCGTGCCACGGGAGAACTGGAGAAGTGGGCACTGGCGGCTTCTCCGGCGAAATAGCACCCGGGAGTCTGCCTCCCGCCTCCCGGGTCCCGTACTCGCCATTCCATGCAGGAAAACGACGTTCGGCAGGATAGCTCTTGCGGGGGTTGACGAGCGCTCCTCCCTCGCTGTACATTACCTATCGGTTATGGAACTATTTGGTTATAGGGAAATAGCACCGGATCGGCTGGACGCGACCTTCGCGGCACTCGCCGATCCTACTCGCAGGGCGATCCTGGCGCGGCTTGCGTCGGGTGATGCGTCAGTGACCGAACTGACCGAGCCCTTTGCCATGAGCCAGCCTGCAATCTCGAAACATCTCAAGGTACTGGAGCGCGCCGGGCTGATTTCGCGTGGCCAAGATGCGCAGCGCCGTCCCCGCCGGCTCGAGGCCACGCCGCTCGCCGAAGCCACGGAATGGCTGGAGGGCTACCGCCAGTTCTGGGAGGGAACATTTCAACGCCTGGACGCCCTGCTCGATGAGCTGAAGTTCCAGAAGAAGAAGCGTGAGCGTCGCAAGCGCTCGGTCGATTTCGCCGTCCCTCATTCGATTCATAGCCGAGCAAGCAGAAACCGGCCGCGAAACGCCGGGAGCCGGGCGTCAACCAAACGAAAAGGGAAACTCCAATGAAGAACACTGGAACACTAACAATCACGGCGCATGGCGACCGGGAGATCGTGATGACGCGTTCCTTCGAGGCTCCGCGCAACCTGGTCTTCGACGCCTTCACCAAGCCCGAACTGGTGCGGCGGTGGTTACTCGGTCCAGACGGTTGGTCGATGCCAGTCTGCGAGATCGATCTGAGGGTGGGCGGCACGTACCGCTATGTGTGGCGTCACGCGAAGGGACATCAGATGGGGATGGGAGGTGTGTATCGGGAGATCGTGCCACCGGAGCGAATCGTCTCCACTGAGAACTTCGACGAGGCCTGGTATCCGGGCGAAGGCGTGGGCACGCTCGTTTTCACTGAGCGCAATGGGAAGACGACCGTCACCCAGACGGTACTCTACGAGTCGCGAGAAGCGCGCGATTCCGTTCTCAAATCTCCTATGGAACAGGGCGTGGAGGCCGGCTACAGGCGGTTGGAGGAAATCCTGGTGTCGATGCGGGATCAAGGAATGGAGAAAGGAGCGAAATGATCATGAACGAAACGCGCGCGCCACGCAGCATTGGGCGCAGCCTTGGCGCGGTGCTCGCGGGCTTTGTCGCGGTTGTCATTCTTTCCATCGGCACCGATATGGCGCTAGTGTCGGCGGGGATTTTCCCACCTCTGAACCGGCCTTCTTTGTTCACCACTCCCCTCTTGCTTCTCGCGACGGCTTATCGGGGCGCCTACTCGGTGGCTGGGAGCTACCTCGCCGCGCGCCTGGCGCCTAACCGTCCGATGGGGCACGCATTGGCGCTCGGAGTGGTCGGGCTGGCAGCGAGCATCACGGGCGCAATCATCATGCGGGGTGTTGGACCGGCGTGGTATCCGATCGCGCTCATCGCACTCGCGATGCCCGGTGCCTGGCTGGGCGGAGTTCTATCCCGCAGATGCCACGCGATAAGTGGGCAAGATTGACGAACAACGCTTGCGGCAGGCATATGACCGAAGGTAACGCAGCCCCAGCCCCTACCCCCGTAGACGGCATCTTAACCATGGGGCGCCCGGAGGCGCACCTGGAATGGCAGCCTCTGTGGGGAGCTTTATCACCCGGAAATGTTAAAATAGAGCACTCAAGCCTATGCCTCTGAAAACACTGTTCTTGAATCCGCCCTCGTTTGAAAACTTCGATGGAGGCGCGGGTTCGCGCTGGCCGGCGACGCGTGAAATCGAGTCCTACTGGTATCCCGTCTGGCTGGCCTATCCGGCCGGCATGCTGGAGGGGTCACGGCTGCTGGATGCTCCTTCGCACCACGTTTCCGCGGAAGAGACCATCCGCATCTGCAAGGACTACGAGTTCCTGGTCCTGTTCACCAGCACGCCCGGATTCCCGGGGGACATCCTGCTGGCGGAGGCGATCAAGAACGCCAACCCTAACATCAAGATTGCGTTCGTCGGGCCGCATGTCAGCGTGCTGCCGGAGAAGTCGCTGCGCTCGACCCCGGCCATGGATTTTATCTGCCGCAAGGAATTCGACAACACCGTGGTCGAATATGCGCAGGGCAAGCCGCTGGAAGACATTCTCGGAATCTCGTACCTCAAGAACGGTGAGGTCGTGCACAATGCCGACCGTCCGCAGATTGAGAACCTGGATGCGCTGCCCCACGTCACCGACATTTACCGGCGCGACCTGGACGTACGCCGCTACACAGTTCCCTTCCTGCTCCACCCGTATGTGTCGCTCTATACGACGCGTGGCTGCCCGGCGCAGTGTACGTTCTGCCTGTGGCCGCAGACGTTGAGTGGACATCCGTGGCGCAAGCGCTCGACCGACGACGTGGCCCGCGAAATGGCGAAGGCCAAGCAATACTGGCCGGACGTGAAAGAATTCTTTTTTGACGACGACACGTTCAACATTCAGGCGGCACGCACCGTGGAATTGTGCGCCAAGCTGAAGCCTCTGGGACTGACGTGGTCCTGCACCTCGCGCGTGACGACGAGCTACGAGACATTGAAGGCGATGAAAGATGCCGGATGCCGGCTGCTCATTGTCGGCTACGAATCGGGCGATCAGCAGATCCTGAAGAACATCAAGAAGGGTGCCACGCTCGAGCATGCGCGCCAGTTCACCAAGAACTGCCACAAGCTGGGGCTGGTCGTGCACGGTGACTTTATCCTCGGGCTGCCGGGCGAAACACGCGAGACCATCCAGAACACGATCAAGTTCGCCAAGGAACTGGACGTGGAGACGATCCAGGTCTCGGTGGCGCATGCTTATCCCGGCACTGAGTTGCACGAATTGGCCATGAAGAACGGATTCATGACCGCCGAGAACAAGATGGTGGATGATGGCGGCCACCAGATGGTGCAGATCGAGTATCCGGGACTGCCCGCGGCGGAGATCATGGACTCGGTACACCGCTTCTACGACGAATACTACTTCCGTCCCAAGGCTGCGTACCGCATTCTGAGGAAAGCCGTATTTGATAATTCCGAACGCAAACGCCTCTACAAAGAGGCGCGGACATTCCTGAAGCTGCGCGCGCAACGACACAAGTGGGTCAAGGAAAACCGCAAGGAAGAACCCACCGCGGCCGCGCCGGCCAAAGCCTAGGCCGGGGAGTCCGGGAGTGACTTTTCGAAAATACCTGGTGTTGGCTGGAGTCACAGTCTTCAGTGCCGCAGGTGACTCGCTGCTGGCGCGAGGCATGAAACAGTCAGGCAGCGTTTCTCCGCACGACCTCTCCAGCCTGATCCTTACCATCCTGAATCCGTGGGTGGTAGCCGGGATTGTCTTGCTGCTTGCCTTCTTCGCCTCCTACTCGTCAGCACTCTCCTGGGCGGACCTCACCTATGTGCTTCCGGCCAGTTCGCTGGGCTATGTGCTGGTGGCCTTCGCCGGACGCTTCGTTTTCCACGAGCAGATCTCGGTGACGCGCTGGCTGGGAATCGCCCTGATTACAGCGGGCGTGGGTTTTGTGGCGGTGGGGCCCTCGGTCACGCCAAAGCTCGAGCGGCCAGAACCATCGGCTGACGCGGCCTCTCAGGAGGTGCGCTCGTGAGAGATGCTTATGCCTGGGTGGCCATCGGAGTGATTGTAGTGGCATCAACGACCGGGGATGTGCTTCTTTCCCATGCGATGAAGAAGGTCGGAGACGTAAGCGAGCTCTGGAAACAGCATGGATTGCTCCAGGTAGTCAACCGCGTGCTCACTACTCCGACGTTCATCCTCGGCGTGATGGCGTTCGCCGTGGCGTTCTACAGCCTGCTGTTCGGCCTCTCCTGGGGAGACCTGAGCCTGGTTGCTCCCGCTTCCGCCTCGCTGACGTTTGTGTCGAATGCGGTGGCTGCGCGAATTTTCCTGCATGAACGGGTGGGCCGGCGCCGCTGGATTGCGGCCCTGCTGGTAGCGGGCGGCGTGGCGCTGATGGCGGTCTGAAGAGCGACTTAGACGAACAGATCCAGAGGATTGATGAGCGCGCCGGCATCGACAACGGATCCCGGCTTCAAGACCGGAGGCGGAACTTCGGAAATCTGCACAGGCCCGAAAGACCTCAAGATCGGGAAGGTCTCACCCATTACGTCCAGGGGATGCTCCAGAAGCTTTGCTGAGCCCATCGCGCTCGCAATGGCCCGCATTTTCGCCAAGTGCCTGACCAGTTCCGCCAGCATGTCCTCTCCGCCCGAACTCAGGCGAACAAACTCCACGCACATTCCCGAACGACCCAGGACCGCCCTCACCTGTGCCAGGGCTCGAAATGATGACGCTTCCACCCGGGCCAGGATTTCCGTCTGAGCGCCGCATGGAAGCAGCAGGCCCGTCTCAATGAAGCATCCGCCGACGCTCAGATTGCGGATGGTGCCGCGAAGCAGGGCCCCGTCCGAGGGCAGGCACACGATGTTGGCTAAGCCACTACACCCGAACCGCGGGCTCCGCCGCCGATTCCCGCCGTCCAGAGATAGTCGGTCTGGCATCCATTCGCGCATGTCGATACCAGAATCGTATGCCCGATCACGCGTGGTGAAAATGGCGATAAGGTACTGCGGAAAAGGAAACCGAGGTAATTAAAGTTTTCCCGGAAATTGCCGAGCACCCTCAGCCGAACAGTCGCATGAAGCCGGACGCCGGTAGATCGGGGACAAGAAAGCGGGCCGCCTGGCTGCCAGCAATGCGGGCCAGCGACTCGGCGGCGAGATAGCCGCTACGCACGGCTCCCTCCATGGTGGCTGGCCAGCCCGTCGCGATCCAGTCTCCGGCGAGCAGGACCCTCGGCCAGGCGGTCGCTGGGCCTGGACGAAACTGGTCCATTCCCGGGCGCGGCGAATAGGTGGCGTTGATTTCCTTGATCACGGTGGATTTCACCAGCTTCGCTTCCCGCACCGCCGGGAAAAAGTCCCGCATCTCCCGTACCGCAAGATCCACAATTTCGGTCTTTGATTTCTCCACCAGGCTCTTGGAACTGCTTACCACCAACTCGATGTAGCTGCCGCTTCCCTTCTCGCGCGCCTGGATGAGCCGGGACTTGTGGAACATCCACTGAATGGTGCGGTCCAGCAACACGGCATGATCGAGATCGCTGACCATGCGGTCGAACCAGAGGTGGATGCCGGTGATGGGCGAAGGTTCGAAGTGGCCGAGCATTTCCGAGAGTGGGGCGGCGGCCGGCGAGTCAGGCAGGAGTCGCGAGAGAGCATCAAAAGGGACGGCCAGCAGGAGATAGTCGAACCTCTGTTCCTGGCCATTGGCAGTCACTACGACGCCCTCCGGTTGGGCGCGGAACGACTCCAGACCGGCGCGGAACTGGATTTCTCCACCCCGCAACCGGATGTAGTTGCCGGCGGCTCCGTACAGTTCGGTCAGCGGAACAGTGGGAATTCCCATGCGGCCCGCGGCCGCTGATTTCAGGAAAGACTCGCGGACCACTTGCGCCGCGTAGGGAACGGACGTCCGGTCCAGATCTTCATTCAGGGCGCTGACCAGAATCGTTTTCCAGAAACGCTCAATGGCAGCTTGCGTTTGCCCGTGGCGCTTCAACCAAGTTAGGAATGTCTCTCCGCGATCGGTGGGTATGGACGGAGCAAGGGCAACCATAGCGCGGCTGATGGCCAGCTTGTCGGCAAGGCTCAAACAATCGGCGCGCAGAAACGCCGGAGCCGTATGGAACGGCGCCGGCCACCTCGATGGCCAGAGGACCGAGGCGCGGCCTCCAGGCTCCAGAAATGTCAGGTTCTCGTACCAGCGGATTTTGTCTTCCACGCCGGTGCGGCGATAGAACTCCAGCAGGTTGGTGCAACAGCCCAGGAGCACATGCTGGCAGTTGTCCACGATCTCGCCCGTGCCGGGATGCTGATACGAAGATGCCCGGCCGCCCAGATAGGGACGGCGCTCGAATAGAGTCACGCGGAATCCGGCTTCGGAAAGGGCGCATCCCGCCGCCAGACCGGCCAGACCGCCTCCGGCGATTGCGACCGTGGGAGGTTGTGTCCAGGAAGAGGTCATCACGCCAGACGCTTCAGGAATCCTCTTGCGAGGATGGTGAGCTTTTCAGAAGCAGACAGTCGGACGCGCTCGCTGAAAACGTCGTACTGGCGCAAGGCGATCTTTTCCAGCAAGCGGCGGTAGATGGTGATCAGCACCCACAAGGCGGGCTGGCTGTCTTCATTCACCAGGTGGACCAACTCTTCGCCAGAACCGTAGAAATCGCGAGCGCGATCGGCTTCCATCGCCAGGAGCGGTCGGAGACGGGAAACATCAGGCGACGTGAAATCCGCGGCGGAAAGGCCAAACTGGGCCAGATCGTCCTCTGGAAAGTAGAGGCGGCCCATGGCAGCGTCTTCCTTCACATCGCGAATGATGTTGGTGAGCTGGAAGGCCACGCCGCAACGCTCCGCCAGCGGTTCGGCGGAGGGATCGCGATAGCCGAAAATACGAATGCACACCAGTCCAACCACCGAAGCGACCCCGTAGCAGTACTGCCGAAGTTCTTCAAACGTGCGATAGCGGATGCCGAGGGTTGCGGACGTTTCCGCCGGGGCGGGTTCCTGCTCCACGTCGACAGCGGTGCCGTAGGCCAACTGGTCGAGCAGGCCAACCGGGATCTGGTAGCGGCGCTGCGCGTCGGTCAGCGCCAGCAATACCGGCTCGTCCGTGGGTTGGCCGGCGAAGGCGCGGTGGACGGCATCCAGCCACTCCGCCAGTTTGTTGCGGCGGTCGTAAAGGCTCAGCGTGTTGTCGTCGGTGATATCGTCGCAGCGCCGCATGAAGGCATACACGGCGCTCAGGGCGTTCCGCTTCGGGCGGGGCAGAACGACAAAGCCGTAATAGAAGTTGCGCGCCGCCGACCGGGCAATATGGCGGCAGACGGAATAGGCCATTTCCAACTGCGAGGTAGTGGGCGCAAATTGAACGGGTGAGCTTCCCACGGCGGCACTCATTGCACTTTCCCCGGTAATTTCCCCAGGACTTTGCCCAGCGCGGCCCGTGCCACCAGGGCCAGCTTGCGGGTCTTGGAGATGGCGGGCCGGCGGCCGAGCACGGCGCACCCCTGACGCTCGATTGCGTTCAGGATTTCCTGGCCGCCGCGGTTGAACAGATCGAGGTCAACGGCGAGTTCGCGCCCCACTTTCCCCACCAGCGGCAAGCCTTGCGTAAACCATTCCCGCGCGCGCTCGACTTCAAACCGCATCATTTCGCAAAAGGCGAGGGTGTTCCGGCCGGCGCTAATTTCCTCTTCGCTCACACCGAAACGACGGAGGTCTTCAAGCGGAAGATAGATGCGGCCTTTGGCATAGTCAACACTGACGTCCTGCCAGAAGTTGGCAAGCTGCAAGGCAGTGCAGGTGTAGTCGGAAAGGCGCTGGCGCTCGGCGTCGCGATATCCGCAGAGATAGAGCACAAGGTGACCCACCGGATTCGCCGAGTAACGGCAGTATCCGAGCAGATCGGTGAAGGTCGCGTACCGTGTCACACTCTGATCCTGGCGGAATGCGGCGAGCAGGTCTGAGAACTCATGCTTCGGAATGTCGAACTTGCGGACCGTCTCGGCCAGGGCAACGAACACGGGATGCCGAGGGTAGCCGTCATAGCAGGCGTTGAGCTCCGATTCCCACTGGTCCAGAAGCTGCAACGAAGCGCTGGTATCTCCGACCTCGTCGCCCAGATCGTCGGAGACCCGGCAATACGCGTATACGTTGCAGAAGTGCTGGCGCAGTCGCCCAGGCAAGAACCACGTAGCGACGGAAAAATTTTCGTAATGTGAACGGGCCAACCGCCGGCAGTATTCGCGAGCTTCGGCCTCCGAAGGCGCTGCAGGCGGAATGGCGTATTCCGGGGGCAGGCAGCTCCAGCCGGGCGCTGAGGACGTCAACTGCTCAGAGTTGTTACTCGAGATGGAAGACATGCTTGTCAGCGTCAAATCCTTAACCACCGATGACACCCTTCGGCTTCGCTCAGGGTAAGCTCGGGATCACGCAGGAAGACCTCATTCTGAGATGTGCCTTTCCTTCGTGTTTCTTCGGGTCGTTCGCGGTTGATACTTGATTCCGTGCTTAGTGTCCGGGAATGATCGCAGTCTTGATGTCGCCGTTGCGGTTCAGCATGTGCCGAAGCACGTCATGCAGCCGCGAAAGCGGCGCTTCGCCAGTGATGTAGTCCGTGCCGCGCACTTTTTTCTCGGTGATCAGGCCGAACGCGCGACGCACCGTCTCCGGGGTGTGGTGGAATGTCGCCTTGAGCGTGATCTCGGAATAGTGGAGCCGGTTGGTGTCCAGTTGCACCTTGGTTCCCGCCGCGCAGC
>Ga0302322_100000594_pt1 | contig 27835 bp, 26 predicted proteins | sample Fen_T0_2_FD_203757 | JGI IMG/M metagenome (GOLD analysis project Ga0302322, IMG submission 203757) | Peat permafrost microbial communities from Stordalen Mire near Abisko, Sweden - Fen_T0_2 | ecosystem: Environmental > Terrestrial > Soil > Wetlands > Permafrost | place: Sweden: Abisko...
CGATGCCGACGCCGACGATTGCCATGACGCCGTCGCCTACTCGACGGTGACGGACTTGGCGAGGTTGCGTGGCTGGTCGACGTCGTGGCCGAGACGGGTCGCCAGCTCGCACGCGAACAGCTGCAGAGGTACGACGGCCGGCACGGGCTGCATCAACGTCGAGACCCGCGGCAGCCGGATCAGCGTGTCGGCGAACTCCTCGATGTCGGGGTCGTCCTCCTCGGCCAGCACGATCGTGCGCGCGCCCCGGGCCCGGATCTCCTGGATCGCGCTGACCATCTTGTCGTGCAGCTGGTCGCGGCCCTTCGGCGGCACCACGCAGAACACCGGCAGCCCGGGCTCGATCAGCGCGATGGGGCCGTGCTTGAGCTCGCCGGCCGCGAAGCCCTCGGCGTGGATGTAGGCCAGCTCCTTGAGCTTGAGGGCACCCTCGAGCGCGATCGGGTAGCCCGCATGCCTGCCCAGGAAGAGCACGGACTTCGCACCCTGGAGCTCCTCGGCCAGGTCGTAGAGCTGGTCGCAGTTGTCGAGGATCCGCTGCACGTGGCCGGGCATGTCGCGGAGCTCGGCGACCAGGCGGGCGATCTCGTCGTCGTACGACGTGCCCTTGACCTGGGCGAGGTAGAGCCCGAGCAGGTAGGCCGCGATCACCTGCGTGATGAACCCCTTGGTCGAGGCGACACCGATCTCGGGCCCGGCATGGGTGTAGATGACGGCGTCGGACTCGCGCGGGATCGTGGAGCCGTTGGTGTTGCAGATGGCCAGCACCTTCGACCGTTGCTGGCGTGCGTAGCGGATGGCCATCAGCGTGTCGGCGGTCTCGCCCGACTGGCTGATCGCGACCACCAGCGTCGAGCGGGTGAGGATCGGGTCGCGGTAGCGGAACTCATGGGCCAGCTCGACCTCGCACGGGATCCGCGTCCAGTGCTCGATGGCGTACTTGGCGACCAGTCCGGCATAGAACGCCGTCCCGCACGCGATGATGATGATCTTGTCGACCTCGCGGAACTCGCTGTCGGAGATCCGGACCTCGTCGAGCTGGAGCCGTCCGTTCTGGTCGTGGCGCCCCAGCAGCGCGTCGCCGATCGCGCGCGGCTGCTCGAAGATCTCCTTGCGCATGAACCAGTCGTAGCCGTCCTTCTCAGCCGCGGAGAGGTCCCAGTCGACGTGGTAGCGGGTGCCCTCGACGGGGTTCCCGTCGAAGCCGATCACGGAGACGTCGTCGCGGGTGATCGTGACGATCTGGTCCTGGCCGAGCTCGAGCGCCTCACGGGTGTGCTCGATGAACGCCGCCACGTCTGAGCCGATGAAGTTCTCGCCGTCGCCGAGGCCGACCACCAGCGGCGAGTTACGGCGCGCTGCGACCACGCGGCTCGGGTCCTCGGCGTCGACTGCGACGAGCGTGAATGCGCCCTCGAGCCGCTGGCACAGCGTCCGCATCGCGTCGGTCAGGTCGCCACCGGCCACCAGAGCCTTCTCCAGGAGATGGGCCGCGATCTCGGTGTCGGTCTCCGAGAGCAGCTCGTCGCCTGACGCCTCGACCTCGGCCCGCATGGTCGCGAAGTTCTCGATGATGCCGTTGTGCACGACCGCTACCCGTCCGGTGGCCCCGAGGTGGGGGTGCGCGTTGGCGTCGGTGGGTGGGCCGTGGGTGGCCCAGCGGGTGTGCCCGATGCCCGTCGTGGAGGGCGGGAGGGGCTCGTCGGCCAGGGCCTTCTCGAGGTTGGCGAGCTTGCCGGCGCGCTTGCGCCACTCGATGCGGCCGTCGACCACCAGCGCGATCCCGGCGGAGTCGTAGCCGCGGTACTCGAGCCGCCGCAGGCCCTCGACGACGACGTCTTGAGCCTGCTTGTCGCCGACGTAGCCCACGATGCCGCACATGGGCCGGAGTCTATCGGCCGGCCTGGGCGACCCGGGCCGCGCTGGACGGGGACCCGTACTGGAACAATGCCCGCCATGCCCAACGGTGTGCAGGGAGGTGAGCCGTCCCCGTACGTCGAGCTCGACCGGGCCGCGTGGGCCGAGCTGGGCGAGCACTTCCACCAACCGCTGTCGACCGAGGAGATCACCCGGCTCCGCGGTCTGGGCGACCAGCTCGACCTCGAGGAGGTCCAGCAGGTCTATCTCCCGCTCTCGCGACTGCTCAGCCTGCGGGTCAAAGCCGCCCGACGTCTGCACCGCAAGCAGGAGGAGTTCCTGCACCGGCCACAGCCGCCGCGCACGCCGTTCGTGATCGGGCTGGCGGGCTCGGTCGCGGTCGGGAAGTCGACGACGGCGCGGGTACTGCAGCAGATGCTGGGCCACTGGGAGGAGCACCCCCACGTCGCCCTGGTGACGACCGACGGGTTCCTCTACCCGAACGCCGAGCTCGAGCGCCGCGGGATCCTGCAACGCAAGGGCTTCCCGGAGTCCTACGACCGGAAGGCCCTGCTTCGCTTCGTCGTCGACATCAAGTCGGGCAAGGACGAGGTCGAGGCCCCGACCTACTCGCACCTCGTGTACGACGTGGTGCCCGACGACCCGATCGTGGTGCGGCACCCCGACATCGTGATCATCGAGGGGCTCAACGTGCTCCAGCCGGCACGGACCACCGAGGACGGTCGCAGCGGCTTGGCCCTGAGCGACTTCTTCGACTTCAGTGTTTACGTCGACGCCGCGACCGCCGACATCCGCTCGTGGTACGTGCAGCGGTTCCTGCGCCTGCGCAAGACCGCGTTCGCCGACCCCGCGTCGTACTTCCGTCGGTACGCCGAGCTGTCGACGGAGGACGCCACGGCGACCGCCGAGCAGATCTGGGACACCATCAACGGCCCCAACCTCGAGCAGAACATCAAGCCCACGCGCTCGCGTGCGACCCTGGTCCTGCGGAAGGATCGCGACCATTCGACGCGCTACGTGAGGTTGCGGAAGCTGTAGCTGCCATGGGTATGTGGAAGCCGGCCTGGGGGCCGCGGACGTTCGACCCGGTGCGCCTGGGCCACCAGGAGACCGACGCCTGGGCGGCGTACTACCGCTGCGACTGGCCCACCTTCCTGAGCGCAGCAGTCGGGATGGTGCGCACCGGCTTCGGGACCGACCCCGTGAGGACCGTCGTCGGTGCCTTCCACGTCCTCCGCGCCAACCAGCTGTGGGCGCCGTACCCCGACAACGACCCGGACGGAGCGCGGGCCTCGATGCGACGGTTCTACGCCATGATCGCCCGCGACCAGGGTCTCGACCTCGATCCGGTGCGCGCCTCCGAGCTCGAGGTCGAGTGGTGGCGGCTGCACCGTGAGCACCAGCACGACCCGGAGGTCTCGGCCGAGGAACTCGTGCAGTCCCTGGTCGATCTCTACTCCTACGTGTACGGCGCGGAGCCCGACGCCGTGCGCCCGGCTGCGCAGTTCCGCGTCGACGCGATGGACCACTCCGACGCGTGGGTGACGAACGGCTGCGACCTCGCCGACCCGCTGCTCGCCCAGGAGCGGCGTGCGCTCGTCGCGTCGCACGCCGCGCTGCGGTGGGCCGTAGGCCCGTGACGCGCCCACGCCACCCCGGCTGGTGGAGGAACGCCGTCGTCTACCAGGTCTACCCGCGTTCCTTCCAGGACAGCGACGGCGACGGCATCGGCGACATCCCCGGGATCACCTCGCGCCTCGACCACCTCGCGCTGCTGGGTGTCGACGTCCTGTGGCTGAGCCCCGTCTACCGGTCGCCGATGGACGACAACGGCTACGACATCAGCGACTACCAGGACGTCGACCCGCTCTTCGGCTCGCTCGGCGACCTGGACGCGCTGATCAGCGGCAGCCACGACCGCGGCATCCGGCTCGTGATGGACCTCGTCGTCAACCACACCTCCGACGAGCACCCGTGGTTCGTCGAGTCGCGGGACCCGACGTCGCAGAAGCGGGACTGGTACTGGTGGCGTCCAGGGCGTCCGGACGCCCCCGGAGGTGCGCCGAACAACTGGGAGTCGGCCTTCGGCGGCCCCGCGTGGGAGTACGACGAGGCGAGCGGCGAGTGGTACCTCCACGTCTTCAGCCCCAAGCAGCCCGACCTCGACTGGGAGAACCCCGAGGTCCGGAACGCCGTGTACTCGATGATGCGGTGGTGGGTCGACCGAGGTGTCGACGGTTTCCGGATGGACGTGATCAACCTGATCTCCAAGGACACCGCGCTGCCCGACGGGCCCCTGATCTGGCCGGACCGCGACCTCGCGCCGCCGCTGGGCGTCCTGAACGGTCCGCGACTGCACGAGTTCCTCGCCGAGATGAACCGCGAGGTCGGCCTCACCGACCAGCACCTGCTCTCCGTCGGCGAGATGCCGGGCAGCACGGTCGCGCTCGCCCGCGAGGTGACCGACCCGGAGCGACGCGAGCTCGACATGGTCTTCACCTTCGAGCACGTCGCGCTCGACGAGGTGCCCGGTGAGGGCAAGTGGGCCCTGCAGGATCTGCCCCTACCCGTGCTCAAGGCCGATCTGGCCACCTGGCAGACCGGCCTCGCCGATGTCGGCTGGAACTCCCTGTACTGGGACAACCACGACCAGCCTCGGGTGGTCTCGCGCTTCGGCGACGACTCACCCTCGCTCCGGGCGGCGTCGGCCAAGACCCTGGCGACGGTGCTCCACCTGCACCGCGGGACGCCGTACGTCTACCAGGGCGAGGAGCTCGGGATGACGAACGCCGGCTTCACGCGGATCGAGCAGTACGCCGATCTCGAGTCGCTCAACTGGGCCCGCGGCGCGCTGGCGCGCGGGGTGCCCGAGGCCGAGGTGCTGCACTCGCTGGCGGTCAAGAGCCGGGACAACGCCCGCACCCCGATGCTCTGGGACGCGACCGAGCACGGCGGCTTCACGTCCGGTACGCCGTGGCTCCCGGCGAACGCCAACCGCTCCGAGACCAACGCCGCGACCGCCGTCGCGGACCCCGACTCCGTCTTCCACCACTACCGACGCCTGATCGAGCTCCGCCACCACGACCCGGTCGTGGTCGACGGGCGCTTCGCGCTGCTGCTCCCGGACGACCGGCAGGTCTGGGTGTTCACCCGCACCCTGGGCGAGGACGTCCTGCTGGTGCTGGCGAACTGCTCCTCGGCACCGACCACGCTCGACCCGGGCGCGGTCCCGGACCTCAGGGGCTCGGAGGTGCTGCTGCCGACCCACGGTGCGTCGTACTCCCTCGTCCTGCAGCCCTGGGAGTCGCGGATCCACCGCCTCTGAGGCGTCAGAGCGACTTCTGGCACTCCAGCAGCTGCTCGAGCATGCGGTAGCCGAGCACCTCGTTGACGGCGTTCATGTGGGTGTTGACGTCGGCGTTGCTCGTGACGATGGCCGCGCACCCCGGGTACGCCGCGCGGACGGCGCGATGGGTGGCGAGCTTCATGCCCAGCCCCAGCCGGTGTCCACGTGCCTCGGGCATCACCATGGTCACCCCGATGTACCCGATCCGAGGGTCCTGCCGGCTCACCCGGACGTCCGCGACCCCCACCAGCCGGCCCTCGGGCGAGAGTGCGGCAGCGTAGAACCGGGACTGCCCGATCCGCTCGGCGCGGCTCTCGCTCTGGCGCAGCCGCTCGACCGTCCACTCGCCGTCCTCGAGCTCGAGGTCGCCGAGGGGAACCATCGCCATGAACCCGCCGAGCATCGCGACGAGGTCCTCGACGTACTGGTCGGGACACGCGCCCGCCCACGTCACGATCCGGTGGTCGCCGCGCGCCGCCTCGACCTCGGCCTCGAGTGCCGCCCAGCCGGGCTCGGCCGAGGCGAGGTCGATCGCCTTGGCGCCCTCCCGGTTGGCCACCACGTAGCCACGCGCCTCGCTGAACGCCGTTCCCGCGCTGGTCCCGCCCGGCGGCGCGAAGACCTCGACCAGCGCCCGCGCGCGTCCGGCCGCACGCGCGCGGCGTTCGACCTCCTCGAGCAGCAGGGTCCCGATGCCGCGGCGCCGGGCCGCCCAGTCGACGTACACGTCGAAGTAGGACATCTGGAGGTTGTCGCTCATCGGCAGGTTCACCAGGCCGGCGCCGACCATCTCCTCGCCCTCGTAGGCACCGAAGAGCTCGACCTGGAAGTCGGGATGCGGCGTCGGCAGCGCGACCCGGGCGACCTCCCACGGAGCGGCGAAGTCGAGAGGCCGGTCGGACTGCGCGTCGTGGTGGATCTCCCACCAGCGGTGGAGGGAGGGCTCGTCGGTCAGGTCGATGTCCCGGATCTCGAACACGCGAGCACGCTAGGGGGACGGACCTCGCGAGCGCGAACCCTTTCTGGGGCTCGGTCGTCCCCCTGAGCGGCCACTAGGACCTCCTGTGGGGCGGACGACCCGAGGGTCAGAGTGCGAGGCGACGGCGTACGACGTCGGCCAGGCGCTCGGCCACGGCCCGTGCCTCGTCGGGGGTGGCCGCCTCGACCATCACCCGGACCAGGGGCTCGGTGCCGGAGGGACGCAGCAGGATCCGGCCGGAGTCGCCGAGCTTGTCCTGCTCGACCGCGACCGCGGCCGCGACCTCGGCGTCGTGGGTACGGGTCCGGTCGACGCCGGAGACGTTCACGAGCACCTGCGGCAGCCGCGTCACGACCGACGCGAGCTCGCGCAGCGACGACCCGGTGCGCGCCATCCGCTGCAGCACGTGCAGGGCACTGAGGATGCCGTCGCCCGTGGTGGCGTGCTCGTTCATGATGATGTGCCCGGACTGCTCGCCCCCGAGGGTGAACCCTCCGTCGCGCATGGCTTCGAGCACGTAGCGGTCGCCGACAGCGGTCTGGTGGACCGTGATGCCGGCGCGACGCATCGCCTGGACGAAACCCAGGTTGCTCATCACGGTGGCCACGACGGTGTCGTGGGCCAGGTGGCCGCGCGCGTGCAGGTCGACCGCCAGCATCGCCATCAGCTGGTCGCCGTCGACGGTCGCACCCGTGTGGTCGATGGCGAGACACCGGTCGGCGTCGCCGTCGAGGGCGAAGCCGGCGTCCGCACCGTGCGCCAGCACCGCCTCGCGCAGGCCGGCCAGATGCGTCGACCCGCAGCCCTCGTTGATGTTGAGCCCGTTGGGCTGGTCGTTGATCGCGACCACTGCGACTCCGGCCGCACGCAGCGCCCGCGGCCCGACGTCGGCAGCCGCGCCGTTCGCGCAGTCGAGCACGACGCGCAGGCCGGCCGGGAGGTGGTCGAGCGTGCTGACCAGATGGTCGGCGTACTCCTCGACGGTCGCGCCGTACGGCGTGACCCGGCCGATGTCGGCCCCGGTCGGACGGTCCCAGTCCTCGCCGAGACGCGCCTCGATCTCGCGCTCCAGCGCGTCGTCCAGCTTCACCCCGCCCCGGGCCAGGAACTTGATGCCGTTGTCGGGCATCGGGTTGTGGGACGCGGAGATCACGACGCCGAGGTCGGCGCCGAGCGAGTCGGTGAGGTAGGCGACCCCGGGGGTCGGCAGGACTCTCAGGCGGAGTACGTCGACCCCGGCCGAAGCCAGCCCGGCCACGACCGCGTGCTCGAGGAACTGACCCGAGATGCGGGTGTCACGGCCCACGACCGCCACCGGGCGCTGCCCGACGTACCCCCCGTGGTCGACCAGGACCCGCGCCGCGGCGACCCCGAGGTCGACCGCGAGCTCGGCGGTGACCACACCGTTGGCGAGCCCGCGGACCCCGTCTGTCCCGAAGATGCGAGGCATCGGGGAGCGGATCAGCGCTTGCTGAACTGCGGAGCCTTGCGAGCCTTCTTCAGACCGGCCTTCTTGCGCTCGATGACGCGGGCGTCACGCGTGAGCAGCCCGGCCTTCTTCAGCGTCGGGCGGTTGGCCTCGACGTCGATCGCGTTGAGCGACCGAGCCACGCCGAGCCGGAGGGCGCCGGCCTGGCCGGTGATGCCGCCGCCGTGGATGCGGGCGATGACGTCGAAGCGACCCTCGAGACCGAGCGCCGCGAAGGGCTCGTTGACGACCTGCTGGTGCAGCTTGTTCGGGAAGTAGGAGTCGAGGGTGCGGCCGTTCACGGTCCACACACCGGTCCCGGGCATGATCCGGACGCGTGCGACGGCCTCCTTGCGACGCCCGGTGGCGGCCGCGGGGGCGATCGTGGCCGGGCGGGCGGCCTCGGCAGCGCCGGCGCTCTCGGACGTGTAGGCCACGCCCTGCTCGTCGGCCTGGAACGTCTCGGCCTCGCCGTCGATGGGGGTGGTGGTCGTGTCGTCAGCCACGGAAATACCTTCGCTTCTCTGCGTCGTCACTGGGAGACCTGCGTGATCTCGAACGGCTTGGCCTGCTGGGCCTGGTGCGGGTGGGTGGGCCCGGTGTACACCTTGAGCTTCTTCAGCACCTGGCGGCCGAGCTTGTTCTTCGGGAGCATGCCCCAGACGGCCTGCTCGATGACCTTGCGGGCGTCCTTGTCCAGCTGCTGGCCGACCGGGGTCGCGGTGAGGCCGCCGGGGTAGCCGGAGTGGCGGTACATCAGCTTCTTGGTCAGCTTGTCGCCGGTGAGCGCGACCTTCTCCGCGTTGACGACGATGACGAAGTCACCGGTGTCCATGTGCGGGGCGAAGGTGGGCTTGTGCTTGCCGCGGAGCAGGTTCGCGGCCTGGACGGCGAGCTTGCCGAGGATGACGTCGGAGGCGTCGATGACGTGCCACTCGCGGTGGATGTCGCCGGGCTTCGGGCTGTACGTACGCACGTGCGTCTGCCTTTACTCGTTCGTGTGACCCGGCAGGTGGTCCCGGCCGGGGTGCTCCACCGGGACCGGCCGGGGCCGGATCGAGACGGAGCGGGTGGTGCCACGGCTTCTGACGAACACTGCCCGGCTCGGAATCGTCCGGGTCTGCACCGCTGCGCTGGTCTCGACAGGCTCGACCAAGGCGTACGGCGCGGCAGGAGTCGCGACCGCACAATCTACCGGCTGGCTCGCGCGCGCGCCAAAACGGGCACGGCCCGGGCGGTCGCAGGGCGAGAACCGGATTCGCCCTCCGGCAGACCCCGCACTAGGTTGGAGCGGTGAACGACTCACTCACCGTCCGGGACAACCGCACCGGCCAGGAGTACGACGTACCGATCGAGCAGGGTGCGGTGAAGGGCTCGGATCTCGGAAAGATCAAGGACAGTGCCGGTTCCTCACTGGCCGTCTACGACCCCGGCTTCGTGAACACCGCCTCGTGCAAGAGCTCGGTCACGTTCATCGACGGCGACGAGGGCATCCTGGAGTACCGCGGGTACCCGATCGAGCAGCTGGCGGAGAAGTCGACCTTCCTCGAGGTCGCCTACCTGCTGATCCACGGCGAGCTGCCGACCAAGACCCAGTACGAGACCTGGGTGCACGACATCACCTACCACACGTTCGTGCACGAGAACGTCAAGAGCTTCATGGAGGGCTTCCGCTACGACGCCCATCCGATGGGCATGCTGATGGCCTCCGTCGGCGCCCTGTCGACGTTCTACCCCGACGCCCGCGACATCACCGACAACGAGACGCGCCAGCTGCAGATCGTCCGGATGATCGCGAAGATGCCGACGCTCGGCGCCTGGTCGTTCCGCCATGCGCAGGGCAAGCCGTTCGTCTACCCCGACAACGAGCTGGGCTACACCGCGAACTTCCTGTCCATGCTCTTCCGGATGAGCGAGGACCGCTTCGCCGCCGACGAGCGGCTGGTCAAGGCGCTCGACGTGCTGTTCATCCTGCACGCCGACCACGAGCAGAACTGCTCGACGAACGCCGTACGCTCCATCGGCTCCTCGCAGGTCGACCCCTACTCCGCGGTCGCCGGCGGCGTCGCCGCCCTCTACGGCCCGCTCCACGGCGGCGCCAACGAGGCCGTGCTGCGGATGCTCCGCCGGATCAAGGACAAGAAGAACATCCCCGACTTCATCCAGGGCGTGAAGAACGGCGACGAGCGGCTGATGGGCTTCGGCCACCGCGTCTACAAGAACTACGACCCGCGGGCCAAGATCATCAAGAAGGCCTGCGACGACGTGTTCGAGGTGACCGGGGTGAACCCGCTCCTCGAGATCGCGATGGAGCTGGAGAAGATCGCGCTCGAGGACGACTACTTCGTCTCCCGCAAGCTCTACCCCAACGTCGACTTCTACTCCGGGCTGATCTACGAGGCGTTCCAGTTCCCGCCCGAGATGTTCACCGTGCTCTTCGCGATCGGGCGTACGCCGGGCTGGCTGGCCCAGTGGCTCGAGCTCGTGCAGGACAAGGAGCAGAAGATCGCCCGGCCGCAGCAGATCTACACCGGCCAGCGGACCCTCGACTTCGTGCCGGCCTCCGAGCGCTGGGCCTGAGCCCCTCGCTCAGGCAGCGGGTCGCCGCTGGGTGTTTCATCAAGGTATGTCGGTCAACCAGCACTTCCCTTGCCGAGTTCATCGAGGGAAGTGTCGGCTTCCCTACATACCTTGATGAAGCACACACGCTTGATGCAGCGGTGGCCGGCGGGACCCAGGCCCACCCTTGCTAGGCAGCCGCCTGCTCGACCTCGAGCAGCGACTGGGAGTGCCGCTCGGCCTCGAACGCCGCCCGGCCGCCGCGGAAGCCGAACAGGCGCTTGGTCCACAGGATGTAGATCACCGCGAAGACGTTGAACGCGAACGCGACCACGCGGAGCCAGGTCACCCGCTCGACGAGCTCGTAGATCTCCAGCGGGATGAAGACCGCGGTGCCGACCACGGCGACGTACTCGCCCCACCGCTTCATCAACCACAGCCCGACCCCCTCGAGCAGCTCGAGGGCGCCGTACGCGAGCACGCCGACGGCCACCAGCTCGAGGGTGCTGTGCTGAGCGTTGAGCGCCTTCTGGATCAGCTTGACCGGGCCGGTGTTCTGCAGGTCGATGCCGAGCTTGTCGGCGAACGGCTTGAGGGTGGGGAGGTACTCGTTGAACACCTGCTCCAGCGAGTTCTGCGCGCCGTTGAACTTGTAGACGCCGTAGGCGAGCGCGACCAGCAGCACGCCACGGATGAACCGCTCCGCGGCCAGCAGCCGCAGGATGAAGGCATCACGCAGAGCCTTGCCGCGCAGCACCAGCGGCGCGTCCTCGGCCGGCCCGGTGCCGTGCGGTGGCCCGACCACGAAGGTGCCGCAGCGCAGGCACCGCCAGGCCTCGCCGTCGACGGTCGCGGCCCGCAACCTGTCGGCGAGCTCGGTCTCGGTCGGCTGCCAGGTCACGTGCCCCTGCCGGCCGCAGCTGCGCAGCTCCCAGCTCCAGCGCGCCCACGGTGTCGTCACCGGCGCCACCCTAAGCGGTCGACGTCCGGGCCCGGACTTGGCAGGATCGGCTCGTGCCGATCCGTAGCCTCGCCGAGCTCGAGTCCGCCCTCGACCACCTGCGTGCCGCACCGGACGACGTCGGCACCCTCTCGCTCGTCGTACGACGGCCCGAGCGGTGGGCGCGCGAGGTGCTGGCCGAGGCCGTCGTCGACGAGGCCGACGGCGTGGTCGGCGACAACTGGCTCTCCCGCGCCACCTCGCGCGCCAAGGCGGAGGGCCGGCACCTCGACGCGCAGGTCACCGTGATGAGCTCGCGGATGGTCGGGCTGCTCGGCGACAGTGACGCCGAGCGGGCCCTGGCCGGCGACCAGCTCTACGTCGACCTCGACCTCTCCCATGACAACCTCCCCGCCGGCAGCCGGATCCAGGTCGGCGACGACGTGGTCCTGGAGGTCACCGCCAAGCCGCATGCCGGGTGCAAGAAGTTCCTGGCCCGCTTCGGGACGGACGCCGTCGCGTTCGTCAACAGCGAGGAGGGCAGCCGGCTCCGCCTGCGCGGCCTGAACGCCCGGGTGGTGCGCGGTGGCGTGGTCCGTGCGGGTGACGACGTACGGCGGTTGGCTTTTTCGACGGCGCCCAGCGAGGTCTCAGGAAGGTCACAGACTCACCCACCAGGGTAAGGGGCATGAGCAACGAGTACCCGCACGGCGGGCAGGACCCGCAGCCCGGCCACGACTGGACCCCCGAGCCCCCCGCAGCCCCCGCCACCTGGTCGCCGTACGGCTTCCAGACCTCGAGCGAGACCACGGACGACACCCGTCCGTTCGGTTTCGGCGCGCCCGCCGACGGCACGTCGACTCCGCCGGCTCCGCCCGAGGCACCTCAGCAGAAGCGGCCCCGGAGCAAGGGACTCGCCGCCTCCGTCGTGGCCGCGAGCCTGCTCGTCGGCGGTGCCGCGGGTGTCGGCGGCGCGGCGCTGTGGACCTCGACGCACGACAGCTCGGTCGCCTCGTCGCCGATCATCACCCAGAGCGGCAGCTCGGCCATCCCGGCCGCGTCCACCGACTCGATCGTGAAGGTCGCCCACAACGTGCTGCCCTCCGTGGTCAAGATCAACGTGAGCGGGTCCAGCGGCTCCGGCTCCGGCTCGGGCATCATCCTGAGCGCCGACGGCAAGATCCTCACCAACAACCACGTCGCCTCCCTGGCCGGCAAGAGCGGCCAGATCAGCATCGACTTCAACGACGGCTCGCACGCCCCGGCCAAGGTCCTGGGCACCGACCCGCTCACCGACACCGCGGTCGTCCAGGCCGAGGGTGTCTCCGGCCTCACCCCGGCGACCATCGGCCACTCCTCGAGCCTCCAGGTCGGCCAGGGCGTCGTGGCCATCGGTTCGCCCTTCGGCCTCAACGCCACCGTCACCAGCGGCATCGTCAGTGCCCTCAACCGGCCGGTCGACGTCGGCCAGGTCAGCGCGGGCAACGTGACCGTCTACCCGGCCATCCAGACCGATGCGGCGATCAACCCCGGCAACTCCGGCGGCCCGCTCGTCAACCTGGCCGGCGAGGTCGTCGGCATCGACTCGGCCATCCAGACCGCCACCGACAGCAGCACCAGCCAGGGCGAGCCCGGCTCGATCGGTCTCGGCTTCGCCATCCCGATCGACGCGGTCCTGCCGATCGTGCAGCAGATGATCAACGGCGAGACCCCGACGCACGCGCGTCTGGGCATCGGCGTCGACAACGCCACGAGCGGCTCTCAGGCCACCGACGGCGCGAAGGTCGCCCAGGTCGAGAACGGCTCCGCCGGTGCCAATGCCGGGCTCAAGACCGGTGACGTCATCACCAAGGTCGACGACCACCTGATCACGACGTCCGACTCGCTGATCGCGATCATCCGGTCCTACCGCCCGGGCGACTCGGTGACGCTCACCTACACGCGTGGCGGCTCGGACCACACCGTCACGGTCACCCTCGACTCGGACGCTAAGACCACCACCTCCTGAGCTCGAGCTCGGGGCCCGGGGCGTGCCGTGCGGGTGACGCCCCGGGCCTCGCCACGCCGGGACTCGGTCCCGGCACCCCCCCGAGGAAGACGCGGGCAGACGCGCGTCGACTGCAACCCAGTCGGCCGATCTGCCCGCGTCTTCTGTGTCTGCGGGGCCCCCTCGGTCTCCGTGACCAGAAGACGCGGAACGGATGCCGGTCGACGGGACTGTTGAGGCGATCTGTTCCGCGTTTTCTCCCACGAGCCGCGCTCAGCGCGCCCGGCGGACCCGGGTCTCGTCCCAGACCGGGCCGTCGGCCTCGTAGACCTCGCCGTCGGCGCCGTACACGAGGAACCGGTCGAAACCGCGCGCGAACCAGCGGTCGTGGGTGACCGCGACGACCGTGCCGTCGAAGGCCTCCAGGCCTGCCTCGAGCGCCTCTGCTGACTGGACGTCGAGGTTGTCCGTCGGCTCGTCGAGCAGCAGGAGCGTCGCCCCCGACAGCTCCAGCAGGAGGATCTGGAATCGGGCCTGCTGGCCGCCGGAGAGGGAGTCGAACGTCTGCTCACCGGCGTGCGCGAGCTCGTAGCGGTCGAGCACGCGCGCGGCCGCCTCGCGGCCCATGCCCTGCCGTCCCTTCCCGTCGGGCGAGCCGTCACCCCGATGCAGGATCTCCAGCAGCGTGCGGCCGAGGAGCTCCGGATGGGCGTGCGTCTGCACGAACCAGCCGGGGCGCACCCGGGCACCGAGCTTCGCCTTGCCGGTATGGCGGACGGGCTCGATCCGCGTGTCGTCGACCGGCCGGTGCTCCACGTCGGGGTCGGAGCCTCCCGCCGCCAGCAGTCGCAGGAAGTGCGACTTGCCGGAGCCGTTGCTGCCCAGCACGGCGACCCGCTCGCCGTACCAGACCTCCAGGTCGAACGGCTGCATCAGCCCGGTCAGCTCCAGGTCGGTGCACACGACCGCGCGCTTGCCGGTGCGACCGCCCTTGAGCCGCATCGTCACCTGCTGCTCGCGCGGCTGCTCGGTCGGCGGCCCGGCCTCCTCGAACTTGCGGAGCCGGGTCTGCGCAGCCCTGTACTGCGAGGCCATGCCGTCGTTGTACTCCGCCTTGATCCTCAGCCGGAGCACGAGCGCCTTGATCTTGGCGTGCTCCTCGTCCCAGCGTCGGCGCAGCTCCTCGAAGCGCGCGAAGCGGTCGCGCCGCGCCTCGTGGTACGACGCGAACCCGCCGGGATGCGTCCAGGCACTGTTCCCACCGCCGAAGGAGCCGAGCTCGATGGTGACGATCCGGGTGGCCGTGTGGTCGAGGAGCTCGCGGTCGTGGCTGATGAACAGGATCGTCTTGTCGGAGTCGCGGATCCGCTGCTCGAGCCAGATCTTGCCGGGAACGTCGAGGAAGTTGTCGGGCTCGTCGAGGAGGAGGACCTCGTCGGGACCCTCGAGGAGGTACTCCAGCACCAGCCGCTTCTGCTCACCGCCGCTGAGGGTGGACAGGGTGCGGTACTTGGCTCGGTCGTAGGGAAGGCCGAGGCCGCGCACCGTGCAGACGTCCCAGACGACCTCGAGGTCGTAGCCGCCGGCGTCGGCGTACTCCGCCAGCGCCTCGGCGTAGCGGAGCTGGGTCTTCTCGTCGTCGGTCTCCATCAGCGCCAGCTCCCACCGCTCGACACCGGCCGCGGCGGCGCGGACCCGCTCGGGCGAGACCGAGAGCAGCAGGTCGGCCACCGTCGGGTCGTCACCCAGGTCGGTCCCGACCATCTGGCGCATCACCCCGAGCCCGCCGGTGCGAGTCACCACGCCCGCGTGGGGCACCAGGTCGCCGGTGATGATGCGCAGCAGCGTGGTCTTCCCGGCCCCGTTGGCGCCGACGAGGGCGACCTTCGCGCCGTCGCCCACCCGGAACGACACGTCGTCCAGCAGGACCCGGCCGTCAGGCAGCTCGTAACGCACTCCGGCGACATCCACGTGACCCACGAGGAGTCATTGTCCGGGACAGATGCGGAAGACCGCATCCCGGTTTCGTCAGCGGGCGTTCTCCCGCAGCGACGAGGTACGGGCACCGCGCACGGCGAGAGCCGCGAACGCCGACGCGAGCACCACCAGGACGAGCATCACCGCGACCCCGAGCTCGAAGCCGGTGGTGACGTGGAACGACGGCAGGACGCGCGGGGTGAGCTCGCTGTCGGCGAAGCCGGGCATGACGGTACGGACGACGACGTACTGCGCCAGCGCCCCGGCGGCGATGCCGGCGAGTGGGGCCGCGCCGGGCACGAGCAGGAGCTCTGCGCCGACGCCGACGACGAGGTGAGTTCTAGTCTCCAGGTCGCAGGTTCGTGTCCTGGCGAGGGGACTCGGTGACACAGCTCGGCAGCTCCAGGGCCACCACGGATCCTCCCTCCGGGCGGTTGCGCACGGTCGCCGTACCCCCGTGGGTCTGGGCGATGGCGCCGACGATCGCCAGCCCCAGGCCGGCGCCCCCGGCGCGCCGGGCACGACTGGAGTCGGGTCGAGCGAAGCGTTCGAAGGCGTGCGGCAGGAACTCCACGGGGAAGCCAGGTCCGGAGTCGGCGACCTCGATCACCAGATCGGGACCGGCCGCCCGGGCCGAGACCACGATCGCCGTCCCGGGCGGCGCGAACCGAAGGGCGTTGTCGACCAGATTGTCGATCGCCTCGCCGATGCGGTCGGGGTCCAGCGTTGCCACGAGACCCCCGGGCGCGTCCACCTCACACCGGGTGCCGGCGGCCAGCGCTCGGGCGGCGGCATGGTCGGCGCTTCGGGCGAGCAGCCGACGAAGGTCGGTCTGCTCGCGGTGGGGAGGGATCCGGTCCTCGTCGCTCCTGGCGAGGAACAGCAGCTGCTCGGTGAGCCGCGCCAGCCGCGCCGTCTCCTCACCCGCCCGCTCGATGGCGAGGGCGAGCTCCTCGCGGCTGCGGCCCGGCCGGCCGGCGAGCTCCAGCTCGCCGCTCAACACCGCGAACGGGGTCCGCAGCTCATGGCTGGCGTCCGACACGAGGGCGCGTTGCCGCGCCAGGGCGCCCCGGAGCCGGTCGAGCAGCTGGTTCATGGTCGTGGCGAGCGCCGCGATCTCGTCGCGCGTCCTCGGCACACGTACGCCCGGCGCGTCCTCCCGCTCGGAGAGATCAGCGACCTCACGACGGAGCCGCTCGACCGGGGAGAGGGCTGCGCGGGCCAGGCCATAGGCGCCGAACCCTGCCACGAGCACCAGCACCACCCCCGCGACCAGCAGCTCTTGCGTGACGTGGCGCAGCGTGGCGTCCTTCGTCTCGAGCGAGACACCCGCGACGGCGACCCAGCCCGGGTGGCCGGCCAGCGGCGCGGCCAGCACGCGCTCTCGCTCGCCCTCCGCGGAGACCGTCACGAGAAGCCGGCCGCGCCTGGCCAGCTGGAGGTCGCCGGCACCGAGAAGAGAGCTCGTCCCGGCATCGGCGCTCCCACCCCGGAGCTGCCCGGAGCTGTCGACCACCTGGACGACGTACTCCCCCGGAGCCGGGCCATTCGTCCCGGTCGCGGGCGCGCCCGACGAGGGCAGGTAGCGCGCGGCCTGGGTCAGCCGGACGGCAAGCTGGGAGTCGATCGAGCCTTGCAGCGAGGCCGACAGCCGGCTCACGAACAGCCAGCCGCCGAGGGCGAACAGCACGGCCGAGGCGACCGCGAAGACCACAGCGAGACGCAGGCGGATCGACATGGCCTACTCGGCTCCCGCGTCGCGCAGCCGGTAGCCCCTGCCGCGCACCGTCTCGATCTCATGGCGACCGAATGGTGCGTCGACCTTGCGGCGCAGGTAGTTCACGTACTGGTCGACGACGTTCGAGGTGCCGTCATAGGCGAAGTCCCAGACTGCGTCGATGATCTGTGTGCGCGTCAGCACAGTGCCTGGGTGGCGGAGGAAGAGCTCGAGCAGAGCGAACTCCTTGGGGGAGAGCTCGAGCTCGGCCGTGTCGCGCCAGGCCCGCTTGGTCGCGGGATCCAGCTTCAGGTCCCCCACCTCGAGCACGGCTGGACGGCTGCGGTCGTCGCGCCTGGTGAGGGCGCGCAGCCTCGCCGCGAGCTCGAGCAGACTGAAGGGCTTGATCAGGTAGTCGTCGGCGCCCACGTCGAGGCCACGGACCCGGTCACCGACCTCGTCGCGCGCGGTGAGCATCAGGACCGGCACCCAGATCCCCCCTTCGCGCAGTCGGCGGCAGAGCTCGAAGCCGTCGAAACCCGGGAGCATCACGTCCAGGACGATCGCGGCATACGGGTTCTCGGTGGCCATCCAGAGGCCCTCGGGGCCATCGGCGGACACGTCGACGGCGTACCCCTCCTCCTCGAGGGCGCGCCTGATGAGCTGCGCCATGCGCAGCTCGTCCTCGATCACGAGCACTCGCACCCCAGCCAGGCTACGCAGAAAGCCGAGCCAGGAGAGGAGGAGAAAGACCCGTTCAGATGTGAGGTCTCTCATCGTTCTCTCACGACCCGCACATGGCGCCCGGCACACAGTGGGTGCACCGGGCGGGGCCCGGGCAGTGAAGACGAGAGGAGTCGACATGAACAACGACCGGGACTCCCGCGACGACCGGATCACGCATGCGGGGTCGGCCGAGCCCACGGTCGGCGACTGGGCCCCGCTCCCGGAGCACCCCGCGGCCAGGACGGATCGGCCGTCAGGGTCCGACGGCGAGAAGTATCGCCGCGCACGGCGTAGGTCGAGGCTGGCCGCAGGGGCGCTGATGATGGGGAGCGGCGCCGCCGCCGTGACTCTCGCCTACCAGCTGCTCCCGCCGGCCACTCCCCCGGGCGGCCCGGTCTCGAGCACTGGCGGTGTCGGTACGACGACGGTGACGAACACCGGGACCGGGCCGCGTGTCACGCACACCGTGGCGACCACGAGCGCATCCGGTGTCACGACGTACACCACCACGCAGGTCGTGAACGGCAAGACCGTGGTCACCCATGTCCGCCACGCCTCCACCTCCACCTATCACGACGACTGACAGGGGCATCTCGATGACTGAGGTCACCACGACGGCGGTCTGGCGGCCCGTCGACACCGGCGACACCACGATCGCCGTCGCCGAACGCGACGCGCTGGGCACCACGGCCCGGGTCGCAGTATGGCCACCGGAGAATCTCGACAGGACGCTCCACGTCGTCGACGGCGTTCTGATGGCTCTGGATCGCCAGGCGAGCCGGTTCCGCCAGGACTCGGAGATCTCCCGGCTGCACCGCAAGGACGGCGGCACGTACATGCTGAGCGACGGGCTGGCCGAGGCAGTCAACGTCGCCCTGGCCGCCGCCCGGTGGACCCGTGGGCTGACCGATCCGACGGTCGGCGACGCCCTCATCTCGCTGGGCTACGACCGCGACTTCGCCGCCCTCGACCCCGAAGCGCGCGGGCCGGTCGCCGCCGCGACGCCGGCGCCCGGGTGGCGGACGGTGCTGCTGGAGGGTCCGGTCCTGCGCCTCCCGCCCGGCGTCCGACTGGATCTCGGCGCCACCGCCAAGGGCCTCGGCTCCGATCGCGCCGTCCGAGCCGCCATGTCGGCCAACCAGCAGGGCGGCGGGGTGCTGGTCAGCCTCGGTGGGGACATCGCGGTCGACGGACAGCCCCCACGGGATGGCTGGCCGATCCTCGTCGCCGACGAACCGGATCCCGGCGGCTCTGCTCGCACCCAGGAGGTCCGGCTCGCCACCGGGGCGGTGGCGACGTCGTCGATCGCCTGCCGCCAGTGGCGTCGAGCCGGGCGGGAGATGCACCACATCGTGGATCCTCGGACCGGCCTTCCCGCAGACGCGCCCTGGCGCACCGTGAGCGTCGCCGCTGCGACGTGCGCCGACGCGAACGCAGCGTCCACGGCCGCGGTCGTCGCGGGCGACCACGCAGAGGACTGGCTGGCCCAGGCGCGCGTGCCGGCCCGCCTGGTCTCCCGCGACGGGGAGGTGCGCTACCTGGGCGGCTGGCCGGCGTCCGACGGCGAACCCCTCGTGATCTCCTCGCCCGGCCATGTGTACGGCGGAGCCTCGGGACCGAGAGCCGTGCGATGACGCCCCGGCTCGGCCGAGCTATCCCGCGACACCGTCGTTGTGTGACTCGAGGACCCGGAAACCCTTCGCGCTGGCCACCCTGGTGGTCGGGTAGCCCTGGTCGGTGAGCCAGGCCTGGAGCGAGTCACCGCCGAGGTTCTTTCCGACCACCATCACGGCCCGGCCACCGGGCCGGAGCCGGGCGAACCACTGCAGCAACAGGCCGTGCAGCGCCTGCTTGCCGATCCGGATCGGTGGGTTGGACCAGATCTCGTCGAACCGTGCGTCGCCCGGAACCGCGGACGGGTCGCCCGCGACGTAGCGGTCCTGGAGGCTGAGGCTCGCGGCGTTCTGGTTGGCCAGCAGGACGGCCCGCTGGTTGACCTCGACGCCGGTCACGCCGGAGGCGGCGCCGACCGGTACGCCGTCACGTCGCCAGGCGGCCGCGATCGCGAGGCCGATCACGCCGTACCCGGTCCCGAGGTCGAGCACGAGCCCCGGGGCCGGCGGCTCGGTCTCGCGGAGCAGCACGGCCGTGCCGCCGTCGAGCCGCCCGCGGCTGTAGACCCCCGACCCGCTGACCAGGTCGAGCCGCTGGCCCCAGACCTCGCAGCTGAACGCCTCACGAGCGAACGGCACCGCCGGGTCGGCGGAGAAGTAGTGGTCGGTCACACCGGCTCCCGTTTCGCGCGGGTCTCACCGGCACGGGCGGCGAGGTCGGCGTCGGGCGGGTACGCGACCTCCTCCAGCGTCAGCCCGTGTGGAGGTACCACGGTCACGGCAGGGTCGCGGACCCCTGCGGCGAGGGCCTCGCCCGGCCAGGCGACCGGGCGGCGCCCTTCGCCGACCGCGAGGAGGCAGCCCACGAGGGAGCGGACCATGTGGTGGCAGAACGCGTCGGCCCGGACCGTCCCGGTCAGCAGGTCGCCGTCGCGGACCCAGCCGAGGTCGAGCAGGGTCCGGACCGTGGTCGCCCCCTCGCGCTGCTTGCAGAAGGCCGCGAAGTCGTGGAGCCCGAGCAGGGTGACCGAGGCCGCGTTCAGGGTCTCGGCGTCGAGGGGGCGCGGCCAGGCGAGGACGTGGCCGCGGGTCAGCGGGTCGGGGACGCCGTCGGTGACCCGGTAGGCGTAGCGGCGCCACAGCGGCGAGAAGCGGGCGTCGAAGCCGTCGGGCGCGGTGACCACGCGGCGTACCCGCAGATCGGCCGGCAGCAGCCCGTCGAGCCGGCGCGCCAGCGCGTCGCAGGGGTCGCCGTCGAACCTCCCTGCGGCCGCGGCGAGCGCATCCGGCTCGATGTCGAGGTGGACGACCTGGCCGCGGGCGTGGACGCCGGTGTCGGTCCGGCCGGCACACACCACCGAAGGAGCGGGTGTCCGGAGGACCGTGCCGAGGGCCGCCTCGAGCTCGCCCTGCACGGTCCGCAGGCCCGGTTGCGCGGCCCACCCGTGGAAGTCGCCGCCGTCGTAGGCGAGGTCGATCCGCAGCCGCACGGTCGGCATCCTAGGCGGGCGACGGATCTCGGCCCGCGGCCTACGATCGGTGGAATGGACGACCGCCCCGCGATCCTGCTCGTCTCGGAGGAGAACTCCGAGCTCCTGCTCGACGAGTTCGGCCGCTACGCCCGCGACTACGACGTGCGCACGGCACGCAGCGCCGCCGAGGCCGCGGCCACGGTCAAGGGTCTGTACCGCGACGGGCGCCAGCTCGCGCTCGCCGTCTCCGAGTCGGTGCTGCCGGACGACGAGGTGCTCGCGATGTTCCAGCGGCTGCGCACCTACGTGCCCACCGCACGTCGTCTGATCGCCGCACACTGGAGCCGGTTTCGGATCGACGCCGAGGCCCTACGCCCGGCCCTGGCCAAGGGCAAGTACGACGCCTATCTGCTGATGCCGCGCGGCGCCCGAGACGAGGAGTTCCACACCGCGGTCTGCGAGCTGCTCTCCGACTGGGGCTCGACGGTGGCGGCGCCGGTCGTCGAGAGTCTCCGGATCGTCTCCCCCACCCACGACGGCGTGACCCTCGCGGTCCGCGACTACCTCGACCGGATCGGCGTCCCGGCCCTCGTGCACGACCCCGACAGCGACATCGGGCGCGAGGTGCTGGCCCGTCTCGGCACGGGGTCGCCGAGCTTCCCCGTCGTCGAGCGCTGGGACGGCGACCCGTTCGAGGCGGGCTCGGTGCGCGACGTCGCGATGTCGATCTACGGCCGTCCCGACGACATCGAGGTCGACTCCGTGGTCGACCTGGTCATCGTCGGCGCCGGGCCTGCCGGCCTCGCAGCCTCGGTGTACGGCGCGTCCGAGGGGCTCACCACGGTGGCGATCGAGGCCGAGGCGATCGGCGGCCAGGCCGGCACGAGCTCGATGATCCGCAACTACCTCGGCTTCCCGCGCGGCATCTCCGGGATGCGCCTGGCGCAGCGCGCCCGCAACCAGGCGATCCGCTTCGGTACCCGGTTCTTCACCGGCTGGCCCGCCACCGCGCTCGAGGTGGGACGCGACGGCGCTCCCCACATGGTCCGCACCGAGGGCGGTGACGTACAGGCCCGCGCCGTGGTGATCGCCTCCGGCGTGACCTACCGCAAGCTCGGGGTCGAGTCGGTCGACGGCCTGGTCGGCCGCGGCGTCAACTACGGCGCCGCCATGACCGCCGCCCGCGAGATGGAGGGGTACGACGTCTTCGTCGTCGGCGGCGGCAACTCAGCGGGCCAGGCGGCGATCCACCTGGCGCGGTTCGCGCGCAGCGTCACCATCCTGGTACGCCGGCCCGACCTGTCGGCGACCATGTCGTCGTACCTGATCGGCGAGATCGAGTTCAACCCGCGGGTCACCGTCGAGGGCTGCCGGGAGGTGGTGGACGGCGGGGGCAACGGCCGGCTCGAGTGGATCGAGGTCGAGGACACCTCCACCGGCGCCCGCACCCGGCGCGAGACCGGTGGGCTGTTCCTGCTCCTGGGTGCGGTCGCCCACTGCGACTGGCTTCCGCCCGAGGTCGCTCGCGACCCGCGCGGGTTCGTGCTGACCGGCCGCGACGTGCCCTCGGCTGGCTGGGAGAGCGGCCTTCCGCCGGAGAGCCTGCAGACCACGGTGCCCGGGATCTTCGCGGTCGGAGACATCCGCGCGGGCTCGATGAAGCGGGTCGCGAGTGCCAGCGGCGAGGGCGCGTCCGTCGTGCCCCTGGTGCATGCGTGGCTGGAGCCGGCAGCGGGATGAGACGCGGCCTGTGAGGCCGCTCACGACACCCGCTCCGGGCCGCTCGCCGAAGCGGGTCCCCGCCCACGCCGTTGGTACGGTTACGCCCGTGCCAGCGGCCTCCCAGGACCGGTTCTCTTCGGTCCCCACCTCACGGTTGAAGCGGCTCGGCATCCGTCTCCTCGTCGCGCTGGTCGTCCTGGCGCTGCTCTACCAGGCCGTCATGGCCTTCGTGAACATCCGGACCAACGTGCTGTGGTTCCACTCGGTCGATAGCGGGTCCGTCTACAGCACCGTCCTGGGCGCGCAGATCCTGCTGTTCACGGTCTTCGGCGTCCTGACTGCGCTGGCCGTCGCAGCCGTCCTGATGCTCGTGGTCCGTTCGCGGCCCCGGTTCCGCCCCGATCCCCACCGGCAGAAGTGGCGCCACCGCTTCCTCCGGTTCGAGAAGCGGTGGCGGGTCTGGCTGATCGTCGCGATCGCGGTCTACCTCGGGATCCGGGTCGGCAGCCGCGCCGCCCGGCATTGGCAGACCTACCTGATGTGGCGGCACGCGGCCTCGTTCCACACCACCGACCCGCAGTTCCACCGCGACGTGTCGTACTTCGTGTCGGTGCTGCCGTTCCACCAGGCCGTGGTCACCTACCTCAGCTCGATCGTGGTCACCTGCCTCGTGGTCACGCTGATCGCCGCCTACCTCTACGGCGCACTGCGGATCCGGGGCAAGGGTCGCAAGATGACCCCCGCGCTCAAGGCCCAGGTGTCGGTGCTGCTGGGGCTCTTCCTGCTGCTCAAGGCCGCGTCGTACTGGCTGGCGCGCTACGCCCTGACCACCTCTCACACCGGGCCGGTCACCGGACTCTCCTACACCGACGAGCACGCCACGCTGCCCGGCCTCACGATCCTGACGATCGTCGCGGTCCTGTTCGCCATCCTGCTGATCGCGAACGCCTGGATGGGCCGGCTCCGCTGGATCGGCGTGGCCCTCGGCGGGATGGTCGTGGCCGCCCTGCTCTTCGGCACGGTCTGGCCGTCGCTGGTCTACCGCTTCCGCGAGCAGCCCAGCGCCTCGACCCTCGACCGGGCCTCGATCGAGCGCAACCAGACCGCGACCCTGAAGGCGTTCGGCCTCGACCAGGACGTCACCACCCAGGAGTACGGCGCCACCCAGCCGACCGACGGCTTCGCCAACGGCCAGACGACGACGGTCGCACGCGCCCGGCGGACGGCGCAGATCCGGCTGCTCGACCCCAACAAGCTGACGCCGACCTTCAACTACAAGCAGGAGATCCAGGCGTTCTACCAGTTCAAGACGCCGCTCGACATCGGTCACTATCCCCTCGGTGCGCGCGACCAGGACGTCGCGATCGCGGCGCGCGAGCTCAACCTCTCAGGCATCTCGCGAGGCTCGTGGTCCAACAACCACCTCATCTACACCCACGGGTACGGCGTGGTGGCGGCGCCCACCGACGAGATGAACGAGAAGACCGGTACCCCGGTCTTCGTCAACGGCGGCCTGCCCCCGGTGAACCAGATCCCGGTGAAGGTCCCGCAGATCTACTTCGGCCAGCACTCCCCGTCGTACTCCATCGTCGGGGAGCCCCCGGGCAGCACCGCGCACGTGGAGTTCGACCACCCGAGCACCAACGGCGGGTCGGCCGGAGTCCACAACACCTACCAGGGCAAGGGCGGTGTGCCGATCGGCTCGCGCCTCACCCGCCTGCTGTACGCCGTGAAGCTGGGCGACCCGAACATCTTCTTCTCCAGCGGGGTCAACTCCGGCTCGCAGCTGCTCACCGTGCGCGACCCGCGCAGCCGCGTCGCCAAGGTCGCCCCCTGGCTGACCCTCGACGGTGACGTCTACCCGGCCCTGGTCGACGGCACCGTGCAGTGGGTGGTCGACGGCTACACGTCGACGGCGAACTACCCCAACTCGCAGCGGCTCAACCTGCACACGGCCACGTCCAACTCCCTGACGAACGCGACGGGCATCGCCAGCCAGCCGAACAAACAGGTCAACTACCTGCACAACTCGGTGAAGGCCACTGTCGACGCCTACACCGGCAAGGTCACCCTCTACTCCTGGAACCAGGAGAGCCAGCCCGACCCGGTGCTGCAGACCTGGGAGAACGCGTTCCCGGGCCTCGTCCAGCCGGAGTCGAGCATCCCGTCCGCCCTGCTGCCTCACCTGCGCTACCCGCAGGACCTCTTCGACGTGCAGCGCAGCCTGCTCACGCAGTACCACGTGGCGGACCCCAGCGACTTCTACAACGGCGCGGACTTCTGGAAGGTCCCGACGGACCCGACCGTCGCTGCCGCCAAGACCATCAACGGTGGCGGCATCGGGGGAAGATCCCCCACCCTGCCCTCGACGTACATGTCGATCTCACCGACCGGCAACGGCCCGGCTCAGTGGGCCCTGTCGTCGCCGATGGTGACGCTCAACTACCGCGATCTCGCCGGCTTCCTGACGGTGAACGCCCAGCCGGGCCCCGACTACGGGAAGTTCACGCTGCTCGACTTCCCCGCCGGTCAGTCGGTCGAGTCGCCTGCGCAGATCCAGAACGACATCGATTCCGACAGCGAGATCGCCAGTGCGCTGACCCTGCTGCGCGGCAACTCCTCGGTCGTGATCGGCAACCTGCTCACGATCCCGCTGGACAACCAGGTGCTCTACGTCGAGCCGGTGTACACCCAGGCGCGCGGCACGAACACCTTCCCGATCCTCCGCCACGTGATCGCGGTCTACGGCAACGGCCAGCCGGCGTTCGAGTCCACCCTGAACGCCGCCCTCCGCCAGGCGATCGCCAACGACGCCGCGCGGCGCTGACCGTTCGGGCCGTGTCAGACGGCGTCGATGATCGACCGCCGCCGCTCGTCGTACTCGGCGTCAGTGATCATTCCCTGGTCGCGAAGCGCACCGAGCTCCGTCAGCCGCTCGGCCGCTGACTTCGGTATCGGCGCCGAGGCCGGGTCGGGCGATGCCGTGACCGTCGGCGCGGTGGGAGCGGGAGCCCCCTGGGGCGGGCGCAGGCTGGCGGCGAGGTAGGTCGCGTCCAGTCCGTTGTCGGTGAGCAGTGTCATCTGCGTCGCCAAGCCCGGACTCATGCCGGACTCGCTGGCCAGCTTGCGGGCCGTGCTCACCTTCCAGATCGTGATGCCGACCCCGATCGCCATCACGACCAGCACCAGGAGGACGAAGCCTCCGGCGAAGCCGCTGGACGACGGGTCGTCGGGCCAGGACGCGACCCAGGTCCCGTTCACCTTCGTACAGGTCGGTGGCTCGCCGTTGTGGTTCATGGCCTGGTCCAGGCAGTGCTGGAGGCCGCCGCCGGCCGGGCCGAGACGCAACATGCCGGGAGCGTACTGGTCGGCCGCGCGCCGTGACCATCGAACGCGAGCGCCGCGCCCAGCGGCCCGCCGCACGGATCGACTGAGGTCAACCAGATGGTTGACAACCATCTCGGCCGGGACTACGTTGCTCGTCAACCAAGAGATTGAATGAGGATGTCCGATGACCGACGAACTGTCCCGGGTCTTCGCCGCCCTGGCGGACCCCACCCGGCGCGACCTGGTGGCGCGGTTGACCGACGGTGACGCCACCGTCGGCGACCTCGCCGCGCCGTACGACGTGAGCCTCCAGGCTGTCTCCAAGCACCTCAAGGTGCTCGAGGGGGCCGGCCTGGTGACCCGCAGCCGGGACGCGCAGCGCCGGCCCGTCCATCTGGAAGCCGAGGTGTTCGACCTGATGACGCAGTGGATCGAGCGGTACCGCCGTCGTGCCGAGGAGCGCTACCGGCGCCTCGACGAGGTGCTGGCCAGCCTGGACTCCGACGAGCACGACGATCGACCCGCCCCTCAGGAAGGAACCGCATCATGACCACCGACAGCCGCACGTCGTACGCCGAGGCCGCCATCGAAGCCGACCCCAGCGTGCCGGCCATCCACATCCACCGCGACTTCGCCGGCACCCCGGAGCAGGTGTTCCGCGCCCACACCGACCCGGACGTCGTCCGGCAGTGGATGGGCCCGGCCGACCGTCGCGTCGAGATCCAGGAGTGGGACGCGCGCGACGGCGGCTCGTGGCGCTTCACCGACAGCAGGGAGGGCGATGTCCAGTCGTTCCGCGGCTGCTTCCACACCGTGCGTGCCGACCGCATCGTGCAGACCTTCACCTGGGAGGGGATGCCGGACGGCGTCGCCCTCGAGACCGTCACCTTCGAGGACCTCGGTGACGGCCGCACCCGCCTCCACGCCCAGTCGCTGTGCGACAGCTTCGAGGACCGCGACGCCTGGCTGCGGAGCGGGATGGAGACCGGCGTCAACCAGGGCTACGCCAAGCTCGACGCCCTCCTCGCCGGCGGCTGACCAACCTCATCCGTCACATCATCGAGGCACTCCTCGCACTTCTCAGGGGTTGCAACGGCTGAGAAGTGACGGGATCCCCGGCTAGCCGGGTATCCCGACAGCAGCGCACACCCGGTCAGAGGAGCTCGTGGCGGTACGGCGGGTCTGCGCCGGGTCGCGAGACCGTGACCGCCGCCGCCTTGGCCGCCCGGCGCAGCACGGTCTCGATCGTCGAGGCGTCCAGGGGGGCGAGCCGGCCGCCGAGCAGGTCGAGGTCCCACAGCGCGTCCAGCATGGCCGCGCCGAAGGTGTCGCCGGCGCCGATGGTGTCGGCGACCTCCACGTCGGTCGAGGGTGCGTCCACCCGGCCCTCGGCATGGAACCACGTCGCGCCGTCGCGCCCGCGGGTCACCACCACGGCCGACGGACCCAGGCCCAACAGGCGCGCGACCGACTGGTCCACGGTGTTCTCCGGGTAGAGCGCCTCGAGGTCCTCGTCCGAGGCCTTCACCACGTCGGCGAGCATCACCACCTCCTCGACGGCGCGCACCACCTCGGGTCCGGTCCCGGTCACGGCCGGCCGGACGTTGATGTCGTAGCTGACGGTCGCTGTCGGCCGGACCCTCTCCAGCAGCCGGCGTACGTCGTCGGCGCCGGGCGACAGCACGGCCCCCAGCGAGCAGGTGTGCACGACAACCGGTGACACCTCGGGCACCGGGTTGAGCCGCCAGTCGATGTCGAAGGTGTAGGACGCGCTGCCGTCCGGGGCGAGCGTCGCCAGGGCGGTGGCGGTGCGCTCCAGGGCGTGCGGGTCGCCGACGACCGCGACCGCCGACTGGTTGAGGTGTCGTGCCAGCACCGCGCCACGCGCGTCGGCGGCGTACGCCGTGACGAACTGGACCGGGCGACCCAGCCGGGCCAGGGCGACCGCCACGTTGGCCGCGCTCCCCCCGGCGTACTCCACCGACGTGCCGTCGGCTCGCTGCACGATGTCGACCAGCGACTCCCCCACCACCAGGACGTCCGTCATGGACTCATCCTTACCGCATCCCGGCCCTCCGTGCCCGCGTCGTCCCGCGGAGACGGACACCTAGGGCGTGTCTGCTA
>Ga0302322_100000596_pt1 | contig 27809 bp, 32 predicted proteins | sample Fen_T0_2_FD_203757 | JGI IMG/M metagenome (GOLD analysis project Ga0302322, IMG submission 203757) | Peat permafrost microbial communities from Stordalen Mire near Abisko, Sweden - Fen_T0_2 | ecosystem: Environmental > Terrestrial > Soil > Wetlands > Permafrost | place: Sweden: Abisko...
CTGGTGTCGGCGCTGATCACGCGATCGATGATCGGCTTTCCGTACTTGGCTTCACCGGTCTGAAAGAACTGCGTGCCCGCGCCCGCCTCGACGAAATTGCCTTCGGCATAGGTCCGAAACAGGCGTGGGGGCTCGCCTTTGATTTGCCCCCCGATGATGAAAGAAGCGTCGAATTTCAGCGCGCTCTTTTCCAAATGCGGGCGGTCCCGATTGCCCACGTCGCGCACGGCGTCGGAGACTACGGTCACGAAATCGAACATCGTGCGTACGGTCCAGACGTTCGGTTTCCCGTCGTTCGCGGCCGCGCGCTGCTTCAAGATCGAGATCACCGCCTGAGTGCCGGCGAGATTGCCCGAGCTGAGCAGGACGATCGCACGATCGCCCTCGCGTTCGAAGACGCTCATCTTGCAAAACTGCGCGAAATTGTCGACCCCGGCATGGGTTCGCGAATCCGACGCCAGGACGATCCCCTCTTTGAGCAGAATCCCAACGCAATAAGTCATGTCGTTCCTCCTTTGAACAAAGGCGGAACGTATCATCGTTTGCTACCAGGCGATCGCCTTTGCATCGCGAAAAAATCCGCCATTTTCTGCGGAGCTTTCGCGCAGCGTCGCAGCCCAGACGATGCCGCTCGCTCCCTGTTCCACCGTGCGCGGCGCCGAGTCGCCGCCCATGCGCGTTTTTACCCAGCCAGGACATACCGCATTCACGCGCCGGGCGCTGCTCGCGAGTTGCTGCGCTAGCACACGCGTGAAAGCGTTCAGCAACGCCTTCGACACGCTGTATGCGTTGCTCGGAAAGCCTGCGCGCGCGTGAGATCCGCGAGCCACCGCGCTCACGAACTCTTCCGCAATCTCCTCGATCTGAGCGCGATTTAGCGTCGTCGCCAGTAGGCGCAGCCGCAACTCTGGAGAGAAGCTGGACAACTCCCCCATGCCGCTCGAGACCATCACAATCCTCGCGTCGGGCGCCAACCTGGACCACAGCGCATCGGTCACGCGCACCGCGCCGCGGTAATTGTTGTCGAGGGTCGTCGCAGCCAGCTTCGCGTCGAAACCTTGCAAGCTCGCTCCCGCGTTGTTTACCCCCGCGTTGTTTACCAATGCGGAGATCTCCGGCTCGGCCGCCATTCGTTCGGAGAATTCACGAATAGTGGTCGGGTCAGCAACATCCAACAGCGCGCTCTGCACATCTAGCCCTTGGGCCTGAAGGCTGGCCGTGGCTCGAGCGATGCTGCTGGCATCGCGACCAGTCAGCCAGACGCGATAGCCTCGCTGCGCCAGGGCCTTTGCAGTTTCTAAACCGAGCCCGCGATTGGCTCCCGTGACGACGGCGACCGGCATACAGCTATGCATACGGTCGCGTCGTCAAAGTGCAAGCGCAAGCTAACCGATCAACGGCCGACCAGCTTCAGGCCTAGGAAAATTAGAACTGCGCCGCCCAAACCGCCGCCGAAGAGCAGGTAAAGCAAGGACCAACCAGCAGCGAGCACGGGCGGGGCAGTGACGATGGCTTCGGTGAACATAGCGGACTCCTGATGGTAGAGATTGAACGTAAATATCGAGGTGCACGCCTCGAAGCGTGCGACTCTTGGCTACTGTCTCGATCTCAGTAAGCAAGGAGCTTGCCAACCATTGTTGGGCCTCGAAACTAAATCACGCTCCGTGGCACGCGTAACGCCGCCGCTCGCCTCGCTGGGGCATACGGCCGCGCTCGTGGGGGTGATGCTGGCGGTGGCCATCACGGGCACGCTGCTGCAGCATTCCGGCGTCCCGCCAGCATCTCCCGCCACCGGCGCGAGCTCGGTCGCTACCCGCATCGGCGCGCGATATTTGCCACTTTTGCTGGTGAACGGGTTGCTCGTGCTGTACGTCGCGCGGCTGTTCCGTCCGAAAAATGTGCTGTCCCAGCTCTTGGGGCGAGGCTTTAGTGGTCCCGCCGATGCTCTCGTGGACCTCCTCTACGCGTCACTGACGTTTGCGTTGATCGTCGCAATCGAAGCGCTGAGTCGGCCGCTGTTCGCGGGGCGGAACGCCGCGGTCTCGGCGCTACTGCCGAGCACGGAGGCCGAGCGCCTCACATGGGTCCTCGTCGCCTCGATGGTCGGCTTTTGCGAGGAGGTCGTTTACCGTGGCTACCTTCAGGTCCAGTTCAGCGCCTTCACGCGCAGCGCTCTGTTCGGCACGGTGCTCCAAGCTGCGCTCTTTGGCCTGGCGCACCTCGAACAAGGAGCCGGAGCTGCGCTGAAAATCGCTGTGTACGGCCTAGTATTGGGCGCGCTCGCTCGACGCCGAGGCAGCCTGCTGCCGGCAATCGCCTGCCATATCGGAATCGACCTCGCGAGCGGGCTCTTGCGCTAGAGGTAGCGGCCACGCGCTCCAGGCGCTCTGAGGCGTTTTGTCTGATGCGGCGGGCCCGTGTGACACCGGTGTTGGACCGCGGTCAGCCGCCCTCGTCTGCCCGCAGTCACTTCGTGCACTTACCCGCGACGCATACCTTGTTGCCGTGACAGACGATCCCGCAGCCGCCGCAGTTGCCGTCGTCGGTGGCGGTCTTCACGCAGGCTCCAGAGCAGCGCGAATAGCCAGAATCGCAAACGGTCCCACATCCGCTGCTGGCACAAGTCGCGGTGCCGTTGGCAATGCTGGGGCAAATCGAGCCGCAGCTGCCGCAGTTGTCGGCGTCCGCCGTGGTATCGACGCAGCTGCTCCCGCAGCGGATGAAGGGAGCGGTGCATTGAAAGTCGCAACTCCCCCCGCTGCAAACTGATTTCCCGTTTGCGGGCACCGGACAGACCGTGCCGCACGTGCCGCAGTTGGATGTCGCGCTGGAGGTATCGACGCACGAGCCGCTGCAGTTGCTCAGCGTGCCACAGTCGCTGCCGCAACTCCCCGCTTTGCAGACCGTGCCGACGCCGCACTTGGTCGCGCATGTGCCGCAGTGATTCGAGGTCGAGCTCAAATCGACGCACGCGCCCTTGCACTCGGTATATCCCGAGTTGCAGCGCAGTTCGCAGCCAGCGCTGCCGCACGTGGCGAAGCCATTGTCGGGCTTGCTGCAGACGTTGCCACACGCGCCACAATTGGACGTGTCGGCGTCCAATTTGACGCAGCTATTGGCGCATGCCGTGTAGGTCGCCGCGCAACTCACTTCGCAGCCGTGGGCGCCGCACTTGGCCGCGCCGTTGACTGGCGTTGCGCAAGCAACCCCGCATTCCCCACAGTTCTGGGGGTCGGAACTCAGGCTGACGCAGGAGCCGCCGCAGTTATTTTCGGCCTGCGGGCATTGCTCCAAGCATTGCCCCGCCGAGCACGCCTGGCCTGCTTCGCAGGCATGCCCGCAAGACCCGCAATTGCCTGCGTCCTTCTTTGGATCCACGCATAACTCGCCACACTTGACGAAGCCCTCGTCACAGGTGCTCCCACAGACGCCGGCGGCGCAGCGCGCCATGCCGTTCGCGGGAGCATCGCACACTTGCCCGCAGTGGCCGCAGTTCAGGGGGTCATCGGCCGTCTTCACGCAGCTCGCGCCGCATGCGTCGTAGCCTTCGCTACACTCGAACCCGCACTTCGCGGTACGGCAGGTCGCACTGCCGTGCTCCGGAGTCGGACAGGCCACGCCGCAATCCCCGCAATGCGTGGTGACGCTGTCGGTGTCGACGCAGGCGCCTGCGCAGTTCGTCGTGCCCGCGCCGCAGTCGTCCGAGCAATGGCCATCGGAGCAAACCTTGCCTGCGAGGCACTTGCCATCACACGAGCCGCAGCGATCCGGATCGCTCGAGACATCCACGCACGTCTCGTCGCATGCGCGGAGCGGGAGCTCGCAGCGGAGCTGGCAACTTCCGGCCGCGCACCATGGCGTGCCCCCAGATTGGCTGCACTTTCCACCGCAAGTGCCGCAGTTGTCCGGGTCATCATCCAAGCGGACGCACACCGTTCCACACGCTGCATAGCCATCGTCGCAAGCGAACCCACAGCGGCTGACCGCGCACACTGGTTGCCCATGCGCGGGTGCGGTGCAGGTCGCTCCGCAGCCGCCACAGTTGTTGGCATCGCCCTTGAGCACCACACATCGCGCGCCACACACGGTTTCGCCATCGCGACACGACAACCAAGGCTTGCATGAATTGCTACTGACGTCGCAGGTATAGCCTGCGGCGCAGTGCTGACTTTCGTCGCACGGCAGCCCGTCCAAGTCGGTGGACAGACTGCTCTTGCATGACAAAGTCAGGAGTGAAAGGACCAGCAGAAATTGCCAATGGCCCAACCAGCGCCACACGCAGCACCGCATTCTAGAACTTTCCTCGCGCTGCCAGGCCGCAGCCGCTCGGGAGGCAGATCAGCCCGGCGCTCGCCGGATGGGAAGAGGTGCCCGTGTCCAGCAACAACATCAACCCACCTGCCAGCAGCAGCGCTCCACCAGTGGCCAAGAAAATGCGAGCCGCGGTCTGTCGACTCTGCTCCGTTTGCAGGTGGTCCTGATACTCCAATTGACTCTCGGCAGCCTCTGCGTCGCTCTCGGCGCTCCGCCGCAAGATCTCGAAAGTCAGGGCACCGCCGAGCGCGACCGTACCGGCAGCGAGCGTGACCCACGGCAGAACCCCGAGCTTCTTTCCGTGCGAATTTGCTTCGCTTGCTGTCGCCGATCTCGTGGCAGATAGAGCTGGCGGCGTGGGGATCGAGACGCTGATTGGGTTCAGCTGCTCCAAGCGTACGCTCGTGTCGAGAGGCTGATCCGCGGCCAAAGACACGCTCCTTTCGCTGTCCGCGTAGCCTCGTAGACTCAGCAGCAAGCGATGCTCGCCAGGGCTCAGCTCACCCGTCCACGGTGTCACGCCCATTGGTTGGTCGTCCACGGTCACCGTCGCTCCGGCCGGGCGGGTCAGGACCGTCAGCTGTTGAACACCTTTTTTGCGTAGAGACTCGGCCAGCGCGAGGATCAGCGGACGTACTGTCGTCGCGTTCGTGGCGTCGGGATTTCTGCGCAGGTAATCGCGGTACCAACGGAGCGCCCCCGCGTCGTCTGCCAGCTTCTCGTAGGCCCGCGCGATGTTGAAGGAGAGCGGTGCGCTCGGCGCCAAATGATCGGCCGCCAGGAAAAGGTCGACGGCGTCTTTGAATCGGCCCGCGGAGTACGCTTCCGCGCCTTGCTGGTACTTGGATTTGGCTGCCGCGCGTCTTTGCTCCATGGCGGCTTCGTCGCTCGGCGCGTCGGCGTGAGCTTTTGAAAGATGTGCCAGCGAAGCGGTCGCCAGCGAAAGCGCGCAGAGCCAGGAGAGTGGCCGTCGATGGCGCTCAATCATCATGGCTCAGTAGGGCGCGAGCAGGTCGCGTTGTGCGTCGCTTGCCGGCACAGGGGCGGTCGGTGCCGGCGGTGGAGCCTTGCCCCTTGCTCCAATGCGCGTCGCAGCACTCTTGGGCGCTGTGGGCTCGGCGTGGACCCTTGCTGCTGGAGTGGGGCTGACCGCTTGGTTCGCCGTGGGTGCAGCGCTTGAAATTACGACATCTGGCCGATGGGAGCGCGCGGCTGGCGGGGGCGCGACCAACGGGGCTTCCGCGGCTTGCACCGGCTTTCGTCCTTCGTGCCTCCAGGTAAGCAGTGCTCCGCCGGTCACAGCCGCCAAAAGCGCGAGCCCCATCCCCACCCGGCGTTGCCAGATCGGCTCGGGGCGGCGGCCGGGAGCTGCCGGCGCTGGCGACACGCTGACGGTCGGCGCACCGCCGAGCGCCGTTTGCGCGGTTCGCACACCGGACGCGGCGGTGATTGCCGTGAGTGACGCGAAGGACGCCCGCGACGCGCGTTGGCCCGCGGACAGGCCGCGCGTGATCCATTTGGCATCCAACGAGACGCCTGACACGTCTTCCGACACGCCCTGATTGATCAGCCACTCGGCGAGTGCGCGCCCAAGCTCGTTCATCGTGGCGAAGCGCTGCCCCACGTCCTTGGACAAGCCACGCTCGACGATGTTCCAAAGCGGAGGATCTGCCGCCAACTGCGTGATTAGGGAGGCCGGCTCGTCCTCGACGATTGAGCGCATCAGCGAGTTGTAGTTGGCACCCGTGAAGGGCGACACGCCACTCAACGTCTCGTACAGGACGACGCAAAAAGACCAGATGTCCGTCCGGTGATCGATGTTGCTTTGACCGCGCGCTTGCTCGGGAGACATGTATCCGGGGCTCCCGAGCACGGCTCCCGACTGGGTCAGTCGTTGATTCTGCCCGGCTTCATCGGCAAGTTTCGCGATGCCAAAGTCCAGGAGTTTGGGCTGGAGCTGTTCGCTCTGATATGAAATGAATATGTTGTCGGGCTTCAAATCACGATGAACAATGCCCTTGGCGTGTGCCGCCGCTAGCGCGTCCGCAACGGGTAGTAGCAATTGCAAGCCGCGCACCGCAGGTAAGCGCCGTTCGGTTGCCAGCAGGCTGCCGAGCGTTTGCCCGTTCAGCAACTCCATGACGATGTAGGGGTCGCCCAGTTCGGAATCACCGACGTCGAACACTCGCACGATCGCCGCGTGCCCCAACTTGGCGGCCGCCCTGGCCTCTTGCTTCAGTCGCCGTGCGAGCGTGCCGCGGTCGAGCTCGGCTCGGATCAGCTTCAACGCAACGGGCGCCTCGAGTTGCAGGTTGAACCCACGCCAAACGGTGCCCATGCCGCCTTCACCGAGGAGCGCGTCGAGCCGGTACTTGCCGGCAATCACGTCTCCTACGCGGTACGGTGCAGTGGTTGGCGTCCGAACCGGCAAAGTAAACGGCATCTCCTCCAATCCAAAGGCTACCACGGATGGCTGCATGCTACAGATCCCGGCCCGTAAGATGTGGAGAAACCTCGGACAGCGGTGTCCCTCCGAGGCGTGCTGCTTGCGTTCGTTCGCCGATCCCGATTTGATTGAGATGTTAGGGGTATGGATTTGTGTGCAGTCAGATCCATCAGCCAAGCTGCTGGCTGCGGCAATGTTCTCGCGAGTTTTCCAGACTCGCGCGGAACCCGGTGCGAGCCCTCAGGAGATCGCGGTCACATCGACGCACTGGCGCGAGTGCACCGCGCACCTGAACTAGTGGCTCGGTTTCCGTCCCGAAGGTTTTGAAAGGACGCGAGTTTCGAGCTCGAGTTGAAGCGAGCGCCCAGACTTTCTCGGAGTTCTCGGGTCTGCCTGACTTGGAGACGGTTCTTGACCTGAAACGCGTAGCTGACATACTGCCGGCTCCGATGTCGTTCCGCGCCCCCCGTCGTTTCGCTCGTCGCGCCGCTATTTGCGGCGGGCGCGGAATGCCGTAGCGGTCCTAAACACCGGCAATTCGCGTAACCGCCCACAACGGGGTGGTTACGCTGCATCTGGCACGGCGGGCCACCCGAAAGGATAGCCACCGTGACCTCGACCTCGCAATCTCTTCGTTCCACGCCCGATTCCCAATCCTTTTCGGCCGAATCGCTGCTCTCCGCTCGAGCGCAGCTGATGTCCGTGGCGCTGCGCCCAGAACGGATCATGGTGCGCGGGAGCGGCTCGTACCTCTGGGATCACGAAGGCACGCGCTACCTGGACTTCGTTCAGGGTTGGGCCGTGAATGCTCTCGGGCACACGCCACCAGAGATCGTGGCTGCGCTGCACGCTCAGGCCCAAACACTGATCACCGCCAGCCCTGCGTTCCACAATGCGCCCCAACTGAGCTTTGCATTCGAGCTGACTCGCGCTGCGGGCCTGGCTCAGGTGCACTTCACGAACAGTGGCGCCGAGGCCAACGAGGCCGCGCTCAAGCTGGCGCGCAAATGGGGCCGGCTGCATCGCGGCGGGGCGCACCAGATCATCACCACCCTGGGCAGCTTTCACGGTCGCACGCTGGCTTTGATGGCGGCCAGCGGGAAGCCGGGCTGGGATGCGCTCTTTCCACCCGTCATGCCCGGCTTCGTGAAGGCGGCGTACGGGGACGTGGCAGCCGTCGAGGCGCAGATCGGCCCCGAAACCGTGGCCGTGATGGTGGAACCGATCCAAGGCGAAGCCGGCGTGGTGGTGCCTCCAGAGGGCTACCTGCGTGCACTGCGCCAGTTGTGTGACGAGCGCGATTTGCTCTTGATTTGCGATGAGGTGCAGACCGGCATGGGGCGCACCGGCAGCTTGTTCGCGTTCGAACACGAGGGGGTGAAGCCCGATATCTTGACGCTCGGCAAGGGGCTTGGGGGCGGGGTGCCAATCTCGGCGGTGCTAGCCAATGAGCGAGCCAGCTGCTTCGTGCCCGGCGATCAAGGTGGCACGTACAATGGGAATCCGCTGATGGTCGCGGTCGCCCGCAGCATCTTCGATGTCGTTTCGCGCGTGGAGTTCCTGGCGACGGTGCGCGCGCGCGGACGTTACCTCGAACAGAGGCTGGCCCCGCTATCTGCCGCTCACGGCATTGGTCTACGCGGCCGCGGCCTGCTCTGGGCGTTGGTGCTGCGCGAGCACACCGCAGAGGCAGTCGTGGCCCGTTGTTTTGCCAATGGCTTGTTGATCAATGCACCGCGCCCAAATTTGCTGCGCTTGATGCCGTCCCTGCGCGTGAGCGAAGAGGAGATCGACGAACTCGTCTGCTTGCTCGAGCGCGCGCTAGCATGAGCCGCATCGCACGGGATTCACGATTTATCCCGAGCGATGAGCTTGTACCCCGCTTTCTTCGCGCTCTGCCCAGTCGTTACCCGAGAGCGCTGGGACATTGGGCAGATCGAGGTTAGTCGCTCGGCTTGAAGCGATAGCCAACGCGCTGCGCGGTGAGGAGCATCTCGGGACGAGTTGGGTCTTTCTCCAACTTGTCTCGAAGCTGCTTCATGAAGACGCGTAAATAGTGCACTTCGCTCACTCGTGACGGCCCCCAGACCTCACGGAGGAGGGTTCGATAAGTAATCACGCGGCCGGGCTGGCGAACCAGCACGGCGAGCAGTTTGTATTGCTTGGAGGTGAGCACGACCTTCTGGCCGTCAAGCGACACTTCGTGGGTCATGAAGTCCACGCGCAGGCGGCCGTTGAAGAATGACTCGGAGGGTTTGGCAATGTGCGGCGCATAGCGCAATGCCGCTCGCACACGAGCCATCAGCTCGGCTTCCCGGAACGGCTTCGTTACATAGTCATTCGCTCCCGCATCGAGCGCTTCGACCTGCTCCGCCTCGGCTTCTCGCGCCGAGATGACGATGATCGGTACTTGCTGAGTACGCCTCAAGATTCGCGTGACCTCGACGCCGTCGCGGTCCGGCAGGCCCAGATCTAGGAGCACCAGGTTCGGGGCGCGCAGAGAGGCTTGATACAAGCCGTCTTCAGCGGTTGCTGCCTCCAGCGTGGCATAGCCTTGGTCGCGCAGTGCGACGCACAACGTCCGGCGCATCGCGGTTTCGTCTTCGATCGTCAAGATCAACGGTTGCAGGCTCATCAGTCGTCTTCCAATTCGCGCGTCAGCGTTGCTCGGGGTAGCGTAAATTCAACTGTCCTGCCACCGCCGGGGGTTTCCAGGGCCCGAATTCGTCCGCCGTGTGCGACCACCGCCGCCCGGCAGATGGTCAGGCCGAGGCCCGCACCGCCGTCTCGCTTCGAGCCGCTGCCGCGAAAGAACTTTTCGAACACCCTTTGGCGTTCCTCGAGGCGAATACCGGGTCCGTGATCGATCACGCGCAGCAGCAATCCCTCGCTGGCGTCGCTCGCCTCGACCTCGATCGGCGATCCACTCCGAGCGTGACGCAGCGCGTTTTCCAGCAAATTGATCAGCACTTGCTCGACGAGCACTGCATCCACATCCACGGACGGGAGCCCGCTGGGCAAGCAGACGCTGATACGCGTGGCCGCGCTCGGGTTGGAAAGCGCGCGGATCGAGCTGTCGATCAGCTCCGCCATGTCTTCCGGCAGGCACTGCAGCGCGAGCTCCCCGGATTCGAGCTTGGTCATCGACAGCAGATTGGCCACCAATCGGTTCAGGCGCTCGGACTCATCCACCGATTACGAAGTCTGCCAGCTGAGCCCAGGGCGTGATCACTTCACAAATCACCGAACTTGCTGCAGCGACCGGCACCGCCAGCGCATAGTGGGTGATTGGCGCGCTGAGCCAGCCTCGGCGATCGAACCGATACCAGATGCGCTGCTCCTCACGCCGAGCGGCCAGATGATGAGTAGCGCTCTGGTCCATATGAATTCTTTAGGTGAGGCCTCTCATTGAGCACCAATTTCAAGTTTCAAGATCAAGAATATAGGGGCCTGACTGCGGGAAATTTTACTGCCGCCTTATTATTGAGAAACATTCAAGAAATAATACGACGGAGTGGCAACTCGTTGGTTCGCATTTCGCCCCAGCAGAAACGCGAACCTGGCGCGGGTTTCGGGTCGAAATGCCACGCACGATCTCACGTGAGATCTCACGATCGGCAGCGCAGCGCGTCGCGAACGAAGCGAAAGAAAATCTGTCATTTCGGCTCGAACAACGAGCTGAACGTGAATTCCAGACGAAACCTTCAGCCGGCTACTCCATCGCGAGTCCCAGGCTTCGCGCATTCATGCGTGCCCTCGTACAGGAGAACCCTAATGTTTGAGAATCTTCTGGCCCGTTATCGACAGCCAGGCCGGCAAAAGCTGTTCTGGACCATTTTCGCGGCAAAACTTCTTGGCGTCGTGGCGCTGTTTGCAGTCGTCAAAGGTATCAGCTTCTATTTCGCGACCCCGGCGCTGGCTGACGATGCGGCCGCCCCGCCCCCCGCGTACATCAACCCGCTGAACACGATGTGGACGCTGGTTGCGGCCTTCTTGGTGTTCTTCATGCAGGCGGGCTTCATGATGCTCGAAGCCGGTTTTGCGCGTACGCGCGAAACCGTGAACATCCTGCTCGAGGGTATCGTCGATACCTGCTTGTGCGGCATCTTGTTCTGGGCCTGGGGCTTTGCCTTCATGTTCGGCTCGGGCAACGGCTTCATCGGTAAGCAGTACTTTTTCTTGCACGGTGCACCCGAGACCTTTGGTTCCTCCGGCGTGGCGATGCTGGCGTTCTTCTTGTTCCAGTTCGCATTCGCCGACACCTGCAGCACGATCACCTCGGGTGCCATGGTCGGTCGCACCGGCTTCGTGGGAGATCTACTGTATAGCTTCGGCGTGAGCGGTTTCATCTACCCGATCATCGGTCACTGGGCCTGGGGTCCGGATGGCTGGCTCAACACGATCCACCCGGTTCCGTTCCACGACTTCGCTGGGTCGACCGTGGTGCACACCATCGGCGGCTTCGTCGCTCTCGCTGGTTCGATTGCTCTCGGGCCGCGTCTCGGGCGTAAGTTCAAGCGTGATGGGGGCAGCATGCCCCCAGGACACGACATGACGATCGCGGCCGTCGGCGGCGTGATCTTGTGGTTCGGCTGGTACGGGTTCAACCCGGGCAGCACGCTCTCGGCGATGGATATGCAAGGCTGCGGTCGCGTCGCCGCAAACACCACGCTGGCGGCCTGTGCCGGTGGCTTGGCATCGCTGTTTTTCATCCTGCCGCGCAACAAGGTTTGGGATTGCGGCATGACCGTGAACGGCTTCCTCGCGGGTCTGGTCGCGATCACCTGCCCCTGCTACTGGGTCTCGCCGTTCGGGGCGATTTGCATTGGCGCCATCGCTGGCGTGGTGGTGGTCCTCGGCATCGATCTCGTCGAGTACTTGCGAGTGGACGACCCGGTAGGCGCAGTCGCAGTGCACGGCGTGTGCGGCATCTTCGGCACCTTGAGCCTCGGCTTGTTCGCGACTGGCGAATACGGGGCGCCCACGCCGATGGGCGCGGACAACTCCGCCGGCGCCGTGGTGACCGGCTTGTTCTACGGCGGCGGCGCCAATCAGCTGATCGCTCAGGCGATCGGTAGCGCAGCAGTCACGGCAGCGACGTTCGGCGTCGGCATGGCGCTGATGTACGCGGTCAAGGCGACCGGCACGCTGCGCGTGTCCAAGGAAGGCGAACTCGAAGGGCTCGATATCCACGAGCACGGCGGCCCGGCTTACCCGGAACTCTTGGGCGGCCTCTCGGGCTACTCTGGTGCCCCCCGCGAAGAGTCTTCGTCTGCACACATCGTCGCTGCGGCGAAGTGATCAGGGTTCTTCAATCGTAGAATGCGCGAAGCCCCGGGTTCCCGGTGGCACATGGCGGGTGCGTCGCAAGACGCATCCGCCGTGCGCTTTTTGTGGCTGGGGCCGCGATCAGTCGCAGCCACAGCTGGCTCGTAGGCCTACGAGCTCCAGGGCGTCACCGCAGTCGATCGAGGTCTCGGAGTACAGAACGCGCGCTGCGGAGCGCAAAGCCGACTTGCGCTGATCCGCGGGGGCGGCGCTGACGGCACGCAGGGCCTCGCGCGCTTTGACCGGAACGGATTCGCTGTGGATGAGCAGGGGAGCTAGGGAAAATGCCATGGTCGTTCGTCCTTCGGGGTGCGGATGACGGCAAGCCGGGTTCAGTGCTCGAACCAGCTCCTGGAACGTGTGGCCGTGGTTTCTTCCGTCAAGCGACTTTCTTTCTACAAGCTACTTTCTTTTGGAAAGTGGCGTGGCTAAGCTTCGTTCATGGCCAAAACGGTCGACTGCCAGTGCCACGCTTTCCAGCTTGCTGCTGACGTCCTCGGTCGTCCGTGGAGCGCGTTGATTCTCACGGCCCTCTCGGCCGGGCCGCGTCGTTTTGGTGAATTGGCTGATACCGCGGCCGGGCTGGGTACCAAGGTCCTCTCCGCGCGTCTGAAGGAGCTGGAGGCTCGCGGCCTCGTGGAGCGTCACGTCGAGCCGGGGCCGCCGGTGCGTGTCTCCTATGAGCTGACCGATCAAGGTCGAGGCTTCGGCCATGTGGCAGAGGCTATTCAGCGCTGGGGGCGTGAGCTCACCCAGCCGAAGGTGGCGCGCGCGCGGCGCGCGTGATCACCGTTCGTCGGTTTGCTCGTGGCTCCCGCGATTTCGGTGCTGATGCCGGCCTACGACGCGGCGCAGACGCTCGCTTCCGCGCTGCGCAGTGTGCAGCGCCAATCGGAGACCGATTGGGAATGCGTGGTAGTCGACGATGGGTCGTCCGATCGCACGTTGGAGATCGTTACTTGCTCCGGGGCTTCGGTGACACCGGCAAAGCACTCTCGAACGCGCTCGCACGTCGTGGCAAACATCCGGACGCGATCATCGAGCTACATCCCGGACGTCTTGGTCAGCGGATCCGAGGCGTGCCCGTGTTGGCTCCGAGTGCACTAGCCAGCCTCCGCTCGCGGCCGCTGATCGTCTCTGTCTCGGATCTGGGTCCGGGCACCGAAATCCGGCAGGCTCTGGCCGCGCTCGGCTTCCGCGAATCCAGTGATTGCGTGTGTGCTGCGTGAACCCTCTGCCTACCGTGGTACAATACGAACGTGGGCCGACAACGACTTCCGCCGCGTTCCTGGCTCGGGGTCAAGCCGTTCGCTGCCAGAGCTTCGGAGCCTATCACGAGCCATGAGCCGGTCTCGAGTGCCACGCCCCCCGTCAGCAGTGCCTCGCCCGAATAACGAGTGGGGCCTCGGCCTCCGGTTGCTACGCTCGCTGATCGGGGCCGCTCTCGCTCTCGCCCTCGCGTTTGCCGCCGCGCACTACTACTCTCCGCCGAATCTGAACGGTGCTTCGCGTGGCAACTCCTGGCTCGAGCGGGATTTTTGCTTTGCGGCCGCGTCGAGCCTGATCGCGCTGGGGGTCGGATTCGATGCCGGCCGAGCGCTCGTGCCAGCGCGCTTGCTCGGCGCCGTGCTCGTCCGCGCGCTGCTCTGGTTCGCCCTGACGATGCTGCTCGTTGCAGCTTGGGGAAACTCCGTTTCTCTCTTGACGCTCCTGATCGCGCCGAGCCACGCTTTCGCTTGTTTGCGCCTGGCTGCGCTCGGACGAGCCATTCGCTCAGAGCTGCTGTGGCGGAAGTAAGCTAGCTGATCTTTCGAGCCGGATTGAGGCGGGCCAGCAAGACGAGTGCGACGAGCATGAAAGCGCCCGACGCCAACGCCAACGACACGTGCACGCTCAGAAGGCTGCCGACTAAGCCGACGGTGACCCCACTGAACGCGCGCAAGCCTCCGGACGACATGTTGAACAGCCCGAGCACGCGGCCGCGAATCTCGGAAGGGGCTGAAAGCTGGACGATGGTCTGCGTCATGCTGCTGAACGACAGCTCGAAGAAACCGGCTAGGAACAGGCACACCAGGGCTATCGGGTACGAACGTACGAGTGCAAACGCGCCCAGCGCGCAGGCCCAAAGCGCGGCAAGCTTCAGCGCGGAGCCCGTGTCGGTTCGGAAAAGACTGCGCCCACTCTCGAGCAACAGCCCAGAGACCAAGGCGCCCGCTGCATCCGCCCCGAGCAGTGCGGTGTAGGCCGCGCCTGGGTCGCCATGCCCGAGATCCGTGGCAAAGGTGGGCATCTGCGCCTGATAACTGTTGCCGACGAAGAACGAGGCTCCACCCGCCAGTACGATCATCGCCAGCAACACTGGCAGAGTGCGCACTTCGCGAATCGTCTCCAGAATATCGGCCAAGCCGCGGACAGCGCGGCGCGGACCCTCACCGCTGCGGAAGTGACGTCCATAGGGCGCGCGGATCAACCACACGACTAGTGGCAGGTAGAATGCTGCGTTCAGGAACATGCCGTGATTCGCGCCGAGCTTGCGCAAGATCAGGCTGCCCACGCCGGGGCCGGCCAACATGCCCAGGTAACGCGCGGTCGCGTTCAGGCGCACCGCGCTAGCGATTCCTTCACTGCCGACCACGTCGTACAAAAGGACCTGGCTCGACGTGAGCCAGAACACGCCCGCACACCCGTGCAAGCTCAAGAGCACCATTGCGTGCCACATCTGTAGCGTGTCGGTGACGAAGAAATAGCCCCAGCCGAGTGACACGGCCATGAACAGGCCGGAGCCGATCTGAATCAAACGCCGCGAATCGAAGCGATCATTGAGCGCTCCGACAGGCACGGAGAACACCAGGTACGGCACCCAGTGCGAGACGACGGCAAAGCCGCCCAAAGCCGGCGAGTGGAATTTTTGAAACGCCACCCAATAGCTGATCACGTGCTCCACGTTGTCGGCCATCATGGTGAGCAAGAACGTCAGCAGAAAGGCGCGAAACCCAGGCAGCCGCAGGGCGTCGAACGGGCGATGAGTGGCTTGCATGGCTTCGAGAGGTGGTCGTCCTGCTCAGAACTCTAAGGATGCTCGTAAGCATGCCGCTGCCGTTCGAAGCCCGGAACTGTGAAGTCGTAGAACCATGATTTCAGCAATTTTCTAACTGCCATGCGGGTTCGTTTGCAGGCGGAACCTGCGCCTCGCGGCCTCGGGGTCACTCAGCAATTGATCTAGCATGTCCCGACGAAACCAGCGTCCGCGCGGCCTTACACGGGATGGCCGGCGCTGACGAGATTTCTGAGGTACGCGCTGGACCAACTCTCGTGACGCAGACCGAAAGGGGCTGAATTCCGCCTTAGAACTCGAAGCGAAACGGCACGTTGTTTCCGGGACTCACGAATGGACGGGGCGCGCGCAGGCGCTTCCACAGGTACGCAACATAGGCGGCGCGATGCCGTGCGCAGTCGCTGCCTGCTGGCACGAGCGGCGCGATGAAGTCGTCCGGCACGGCCGCCAACGCTCGCTCGAGCACGCTGCGAGTCAAGCGAGGGGCGAGGGCATCGTCGGTGGCTTCGAACTGACTCGGCGAGACCCGGAGCAGATGCTTTTCGACGAAGGTGCCCGGTTGCCTGGGCGCTTGTTCGGTGACGTTGTCCCAGTCGTACTGGAACGTGAGCGCCGCGCCGTTGTCGATCAGGGACACGCGGCCCGCCTTGATCATCAGGTTTGGGTTTTGCTCCGTGCGGTCGGGGTTTTGAACCAAGGCGTCGAGCCAAATGATCGACGCGGCCAGCTCGGGCCGAATGTGACGCGCGTCGGGTGGCTTCACATCCCGATAACCCTGGAGTAACTGGCAGCCCAAATTCAGGCCGGTGCTGCGCGCCAACAGATCGAGCAGCTCTTCGTGCGGATCCAGGCTCTCGATGCCGGCCTCGATTTCTACCAGGCAGCGCGCGGGCGTCGTCAGCCCGAGTGTATCTGCCAGCTCGCCGACCACGATTTCCGCCACCAGGGGCGCCGTGCCGTGCGCGGTGGCGCGCAACTTCGTGAAGAGACGCTCAGTCCCGGTATCGACGATCACCGGCCAAGAGCTGCCTTGGCGAAATGCCGACAACACTCGACGGGCACGAACACGGCGCATGGATCGGCGCGCAGGTTACGGCGGAAACCGCCGGCTTGCCAGAGCGCCTCATAGTGTGTCGTTTTCGACCGGCTCACTCCGGAGAGTCCAACCCGCTCCAGCGTGCTTTTTGCTCGCTGTTACCGTCCTTGTCGTGGGCGGTACGACCATCCTTCGCGTCGCTCGGCGCCTTGGAGCTTTCGCTGCCCGGCGGTCCACTCCTCGGGCGCTGACGCTGGGTTTCTGGGTGCGCCGCTTGGGTCGGATTCTTGGCCTTTTCGATTGGGCGTTTCTTCATGACCGGCAGAAAGGCAAAGGGCGTGCCCGCTATTCGCTCAGTCCGACCCGTTGTTCGCGCAGCATGCTCAGGCCCTCGCTGGCACAACGTACGAGCAGCGGTCCGAGTAACAAGCCCCAGGTGCCGAGCAGCACGATGCCGCCCAGCATGGCCACGAACAAGACTAGGGAGTGCATGCGAAGCTCGGCGTAGCGCGCGAAAAAGGGCCGCAATAGATTGTCGACCACGGACACGAACAGGCCAATCACCAGCATGGCCAACGCAGCCCCCGGCCGCCCGGTGAGCGCGAGTCCCGCGCAGACCGGGGCCCAAACCAATGCGGCACCCACGCTGGGGATCAGGGATGCGAACACCGTCACCAGGCCGAGCACCAAGGCTTGCGGCACGCCGGTTACCAGGTAGCCCACAGTTGCGACTGCTCCCTGTGATAGCGCAGTCAACCCGACGCCGACCACGAGTCCACGACCGACTTCGGCGAAGACATTGGCCAAGCGATGAAAGTGCGCGTGGGACAACGGCGAGCGTTCGAGCAGCCAATCGCGAGCTTGCTTGCCTTGGGTCAGAAATGTGTAAAATCCGGCTACGAACACCACTAGCCCGATCAGTGCGACGCTCACCGCGCCGAAAATCGTGCGTGCAGCACCTAAGGCAGTGGCTCCATGCCTGCGGATCAGATCGAGTACGTGTTGCGGATCCAGCTGCTTGAGATTCAGGCCCGTCGCGTCGCCGCTAGACAACGTTTTCAGAGCCTCGGCGCCGCTCTTCGACTCGGTCAGCCGTTGACCGAGTGCAATCGCACTGCCCGACAGTGACAATGTCGCTATAGCGACCGGCAACAGGATTACCAGCACCAGCAGCGCGGTCAGCACTGCGGCGGTCAGCTGGGGACGACGAAGCGCCTTGCTGAGCCGATGTTGCAAAGGCCAAGCGATGATCGCGCCCCAAGCGGCCAATATCAGCGGCGCCCAGAACGGCACCAGCGTGGCAGACGCTGCTAGCGTGAGACCGCCCACCAACCAGCGCAATGCGCTGTTTTCACGCGCCGCAGGTGCGTTCAGAACCTCCCCCAGCGATTGCGGGACATGCCGGATCGCTCGCTGTTCGCTCATTACCGATGAGCAGCAGGAACCGTGCCTAGTCCTGACCCGAGAATCGCCGAGAAATTCCCAGCCTATGTCGTAGTTCGCCTCGGTGGGTCGTCAAATGTCCCGATTTTGGTCGAGCTTCGTCCACCTCACTCGCAGCGAGTACGGGACGACGCGCTCCGTGGCAGCGTCGCTGGCGACCTGTTCGAAATCTCCTTCTGCCTGGAAGGCGAGAGGCTTGGCCGCGGCGAGCGAGTTGCTGATGAAGCCACGCAGTTCGGCTTGGCGTTGGCGATCTTCTGGTAAGGCGGCCAGCAATGTCGAAGCCGGCGTTGGCGTGGCGCACTGGGCCTGTTGCCAACGCCGCCAGATCTCCCAGGCCTCCGTCACGGCGCTGAACACCTCGGGCGACAAGGGAGTGAGCTGGTAAACCTCTGGTGCGTTCGGTTCGGCGGCGCAGAGCAGGAAATGGTGCGGCGCGCCTCGATAGTCGGCGGTGCCATTGAGCACGCCATCGAGGAAGCCCTCGACGAAGTAAACGGGTTCGAAGTCCGAACTTTCGGCGCGTGCACGCATTGAGCGGGCAAGAGTTAGCAGATCCGAACCTTTGGCGCATTCTCGTTGGGCCGCCAGCGACGCGCCGATACGAGTCCGGTTTCGCTAACATTTCAGCCCAAACAGCCGGTTGTTCCGGACTTGCGACTGGGAAATCTTTGCCTATGAAAGCGGTGGAGGAAATAATGCCACGTACTCAAAGCATCGCGGGGATTGCCAACGGCCACTGGGAACGATCCGAGCCGCGGTCTGCCTGGCTACTGCTGCTGGCACGCATGGGTGTCGCCGAGCTGCGGATGCTGAGCGACTGGGCTCGCGGCACGAGTGAACATTCGGAGCAGCACGAAGGGCTCCACGCGAACGAAACCGCTCATTGAGACAAAACGAAGGCACGACGCGCTCAGGTGTACGGCCTGGGCGCGTCGTGTTTTCCGAACGCTAGCTTCACGCGCTCACGGAGGCGTACGAGGATCCGACGCGGCCATGCGAACTCGCTTGCCAATATCGTAAGGCCAATTGGGATGACGATTAGCGCGGGACCGGGCAGCACGAGCATCGCCAAACCGACTGCAAGCACTACCCCGCCAACCACTCCCACGCCCACCTTGCGCACCATGCTGCTCGGCGAGGTCGGCTTCGGCTGCGAGTCGGGTGGGTCGTTTGGGGGAGGGCGCAGGAGCGAGGCGATCACCGAACCGGCGAGCAATGCGGCGATGATGGCCAGTGACGCCCAGATCGGGATTTTGTACACGCCAGCCAAGAGCATTTTGGCGCCGACGAACATCAGTACCAGCGAAAGTCCGACCTTCAGGTAATGGAACTTATCCATCATGCCGGAGAGCGCGAAATACAGTGCCCGCAGGCCGAGGATCGCGAAGATGTTCGAGGTAAAGACGATGAACGGATCGCGAGTGACGGCGAAGATAGCTGGAATGGAATCCAGCGCGAACACGATGTCGGTCGTTTCGATGGCAATCAGTACCAACAACAGCGGCGTCGCGTAGCGTTTGCCCGACCGCACGATTGTGAAATGCCCGTCGTGAAACTGGTCGACCGAAGGCATCACGCGGCGAAACAACCTAAATAGCGGATTGTGGCGCGGGTCGATCTCGCCCTCGCGCTGGACGAGTAGCTTGATGCCCGTGAATACCAAGAAGGCGCCGAACACGTAGCCCAGCCAGTGAAAACGGCTGAGCAACGCCGCTCCCAGCACCACGAAAACCGCGCGCAGTACCAGCGCGCCCAAGATCCCCCAAAGCAGCACCCGGTGCTGCAGCCTGGCCGGCACCGCGAATACCGAGAAAACCACGATGAAGACGAAGATATTGTCGACCGACAAGGCCTTCTCGATCACGTAGCCCGACAAGAATTCGAGGGCACGTTCCGAGCCGAACCAGTACAAGATCCCAGCGTTGAACAGCAGCGCCAGCGAGATCCAGACCGCGGTCCAAGTCAGTGCTTCTTTGACACTGACCTCGTGGTCTTTCTTGTGAAACACGCCCAGGTCGAGCGCGAGCATGCACAGCACGAAGGCGATGAAGCCGAACCAAAGCCAGGGAGTGCCGATGCTCTCGTGCATTTTCGCCGTTCCCTTCCAAAGCCAAATCGCGATTGGAAGTTTTCAGGAAGTTCACTCTAGCGATCCTCGATCTGACGGCAATGAGGAAGTTTCATCTCGATCCGTAGTAAAAACCGACGCATGCTCGAGCCATGCAATGGCTGAACTACCATCACTTGCTGTACTTTTGGGCAGTTGCCAAGCATGGCAGTGTGGCGGAAGCGAGCCGCGAGCTGCGCTTGGCTCATCCGACGGTCAGTGCCCAGATCCACCATTTGGAGGACAATCTTGGTGAAAAGCTGTTCGCCAAGCAGGGCCGTCACCTGGTGCTGACCGAAGCGGGGCGAGTGGCCTTTCATTACGCGGACGAAATTTTTTCGTTGGGTCGTGAGTTCGTGGACACGATTCAAGGGCGCCTCAGCGGTCGGCCGATCCGCGTCGTCGTGGGTTGTTCGGACGCTTTGCCCAAATCGATCGTGCAGCGCATTCTGGCCCCAGCCTGGCGCCTGGAGGAACACGTTCGAGTCGTGTGCCGAGAGGACAACACGACGCAGGCGTATCTCGGTGAGCTCGCGGCCAACGCCATCGACGTGGTGCTGGCCGACACTCCCGCGCTGCCTGGCTCCGTGCGCGCTTTCAGTCATTTGCTGGGTGAATGCGGAACCGTGCTGCTCGCCGCGCCGGCATTGGCCAAAATCTACAAACGCCGCTTTCCCGCGTCGCTTACGGGCGCGCCTTTTCTCCTTCCGGGCCCGCAATCCATGCTTCGCCGTGGCCTCGAGCAGTGGTTCGACGCACACGACCTGCGCCCGCGCGTGGTCGGTGAGTTCGATGATCCGGCCCTCTCCAACGTAGTCGCCGAGGCAGGGCTGGGCGTGTTCGCAGTACCGGAGGTGATCGCCGAAGATATTCGCGCGCGTCATCGCTTGCAGCAGGTCGGCCGAGTCGAAAGCTTGCGCCAACGCTTCTATGCCATCTCGGCTGAGCGCAAGATCAAGAACCCCGCGGTCGTCGCTATTTGCGAAGGCGCGCGCAAAGACATTTTCGCGCCGGTGCCGGCGAGGAGGCGTCGAGTGCCGATTCGTCGGCGCGCGCAAGCTTGACTGGGCTCTTGGACTCCCGGAGTCGGTGTCCGCGCGGCTCGGGGGCCTTGACTGGCGGCTCGTCGAGCGCATCTTGTCTTGGATGGAAGTCGCTTGTGCCTCGTGTTCTGCCCGCAACCGGGTCCCTGCCAAACGTCTGCGCGATAAAGCCAAATGCGCGCAGTGCAAGCTGGCTCTTTTGCCGTTGGCGCGTCCGGTCGCGGTTGGGAGCGCGCAGGATTTCGACGAGCTCGTCCGTGATTCACCGTTACCCGTGCTGGTCGACTTTTGGGCGGCCTGGTGTGGTCCGTGCCGCATGGTTGCGCCCGAAATGGAGAAGCTCGCGCGTGATCGCTCGGAGCGTGTGCTGGTCGCCAAGGTCGATACGGAGGCGTTGCCTACTGTGGCGCAGCGCTTCGGCATCCGCAGTATCCCGACCATGATCTTGTTCCGCGGCGGCGCGGAAGCGCGTCGTTTGAGTGGCGCCATGCCGGCGGCAGAGATCAGTCGCCAGCTCGAACTGTAGCAGTTGGGGTTTGGGGCTTGGGCTTGCTACCCACAAGGGCTTTACCAATTACAGCAGCAATCCAACCAGGTACGCGACCACCGTCCCCGCTGACTCCGGCAGGTAAGTGAACGACAGCCACACAGCAACCGCCGCGCCAAGGCTGGTCAACACTCCGATGGCGATGCTCGGCCCAGAATAGAGGGCTATCCCCAGGCGCAAACCGATCAGGCCCGCCACTGCCAGCGCCGATGCGCACCGCACCCGGAATCGCAGCACCTCGAGCGCAGCGGCGTTGGGCGGGAGCACGGCAATTTCTACAACCGCGTGCGCGTTGGGCTATTCCCAGACGAGTGTGCGCCCCGCGGCCGCGCGCACACCGGGCTATTTTTTCGGCGGTGACAGGCTGCTCAGAGCTAGATCCTCTCGCGCTTGTCCCCAACGCCAGATGCGCGGCAGGCCAGCGTACAGCAGCCGATGGTAGAGGCCGGACGGGATGATGCGGCGGAGGAAGTCGAATAGTTGCGCATCGAATGTGCCGGCAACCCATAGCGGTGGGTTCTTTTGTTCGATCACGTCCAGGATCGTTTCGGCGACGTCCAGGGGGGTGTAGAAAGTGAGCGTCATCAGGCCTGCGATCAGTTCGTCCATGTTCGCGTAGTGCGCGTGGTACGGATCGCTGGGGTCATCTAACGCTCGCTTACCCTGGGCGGTGAAATGCACCTTGCGAAATCCGTCGGAGTTGATGAATCCGGGGCGCACGAGCGACACGCGGACACCGAACGGCCGCATTTCGTACCAGAGCGATTCGGAGGCGCCTTCGAGGGCGAACTTGGACGCGCTGTAGATGGACATCGTGGGCATGGCGGTCATGCCGCCTACTGAGGAAACGTTGATGATGCGGCCGTAGCGCTGCTCACGCATGTGCGGCAGCACGAGGCGAATCAGCTCCATGGGCCCCAGGAAATTGGCGTCCAGCTGTGCGAAGCGCTCAGCCTCGGTCACGTGTTCGGCGACGGCGCGGTAGCTGATTCCGGCGTTGTTCACCAGCACGTCCACGCCGCCCCAGCGTTCCTCGACTGCGCGAACCGCTGCCCTCCGCTGCTCATTGCTGGTGACGTCCAGCGGCAAGAGCAACACGCGCTCGCCGGGCACGAGGCCCTCATCGGCAAAACGCGCCAGCGAGGAAGCGCGTGCACTGAGCGCCAGCCGATGCGGCCCGTCACGCAATAATTTCGCCAGCTCCAATCCAATCCCTACGCTAGCCCCGGTGACCAAGATAGTCATGATCTCCCGGCGCTCTTTGCGTCGACCAAACAGCCGCACGAACGCCTTCGCGCCATTGCGTAAACCTCTGGCCAGCGCAACCAACCGCCGCAACGCGCCGTGCTGCGGCAAGATTGTCTCCTGTTCCGCTGGCGGTTCGGTCGACGCGGGCACTCCGAATCGTACCACGGCCCGCCACAGTGGCCGAGACCAAGGCCGACGTGAGCGATGAGCTTGAAAGGCCGATTGGTATTCTACCAGTGCTTGCCGCTCGCCGTTGCTCTGCTGTACGCAGTGAGGCAGACCGATTAAATTGTACGCAGTGAGGGCAGACCGATTAAATCGGCGACGAAGTAGACCGGCCGTTCAGAAACGCCAGATATCAGTTGCAACCACGGCGTACTCAGAAGCGAAAAAAGTAGTTTAAATTCCAACGACTTCTTTCGTTTCCGAAAAGGCCCGAGCGGTCGGCGAGATCGCCAACCGCTCGGCTATTAGATCGCCAACCGCTCGGCTATTAGATCGCCAACCGCTCGGCTACTGAGAGTCGGTTCGGGCGCTTCGCACTAACGCCCGGAAGCGTGGGTTAGCTGGCGGTCGCCAAGAGCGCCAAGTCCTTCCATCGACCAACGACCAGGCGAGGCTCTATCTACTGGCCTCGGTCGTTTGGGAGCACGCCGGAAGCCATGGGCACCGTCACCGGTGACGGCGCCCGTTGGTCTTCTGGCTGGCGTCCGATCCGATCCGATCAGAAGCGCGAGACTTGCTCGCTCTTCTTCGTGACGGACGAATCGTTCGATACGTGCGGCACGGATGAGTCGCCGGTGACGGAGACGTCGTGCGCTCCGTTGGCTTCGAGCGTCTGCTTCGTCCGCTTCTCCGCTTCGCTGTCGGCAATGTGGATTGCGATCAGAATGTTGCCGCTGCGGATCTTGCCCTCGTAGCTCTTCGCTTCGTACTCCGGCACGCCCATACCGATCAGCCCGCCGGCGATGCCGCCGACTGCAGCGCCTGCGGCCGCGCCGCTCAGTGCCGCCATGAGCGGTCCAGCGGCAATCAGAGGGCCGACACCGGGGATGGCGAGGGCGCCGATCCCGGCTAGCAAACCTAGTGTGCCACCAACGACACCGCCTGCACCGACACCCAGAACGGCGCCCTCGGGGGCCTTGGTGTTGTGCTCGTGTGCGAAGTCCTTGGTGCCGCGCTTGTCGGGGAACAAGACCGAGATGTCGCCAGAGGCGACGCCGCTCTGTTGCAACTGATCGACGATGCGCTCGGCCTGGATCTGAGTCTCAACGATGCCAATTACTGATTTTTTCATGGTGCTGTCCCTTCACTCACTTGCTGATTTCCAACTGACTGTCGACTTGCCCGCTGCCGCCGACTGCTCGTCGTGCTGCGGCTTCGATCGCGCTGCGCTCGGCTTCGGACTTCACCGGACCGCGCAGGGTGACTTTGCCATTGATGGTAATGACTTTGACGTTCTTGGCGGTGAACGACAACGTCTTGTCTTTCATCAAGTCCCGGCGGATCTGCTGGGTGATCGTGCGATCCCCCGCACTCGACCCCTGATCCATTGGGGTCAACGCAGCGCTGCTGCGGTCGCGCGTGTTCACGCGCGAGTTGTCCGCGTCCGCGTTCTGAGTGTTCGGAGCCGACGAGCGATCCGTCGGTGCAGCGGCTGCGTTGGTCGTGGTCGGGCCTACCGCTTCGCGATCTTCACGCGGAGCATCCACTCCCGGCGCGGGCTGCGTCGGGTTCGCGGCGTGGCGAGTTTCGGCGGGCACATTGGCGAGTCCATTTGAGTGGGTGTCCGACGATAACGATGTTGGGGCAAAGTCCGGCCCGTGATTGGGCTCGTTGGTCGCCTGTGCCACGGTGCTCGCCGAGGCTGCCGGTGGCGTGTTGTCCGACGCACAGGCTGCCAATGCCAGCGACCCAATCAAAAATAGTCCGAGATGCCTCATGATTGTTCCTTTCCTACTTCTCGCTCCGCGCGCTCGGCCTGGGCGAGGGGCGTGCACAGAAGTAACTGGCACTCAGCAATAACCAGACCAACCCAAGCTGCGCTCGGCTACGGACGTTTCTGGTGGATTTCCGCACGATCCAGAGCGTGGCCGCATTGTCGCGACTGATAGGAATGCGGGGCGATCGCGGGGCGAGTGCGCTGCGTCGAGGCATCCCGTCACAGGCTGCGGGCTCGACTGATACGCGTGGACCTCGGCTCTAGCAACGGCGGCAGGCGTCGACAGACAGCCGATAAATCAAGCGACGCGTCAGCCGGAGCTGGGCTCCCATAGACCCCGCATGCACTTCGCGGCATTCTACCGCTAACCGTGCCTCGCAAACCTGCCGACCGCCCCGATAGGGGAGCACCCCCTGTATCGGTGCGTTCGGCCGCGGGGGCCGACACGCCGTCGTGGCGCCTTCAACCGCCGACCATCTTCTCCTATCTCGACGCGGTGGCTCATCATGGCTCGATCCGCAAAGCCGCTGATGCGTTGCACATTGCCTCATCGGCGTTGAACCGGCGGGTCCTCGACCTCGAAGCCGAAGTCGGCTCACCGTTGTTCGAACGCTTGCCGCGAGGAGTCCGCGCGACGGCTGCGGGTGAGCTCTTGCTCGCTTACGTGCGACGCTCGCTCAAGGAGCTTCGTCTCGTCGAGGCGCAGATAGACGGGCTACGCGGCTTGGTGCACGGTCGCGTGCACATCGCCGTCGCGGAGTCCGTGACTGGCCGCATGCTACCGGACGCGATTGCCGAATATCACGGTCGACATCCGGGGGTCGGCTTCTCGGTGCGGGTCGGGGGCCCCAAGGACATCGCCGCCGCGCTGTTGCGCGACAAGGTCGACCTGATCTTGACGCACGAACTCAACGATGACCCAGAAATGGTGGTCTTGGCGGAGACTTTCCAGCCACTTTGCGTGCTGGTGACCCCAGAGCATCCGTTGGCATCGCGCACCCAAGTGCGTCTCAGCGAGTGTGTCGCGTATCCGATCGCGATGCCCGACGAGACTTTGGCCGCGCGTGCATTGATGGACGTATCACTACGTCGCCACTCGATTCGATTCGAGCCGGCGCTGGTTTCCAATTCGATCGAGACCACCAAGATGTTTGCCCGCGCCAGCAACGGCCTGTGCTTCTCTTTTCACATCGGGAAGAAGCCGGATGTTTCGGGAATGATCTCCATTCCACTCACCGACCCCGAGCTGCAACAAGCGAGCCTACGCCTGGCCAGTCGTCGCGGTCGGGTATTGCCGGTGGCTGCTGCGTCCTTTGCCGAACAATTGATTTCGGTTTTCGACGACCTCTGAAGCGTGTCCGCACGTTCGAATACGCGAGAGCTCTTGCTGATTCGCGAGAGCGCTCTGATTTCGAGAGCGGTGCGTGCGCTTATTGGCGCTAGACAGATCGCGAGCTGCGCGCGTAGATCGCCACCGTAGTGATTCGTGCGCTCTCTACCGAGTGCCCCACGCCCAGTACATGAAAACGCTTCGAAACAATCCAGAAGCGTAGGCGCGCCCGCGCCTTACGACGGAGATCAAAGCGATGACAACTGAAAGTGCGAAACCAAAGCTGTGGACCCCAGGTGATTGGAATGCCTACTTCGGATTCGGCACCAACATCCTGGTCAATTTGCTAGTGCTCACCGGTCTCTTGAGGTTCGTGCTCAAGATGCCGGACAACATCGTGTTTGGGCGCATCCTGCCTGCGACGGGCCTGATGATGGCGCTCAGCACGCTGTACTACGCGCGTCTAGCGTACAACTTGGCCAAGAAGACCGGGCGCACCGACGTGTGCGCGCTGCCTTCCGGGATCAGCGTCCCGCACATGTTCGTCGTCGTGTTCGTGATCATGCTGCCGATCGCGCTCAAGACCGGCGACCCAATCAAGGGTTGGGAGGCCGGCTTGTGCTGGGTGTTCGTGCAGAGCTTCGTGCTGATGGCCGGCGGCTTCGTCGCGCCGGTGATTCGTAAGATCACGCCGCGCGCAGCGCTGCTCGGCACGTTGGCGGGCGTCTCCGTGTCGTTCATCTCGATGCGACCTGCGCTCGAGATGTTCATGACGCCCGTGATCGGCTTGGTCTGCTTCACCATCATCCTTGCGAGCTGGTTCGGCGGCGTGCGCTACTTCAAGGGCATCCCGGCCGGCTTGGTCGCGATCGCCGCGGGCAGCTTGATCGCTTGGGGCTCGACCGCTCTCGGCTACAACTTTGGCGGCATGTCGGTCAAAAACCTCTCCGCGTCGTTCGCGAACTTCGGATTCTCGATTCCGATCCCCGCGTTCGGCCACGTGTTCTCGGGCTTTCAGTTCCTGGGCACGATCTTGGTCACCGCCATCCCGTTCGGTATCTACGACTTGGTGGAGGCGCTGGACAACGTGGAGAGCGCCGCGGTCGCTGGCGACAGCTTTCCGACCACGCGCGTGCTCACGGCTGACGGCGTGGTCAGCTTGATCGGCTGCTGCATGGGTAACCCCTTCATCAACGCGGTCTACATCGGCCACCCAGGTTGGAAGGCGATGGGCGGCCGCATCGGCTATTCCGCAGCCACCGGCATCACGGTGATTGTGCTGGCTTGGTTCGGTGTCATCTCGGTGATGGTCGCGCTGGTCCCGGTCGTCGCGATCTCGCCCATCTTGCTGTACATCGGCATGCTGATTGGGTCTCAGGCGTTCCAAGAGTGCCCCAAATCCCACGCTCCCGCGATCGTCTTGGCGCTCACTCCGCACCTTGCAGCGTGGGGAAAGCTATTGATCGACAATTCGCTCGGGGCCGCCGGCACCAACGCTCACGCGGTTGGCTTGGACAAGCTGGGCCAAATGGGCGTCCTCTACCACGGCCTCGAAGTGATGGGCGGCGGATCCATTCTGGGTGGCTTGATGCTGGGCGCGATCGCCGCCTTCATCATCGACCGAGCGTTCACCAAGGCGGCGGCCTTCGCTGCGACTGCAGGCGGGTTGACCTTCTTCGGCTTCATGCACGGCGAGGCCATCGGCATCAACCAGTCACCGATGGTGACCATCGCTTACCTCGGCGCTGCCGGTGTGCTCTTCGGCTGCGCCAAATTCGCGACCGTCACTGCTCCGCAAGAGGAGCATCACGAAGCGCACGGCGAAGCAGTGGCAGCCGAGTAGTAGCGTCATCCAGGCTTAGGGCCCGGGAAAGGCTAAGTCGATCGCCTTCGCGGCCGATGCATCCCGGCTGGCTTCGTTGCTCCTCAGTTACATACCAGCAGTATGCGCCTTCGTCGCGCCTCGC
>Ga0302322_100000597_pt1 | contig 27806 bp, 24 predicted proteins | sample Fen_T0_2_FD_203757 | JGI IMG/M metagenome (GOLD analysis project Ga0302322, IMG submission 203757) | Peat permafrost microbial communities from Stordalen Mire near Abisko, Sweden - Fen_T0_2 | ecosystem: Environmental > Terrestrial > Soil > Wetlands > Permafrost | place: Sweden: Abisko...
CCTCGGGGCGCTAGTCGCGCTGTACGAGCACAGCACATTCGTCCAGGGCGCCGTCTGGGGGATCGACTCCTTCGACCAGTGGGGCGTCGAGCTCGGCAAGAAGGTCGCTGCGGGGATCCTCGGTGAGCTCGACGGCACCGTCTCGGCGTCCTTCGACCCGTCAACGGACGCGTCCATCGGCCTCTACCGCAGCCTTACCGCCTAGCGGTCGTCGGCGCCGCGGCGCCGCAGGTACCGCTCGAACTCGCGGGCGATCGCCTCGCCACTGGCCTCGGGCAGGTCGGCCGCGTCGCGCGCCTCCTCGAGCTGCTTCACGTAGTCGGCGACCTCGTCGTCCTCGGAGGCGAGCTCGTCGACCCCGATCTCCCAGGCGCGTGCTTCCTCGACGAGCTCGCCGAGCGGGACCGGCACGTCGAGGATGTCCTCGATCCGACGCACGAGGGCGAGGGTCGCCTTGGGGCACGGCGGCTGCGCGACGTAGTGGGGCACGGCCGCCCACAGCGACACCGACGACATCCCGAAGCGTCCGCAGGCATCCTGGATCACGCCGACGATCCCGGTCGGGCCCTCGTACGTGGACGGCTCGAGGCCGAGGTCGGCACCGATTGAGGCATCCGACGTCGAGCCGGTGACGGGGACCGGACGCGTGTGCGGGATGTCGGACAGAAGCGCACCGAGAGTGACGATCATGGAGACGTCGAGCTCGGCCGCCAGCCCGAGGATCTCGCGGACGAACTGCTGCCACTTCATGTTGGGCTCGATGCCCTGCACCAGGACGATGTCGCGGGGGAACAGCGGCACGCGGGCCACGTAGATGCGGGTGGCCGGCCACGTGAGGCTCCGCACCCCGGTCTCGTCGACACTGATGTGCGGCCGGTTGACCTGGTAGTCGTAGTACTCCTCGGAGTCCAGGTCAGCGAGCGGCTGGGCGTCCCAGACCTCACGAAGATGGGCGATCGCGCCGGACGCCGCATCGCCGGCGTCGTTCCAGCCCTCGAAAGCCGCGACCAGGACCGGGTCGACCAGGGTGGGGAACTCGTCGTACTCGATCACGCGCCACCTCCCGTCGCCAAGCCGTCCGCAGGACGACCAGACGACGCCACCGTGTCGATGAAACCCGCAACGAGGTCCGGCCACTGCAAGGGTACGTCGTGGATGGCACCGGCCCACCGGTGAACCAGCACATTGCTGCGCTCCGCCGCTCGTGCGGCGGCGTCGGACTTCAGGTCGCCGGCGACCGGAACTGTCAGGCCGCGCTCCTCGCACACCACCGCCCACACGGGGGTGCCGGATGCCTCGCAGGCCTCGAGGTCCACCTCGGGATCAACGTCCAGCAGCCCGTCGAGGACGAGCATGTGCCGCTCGAGTCCCAGTCGCGACCGCAGCAGCCCTTGGTCATCGGTGACGAACGTGAGCTCGAGTGCCTGCTGGCGCTCGTGCGTCCATGTCGACCCGAGGTCCCCGGATCGCACTCGCGACCACAGGTCCTCCGCGGGAATGCCGAGCGTCGGGGGCGTCAGGCGGGCACGCACCTCATCGCGGGGACCCAATCCCGCGGGGGACCACAGTCCGCCGTCGATGAGCGCGGCGGCCTGCACCCGGTCGGAGTGCACCGCCGCTGCTCGGAGGGCCACGGACGCCCCCCAGGAATGGCCGACGACGAACGCCGACCGCCACCCCAGCGCATCGAGACAGGCAACGACGTCGCCCGCGCACGCGCCCACGGAGTAGTCGGCATCGACCGGGGTGTCGGACATTCCGTGGCCACGCTGATCGAGACTCGCCACCGCGGTCGCGTGCAGTCGGGAGATCACCGGACCCCAGAACAGCCGCTGCTGGCTCAGGCCGTGCAAGAGGAGCACGCCGCTGGTGTCGTCGTCGCCCCACACGGATGCCGTCAGGTCGATCCCCGGTGCACTGGTGAAGCGGACATCCCGCCGGCCTGAGGACATGGCGTCACCGTAGTGCGTGCTAGCGCTTGCATCCTCGATCGGTAGGCTGCTGACACATGTCCGGTTCCTCCGCTGCCACACCCCACCCCACGCGCGGGCGTGGGTCGCTCCGCGACGCCCTGAGCAAGCGCGTGGTGGTCGCGGACGGGGCCATGGGCACCATGCTGCAGGCGGCGGATCCCTCCCTTGACGACTTCCAGGGTCACGAGGGATGCAACGAGATCCTCAGCGTGACGCGACCAGAGCTCGTCGGCAGTGTCCATGACGCCTACTTCGCCGTCGGCGTCGACTGCGTGGAGACCAACACCTTCGGGGCTAACTTCGCCAACCTCGGCGAGTACGGCATCTCGGACCGGATCTACGAGCTCGCGGAGGCGGGGGCGGCCATCGCGCGCCGCGTCGCCGACGACTGGACGTCCCCGAGCCGTCCCCGGTGGGTCCTCGGATCCGTCGGACCCGGCACCAAGCTGCCCAGCCTCGGCCATGCGCCGTATGCCGTTCTGCGCGACGCCTATGAGCAGCAGGTGGCCGGACTCATCGCCGGTGGAGCCGACGCCATCCTCATCGAGACGGCGCAGGATCTCTTGCAGGCCAAGGCGGCGATCATCGGCGCACGGCGCGCGCTGCGGGCCGCCGGCTCGGACCTCCCGGTCTTCGCCCAGGTCACTGTCGAGACGACCGGCACGATGCTGCTCGGCTCCGAGATCGGCGCGGCGCTCACGGCGTTGTCGCCGCTGGGTATCGACCTCATCGGACTGAACTGCGCCACTGGCCCGAGCGAGATGAGCGAGCACCTGCGCACGCTGTCGAAGTCGGCGACCATCGGCATCTCGGCCATGCCCAACGCAGGGCTGCCGGTCCTGACATCCGACGGCGCCCACTACCCGCTGTCGCCAGACGAGCTCGCCGATGCGCACGATGTCTTCACGCGCGACTTCGGCCTGAGCCTCGTGGGTGGCTGCTGCGGAACCACGCCCGAGCACCTGAAGCAGGTCGTGGATCGCGTACGGGGGCGCGAGCTCCCGACGCGGCGCCCGCATCACGAAGCGGCTGCGGCTTCGCTTTACCAAGCCGTGCCGTTCCGGCAGGACACCGCGTATCTGTCGATCGGTGAGCGCACGAACGCCAACGGCTCCAAGGCCTTCCGCGAGGCGATGCTCGAAGCCCGCTGGGATGACTGCATCGAGATCGCCCGCGACCAGATCCGCGACGGGGCCCACCTGCTCGACCTGTGCGTCGACTACGTGGGCCGCGACGGCGTCGCGGATATGCGTGAACTCGCAGGCCGGCTCGCGACCGCCTCGACTCTGCCGATCGTGCTCGACTCCACGGAGCCGAACGTGCTTGCCGCTGGACTGGAGATGCTCGGCGGACGTGCCGTCGTCAACTCCGTCAACTATGAGGACGGCGACGGACCCGACTCGCGCATCTCCAAGATCATGCCGCTGGTCATGGAGCATGGGGCCGCGGTAGTCGCCCTGACGATCGACGAGGACGGCCAGGCACGCACCACCGAGTGGAAGGTGCGCGTTGCGGACCGCCTCATTCGCGACCTGCGCGATCGGTGGGGGATGTCCGTCTCCGACATCCTCGTCGACACGCTGACGTTCCCGATCGCGACCGGTCAGGAGGAGACGCGGCGCGATGCCATCGAGACGCTCGAGGCGATCCGTCAGCTCAAGACCCTGTATCCGGATGTGCAGACCACCCTCGGGCTGTCGAACGTGTCCTTCGGCCTCAACCCGGCCGCGCGCCAGGTGCTGAACTCGGTCTTCCTCCACGAGGCCACCTCGGCCGGACTCGACTCGGCCATCGTGCACGCCTCGAAGATCCTGCCGATGTCGAAGATCCCCGACGAGCAGCGGCACACGGCACTGGACCTCGTCTACGACCGTCGCACCTTCGACGACCACGGCAATGTCACGTACGACCCGCTGCAGGCCTTCCTCCAGTTGTTCGAGGGCGTTGAGGCACGATCGCTGAACGCCTCCAAGGCAGAGGAACTCGCGGCGCTGCCCCTCTTCGAGCGACTCGAGCGCCGCATCATCGATGGCGAGCGCATGGGCCTAGAAGCCGATCTCGAGGAGGCGCTGCGCGCGCGCCCGGCCCTTGAGATCGTCAACGACACCCTCCTCGCGGGGATGAAGATCGTCGGTGAGCTCTTCGCCTCGGGGGAGATGCAGCTGCCGTTCGTGCTGCAGAGCGCGGAGGTCATGAAGACAGCGGTGGCGTACCTCGAACCGCACATGGAGCGCAGTGACGAGTCCGGCAAGGGCACGATCGTGCTGGCCACCGTCAAGGGCGACGTCCATGACATCGGCAAGAACCTCGTCGACATCATCCTCAGCAACAACGGGTACACGGTCGTGAACATCGGCATCAAGCAGCCGATCTCAGCGATCCTCGAAGCCGCAGAGGCCAATAGCGCCGATGTGGTCGGCATGAGCGGCCTGCTCGTCAAGAGCACCGTGATCATGCGCGAGAACCTCGAGGAGATGAACGCCCGAAAGATCGGGAAGCGCTTCCCGGTGGTGCTCGGCGGTGCGGCCCTCACCCGCTCCTATGTCGAGCAGGACCTCGCGGACATCTACGAGGGCGAGGTGCGCTACGCGCGCGATGCCTTCGAGGGGCTGCGCCTGATGGATGCCTTCATGGCGGTCAAGCGCGGCGTCCCCGGTGCGAGCCTTCCGGAGCGACGCGTGCGCAAGGTCACGACGCCTGCCCGGCCCGCGACGACCGCACCGGCGGACATGCCCGCACGCTCCGACGTGGCCACCAATGTCGACATCCCCACTCCGCCGTGGTGGGGCGATCGCATCGTGAAGGGCGTGGCGCTGGCCGACTACGTGCCGTACCTGGACGAGCGGGCACTGTTCCTCGGCCAGTGGGGCCTGAAGCCGACCCGCGGCGACGGCCCGTCGTACGAGGAGCTCGTCGAGACCGAGGGTCGGCCGCGCCTACGGCGGTGGCTCGATCGTGTCCAGACCGATGCCATGATCGAGCCGTCGGTCGTCTACGGCTACTTCCCCTGCTACTCCGAGGGCAACGATCTCGTGATCGTGAACGATCCGGAGGACCGTCGCGAGCGCGTCCGCTTCAGCTTCCCGAGGCAGCGGCGCGACCGGCACCTGTGCCTGTCGGACTTCTTCAGGCCGAAGGAGTCCGGCGAGACTGACGTCGTGGCCCTCCAGATCGTGACCATGGGGCATGCCGCCTCGCGCGCCACCGCACAGCTGTTCGAGTCGGACGCGTATCGCGACTATCTCGAACTGCACGGCCTCTCAGTGCAGCTGACGGAGGCCCTGGCCGAGTACTGGCACGCGCGGGTGCGCGAGGAGCTGGGGCTGGCGGCGCTCGACAGCACCGACATGGACTACCTGATCGCCAAGCAGGGCTACCGGGGCTCGCGGTACTCGTTCGGGTACCCCGCGTGCCCGGATCTCGAGCAGCAGGTCCAGTTGATGCAGCTCCTCGACCCGCAACGCGTCGACGTGACCCTCTCCGAGGAGTTCCAGCTGCATCCGGAGCAGTCCACCAGCGCCATCATCGTTCACCATCCAGAAGCCAAGTACTTCAACGCGAACTGACGTGCTCACCTCGCCGGCCGGCGTCCTGTTCGACATGGACGGCACGCTCATCGACAGCGAGGGTCTGTGGCTCGCCGCGGAGATCAGCGTCATGGGCGAACTCGGTGCCCGCTGGACCGCCGACGATCAGGCGATCTGCCTCGGCGGGCCGCTGGAGCGGGTCGTCGACTACATGATCACGCGGAGCGGCACCGATCGGCCCAGCTCCGACATCAACCGCATGCTGCTTGACATGATGGAGCGTCAGCTTCGGGCCACACCACTCGCCTGGCGGCCGGGCGCACGATCGCTCCTCGCCGAGGCCCGGAATCGCGGCATCCCGACCGCCCTCGTGTCGGCCTCGTGGACCCGGTTGATCGATGCCGTCAGCGAGAAGCTCGACGAAGACCTCGGCGGTCGAGCGTTCGATGTGGTCGTGGCAGGTGACGACGTCACGCACAGCAAGCCGCATCCTGAGCCTTACGAGACGGCGGCGCGACTGCTCGGATTCGCAACTGCGGACTGCCTTGCGCTGGAGGACTCACCCACCGGGGTCGTCTCTGCGCTGACGGCCGGCTGCCGGGTGGTGGCGATCCCGCACCTGGCCGTGATCGATGCGGAGGGCGTCCTGATCACCGACTCGCTCGAGGGCTGGACCCTGGACGCGCTGTGGGCCGCGGCTCACCGCTGATCCCTGCTACCCGTCGGTCTCCTCCGGGTCCACGCGCGCGCTGGACGTCGGCCAGTCCTCGCGCGGGGGCAACGGAGGCGGGGTCCCACCCCAGGCCGGGCACACGGCTTTGTGGCTGCACCAGTCGCACAGTCGTGACGGGGAGGGATCGAACGCGCGGGCATCGGCAGCCTTGGCGATGGCGTCGCGCAGGGCAAGGACCTTGCGCTCGGTCGAGGTGAGCTCGGCCGCATCCGGCTCGTATCGCAGTACCTCGCCATTGCCGAGGTACATCAGCTGCAGCAGGGCGGGCACGTCGCCGGTCATGCGCCACCAGACGAGGGCGTAGAAGCGCATCTGGAACATGGCCTTGGACTCGAAGCCGGCGCCCGGCGAGCGACCGGTCTTGTAGTCGACGATCCGCACCTGGCCGTCGGGGGACAGGTCCACCCGGTCGATGAACCCGCGGGCCTCGAACGCCTCGGCGAGCTGCACGGACACGCCCAGCTCCCGGGCATGGGGCTCCAGGCGGCGTGGATCCTCCAGTCCGAAGTACGAGTCGATCAGCGCCGTCACCTCGACGCCGGACACCTGCTCGCGGACGACCTCGGCGGATTCCGGGGAGTCACGCTCCAACTCGCTGAAGGCCCGCCCGACCAGATCCGAGGCGGCCTGCGGAGTGCGCTCACGGGCCGGGAGGTCGAACAGGGTCTCAAGGGCGCGATGCACCAGCGATCCCCGGACCGCGGCGAGCGAGGGCTCCTCGGGCAGCCGGTCGATCGACCGAAAACGGAACAGCAGCGGACAGGTCATGAAGTCGGAGGCCCGCGAGGGCGACAGCGACGAAGGGAAGGGGACCAGCACCGCTGACATGCCCGCAGCCTATTCACCCCGACCGACGGATAGCCTTCGTTCGTGCCCGACGTGGATGGTCAATCGGCTGTGTCCCCGACCTGGCGGCGGGTGGGACTCCTCGCGGTCGGCGACCTCGTCCAGCTCACCGACCCCAAGGGCAAGATGCACACCATCGTGCTCGAGCCGGGCAAGGTCTTCCACACGCATCGTGGCGGCTTCCCCCACGACGACCTGATCGGTCTCCCCGAGGGCAGCGTGGTCATCTCCGCCAACGGCACTCCGTACGTGGCGCTCCGCCCCCTGCTCGACGACTTCGTCCTGTCGATGCCCCGCGGCGCGCAGGTCATCTATCCGAAGGACGCCGCCCGCATCGTCGGCCTGCTGAACCTCGGGCCTGGCGCCCGCGTGGCGGAGGCAGGGGTCGGCTCGGGCGCCATGACGTGCTCGCTGCTCCGCGCGGTCGGGCCCAGCGGCGAAGTGCACAGCTACGAGCTCCGGGAGGAGTTCGCCGACGTCGCCCGGGGCAACGTGGCGCGCTGGTTCGGCGCCGTGCCCGACTCATGGTCGCTCACGATCGGTGACCTCGCCGTCGCCCTCAAGGAGCGTGCCCTGAACGGCGTCATCCTCGACATGCTCGCGCCGTGGGACTGCGTCGCCGCCGTTGGGGCCGCCCTCGCCCCCGGAGGCGTGCTGGTGGTCTACGTGGCCACGACCACGCAGATGTCGCGGCTGGTCGAGACCATGCGGGTCGCGGGTGGCTGGACCGAGCCGCGCGCTGAGGAGACGCTCATGCGTACCTGGCACCTCGAGGGTCTCGCCGTCCGGCCCGACCACAAGATGAACGGCCACACCGGGTTCCTCGTCACGGCGCGCCGGCTGGCGCCCGGGGTCGACCTGCCGCCCCGGCGGCGCAGGCCGGCGCCCGGCTCCTACGGGGACGACTACACCGGACCCGGTTCGGGGGACGACGCGGCGCCGTCGCCTGGGTGATTCGTGTCCCGGAGGCAATTCGCCGATCGCGGGTTACAGTGGCACCGACGAACGGAGGCGAGATGGCAGACACCGACGGCCTGATGTCACGGGTCTACACGCTCGAATCCGCCCTGACCGAGCTCCGCGGCGAGCTCGCAGCGCAGAAGGACCACAACCAGCGCCTCATCTCGACCCTGCGCGATGCACGTGAGCAGATCGTCACGCTCAAGGCCGAGGTCGACCGGCTCGCCGAGCCGCCCAGCGGCTTCGGAACCTTCCTCCTGGCCCACGACGACGGCTCGGCCGACATCATCTCCTCGGGTCGCAAGCTCCGCGTTGCCGTCAGCCCCGGGCTCAGCCTGTCGGAGCTGCGTCCCGGGCAGGAGGTCATGCTCAACGAGTCCATGAACGTGATCGACGCTCGCTCGTTCGAGGACGTCGGCGAGATCGTCACCTTCAAGGAGTTCCTCGAGGACGGGCACCGCGCGCTGGTTCTCGGGCACACCGACGAGGAGCGGGTCGTGCGCGTCGCGCAGCCCCTACGCGAGATGCGCATCCGCGCTGGCGACGCACTGCTGTGCGACGTCCGGGCCGGCTACGTCTACGAGCGCATCCCGAAGTCCGAGGTCGAGGAGCTCGTGCTCGAGGAGGTGCCGGATATCCGGTACCAGGACATCGGCGGACTGGGAGAGCAGATCGATGCGATCCGCGATGCCGTCGAGCTGCCGTTCATGCACCCCGACCTCTTCGCCGAGCACGACCTGAAGCCGCCGAAGGGAATCCTGCTGTACGGGCCGCCCGGCTGCGGCAAGACGCTGATCGCCAAGGCCGTGGCCAACTCGCTCGCGAAGAAGGTGGCCGAACGCACCGGGCGGGAGGAGGGCAAGTCCTACTTCCTCAACATCAAGGGACCCGAGCTGCTCAATAAGTACGTGGGCGAGACCGAGCGGCACATCAGGCTCGTCTTCCAGCGTGCTCGCGAGAAGGCGTCGGAGGGCATGCCGGTCATCGTCTTCTTCGACGAGATGGACTCGCTGTTCCGCACTCGCGGGAGCGGAGTGTCGTCGGACGTCGAGAACACGATCGTGCCCCAGTTGCTCAGCGAGATCGACGGCGTTGAGAGCCTCGAGAACGTCATCGTCATCGGCGCCTCCAACCGCGAGGACATGATCGACCCCGCGATCCTCCGGCCGGGCCGCCTGGACGTGAAGATCAAGATCGAGCGACCCGATGCAGAATCGGCGCGCGACATCTTCACGAAGTACCTCGTTCCGACGCTGCCCCTGCACGCCGACGACCTCGCCGAGTACAACGGCGACCCGGAGTCCGCGTGCCGCGCGATGATCATCAGGGCCGTGGAGCGCATGTACGCCGAGACGGAGGAGAACCAGTTCCTCGAGGTCACCTATGCGAACGGCGACAAGGAGATCCTGTACTTCAAGGACTTCAACTCCGGCGCGATGATCGAGAACATCGTGGCGCGGGCGAAGAAGTCGGCGATCAAGGACTTCCTCGAGACCGGCGAGAAGGGCATCCGCGTTCAGCACGTGTTGAGCGCCTGCATCGACGAGTTCCGCGAGAACGAGGACCTGCCCAACACCACCAACCCCGATGACTGGGCCCGCATCTCCGGCAAGAAGGGCGAGCGGATCGTATTCATCCGCACTCTCATCCAGGGGAAGAAGGGGTCCGAGCCGGGGCGCTCGATCGAGAACGTCGCCAACACGGGCCAGTACCTGTAGTGATCCTTCGTCCATCACGACGTGTTGGGCTGGCGTCGTGACCGTCCACCGCATCATGGGCATCGAGACCGAGTACGGCATCTCCGTGCCCGGTCACCCGACCATGAACGCCATGGTCGCCAGTTCGCAGATCGTCAACGCCTACGGCCAGTACGCGCTGCGCGGGGCTCGCATGCGCACGCACTGGGACTTCGACGTCGAGACACCTCTGCGAGATGCCCGTGGTTTCGACCTCTCTCGCGCCGATGCAGACCCGAGCCAGCTGACCGACGAGGACCTCGGGATGGCGAATGTCATCCTCACCAACGGCGCCCGCCTGTACGTCGACCACGCCCACCCCGAGTACTCCACGCCGGAGGTGACGAATCCGCGCGACGCGGTGCTGTGGGATCGCGCGGGAGTCGGGATCATGCTGCGCGCGATGCAGGAGGCGGCCCGCATCCCCGAGGCGCACCCGATCCTGCTCTACAAGAACAACACCGACAACAAGGGCGCCTCCTACGGATGCCACGAGAACTACCTCATGCGAAGGTCGACTCCGTTCGCCGACATCGTGCGGCACCTCACGCCGTTCTTCATCACCCGTCAGGTGTTCACCGGCGCTGGTCGACTGGGCGTGGGGCAGGACGGCCGCACCGTCGCGTACCAGATGTCGCAGCGCGCGGACTTCTTCGAGGTCGAGGTCGGCCTCGAGACCACGCTCAAGCGGCCGATCATCAACACTCGCGATGAGCCGCACGCCGATCCCGAGCGGTTCCGCCGACTGCACGTCATCGTCGGCGACGCCAACCTCAGCGACACCGCGACGTACCTGAAGATGGGCACCACGGCCATCGTGCTCGCGATGATCGAGGAGGGGGTGCTCTCCGACACCGCATGGTGGCCCCTGAAGCCGGTTCACGAGATGCACGCCGTCTCGCACGACATCACCCTCAAGCACGTGCTCACGCTGCAGGACGGACGCCGTCGCACCGCCCTCGAACTCCAGCGGGAGATCCTCGAGCGGGCGCGCGCCTTCTGCGAGCGGGAACGGCATGCGGAGTTCGACGACCAGACCAAGCACGTGCTCGATGAGTGGCAACGGGTTCTCACCACACTGGACGAGGATCCGACCAGCCTGGCCAACGAGATCGACTGGATCGCCAAGCAGTCGCTGATGGAGGGCTTCGTCCGGCGCGACGGGCTGGAGTGGGACAGCCCGCGACTCCAGCTCATCGACCTCCAGTACGCCGATATCAGGCCGGAGAAGGGCCTTGCTTCACGCCTCGAGGAGCGCGGCAGGCTGGTGCGGCTGTTCAGCGACGCCGACGTGGCGCGGGCGATGACCGCGCCACCGGAGGACACGCGCGCGTACTTCCGCGGCGAGTGCATCCGGCGCTATCCGGAGGCCGTCGCGGCCGCCTCGTGGGACTCGGTGGTGTTCGACGTCCCGGGCATGGACTCCCTCATGCGGGTTCCCACCCTGGAGCCGACCCGGGGCACGCGAGCCCACGTGCAGGGCGTTCTCCAGGGTGCGCCCGACGTGGCAAGCCTGATCGCCGCCCTGACGTCCGGTAGCGGGGGATAGCCTGTCTCCATGGCGCAACGGGAGTCAGCAGATCACCGCAAGGTCGAGCGCGAGGTCGAGGTCGATGAGCAGGAAGTCGCCGCCGCCGACACCGCTCCCTCCGAGCTCGACGCCGACGTCGACTCCATCCTCGACGAGATCGACAGCGTCCTCGAGGAGAACGCGGAGGACTTCGTGAAGTCCTTCGTCCAGAAGGGCGGGCAGTGAGCTCATCACTGGGCCTGCCGGAGCCGTACCGAGCGACCGGATCCGCGTCGTTCGTCGACTTCCTGACAGCGCTGCACCCGGACCGTCTCCCGCGCGGCTCCTCGTCGGTGGCCGGCCCTGCCCCCCTGGCCCCGCACGGCACCACGATCGTCGCGCTGCGCACGTCCGGCGGCGTCGTGATGGCCGGCGACAGACGAGCCACCATGGGCAACCTGATCGCGCAGAACGACATCGAGAAGGTCTTCGCCGCTGACGAGTTCTCGGTCATCGGCATCGCCGGCACCGCGGGCCTTGCGGTCGAACTGGTGCGCATCTTCCAGGTCGAGCTTGAGCACTACGAGAAGATCGAGGGCCTCCCGCTCTCCCTCGACGGCAAGGCCAACCGGCTTGCATCGATGCTCCGGGGGAATCTTGGCCTGGCCATGCAGGGTCTCGCGGTGGTGCCCCTCTACGCCGGGTACGACGAGGCCCGCGGCACCGGGCGGATCTTCTCGTACGACGTCACTGGCGGCCGCTATGAGGAGCATGACTTCTATGCCGTCGGGTCGGGATCCAACTTCGCGCGGGGCTCGTTGAAGAAGCTGTTCTCGCGGGGTATCTCGACCGACGACGCCGTCCGCATTGCCCTGGAGGCCCTGTACGACGCGGCCGACGACGACAGCGCGACCGGCGGCCCCGATATGGCGCGGGGCATCTACCCGGTCGTTGCCTCGGTGGACTCGTCGGGCGTCACCGTCCTGTCCGACGATGCGGTCGCCCCGATCGCGGGCGTGATGGTCGAGGCGAGGCGCTCGCGACCCGATGGCCCACGCGCCGGTGCGGAGGGGGAGGCGTCATGAGCGTGCCCTTCTACGTCTCGCCCGAGCAGATCATGCGCGACAAGGCCGACTTTGCGCGCAAGGGCATCGCGCGAGGGCGCAGCGTGATCGTGATGCAGTACGACGGCGGCATCGCTTTCGTGGCCGAGAACCCGTCGCGCGCCCTCCACAAGATCAGCGAGCTCTACGACCGAATCGGCTTCGCTGCAGTGGGCAAGTACAACGAGTTCGAGAGCCTGCGCGTGGCAGGCGTCCGCCTCGCCGACATGCGCGGGTACTCCTATGACCGCAGCGACGTCACCGGTCGCAGCCTCGCCAACGCGTACGCACAGACCCTCGGAACGATCTTCACGGAGACCGCGAAGCCGTTCGAGGTCGAGATCGTGGTTGCCGAGGTCGGGCGTGACGCGGCCGACGACCAGCTCTACCGCCTGATGTTCGACGGCTCCGTGGCTGATGAGCACGGCTTCGTGGCCATGGGCGGCTCGGCGGAGCCCATCGCGACAGCACTGCAGGCCGCATGGCGCGACGGCCTCGACCTGGGCGAGGCCGTGCGACTTGCAGTCAGCCTGCTGGGTGACCATGGTGACGAGAAGCCTCGGCAGCTGACGACCGACCTGCTGGAGGTGGCCGTGCTGGATCGAGCGCGCCCGCGGCGCACCTTCCAACGCATGACCAATGGCCGGCTTGCTGAGCTGCTCGCAGGCTGACCCTCAGGAGCACCCGTACCGCAACAGCACCACCCCGTTGGCGAAGGCACGCGTCTGCAGAAGGTCAAACGATCTCGGGTAGATGCCCTCGTCAAACAACCGGCGTCCCTGGCCGAGCACTAGGGGATTGACGTAGAGCCGCAGCTCGTCGATGAGGCTCAGGTCGAGGAAGGTGCGCCCGAGCATGGCGCCACCCACGTACAGGTCCCCGGAGGCCTCGTCGCGCAGGCGGCGGACCTCGACGGGATCGACCTCCCGGACCAGGGTGGCGTTGTCGCCGACCGACTCCAGGGTCCGCGAGTAGACGACCTTGGGGACCCTGCGCCAGATGCCGGCGAACTCAGCAATGGTCGGCGGAACGTCCTCACCCTCGTCGGCGGAGGGCCAGAACGACTCCATGAGCTCGTAGTTCAGCCGCCCTCCGAGGAAGGCGCCGGCATCCCGCATCTCGTCGTTGAAGGACTGATGCGACTCCTCGTCGACCATGTGCCAGTCGAGTGATCGATCCGCCCCCTCGAAGAAGCCGTCCAGGGAGATCATCATGTGCAGCAGGATCCGGTTCACGATGCCACCTTCGCGTCGGGGCGGGAGAATCGACGTAGTGTAGGCAAATGGACCGCAGGATCTTCGGGATCGAGACCGAATACGGGGTCACCTGCTCGTTCAACGGTCAGCGCCGGCTGAGCCCGGACGAGGTGGCACGGTACCTGTTCCGCCGAGTGGTCGCCTGGGGGCGCAGCAGCAACGTGTTCCTCACCAACGGATCCCGGCTGTACCTCGATGTCGGCAGCCATCCTGAGTACGCGACGGCCGAGTGCGACTCCATTCCCCAGCTGGTCACGCACGACCGCGCGGGCGAGCGCATCCTCGAGGGCCTCGTGGCGGACGCCGAGACCCGCCTCCGCGAGGAGGGCATCTTCGGCGATATCTACCTGTTCAAGAACAACACCGACTCGGCCGGCAACTCGTACGGCTGCCATGAGAACTACCTGGTCGACCGGCGAGGCGAATTCGCCAGACTTGCGGAGCGCTTCATCCCCTTCCTCATCTCCCGACAGCTCATCGCCGGGGCGGGGAAGGTCATGCAGACACCCCGTGGGTCCGTGTACTGCCTCAGCCAGCGCGCCGACCACATGTGGGAGGGCGTCTCGAGCGCGACGACGCGGTCCCGGCCCATCATCAACACGCGCGACGAACCGCACGCCGACGCCGACCTCTACCGCCGCCTTCATGTGATCGTCGGCGACAGCAACATGAGCGAGACGACGACTCTGCTGAAGGTGGGCTCCGCAGACCTGGTCCTGCGGATGCTGGAGGCGGGGGTCGTCATGCGTGACATGTCCCTGGAGAACCCCATCCGGGCGATCCGGGAGATGAGCCATGACACCACGGGGAAGCGACCGGTCAAGCTGACGACGGGGCGCGAGCTGTCGGCCCTGTCGATGCAGTGGGAGTACTTCGAGAAGGCTGCCGATTTTGCGGAGAGGCGGGGACTGGTCGATGAGCCGACCGGCGTCACCCGGCGCGTGCTGGAACTCTGGGGTCGATCGCTGAAGGCCATCGAGGCCGAGGATCTCTCGCTCATCGACCGGGAGATCGACTGGGTCATCAAGCTTCGCCTCCTCGAGCAGTACATGAACAAGCATGACCTCACGTTCGAGTCGCCCCGGATCGCCCAGCTTGATCTCGCCTATCACGACATCAACCGCTCGCGCGGCCTGTACTACATGCTCGAGCGCCGCGGCATGGTGGAGCGGGTCACGTCGGACCTGTCGGTCTTCGAGGCGAAGTCCGTGCCTCCCCAGACCACCCGGGCCAAGCTGCGTGGCGATTTCGTGCGCCGTGCGCAGGAGCGCAGGCGCGATTTCACCGTTGACTGGGTCCACCTGAAGCTCAACGACCAGGCGCAGCGCACCGTCTTGTGCAAGGACCCCTTCGCGAGCGTCGACGAGCGGGTCGAGCGGCTCATCGCCAGCATGTGAGGATCGGTTAGGCTGGCAGGATGAACAAGCCCCTGCTCGCCGCCACGTGCGCAGCCGCCCTCGCACTCACCCTCGCCGCGTGCGGTCAGCAGACCGACGACCGCGTCTCAGCGTCAGCGACATCCGGCGCCTCCGCCCCGGCCACCGCGGCACCTTCGGCCTCTGCTCCGGCGGCTTCTGCTCCGGCGGCCAGCGCCTCGGCCATCAGGTCGTCGATCGCCGCCTCGACACCGTTCGTCACGGTCGACTGCACGAGCGGCCAGGTCAGCCCGACCGATCAGCCCTCGCCCAACGGGACGACCATCGGGCCGGTCACCGGTGTCATCCAGCCCAATGGCGCGCCAGCCATCACGGTCGCCACGGATGCCCAGCCCGCCACGGAGCTCGGCATCGCCGACATGAAGCCCGGTTCCGGCCCGGCCGTCAAGGCCGGCGACACCCTCACCGTGAACTACTGCGGTGTGGGCCTGGGCGGCAAGACGCTCTTCGACTCCTCATACAGCCGCGGCACCCCGGCGACCTTCCCGCTCGATGGCGTCATCGCCGGCTGGCAGCAGGGCATGGTGGGCATGCAGGTCGGTGGCACGCGTCTTCTCGTCATCCCCGGGGCACTTGCCTACGGTGCGAACCCGCCGCAGGGCTCGGGCATCGGCCCCAACGAGACCCTGATCTTCATCGTCGAGCTCCAGAGCATCAGCTAGCCCCACGCCCGTCCGCGCCCACTACGCAGGGAGAACGCATGGCCAGCAAGCCCGAGATCGACTTCATCGAGGGTCCCGCGCCCGAGGAGCTCGTCATCACCGACATCGTCGTCGGCGACGGACCTGAGGCGGTGGCGGGCGGCCGCGTCGAGGTGCACTACGTCGGGGTCGACTTCGAGACCGGCGAGCAGTTCGACGCCTCCTGGGACCGCGGCGAGACGATCACCTTCCCGCTGAACGGTCTCATCGCCGGGTGGCAGGAGGGCATCCCGGGGATGCGCGTCGGCGGACGCCGGCAACTGGTCATCCCGCCCGAGATGGCGTACGGCGCTGCGGGCAGCGGCCACCGGCTCGGCGGGCGCACCCTGGTCTTCGTGATCGACCTGATCAACGTCGGGTAGTCGGGGATGAGCGAGCGCGTCGACCGCACCGAGCGACTCCTCAACCTCGTGATGTGCCTGATGGCGACCCGGGCTGCGGTGTCCCGCGCAGACATCGAGCGCCAGATCCCCGGCTACGGCGAGTCGGCGTCACCCACAGCCTTCGAGCGGATGTTCGAGCGCGACAAGGACGAACTGCGGTCGATGGGCATCCCGATCGAGACCGTCACGGACGCGAGCGGGGAGGTCCAGGGCTACCGCATCCCTCGCGACACCTACGTCCTGGAGGACCTTGACCTGACCGTCGAGGAACGGGCCGCCATCGCGGTCGCTGCCCAGGTCTGGCGGTCGGCTGCCGTCGCACCCGTGGCCGGCACGGCCGTGCGCAAGCTCGAAGCGGCGGACGGGTCCGACTGGGCGCCCGCCGAGCTGGCCGGGTCGGTGCAGGTCACGTCGACGGATGCGGCCCTGCTTCCGCTCATGACCGCCATTCGCGGCGACCGAACGGTGACCTTCGCGTACCGCACCCCGACCGATGATCATGCCCAGCAGCGTGAGGTCTCGCCCTGGGGGCTGCGGGCATCGTCGGGCAGGTGGTTCCTGGTGGCCTTCGACGAGGACCGTCAGGCACCCCGGACCTTCCGGCTGTCACGCATCGTCGGCGGCGTCACGGTCATGGCCCGTCAGCGGCCGCACGCCCCGGCGCCCGACTTCGACATCTCCGCCGCCGATCGTCCTTCGGACGAGCCGGGCGTCGAGGCGGTCGTCCGCGTCGAGGAGGGCCGCGCTGCGACGCTTCGCCGGTCGGCCACCCTCGTCGAGCGCGTGGGGAGTGCGGACGTGCTCCGGATCGATGCGCTTTCCCGGGACGGCCTGCTGGCTCTCATCTGCGGCGCTGGTCGCGATGCGGTGGCGTTGGCTCCTGACGACATCGTCACGGACGTGCGCGCGGGCCTGCAGGCCGTCGTGGCTGCGCACCAAGGCACTCGCCCATGACCGCCGCCGACCGCCTGAGCCGCCTGCTCGCCCTCGTTCCGTGGCTGGTCGCTCATGACGGCGTGAGCATCACCGAGTGCGCCGAGCACTTCGGGGTCAGTGAGAGCCAGCTCGAGATGGACCTGTGGCTGCTCGTCGTCTGCGGGCTGCCGGGATACGGGCCCGACCAGCTGGTCGATATCGACTTCTGGGACGACGGACGCATCCACGTGCTGGACCCGCAGACCCTTGGTCGTCCGCTGCGACTGACGGGGGAGGAGGCCACCACCTTGCTCCTCGCGCTGCGCATGCTGGCGCAGCTGCCCGGCGTTCAGGACCGCGATGCGGTCCTGTCGGCCACCACCAAGCTCGAGGAGGCCGCGAGCCTTGCCGTGGCCGGGCAGTACGTCGCCATAGACGTGGCTGTGGACCCCTCGGTACGCGACGACGTCGACCGGGCGCTGCGCGAGCGTCGTGAGGTGGAGATCGAGTACGCGTCCGCGACGAGCGATGAGGTGACGACCCGCACCATCCAGCCGCTTCGGCTGTTCACGGTTGACGGCGTCAGCTACCTCGAGGCCAACTGCCTCATGGCCGGCGCCTTGCGCACCTTCCGGCTGGATCGGGTGCGCACCAGCACGCTGGGCGAGGGCTACTCGCAGACTGTCCCCGACGTCGTCATCACCTCCGGCTCAGGCGACGCTCAGGGTCCGCGCGAGCCGGACAGCGTCGCGACCGTTCTCCTGGAGCCGTCCGCGCGCTGGATCATCGATGTGCACGGGGCGATCGAGGACCCCGTTCGCCTCGGCGACGGCCGCACGCGCGTGCGCCTACCCGTGTACTCCGACGAATGGGCGGTCCGACTGGTCCTGTCGCTTCGTGGCGCAGCGACCGTCGTCGATCCGCCGGAACTGGCTGAGGCCGTGGCAGTTGCGGCTCACGCGGCGCTGGCGGCGTACCCTGTCGACGTAGAGTAGGCATTTCGGGCGCCATCGGCGCGGACACCTGAAGGAGGAATGATGCTGGGTCTCCCACGTGGCAGCGAGTGGATCATCATCATCCTGATCATCGCGCTGCTCTTCGGGGCCAAGCGCCTCCCGGACGCCGCCCGGGGTCTGGGCCGCTCCCTGCGGATCTTCAAGGCCGAGACCAAGGGACTGACCGAGGACGCGAACAGTGCCCCCTCGGCGACGGCAGCGGCTGCACCCGTCACGGCCACGGCACCCCAGGCGGAACTGCCGCCGACCCCCGACGTCGCTCAGCCGGTCGTCGCCGACCCGAAGCCGGCGGAGCAGCCGGAGCGGACCGAGGGCTGAGCCCGACGACGAGACCTTGATGGCCCTCAAGGAAAGCGGCACCCGCGATCGATCGGCGGCGATGCCGCTCACGGAGCACCTGCGTGAACTGCGTTCGCGTCTGGTCAAGTCCGGCATCGCGATCGCGGTCGGCATGGTCGTCGGGTGGATCTACTACCCGCAGCTCTTCGCCTGGCTGAGCGCGCCGTTCAACGACGTCGTCGCGCAGGCCCGCGCCGAGGGGCGGCTGGTCACGCTCGCGCTCACCGGAGTGGCCGATCCCTTCGTGCTGCAGATGCAGATCGCCGCGGTGGCCGGACTGATCCTGTCGTCGCCGGTGTGGCTGTATCAACTGTGGCGCTTCGTCACGCCGGGCCTGCACCGGCACGAACGCAGATGGGCCCTGGGTTTCGTCGCCGTTGCCGTGCCGCTGTTCCTCACCGGTGTCGTGCTCGCCTACCTCGTCCTGCCCTACGGGCTGCAGATTCTCTTCGGATTCACCCCAGACGGGGTCCAGAACATCGTCGCGGTCGATCGCTACCTCTCGTTCTTCCTCCGCATGATCCTGGTCTTCGGCATCGGCTTCCTCGTGCCCCTGCTCCTGGTGCTGCTCAATTTCGCCGGCGTGCTGTCCGGCAAGCGCCTGCTCGGCTGGTGGCGCTGGATCATCATCGTGGTGATGGTGTTCGCGGCAGTGGCCACGCCCACCGGCGACCCGATCAACCTGATGCTCCTCGCCGGCCCGATCCTGGTGCTCGTCATGATCGCCGTGCTGATCGCACTGCTGAACGACAAGCGGCGGGCCCGGCGGCGGCGCGCTTCCGGGGAACCGGACTACTCCGAGCTCGCGGACGACGAGACATCCCCGCTCGACGAGACTCCGTCGGTGATCGATGAGCCGACGCCCATCGCCCCGTCGGCATTCGACGAGACGACGTAGCGTCGTGAGGACCGGCACCGTGTGGGTGATCGCGAATCCCCGTGCGGGTTCCGGTCGCGGGCTGAGCCACGCCGCCCTGGTGACCCGGGCACTCACCACCGCCGGGATCGACTGCCGGCTCGTCGTTCCGCAATCCGATACCGCCACCCGCCAGGCAGCCGTCGACGCCGTCGCGTCGGGGGCACGGGCGGTGCTCGCCGCCGGTGGCGACGGCACTGTCCACGACGTGCTTCCCGCGCTCGTCCAGCAGCCGGTTCCCTTAGGAGTCATCGCCGGTGGATCGGGTGACGACATCGCCGCAGCTCTGGGCTTCCCCATCGACAATCCGGCGCATGTCGCAGCCTTCATGGTGGACGCGATCGGGTCCCGCCGGCAGCGCCCTGTCGACGTCGGTACGGCGCACTGCCCCGACGGATCCGATCACTACTTCGTCGGAGTGCTCTCGACCGGATTCGACTCCGCGGTCAATGAGCGGGCCAACCGCATGACCCGACTCGGCGGGCAGAGGTACAACGTGGCCATCGTCCGCGAACTGGCCTCCTTCCGGCCTGTCGCATACGACGTGAGCATCGACGGGGAGCGCATCCAGCGCGAGGGAATGCTCGTCGCGGTCGGCAACGGCCATCGCTACGGCGGCGGCATGCTCGTATGCCCGGCCGCGGAGCACGATGACGGACTGCTGGATCTCACGTGGCTCGGGGCGGTGTCCCGGCCGCGCTTCCTGAGCGCGCTCCCGTCCGTCTACTCCGGAACGCACGTCGACCTTCCCTACGTGACGACCTATCGTGGCCGGGTGGTGACGATCGACGCCTCGGGCCAGGTGGCCTATGCCGACGGTGAGCGGTTGGGCCCGCTGCCGATCCGGGTGGGGATCCTCCCCGGCGCGCTGCAGGTGCTGAGCGGCTGAGTCGAGGGGCAGGCCGTAACCTGCTGTCATGCCCAGTGCTGCCGAGCGTTACGCCGCCGCGATCGCTCGAGGCAAGGCGGAGCGGACCCGCGTCGGGGAGTTCGCCCAGGGCTATCTCTTCGGCCTCGACGACTTCCAACTGCGTGCCTGCCGAGCCCTCGAGGACGGCCACGGGGTCCTCGTGGCCGCACCCACCGGATCCGGCAAGACCGTGGTCGGCGAGTTCGCCATCCATCTCGCCCTCGCCGAGGGTCGAAAGTGCTTCTACACCACCCCGATCAAGGCGTTGTCGAACCAGAAGTACAACGACCTGGTCGAGCGACACGGTGCCGATCGGGTCGGACTGCTCACCGGCGACAACAGCATCAATGGCGAGGCACCGATCGTCGTGATGACGACCGAGGTCCTGCGCAACATGCTCTATGCCGGCTCGTCGACGCTCAACACCCTCGGGTACGTGGTCATGGACGAGGTGCACTACCTCGCCGACCGCTTCCGAGGCGCCGTGTGGGAGGAGGTGATCATCCACCTGCCCGAGGCGGTCACCGTCGTGGCCCTGTCCGCCACGGTCAGCAACGCCGAGGAGTTCGGGGCATGGCTCGAGGCGGTGCGCGGACGCACGGAGATCGTCGTCGAGGAGCACCGACCGGTTCCGCTGTGGCAGCACGTCATGGCGGGCAGCCGGCTCTACGACCTCTTCATCGACGACGACCAGAGGGTGGTCAACCCCGAGCTCGTCCGCCTCGCCCGCGACGAGGACCGGCATGACCGCCCGAGCCGGCGTGGTCGCGGCCACTCGGACCGACCGCGCCCGCGCGGGGCCAAGACGCCCTGGCGCAGCGAGGTGGCCGAGCGGCTCGAGCGCGAGGGGCTGCTGCCGGCGATCTACTTCCTGTTCAGCCGCGCGGGCTGCGACGAGGCGGTCCGTCAATGCCTGCATGCCGGACTGCGACTGACGTCCGCCGAGGAGAGGCGCGCGATCCGCTCCTCGGCGCTCGAGGCGACCATGGAACTGCCCGATGAGGACCTTGCCGCGCTGGGCTTCGACGAGTGGCTGGAATCCCTCGAGCGGGGTCTGGCGGCCCACCACGCCGGCATGCTGCCCGTGTTCAAGGAGATCGTCGAAGGCCTGTTCCAGCGCGGGCTGATCAAGGTCGTCTTCGCCACCGAGACCCTGGCCCTGGGCATCAACATGCCCGCCAAGTCCGTCGTCCTCGAACGCCTGGTGAAGTGGAACGGCGAGACGCATGTGGACCTGACACCGGGGGAGTACACGCAGCTCACGGGTCGGGCAGGGCGCCGGGGCATCGACGTCGAGGGCCACGCGGTCGTCCTGTGGCAGCAGGGCCTGGATCCGCGTCAGCTCGCCGGGCTCGCGTCGACCCGCACCTATCCGTTGCGATCCTCGTTCCAGCCCTCGTACAACATGGCCGTCAACCTCGTGTCGCGGATGGGCCGACACGCGGCGCGCGAGGTCCTGGAGACCTCGTTCGCACAGTTCCAGGCGGACCGCAGTGTCGTCGGGCTCGCCACGGAGCTACGCAAGGTGGAGGAGGCGCGGGACGGGTACCGGCAGGCCATGGAGTGCCACCTCGGCGACTTCGTGGAGTACTCCGACCTTCGCGAGGCGATCACCCGTCGCGAGAGGGACCTCAGCCGACGAGCTGCGGCGGAGCGTCGCGATGCCGCCGAGGAGTCCTGGCAGAACCTGCGGCAGGGCGACGTGTTCATGATCCCGACGGGGCGCCGCAGTGGCCCGGCCGTGGTACTCGACAGTCGCCGCTACCGGAGTCCTCGCGACCTCAACCGGCCCATGGTGCTGACGGCCGACGGCCAGGTGCGTCGCATGTCTGCGTCCGACACCAGCCAGCCGGTCGAGGCCTTCACCCGGATCACCGTCCCGAAGGGATTCGTCGCGAAGGATGCTCGCGCCCGCCGCGACCTCGTGTCCGCCCTGCAGTCCGCGGTCGCCGATGTCCCGCACGACCAGCGGCGTCGTCGCGCGTCGGCCGCAGACGACGAGGAATTGCGAGCACTGCGTGCGGCCATGCGCCAGCATCCCTGCCATGGTTGCTCGGATCGTGAGACCCATGCCCGATGGGCCGAGCGCTACCACCGCACCGCACGGCAGATCCACGAGATCGAGCGCAAGGTCGAGGGCCGGACGAACTCGATCGCGAAGCGGTTCGATCGCGTCTGCGAGGTCCTGACCGAACTGGGCTACCTCACCTCGTCAGGCGATGCAGCGCAGGTCACCGAGCCGGGCCGCACGCTCATGCGGCTCTACACCGAGTCGGATCTGCTGGCCGCCCAGTCACTGCTCGAGGACCAGTGGATCCATCTCACGGCCCCTGAGCTCGCCGCTGTGGCCGCCGCCGTCGTGTACGAATCCCGGGGGCCCGAGGACGAGGCGGCCGTGCCCAGCCCGACGCGGGCCATCCACGACGCCGTCGAGAACCTCACGACCCTGTGGTCCGAGCTGCATGAGCTTGAGGCCCGTCATGGCCTCGACATCACGCGGCGCCCCGATCCGGGGCTTGTCGACGCCACCTACCGGTGGGCCACCGGCTCGAACCTCCTCCAGGTGCTGACGCACGGAGACATCACCGCGGGGGATTTCGTTCGGTGGAGCCGACAGGTGATCGATCTCCTCGGGCAGATCGCCCAGGCACTCGAGCCCGGCAATCCGCTGCGCGACCGGGCGAACCAGGCCGCCGATCTCGTCAACAGGGGAGTGGTGGCCTACTCGTCGACCGTCTGAGGCGTCCGGTCAGCCCGACAAGCCGCCGATGTCGTGACGCTGCAGTGCTGACCACAGTCCCAGGGCCTGTCGCTCGACGCCCCAAGAAATGGCGAGCTGCCGGAAGGCACCTTCATCGGCGCCGGCACGATCCATGTCGATGGACAGGTCAGGAACTGCCGTGGCGACGGTTCGCGCCCGCGCGATGAGGTCGGCGTTGTCCAGGATGGCTGCAGCGAGCCGCGGTGTCATGGGTCGATCGGCGGGTCGCTCGCGTGCGGCGAGCAGGATGCCGTCCAAGTCCTCGAAAGCAGTGACCATCGAGACGGCCGTCTTGGCCCCGATACCCGGCACGCCCGGCAGCCCGTCCGAGGGATCGCCACGAAGGACCGCGAGGTCGACGTATCGATCGGGGGACACGCCGAAGCGCTCCCGCACTGCCGTCTCGTCCAGCAGCGGCCACTTCTCCATTCCCCCGTTCACGGTGAGCAGCAGGCGGACGAGGATTCTGACCACCTGAACCAGGTCGCGGTCACCGGACACCGCCACGACGGGCCGCGTCGACTGCGCAGCGATTGATGCGATCACGTCATCGGCCTCGTAGCCCTCGACTCCGACCGGCCCGATCCCGGCCGTGGTCAGGAGTTCGGCGATGGCGATGGCCTGGTCGGTCAGAGACTCGGGCTCGGCCTCGGCATGCCCATCGTCGGATTCCTCCGCCACGCGATGGGCCTTGTATCCCGGGATGAGGCTCACCCGCCATTCCGGACGCCAGTCCTCGTCCCAGCAGGGCAGCACCGTGGCAGGGGAGTGGTCGTCGACGAGTCGGGTGAGGGTGCCGAGGAACCCGCGAACGGCGTTGTGGGGCCGGCCATCGGGGGCGGTCATCGACTCCGGCAGGGCATGGAACGACCGGTAGTACAACGACGCGGAGTCGAGCAGAAGCGTCGGGCGGTCGAGTGCGGCCATGCCGGCAGTCTGGCAGAGGCAGCCCCTCTGCCGGCAGCGCATAGACTCGCGAAGTCGAAGGAGGGTACATGCAGGGCAGTGACTTCGCGGGTCGCCTCGCGGCCGTGGCCGCGCGTGCTCGCACAGCGGATGTCGATGCGGTGCTGGTCACTCCTGGCCCGGACCTGCAGTACCTGGTCGGGTACGAGGCGGTGCCCCTCGAGCGCCTCACCTGCCTGGTCGTGCCGGCCGAGGACCCCGCCTTCCTGGTCGTTCCCCGACTCGAACTTCTGGCGGCGCAGGCAAGTCCCGTGACGGTGCTGGGGCTGACGCTGCATCCGTGGACCGAGGGCGAGGATCCCTACGCCCTGGTGGCGAGCCATCTCCCGTCCGCGGCCCGGGTGGCCGTCGACGATCACATGTGGGCATCGAAGGTGCTCCACCTGCGCGACGCGATGCCGGGCGTGGAGCAGGTCCTCGCGGGCGCGTCCATCGCCGACCTGCGCATGCGCAAGGACCCGTCCGAGGTCGAAGCCCTGCTGCGCGCGGGAGCGGCCATTGACCGTGTACACGCCCTGGTGCCATCGATCCTCGGCGCCGGACGTACGGAGCGCGACGTCGGTGCCGACATCTCTGCGGCCATTCTCGAGGCGGGTCACGTGCGCGTGGACTTCGTCATCGTGGCCAGCGGACCCAATGGCGCGAGCCCGCATCATGAGGTCTCCGATCGCGTCATCGAGAAGGGCGACGTCGTCGTCGTGGACATCGGAGGCACCATGCCCGACGGCTATCGCAGTGACTGCACGCGCACCTACGTCGTGGGCGACCCGCCCGAAGGCTTCGCCTCGGCGTTCGCGGCACTCATGGAGGCGCAGGCGGCCGCTGTCGCACATGCTGCGCCCGGAGTCTCGTGCGAGAGCGTCGATGCTGCCGCCCGCGACATCCTGACGTCGGCAGGCCTCGGCGACCACTTCATCCACCGCACCGGGCACGGCATCGGCCTCGAGACGCACGAGGATCCCTACATCGTTTCGGGCAACGCACTCACCCTGGAGCCGGGCATGGCCTTCAGCATCGAGCCGGGGTTCTACGTCGAGGGCCGCTACGGAGCGCGCATCGAAGACATCGTCATCACCAGCGTGGATGGCCTCGTCGTGGCCAACCGCCAGCCTCGCGACCTGGTGGTGATCCCATGACCCATCCCTGGAAGGGCGGTTCGGTCACCCGCCTGCTGCCGACGCCGGAGTCGGTTGAACTTCTCGCGATGGTCGAGGACTACGCGGCGGACGGACTCGCCTCGCGTGTCGACGAGGCCGAGGCGCTGAGCGAGTTCCCACGCGATGTCTTCACGGTCATGGGGGATCTGGGCCTGCTCGGGCTGCCGTTCGACGAGGAGTACGGCGGCGGTCAGCAGCCCTACGAGGTCGTGATGCAGTCTCTCGAGGAGATCGCTCGCGCTTGGCTCAGCGTCGGCGTCAGCCTCAGTGTCCACTACCTCTCGTGCTTCGCAGTTGCGAACTTCGGCACGGCGGAGCAGCGCACCCAGTGGCTGCCCGACATGATCGGTGGGGGGCTGCTCGGGGCGTACTGCCTCTCCGAGTCGCATTCGGGGTCCGATGCAGCGGCCCTGGCCACGCGGGCGACCGCGGTAGATGGCGGGTTCCAGGTCAACGGCACCAAGGCGTGGATCACGCACGGCGGACGTGCGGACTTCTACTCGGCCATGGTGCGTACCTCCGATGACGGTGCCCGGGGCATCAGCTGCCTGCTGGTCGAGGGATCATGCCCCGGCCTGAGCTCGGCAACGCCAGAACGCAAGATGGGCGCCACCTCGTCGCCGACAGCCCAGGTGATCTTCAACGACGTGTTCGTCCCCTCCGAGCGCCTGGTGGGGCCGCTGGGCGGAGGCTTCCCGGTGGCGCTCGCCGCGCTGGATGCGGGCCGTCTCGGAATTGCAGCGTGCGCAGTCGGTCTCGCCCAGGCAGCGCTTGACGCGGCCGTGGCGTATGCGGGGGAGCGTCGGCAGTTCGGACGCCCGATCGCGGAGTTCCAGGGAGTGGCGTTCCTGCTGGCCGACATGGCCACGGCCGTCGCCACCGCTCGTGCGCAGTACGTGCATGCCTCGCGGCTGAAGGACGCCGGTCTCCCGTTCGGCACGCAGGCGGCGATGGCCAAGCTGTACGCGACCGACGCGGCGATGCGCGTCACCACGGACGCGATCCAGGTCCTCGGCGGAGCCGGATACACCAGGGACTTCCCGGTCGAGCGGTATTTCCGTGAGGCGAAGGCGCTCCAGATCGTCGAGGGCACCAATCAGATCCAGCGCATGGTGATCGGACGTGCGCTGCAGGGCGGTTCCGCTCGGTGACCTCGACCACCTGGTCCGGCACCGAGCGAGTCCTGCTCCATGGCGGGACGATCTACTCGCCGGTGAGTCCGTTCGCCACCGCCATGCTCGTGGAGGGCGACACCATCGCCTGGCTGGGTGAGGACTCCGCCGCAGCAGCCCATCGCGACACTGCGGACCGCGTCGTGGACCTTCGGGGCGCACTCGTGACGCCAGGTTTCGTCGATGCGCACGTGCACACGACCTCAACCGGTCTTGCGCTCGACGGGCTCGATCTCAGCGGCACGCAGTCGCTCGGGGAGGCCCTGGATCTGCTCTCCCTTCGCGCACGGGCGCTCCGGGGCGGCACCATCCTGGGCCACGGCTGGGACGAGACCCGGTGGCCGGAGCAGCGGCCGCCGACAAGGGAGGAGATCGACCGCGCATCGTGGGGGAGCGTCGTCTACCTCTCCCGGATCGACGTGCATTCGGCTGCGGTGTCCAGCGCCTTGATTGCCGCTGTTCCCGCAGTGTCATCGATGGCCGGATACGCACCGCACCTGCCCTTGACGCGCGCCGCGCACCACGCGGTTCGCGAAGCCGCCCTCGGCTCCCTGTCCGCTGGACAGCGCCGCGACGCCCAGCGCCGGGCCCGTGCCGAGGCCGCACGCGCAGGAATCGTCGCTCTGCACGAGATGGCAGGGCCCAGCATCTCCGGGGTCGACGACCTCGCGGGTCTCATCGACCTCGCGCGCGCAGAACCGGGTGCCCTGGTGTTCGGCTTCTGGGGCGAGCTTGCCCAGGAGGGCGGCATCGAGACGGCGCGCGCTGCAGGGGCGTATGCCGTCGGCGGAGACCTGTCGATCGACGGGGCGATCGGATCACGAACGGCATTGCTGACACGGCCCTACGCGGATGCTCCCGACTCCCTCGGTGCGCAGTACCTGAGCGCGCACGACATCGCTGAGCACGTGGTCCTGGCCAGCGACGCGCACTACCCCACTGCCTTCCACTGCATCGGTGATGCGGCCTGCCGTCTCGCCGTCGACGGATTCGAGGAGGCGGCCGAGCGCATCGGCGTCGACCGCATTCGCCAGTCGGGACATCGACTCGAGCACGCGGAACTCCTTGATGACGACGGGATCGCGTCCATGGCCCGCCTGGGCATCATCGCGAGCATGCAGCCCATGTTCGACGAGGCCTGGGCGGCAACGGGCGGCATGTACGAGCAGCGACTGGGAGCCGATCGTTCCGCGTCCATGAACCGCTTCGCCGATGTGGTCGCGAGCGGCGTTGCCCTCGCGTTCGGCTCCGACTCACCGGTGACCCAGCTAGGGCCGTGGGCAGCGGTGCGCGCGGCGATGGGGCATTCGGCTGCGGCCCAGCGACTATCGGCACGGGCAGCGTTCGCGGCCCACACTCGCGGTGGATGGCGGGCCGTCGGGCGTCCCGATGTCGGAGTCCTCGCGCCCGGAGCGCCGGCCCACTACGCGGTGTGGGATGTCGACGAGGTCGTCGTGCAGGCGCCCGACGTACGGCTGTCAGCCTGGTCT
>Ga0302322_100000598_pt1 | contig 27805 bp, 19 predicted proteins | sample Fen_T0_2_FD_203757 | JGI IMG/M metagenome (GOLD analysis project Ga0302322, IMG submission 203757) | Peat permafrost microbial communities from Stordalen Mire near Abisko, Sweden - Fen_T0_2 | ecosystem: Environmental > Terrestrial > Soil > Wetlands > Permafrost | place: Sweden: Abisko...
TGATGGGGCGGACCTGGATATGTTCGCTTTCAGGCTGCGACTTCTGGTCGGCGGTTGCGCTGATCTGGATCTGGGCCGCGATGACGCTAGTGCACAATTGTTTTATCGCCGGGGACTACGGCGCTTGGATCGGTTTCTTCGGATCGATTGTTATGTTCTATCGGACACGGGGAAGAGGGCCCGCGTCGGGTATTCGGGGTGGGCGCTTTCAGCGGATGCATAATTTTGGCCGAAGGAGATAACCCAGGTATATCGCTTGGCTTGGACTCGTGACCAATGAGGAGAAGATCCGATCTTTTCCAACGGTGCTAGGCTCGACGAGAACGCGTTCCGCACTCGAAACTAAAGATTAGAAGTAAAATATGAACTACGATTCACTGATAAAAAACCGTCGGCGTCTGTCGATCCCTGGGTTTCAGCGACAGGAGGCGGTTGTGACGCGTCAGGTGGTTTTTCCTCCTAATGGGATGTCGTCGGGCGAATGGTACGAAAAATTCGAGCAGCGTTTCATGCGTGCGCTGAGGGAAAGGCAGTTTTTGCCGGTTTTTCGTTCAAGCCATGGCGAATACTCGTTTGTCACAGGGGCCCGCGACTGGCCACATGACACAAAACTGCGGATGAAGGCGATGATCGCTCACGCGATTCGCTCAATAAAGTATCAATCGACTTTCTACAGCAGCGGTCTGCCTGGTTATTGTGAGACCTACCCTTGGTGGACGATTGGCAAGCTGCGGCGGGATTTTGCTGGATACTTGAAAATGATCTCCGAACAGGGTGTGCACTGTATGTATTTGTCCGACCGTGATTCCTACCCGTCTCGGCTCCATCGCCGGTTCCTTGGCTGGATGAACCAGAACAATATCAAGACGAGCGCCGAGAGTTACGGACATATCTACTTTGTCTACGCATTGTTCAACGGTGTTCATTTGCCTGAGATTATCACTGGGCGCCGGGTGCTGGTGGTGACCTCCAATATGGGGCAGCGTACAAAGGCTTTACTTGAGCAGGTAGCTGCCCGCGGAGCGAGCGATGTGCACTACATACCAATATCATCGAACCATTCAATGATGGACACGATTGTGGTTCCCCAAAATCTCGACCCTGGTCTTTGCCTGATCGGTGCCGGCGTGGGGGCGTCAAATATTCTTAATCAGTTGAAGCACTTGCGCTGTCCGTGTGTGGACGCTGGGTATGTGCTCGATGCGATGAGCGACCGCCAGTTGAAACGCCGGCGGATCTATTGTGTGAACGATGAGGAGTGGACGGAGTTTTTCGGCGAGGGAACACCTGACTGGGCGGGGAAGTTTGGCGACCAATATAGTGAATTTGCTGACGTGCGTTCGGGCGGATGGACTGAGGACGCGCGAATCCTGACAGACCTGCCGAGGATTTGATGAAGATTGCTTGGATAGGACCGGTGGCCGACGAGGAGACGCTGTTGCGTTTTCCGGCGGCGTTTAGTCCAGCGGGCGTGCGCTGGAATGGTGGGTTTGTGCGCGCGTTAGGTGCGGAGACGGTGGACGTGCGCACGGTCTACCACTTGGCGCGCCCCGCCTGGCCGCGTGGGCCACTCTGGGTTCCGAATTATCAGCTAGTTGCCGGTGGAAGCGGTGGTGCCTGGCCTGGTTATTGGAACGTGCGGGGCCTGAGACCGCTTAGCCTGGCGAAGGGTTATAGCCGGGTCGTCAGCCGCTGGATTGCGGGAGGCTGGAAGCCGGATTTTGTCGTGGTCTACAACGCCGGTCCCCAAAACGTTTCGCTCGCTCGCGCGATGAACCGGAAATTCGAGGTGCCATGGGTCGTGCTGCTGGCGGACGCTGATGCCGACGCGCAATCAGCGGCAGGCTGTATCCAACTCGGGGCGAGAGGCATTGTGCATCTTTCGTGGAAGGCATTTGAAGCACAGGAGTCCGGTCCGCGACTGCATCTTGACGGAGGTATTGACCGTTGTCGGACGTTACCGAGCCCGATGCAACGCACTAAAGCCATCGTTTACTCAGGGGCGCTGCACCCCGTGGCGGGCGCCGATTTTCTCGTGCGGGCTTTTCGGCAACTAAAAGATCCGGAGGCACGGTTGCATTTGACGGGGAAAGGCGCCGACGCCGATTTCAAAGCCTTGGTTAAGACGGATACGCGCATCACGCTGCATGGTCTGGTGTCGGAAGCGAAGTTAGACGCGGTGTGCGGCGCGGCGGAAATGTTTGTCAATCCGCGTCCGAGCCGATTTCCGGAAAACGCAGAAAATTTTCCGTCGAAGTTGTTGGAATATCTCTCATGGGCGCGTCCGGTGATCTCGACGATGACCCCCGGCGTACATCCGGAATATCGCGAGGTGATCACCGTGCTCGAGCGCGAAACCGAGGAGGCGCTGGCGCAGGCGATGGCCGAGGTGCTTGCCTGGCCGGACAGCCGCTACATTGCTCAGACCCAAAGGATCGCCGCGTGGATGAGCGCCAAACGATTGTGGTCGATCCAAGCCCGACGCTTTTTGGACTGGTTGGCTGGTTTGTAACAGAGCGAGCGACTGCGTATAATGTTAACAAAGCGAGATTCACAGGTTCGTGTAGGAACGGAGTTCGTCGGAGGCTGTTGGGGGTTTGCTGGGACCGAACGGATTTATGCGAGGTCGAGCCTTACGGGAATCGGACGTAGAGCCCGAGCTTGCCTCGGGCCGGGTTTGAGTTGCGTTAGGGATACGGAGAGGATCGACATGAGGTCGAGCCGCGCGTCGGGCGGTCTGACCAAATAGCTTTTTATGCTCCGCTTCGAAGTCATTCATAACATTCCGAGCCCTTATCGGTTGCATATGTTTCGGGTAATGGCCCGGGATCTGACCGCTCGTGGCGTGACCATGCGGGTGCATTTTATGGCCCAGTCGCACTCGGACCGACCGAAAGGTTGGGCCACGGTCGACGGTGATTTGGGGTTTGCCAGCGTTTTCCACCAAGATCGCGGTTTTCGCTTGGGCGGGCGCGCCCTTCATTGGAATCCCTCGGTGCTTACGGCGCTGCGCGCGGAAAGACCGGACTGGCTTCTGGTCGGCGGACCATGGGATTCAGTTACGGCAGGGTTGGTGACGATGGTTTCGCCGCGCCGGCGCGGCATTGCCTGGTTTGAATCGAATACGCAGACGCCCGGGCGTCTTGGTTTCCCTTTGGGCAATTTCAAACGTATGCTGCTCCGCCGTTATCAGGTCTTCGCTGTTCCCGGCCAGGATGGCGTGGCCTACACGAAACTGCTTTTTGGCGGTGGTGAACTAACCGGAACGATGGCTGTTTTGCCGAACATCATCGACGAGACGGTTTTCAAAGCGCCGCTCCCGGCTGCGATCCTGGCCGGTCGGCAATTTTTCCGCGCGATCGGGGTTCCTGCGGAAAATCGCGTGGCTTTCTGGCCGGCGCGGCTGGTGGAAGCGAAAGGAATTCAGCCTATGCTACGGGTGCTCGCTGCGGTCGCACCGAAAGGATGGTCGGTGGTTTTGTTGGGCGAAGGCCCCTTGCGTGAGCAGATCGTGGCTACCATTGCCGAGCTTGGGTTGGGAGATATCGTTCGGGTGGTTCCTTACTTGGACTATGCGGCCATGCCCGGGCTTTATCATGCGTCGTCGCTCTTTTTATTGGCCTCGATGCACGATCCCAATCCCTTGTCGATTGTTGAGGCAATGCACTCGGGTTTACCTCTGCTGGTTTCGCGCCGCATTGGCAATTTTGCCGAGGCGTTGCAGGAAGGCGCCAATGGCTGGGCGTTTGACCCGACGGACGCGGAGGCTGCAATCTTGCAGGCAAAGAAAGCCTTCGCGGCCGAGCCGGAAAGGCTCAGCCAAATGGGAGGTCGTTCGCGAATCCTCGCCCGCAAATCGTGGGACAGCGAGGCTACCGTCGCGCGCTTCCTGGATTTGGCGCTCGGGCCGAAACTTGAATAATCATGCGCATCGCAATTGACGCTTTGAATATCCGTGCCGGGGGTGGGTTGACCCATCTTCGCGAATTTATCGCGGCGATTCCCGCAACGGGGCGCAAGGTGGAAGTGACTGTTGTTGTCACCCGGCGAGTGGCCACGAAACTGCCGTCATTCTCGTGGTTGTCGGTCGTCGTTCCGCCAAGGTGGGCCAGTGGACTCCTGGCGTTTTATCTCTGGCGTCCGTTTCGGTTCGACTCGGTCCTTGCTCGCTTGCGACCCGATGTGCTTTTCGTGCCGGGTGGTGTCTATCTAGGCTCATTCCGCCCGTTTGTGTCGATGGCGCAGAATCTCCTGCCGTTTGAGCCGCGAGAACGTGCCCGAGAAGGGTTGAGCCTAAATCGCCTCCGACTGCATGTGCTCGAGCACATGCAGAGTCGGTCGTTTCTGCGCGCGGCGCAGGTGATTCACATGTCTGAACAAGCGCGGCAAATTATCGACCGGCGTGCCGGCCTTGATTCAAGGCGAACCACAGTAGTTTATCATGGCGTCAACCCCCGTTTCCAGGGGATTGCCCAGCTGCGGGGAACAGCAGAAAATAGGCCGGCGCCGGTCCCTTTTCGCTGGCTCTACGTTTCGATTGTCGAGGTCTACAAACATCAGGCCAAGGTGGCGGAAGCGGCCGGACTGCTGCTGCGCGAAGGTCTCGCGCTGACGTTGGATTTTGTGGGCCCTGGGGCGCCGCGTTTTGTCGCGCCGCTGCAAGCCGCAATTCGTGCTGCCGATCCGGCGGGTAAGAATGTACGGTATCACGGGCCGATCAGCTACGACTCAATCGAAAAAGCTTATGGCGATGCCGACGGGTTTGTCTTCGCCTCGTCATGCGAAACCTTTGGCATGATCGTGGTGGAAGCGATGGCGGCTGGTTTACCGATGGTGGCCTCAAATCGGCCGGCAATCCCCGAGATCGTCGGAGACGCTGGGTTGCTCTGTGACCCGGAGGATCCAGTCAGCATCGCTGCGGCGATGCGCCGCGTTATGACGGACGATGGCTTGCGCCGTGATCTGGTCAGCCGAGCGGTAAACCGGGCAGCCCAGTTTACCTGGAGAAAATGTGCCAGTGAGACGCTGGCTTGTCTGGAATCAGCGTGGCAACAACAACCTGGTGGCACCGGTAAGACCAGCGATTCAGGCGCCTCCGAAGTAAATGCTGCTTGTACGAAAAGAAATCGGCTTGCGACTGCCGATCAATCGGGACTTCGCGTCTTGTCAGGGGAGTCTTGGAAATCCGGCTTCCTTGATTATTCCCGGCAAGAGGACCAATGGCGCGTCCGGCCGGTGATCTGGTGCCTGTTGATTCCGGTAGCCGAACAGTATTTTGTGCCTGAGCGGGGTTGGAGGCTGTTATGGGACTACACGCGGCGGGTTGGGGTAGCGAACGTCTGGCGCAAGGTGCGATCGCGCCTGCAAGAGCGCGACCGTAACGAAAAATATCTATCGGTCGGGATCGGCGTGCTTGAGGAGGGACCGAAGAATTCCGGATTTGCTCCGGGAGAAACAGTGGTATTTCTCGCTTCGAATCATCCCCGTTGTGTGGACCGGCTGGTTTTAGAGAAAGGGTTCCTGCGGTGCATCGATGCGAGGAAGACGCAATTTCCGGCCTCCGGGATCCGGTTGGTGAAGCGCCCTTCGCTAGCGGGCGACGCTCGCCTAACCCGCTTTGCCGGTTGGAGCAGTTTTTCTGGTGAAGCGGCTCCAGGCGAGGAATTCACCGCAGCGTTGTTGAACGCGGCACGGGAACTACTTGCTGGAGACGGAGCGGCCAGGGATGAGCGCGTCTTACCAACGAGTCCGGATCGGCCGGCAGTCGTTGCCATTCCAGCCAAACCGGGCCTCACCCAGGGTCCGCGAAGGAGCGGGAAAACTGCATGTCTTTTTGGTTATGGAAACTACGCCAAGACCGCGCTGCTGACTTCTCTCGACGCCCGCCTGCAGGTGACAAAGGTCTTCGAGATCGACCCGTTGCAACTGGGTGATGTCGTAGGACGGGAACATCGGTGGGGCTTCTCGACGGCTTCCCGGCCCGATGCGTCCCGACAATGGGACTGGGATGCGTATTTCATCGCGGGCTATCATCACACCCACGGTCCGCTGGCGGTGGAGGCTTTGCGGCGGGGGGCATACGCGGTGATAGAAAAGCCCGTCGTTACAACCCGTGAACAACTTGACGAATTGCGGGCGGCCGATGCGCGAAATCCAGGCCGAATCTTTACTTGTTTCCAAAAACGCTACAGTCCGGTCAACGCTTGGATCCGTGAGGATCTCGCCTGTGGGGAAGGGGAACCGTTGCATTACAGCTGTCAGGTATTCGAAGTTCCACTACCAGCCTTGCATTGGTATCGTTGGCCAAATTCCCGCTCCCGTCTGGTCTCGAACGGTATCCATTGGATCGATCATTTCCTGTTTCTGAACCGGGGCAGTGCGGTGCAGCGCCGAGATGCGCAGTGGCTGCAAAATGGCGAAGTGCTGGTCACGATCGAACTCGCAAACAGTGCCTGTTTCACGATGCTGCTTACGGACATTGGTTCGTCGCGAATCGGAGTTCGGGAGCACGTGGAGATAAAGTCCGGCGGACGACGGGCCGTGATCACCGATTCGGCGAGTTATGTCGCAGAAGACAGTACTCGCGTGCTGCGCAGACGGACATGGAATCCACTCGGCAGTTATCCGGCGATGTACGCTGAGATTTCGCGACGAATAGCCGATGGCGAACAGGGTGAATCAGAAATCGCATTTCAGTCGGCGGCAGTCGTCCTCGAACTTGAGGAATGCGATAAATCGCGAGTCATCGCTTCAGCGGTGCCTCCAAAGTCGCAGCTTCCTCGTCACCGTAACGAATTACTTGGCATCGCTAATCGAAACGTCGCTTCACGTCCATGAAACAAATCCTCCAAAACCTCGGCTCAGGAGAGACGATCTTAGCGGATGTGCCGGCACCGGGTGCGCGTTCAGGCCACCTACTGGTCGCCACCGCCCATACCATGGTGTCGCTGGGCACCGAAAAAATGTTGCTCGAATTTGGCCGGGCCAGCCTGCTCGACAAGGCTCGTCAGCAGCCTGAGCGCGTTAAACAGGTGCTCGCCAAAATTCGCACCGATGGTCTGCTGCCGACACTTGAAGCCGTGCGTTCCAAGCTGGATCAGCCCATCGCCATGGGGTATTGTCAGTCGGGTGTGGTACTTGCGGTCGGTTCGGGGGTGGACGAATTTCGGCCGGGCGATCGCGTTGCGACCAATGGCCCGCACGCCGAGGTCGTGTGCGTGCCCAAGCACCTCTGCGCCCGCGTGCCTGACGGGGTGCCGCTCGACGCGGCTGCGTTTGCGCCGTTGGCGTCAATCGCATTGCAAGGTGTCCGGCTGGCTGCCCCAACCCTTGGCGAGTCGGTGGTGGTGGTCGGACTGGGTTTGGTCGGTTTGCTCGCCGTCCAGTTGTTACGCGCCCAGGGTGCCCGGGTGCTTGGCCTCGACCTCGATCCGCGCAAGGCGGCGCTAGCACGCCGGTTTGGTGCTGAGGCGATTGTGCCGGGAGTCGACGGTGATCCGGTACCTGCGGCCATTGCCTTTGCCGGTGGCGGCGGGGTGGATGCAGTTCTGATCTGCGCCTCGACCCCGAGCAGCGAACCCGTACGCACTGCAGCGCGCATGTGCCGTCAGCGCGGAAGAATTGTGCTCGTGGGCGTGACCGGTCTTGAGCTCAACCGGGCGGACTTCTACGAGAAGGAGCTTACCTTTCAAGTTTCTTGTTCCTACGGACCAGGTCGGTACGATCCGGCCTACGAAATCAGCGGTCGCGATTATCCGCTCGGCTTCGTGCGCTGGACTGAGCAACGCAATTTCGCCGCGGTACTGGAGCTCATGGCGTCCGGCCGATTGGATTGTCGGGCGTTGATCAGTGTGCGTTTTCCTCTAGAGCAGGCGCTCGACGGTTATCAAGCGATGCTGGCGGGGGGGCAGCTCGGCATCGTGCTCGACTATCCTACAACGAACGGCACGCCAGCGCCAACCACGCGGATAGTGGAGATTGCGGCAAGCGCTCGTCCGGTCAAAGGCGTCGGACGCGCGCCCGTGCTCGCGGTGATCGGTGCCGGCAACTACGCCGGCCAGGTGCTGCTGCCTGCGCTGGCCGCGACCGGCGCGCGGTTGCGGACACTGGTCTCGGCGGGTGGGGCAAGTGCTTCGCACTTCGGACGCAAATTTGGCTTTGAAAAGGCCGCGACGGATCCAACTGAAGTGTTCGCCGATCCGGAGATCGACGCGGTAGTGATCGCCACGCGCCACGACTCGCATGCGGCGCTTGCCGAAGCGGCGCTGGCGGCAGGTAAGCACGTCTTTGTCGAAAAGCCACTTTGCTTGAACGAAGACGAGCTCATGCGAATCGAGACGTTGTTGGAGAAGTCGACTGCGCATCCGTTGGTTATGGTTGGCTTCAACCGGCGGTTTGCCCCGCTGGTGGTGGAGATGCGGCGTCTGCTGGCGGGCGCGGCCGGGCCATCGGCGCTCATTGCGACGATTAACGCTGGGGCGTTGCCGGACAAACATTGGGCCAAGGACGCGGAGGTGGGCGGAGGCCGCTTGTTGGGCGAAGGTATCCATTTTGTGGATTTGCTACGTCATCTGGCCGGAGCTCCGGTCCAGGCGATGCGAGTGGTAAAGGCAACGGCGAACGGTCAACCCGTCGAGGACGTGGCCACGATCATGCTGGAGTTTGCGAACGGCGCGCTCGGCACGATCCACTACCTCGCGAATGGCGACCGCTCGTTTCCCAAAGAACGCATCGAGGTTTTTGCTGGTGGTCGGGTGTTGCAGCTCGATAATTTCCGCAAGCTACAGGGCTTTGGCTGGCCAGGCTTCAAGTCGCGTTCGCAGTGGGGGCAGGACAAAGGTCATGCCGCAGGAGCGGCGGCGTTTGTGGCCGCGCTGCGCGAAGGCGGGCCGGCACCGATTTCGTGGGTGGAGATTGCCGAAGCCCATCGCACGCTCTTCACATTGGCGGCTCCGGCGGCTGCGAGCTGAACGTTTTCATTTTCTCTTTATGCCTACAATTCTCCATGTCGTCGGTGCGCGGCCCAATTTCATGAAGGCTGCGCCCGTGTTCTTCGCGTTTCGCCACCATCCGTCAGTACGGCAGGTGCTCGTGCATACTGGTCAGCACTATGACCGAAAGATGTCGGACGTCTTTTTCGACGAGCTCGGTCTGCCAGAACCGGATCACAACCTGGGCGTTGGTTCAGGTTCCCATGCGGTGCAATCCGCAGAGATCATGATCCGCTTCGAGCAAGTGGTGCTCAAGGAGAAACCCGATATTGTGGTCGTTTATGGCGATGTGAATTCCACGATTGCGGCCGCAATGGTGGCCGCGAAACTCGGGATCTGCGTTGCCCATGTCGAGGCCGGCCTGCGTTCGCGCGATCTGTCGATGCCGGAGGAAATCAACCGTATCCTCACCGACCGGATTACCGACTGGTTTTTTACTCCTTCCAGCGATGGGGACGACAACTTGCGCGCCGAGGGCGTGCCAGCGGACCGGATTTTCATGGTCGGTAATTGTATGATCGATACGCTGGTACGCCTGCTCGAAAAGGCAAAGCTCCCGGCGATTCCAGGTTTGGCTGAGCGGTACGCATTAGTTACGCTCCATCGTCCCTCCAATGTGGATGAGCCGGTCATGCTGGCTCGGATCATGGAGTCGCTGGAAAAGATTTCCGCTGATCTGCAGGTGGTCTTTCCGATCCATCCGCGAACACGCCAACGTTTGGCCAGCACTCGTTGGACCAATCCTGATAGTTCGGGTCGTTTGCTGCTGTGCGAGCCGCTCGGCTACCTTGATTTCCTCGGTTTGCAGCGGGGCGCAAAAGTGGTGCTGACCGATTCGGGCGGGATTCAGGAGGAGACTACGTTCCTGCGCGTTCCGTGTTTGACGTTGCGCGAGAACACCGAGCGGCCGGTTACCTGCGAGATCGGAACGAATCAACTCATCGGCCGGGACATGGAGCGCGCGCAACGAGAGGTTGAGCGCATTTTGCGCGGAGAAGCCCGGCGTGGCGAAATTCCACCGCTCTGGGACGGAAAATCTGGCGAGCGTATTGCCGGTGTCCTTGTGGAAAAATTAGCCGGGCTAAAACCCTTGGACTGGGACAAACGACTTTGAGCCCGTTGAAAAAAACCACAGGAATCGTTCGGCACCTCGGGCTGCGGTGGGTCGCATTTCGGATCTGGCACGCCGGATTGTTGCGCTCGGGGGCGATGGTTCGGCGCGATCCAATTCGAACGTGGGGGAATTTCCAGGACGACGCAGGGTTCTTGGCGGTGGCGCCTCGGGTTCTGGCTGGCCTCGGAGATTTTGAGAAATTGAAGGCGTCCTTTCCGGTCTGGGATGCTGCTGCGGCCGAACCACCGATCAGGGAGGCCGTTGATTTGCTCGGGGGACGTTTTCGCTACTTCGGCTGGAGGATGGTGGAGCAGGGGCGCCGACCAGTCTGGCGGAGCAATCCGCTGACGGGTGAAAAGGCACCGGCCGGGCTCGGGCTGCATTGGTCGCAGATTCCCGACTTTGAGCTTGGGGATATCAAGGTGATCTGGGAGGCCAGTCGCTGGGGTTGGGCGTTAGATCTTGCGCGTGGCTTCGCACGCACAGGTGACCGGCGTTTTGCCGGGCGGTTTCGCCAGTTGAGAAATGACTGGATGGTGGAAAATCCACCCGGAGCCGGGCCAAACTGGAAATGCGGGCAGGAGGCGGCGTTGCGCCTGATCGCCGCATGCATCGCCACCGCGATTTTGGCTCGCGGGGGGCAGGGCAGCTTGTCTGGACTCCGGCAACTCGTTGCGCTCGCGGAGGCGACGGCGGGGCGGATCGAGGCGAATCTGGATTACGCCCTCAGCCAGAACAACAATCATGGATTGAGCGAACTCGCCGGGTTGCTCACGGTGGCGGTGATGTTTCCTGGGTTGCCGGGAGCACAAGAGCGCAGGCTGCGGGCCCGGAAGGGATTGATTCGCGAATTCGGCCGGTTGGTCGCGACGGATGGGTGTTTTGCACAGTACTCCACCAACTATCACCGTGTGTTGTTGCACGATGCTGTTTGGTGCGGGCGGTTGCTGGTGGCGGCTGGTGATCCATTCCCGGCAGCCACGCTAGCACGGATTGATGCCGCAGCGGTTTGGTTATGGCAGGTAATGAATCCGATGGACGGCCGCGTGCCCTGCTACGGCTCGAATGATGGCGCCAACTTTCTGAAACTGGACGGCGGAATCTACGCCGACCACCGCGCGGCGGTACAGGCAGCGTTCGTGCTCACGCGGGGCACGCCCGTTTTGGCCTCTGGTCCGTGGGATGAAACTGCAGCTTGGCTTTTTGGCCCGACGGCTTTAGCGGTGGCGTCAAGAATGGTTCCGGAGCGCGGGAATTTTACTGCAACCTCAGCCGGTTATTACGTTTTGCGCAGGGAGGGTACGGAGGCTTTTGTGCGCTGCGGTCCCCATCGGTTTCGACCGCACCACGCGGATCAGTTGCACGTCGACCTGCGGCGCAACGGCCGGCCGCTGACCATAGATCCGGGAACTTTCAGCTACAACGCGGCGCCGCCGTGGGATCATGCGTTCAAGAACACTCGCTTTCACAACACCGTGTCGGTCGATGGGCTTGAGCAAATGGAGAAGGCCAGTCGTTTCCTCTGGCTGTCATGGTCCGGCGGCACCGGCGGCCCGGCGCAGGATGTACTTGGTAGTTCGGTGCTTCGTTGGGAGGGTGAGACCGATGCTTGGCGGCGGCTGAAGGCACCGGTGTGGCACCGGCGTGCGGTACTGCTTCATACCAACGGGGAGGTGACCGTGATTGACCGTCTGCAATCACCGGGCGACCATGAGTACCGGTTGCACTGGCTCTTGCCTGATGCGGATAAGTTAGATGTTGGCGATGGGTTTGGTTCGATTCTGACCGCCCCCGATGGTGGCGTTTCTTCCGTGGCGGCCGCAGTGGCTGGAGGAGCAGGAACCCATGCCGATTGGGTGCGCGCCGATGGAAAGACTTGCCGCGGCTGGGCTTCGCCGCGCTATCTTGAGCGGGTACCGGCCTGGTCGTGGGAGATCAGGACGCGTGGCACTTCGGTGAATTTTCTGACGCATTTTGGACGCTCCGTGGTCAAGGTTGTGTTTTCAGGGACGTCCGTGCAGGTCGCGGGCCTGACGCTTTCACTCGGTCGGGAAGGCGCGCTCGTTAGCAATATTCAAGCTCTCGTTCCCAATACATGAAAATCCTCTATTTCCATCAGCATTTCTCCACGCCGAAAGGTGCAACTGGAACCCGTTCCTATGAATTGGCTCGGGCGCTAATCGAACGCGGGCATCAGGTGACGATGGTCTGCGGCAGCTACACGCTGGGTAATACCGACGGGGCCGCGACCCAGAATGGAAGAAAACTGGTAGACGGGATTGAGGTAATCGAAATATCGCTGGCCTACTCGAACTACGACTCACTCCTAAGGCGCAGCTGGCTCTTCATGCACTTTGCGCTGCGCAGCATCTGGATCGCGCTGACGGAAAAGTACGACCTACTGTTCGCCACCACGACGCCCCTAACCGCTGGCTTGCCCGGCATTGTGATGAAATGTTTCCGCCGAAAGCCTTTCGTGTTCGAAGTGCGCGATCTCTGGCCTGAACTGCCGAAGGCCATGGGCGTGGTAACCAATCCGTTGGTACTCGGCGCCCTTTCGCTGCTCGAATGGCTCAGCTACCGGACGGCGGATGCGTGCATCGGCTTATCCCCCGGCATCGTCGAGGGCATTCGGCGGCGTTCACGACCGGGTCAGCCGATTGCGATGATTCCCAATGGCTGCGATCTTGAACTGTTTCAGCCGCAAGATCGGGCGAGCCTTGTGCTGCCGGGGATTGCGCCGACCGACTGTGTCGCGGTGTTCACAGGGGCCCACGGCCAGGCAAACGGTCTCGACGCGGTGCTCGACGCAGCGGCCGAGCTGACCCGCCGTGGACGGCGGGATATCAAGTTTGTCTTTATTGGTGATGGCAAATTGAAGCCGGTTTTGCGGGCCCGGGCCGAACGCGAGGGGCTCGCCCAGTGCCGGTTCATCGACCCGATGCCCAAAAGGCAGCTGAACTCGGTGGTGGCTTCCTGCGATGTCGGGCTGATGATTCTTGCCGATGTGCCGGCGTTTTATTACGGGACGTCGCCGAACAAATTTTTCGACTATCTCGCGTCCGGCCTGCCCGTAGTAAACAACTATCCCGGCTGGCTCGCTGGATTGGTTAAGGAACACTCCTGCGGTGTGGCGGTGCCGCCGCGTGATCCGTCCGCGTTCGCCGATGCAATGGAATATCTCGCTGATCACCCGGAGGAACGAACCACGATGCGTCGACAGGCCCGGCGGCTGGGTGAAACACAGTTTTCACGCGGCCAACTGGCGGGGGAATTTGTCGCCTGGTTGGAAAAGTCTGCGGGGTTGAAGAAAGCAGGAGCCGGCCTCGGACGTCCGATGTCGGCCGCCGGAACCACAGCAGGACGATGAAACGTGCGTTTGATCTTCTCGTCTCGGCGGTGGCGTTGGTATTGCTGGCGCCCGGGTTGGTCCTGTTGGCTGGGTTAGTGCGCTGGAGATTAGGCCACCCGGTGATTTTCCGTCAGCGTCGACCGGGTCTAGGCGGCCAGATTTTCGAGGCCTGCAAATTCCGTACCATGACCGAGGCACGGGACGCCGCGGGTCAGCTCTTATCGGATGATGTGCGGCTCACGCCGTTCGGGCGCTGGTTGCGGGCAACCAGCCTCGACGAATTACCCACTTTGTGGAACGTGTTCTTGGGCGACATGAGTGTGGTCGGTCCGCGCCCTCTGCTTGTGCAATACCTGCCGCTTTATTCGGTTGAGCAAGCACGGCGGCATGAAGTCCGCCCGGGAATCACGGGCTGGGCGCAGGTCAATGGCCGCAATGCCCTGAGTTGGGAGGAGAAATTCCGCCTCGATGTTTGGTATGTGGATCACCGCACGTTCTGGCTTGATCTTAGGATCATCGCCCTAACCGTGACAAAGGTCGTACGGCGTGACGGTATCGCAGCTGCGGGCGAGGCGACCATGCCGCTCTTCACCGGCAGCCGGATGCCCACAGACCTTGCTCGCAGGAGCAAAGTTTAAGCCTCGGGGCGGGTTCGGTGTTAAAAAGCAATCTAAGGTGATAGAACTAAAGCGCGTGCTGAAGGGGCTGCTGGCCTTGATAATGGCTCTTGCTGCAGGTATGGCCTGCAGGGCGTCGGTGCCGGTGTTTTGCGACGGAAAGATTTTGCTTCCGGTGGTGATTGCCGCTGATGCCGTACCAGAGGAACGTGCCGCAGCGAAAGAACTGGCACGCGGGCTAGGGTTGATGTCGGGCCTCAACTGGCCGGTACTTACGGAATCATTGCCAGGTAGGGCAGGCTTCTACGTCGGCCGAACGCACTCGTCCCGACAACCGGCTCGGTTAAAGGCCTCGGCCGACCTTCTCGCTAGCGGGAAAGGAGAAGTCGGCCCGGATGGATTTCGCATTCGTTCCGAACAGGGCAGCGTGTTCATCGAAGGCGCGACACCGGAGGCGACGTGTTTCGCCGTGGCCTGGCTGCTGCAACATCGTGGCGGTGTCCGCTGGTTTTCCCCTGGTGCGATAGGCGAAGTTATCCCGCGGCGGACGGCATGGTCGCTTCCGGAGATGAATGAGGTGCATGAGCCGGCGTTCCTTTCGCGTGAAATCTCGGGACTGGATTCCCGCGAAGCGATAGAATGGGCTCGGCGCAACGGCCTGGGCGCGCGGCTGGAGTTTAGTCATGCGCTCGCTCAGGTTTTTTCGCACGAGACTCTGGCGGCGAATCCGGATTGGCGTCCGCAGTTGAACGGTCTGCGCTACGAACCGGCCGCGGTCGACGATGACCGCTGGCAGCCCAACCTAGCTTCAGCAGAGGTTTCAGAACACGCCGCCGAATCTGCGGCCGCGGCTTTTGCGCAAGATCCGACAAAGACGAGCTATTCATTAGGTATAAACGACACGGTTCGTTTCGATCAAAGTGACGCAACCCGGGCGCTAGTCGAGCCGCTGCAGTATTTTCGCGGAATGCCCGATTATTCGCCGTTGGTGTTCACCTTCATGAACCGCGCAGCCAGTTCACTCGCCAGAACTAATCCAGAACGCTACGTCGGCTGCCTCGCTTATTTTTGGTGCGAGAATGTTCCCTCGTTTCCCGTGAATTCCAGGGTGGTCCCGTACGTTACCACCGACCGGTCCCAGTATTACGACCGCAATTATCGCGCGGCGGACCTCGATTTGATGTCGCGCTGGGGTCGTTCGGGTGTGACGGCTTTTGGCCTCTGGGAATACGCCTATGGCCATGGTTTCTTGGTGCCGCGGATGCCGTTGGGGGCGCTGGCGGGGGCGGTGCGCGAGGGCTGGCACCGCGGGGCGCGCGGGTACAAAGGCGAGGTGGGACCGCAATGGGGCTTCGATACTTTCAAAGTATGGATGCTGGCGCAGTTGTTGTGGGAGCCGGACCGCACCGTGGAGGATCTCGCCAACGATTTCTATCGTGGGTATTATGCCGCGGCCTCCGGGCCGATGCGGCGGTTTTTCGAACGCTGCGAGGAAATGTGGATGTCGCAGCGAGGTCCGCCTTACTGGTTGAAATTTTACCAACAGGAGGACCAAGCCTTGCTTTTCCCTGCCGCTCAGGTGCGAGAGTTGCGCGGATTGTTGAACGAAGCCAAGCGTGCGGTGGCGGCAGATCCGGTTCTGACCGTCCGGGTGGACCTGACTTCGCGGGCTTTTGCTATAACTGAAGCCTACCTGGAATTCGATGCGATCCGCCGGGCGCTGGCGGAGATGAAGATGGAAGGTCTGGGGAGTAGCGAGGCGGCGATTTCCAAGAGGATCGCCGATTTGCTCAAGTCCGCGGCGGACCTACAGGCAAAGCTGGCGGCCGCAGCGACGAGTCCGATCCCTGCCATGAGTGCGACGGATCTCACGGTCTTCATGCGGAATGATCCGGTTCCACGTCTGCTTTGGCTAGCTGGCCAGCGCGATCCGGCTTCACCGCGCCGGATTTTGACGGTTGCCGGACTCGCTGCTGACGAGCACAGCGAGTGGTGGGCGCTGGCCGATGTGCTGGCGGTTCGGCCAGCCCCGGCAGCCGAGGATTTGGTCGCAAACGGTTCGTTTGTGGAAACGGATGCGCAATTCCAAGAACCCCGGTTTCTGTATCCACATTCTGGAGTGCTTCCGGCGAAGTGGACGTGGCGGGCAATGCCGACCGAGAAGGGTAAGGTTGACTTGGTCGATTCCGGTGAGGGGCGCGGTGGGCGAGCGTTGCGGATTGAAGGTGCTTGGGACACGCAGTTCTTTCAATGGCTGCCCGCGAAGCCGGATAGGGTCTACGTCGCGCGGGCTCAATTTAGCGGATGCTCAAGTCCCGGCAACGACTCGGCGCTGTTTCTTACTTTTCTCTCGGCTACTGGGAAGGTTGTCGGTCTGCATCGCATGCAATCGCTGCCCAAGGGGGAAACCTTGGCCTGGCGGACGGTAGTGTTGGCCGACGCGGTGCCAGCGGGCGCTGTCTGGGTGGGGGTAGGTGCCGGTGCCTCACGCCAGATTCACGGTGATTGGTTGAAAATTAGATCGGTCAGCTTGATCGGTGTGGATAGAGCCGCGACGCCGTGAGATGGGAAATCGATGGGGTGGGGACACCGCTAGCGTCTGGGCCGGGCTGTCGCAAGAATGTAACCTTCGCATTCTTGATTCAGTAATCATCGCCACCGACACTGCGGCCATGAGCACGCATAAGTTCATGAGATCGTCCTATGTTCACCGGGCAATCAAGATCCTCGCTAGCGCGGATCTGATGCGGTCGACGCTAGCTGCGCACTCTGGTTGTGACTTGGTCAGGTGACGTTCTCAGTCGTCGCGGCTTTTCTGCAGAGCAATTAATTGCGATGAAAAATCTGATCATTATTGGTGCCGGTGGCGCAGGTCTTGAGGCCTTGCTGGTAGCGCGGCGAATGGGCGGGTGGAAGATTGAGGGTTTCGCAGATGATGCGTTGTCCCTGACCGGCACGAGCGTCGAGGGAGTTCCTGTCTTGGGTACGCTCGAAGACGTAGTCTCAAACAACGGCGGAGCAGGGGTTCACTTTTACTGTTCCTTGGGGAACAATCGAACCCGGAAAGCAAAGGCTGAACTTTTTGAAAGCCGTGGTTTTTTGCCGGCAACGTTGATCGATCCTTCTGCGGTTGTAGCAGAGAGCGCTGGCATTGGTGAAGGAGCGTACATTGGGGCTCAGGTGTTCGTAGGCCCGCAGGCGGTGGTGAAGCGTTATGTGATTGTCAACGTTAGTGCGAGTGTCGGCCATCACAGTGTCACCGAGGATTACGCGCAGATTTGTCCGGGGGCGAGAATCTCAGGCTACGTGAAGTTGGGGGAAGGTGCGTTGGTTGGTTCTAACGCCGTAGTTGTTCCTGGAGTCGCCATCGGAGATTGGTCCGTTTTGGGGGCAGCGTCTTTCGCTAGCAGAGATATTGCGGCCAGACTTTCCGCCATTGGCGTACCCGCGCGGGTGATCGCGCCCGCTCCCAATTAAAATCCCTAAAATTTCCCATGAATGAATCCCGTTTAAAGAAATGTTTTGTCGACGCGCTGGGAATTCCAGTCGAGCAGACGAACGATCAACTCACCTATAATTCCATCAAGCAATGGGACTCCGTGGCTCACATGGCTTTGGTGGCTGCGCTTGAGACTGAGTTCAACGTGATGCTGGACACTGACGAAATTATAGCGATGAGTTCGGTTTCGGTGGCCAGGGAAATCCTGCAAAAACACGGGGTTGCCTTTTTATGACTCTGGAAGGGAAGACAGTTCTGATTACAGGAGCGAGTCGGGGTATCGGCGCCGCGATGGCCGAGCATTTCGCGGAACAAGGAGCTCGTTTGGTTATTTCCGGCCGCTCGGCAGGTGTCGTTGAATTGGGCGCACGACTGCGTGCCGCGGGTTTTGCCGTGGAGGCAATCGTTGGGGATGTGACGGAGGATTCGCACGCGCGTGCGCTCGTGCAACTTTGCCGGAGTAAGTTCGGATGCATCAACGCTCTGATCAACAACGCGGGAATTCTGTCGGCGGGCAAACTAGGCATGGTGCGGCCAGATGACGTGCGGCGGATGTTTGAAGTGAACGTTTTTGCGGCGATCAATCTGACGCAATATGCTATTAGGGCGTTTCCACTTGGCAAGGGGGGGGCGGTGATCAATCTGGCTTCCATCGCGGGAACACACGGCATTGATGGGATCACTGCCTATAGCGCCAGCAAAGCCGCCATCATCGGCTTCACTCAAGCGGCGGCCAAGGAACTCGCCCCGCAAAATATTCGCGTGAACGCAATTGCGCCGGGCTTCATTGATACCGACATGGCTCACCAGGTGTCGCCGGTCTGGTTTCAGAAACGAGTTGAGAGCATTCGCATGGGTAGGATCGGTCAGCCAGCAGATATTGCGCGCTGTGCGGCTTTTCTCGCATCGGATGATTCGGCCTACATCACCGGTCAGATTTTAGGTGTAGATGGAGGCATGGCAGTATGATCGAGGCGATTAATCTCACTGGACTGGGTGTCGCGTTGTTGGACTCGGACAAAACGCAGACCATCAGTTACGCTGCGCTCGGAGATCTGGTGTCGGCAAATCGTGAGCTCTTGCGACAGTTGCCCCGACCGGCGCTCGCCTTTCAGTTTTGTACCAACAGTGTGTCGGCCGTCGCATCCTATCTTGCCTTTCTCGCCGAGCGGATTCCTTTGGGCTTGGGTGAACCTGCGGTAGAGTTGCGAACTCGTGTCATCAGCGCTTATTCGCCCACGGCTTTGGTCGTGCCTGGAACCGAAACTGCTCCCGAGGACTACGAATTGGTCGGGGACCTGTCCGGAGGGGAGTTAAAGCTTTGGCGCCGTCGCAGTGGTGGGTATCCGGTGACACCGCATGCGGATTTGGCGTTGTTGCTCGCGACTTCCGGTTCTACCGGCGACGCGAAATTCGTTCGCTTGAGTCACAGTAATCTTTGCGCGAACGCCCGCTCGATTGCTGGTTATCTTTCTCTCCAGCCAGGAGAATTGGCGGCGCAGAGTTTACCGTTCCATTACTCGTACGGTTTGTCGGTACTGAACTCTCATTTGATCGCGGGAGCGTCCGTGGCGTTGATTCGGCATTCGTTCATGCGCCCGGAGTTTTGGGAAGCGGTGGGTGAACATGGCTGCACTTCCTTCCCTGGCGTGCCCTACATGTATGAGACACTGCAACGATTGAGGGTGAACCCGTTTAGGCGGCCGGGATTGCGTACCCTCACTCAGGCGGGAGGGCATCTGCGCCCTGAATTAGTGGGCCATTTCCATAAGTTCGCGGCCGAAGCCGGCGGCAGAATGTTCGTGATGTACGGCCAGACGGAAGCGACGGCGCGCATTTCCTATGTTCCGGCTGAGCGTTTGGCGGAGAAAGCTGGTTCGATTGGCGTGCCGATTCCTGATGGCGAACTGTGGCTTGAGTCCGTGGATGACGAGTCCGGCGTAAAGCAGTTATTTTACCGGGGGCGAAATGTTATGATGGGATATGCGACTTGCCCCACGGACTTGGCGAAAGGGGACGAGCTTCGTGGCGTGTTGGCGACGGGTGATCTGGCCGAGTGCGATGCCGACGGCTTCTTCCGACTCAACGGCCGGCTCTCACGCCAGGCGAAGCTTTTTGGCAAGCGCATCAATTTAGCGAGCGTCGAGAACGAGGTTGAAAAGCAGTTCTCACTGCGAACGGTTGCGATCGAAAGCGGCGAAAGCCTGAAGATTTTTCTCGAGGCTGCCAGTGAGGCGGACGCAGATCGGGTGCGCCTCCACCTCGCCTCGCTGTTAGGTGTGCCGCCCGTCGCGCTTCGGCCGATCACAATCGATCACCTGCCGCTTACGGCGTCGGGTAAGAAGGATTACAAGGCGTTGAAATGACCGAGACATTCCACAGCGTCCAACAAGAACTTCTCGCTGGCTTGCCGTTCGCCCTGCGCGGCGAAGAAAAGCGGGCGGTGTTGTTGTCCGCCCTCGATCAGCTCACGCGTCATCATTACGAAAAATCAGAAATCTACCGGCGAATCGTGGATGCGGGTTTCGGTGGATTGAAACCAACTCCCTATCAGGAGTTGGAGGAACTACCTTTTGTGCCGGTATCGCTTTTCAAGCGGCACGAGCTGCTGAGCGTGTCACGTGAAGAAATATTTCGTGTCCTCACCTCGAGCGGAACCACGGGCCAGGCGGTCAGTCGCGTCTATCTCGACCGGGAGACAGCCGCCATGCAGGGCAAGGCGCTTGTGCGTATCATGCAGCATTTCTTGGGGAAGGACCGGTTAGCGATGGTGGTGCTCGATCATGAAGGGGTGATCAGCGACCGGGCTTCATTTTCTGCACGCGGGGCCGGCATACGCGGCCTTCTGCAATTTGGACGTATGCCGATCTACGCCCTTCGACCGGATATGTCGCTGGACATCGAAAAAGTGGAGGCGTACATCGCGGCGCAAGCAGGCGGTCCAATCCTATTTTTCGGGTTCACGTTTATGGTTTGGCAGCACGTCTTGGTGGAGATGAAAAGGTTGGGGCGTCATTTTCCGTCGAACGCAGGTATCTTGATCCACAGTGGCGGATGGAAGAACCTTGAGAATGCACGGGTGGATTCCGCTACTTTTTCGGCCGAGGCGCGAAGCGCTCTCGGCGTGGCCAAGGTCATCAATTTTTACGGCATGGTGGAACAGGTCGGGAGTGTTTTTTTCGAAAACGCACTGGGTGCGCTGCAAGCGCCGACCTTTGCCGACGTGATTGTCCGGGACCCGTTCACCCTTCGACCACTGCCAGCGGGGCAGCGAGGCTTGGTGCAAGTGCTCTCGGTCTTGCCGTCGAGCTATCCAGGGCATTCTCTTTTAACCGAAGATCTTGGCGAATGGTTGGGCCTAGACGCTGCTGAGGCCGGGATGCCAGGGAGATATTTTCGTGTTTCAGGTCGGGCGCCTCGTTCTGAAATCCGTGGATGCAGCGATACCTATGCTAAATCCACTTGATAGTACTAACATCCCGCTCGCTGGGCTTCATGTTCTGGTGCCCAAAGTGGTCTTGGCTGAACCTTGGCAGGACGCCGTAGCTAACGCCCGCGCAAAAAGTACACGGCCGTTTTTACCCAACCGGGTGCAGGCACTGGATGCTTTATCCAAGGATCTTTTGCGCCATCCGCGTTTGCGGCGGGATGCTGCAGGAGCGGCACTCGGGTTTTGGCTGCGGCGGGCCCACCTGACTCACCTTGAGCAAGAATTTTCCGGGCGTACGGTACCCGGACGACGGGTGGCGGCGGGCCTCGTTTTTCACATCGCCCCTGGAAATGTGGATACGATGTTCATCTATTCGTGGGCCTTGTCGTTTCTAGCAGGGAATGCGAACGTCGTGCGCCTAACCAGCGACCGTAGTCCCTTGATGAATGACCTGCTTGAGTGCCTGGATCGCGTGGTGATCGCAGATCCATCGGTATTCTCGGGCAATTTTTTTGTCTCCTACGGTCACGATGAGGCGACGACTGAATATCTCTCCGCTCAATGCGATCTACGAATTGTTTGGGGCGGTGATGAAACCGTCCGGCGAATCCGTGCGATTCCACTCAATCCACATGCGAGCGAGAGGGCTTTCGCCAGCAAGCGCTCGCTGACCGTTATATCCTCGCACGAATATGCGTTAAGCGACGAGGCGGCGCGCAAACGCCTGGCCGACCGATTTGCGGGCGACATCGCCCCGTTTGGGCAAATGGCTTGTTCGTCACCGCATGTAATTTTCTGGTTCGGAACAGCCGAAGCGGGTGAGAAAGCGAGGCAGGATTTTGAGTCCTCCATGCAGGCCGCGATGGCGGCGAAAAGCGGCGAGCCTGATCTGGCGCAAGCGGTACGCCGTCTCAATCACGCCTTCAATTCGGTGGCCGAGGGGCGTGCGGTCGGGATGAATCATACTGCTCACATGACGCACATTCGCGCTACTAATCCAACGAGTGCGGAAAGCGCTGAAGTTTGCGGTGCCGGTTTGCTGGCGCACGGGGTGGTCGAGTCGCTTGAGGCATTGCAACCGTTATTGCGACGTGACCATCAAACCATTACCTATTACGGGCTAAATCCCGCCGAACTGGATGCTCTCGTTACGGTCGCCGGTTCCGCCGGTGTTGATCGGATTGTGCCGATTGGACGCGCGCTGGATTTCGGACCTTATTGGGATGGCTATAGTCTTTGGGATGATCTTGTTCGAACTGTCGTGGTCGAGTAGATGCAGCTGCTGATCTCTGGCGCGGTGCAACTATACTGCGACCGGTTGCTGTTTGCACGAATGTAACTATCCGATTCTCGACTCACCGAGAGGTGAGGACAAACGTCCGGTGATGCGTCGCCGACCGGTAACAACGACCGAACCTGTGCGCCCTACTAAAGGCGACTTGGCGGCGCGCGCCGAAAACTTGCCGGTAGGAAAGAGACCGTCTTGCCTGTGGCGGCGCTGGTCGCTATTGGTGCCTGTAGTCGTGTTGCTCGCTGCGGTGACGGTGCAGGGCGTGGACGTTTTTCGCGAGGTGCCCAAGCCACGTGCCCTGCATCTGGCGCAAGCGATTCCGACGTCCGCGCCGGGCTGGACCGGGCGCGATCTGCCGCTGGGCGCCAACGAATTCACCTCCAAAGAGGCCGAGAAAGTCCTCAACTTCGACGAAGTGGTTTATCGGGAGTATCGTCGGGGTGAGGTTTTCTTCACTGCCTACACCGCCTACTGGGGCGCAGGCAAAATGCCGACCCGGTTTGTCGCCGACCATACTCCTGATCGCTGCTGGACAGAAAACGGCTGGCGCTGCCTCGAAATGAAGTTCAGGCAAGTCACAAAACTCGATGGTAAAACGCTGCAGCCGGCTGAATGGCGTTTGTTTGAACCACCCAACGGAGGCAAGCCAACCTATGTGCTTTACTGGCATCTCGTGGAGGGACGCATCTACGATTATGGTGAGCGCTTCAACTCAATTCCCGATCCGTTTCGTTGGTGCAAAGACGCCGTGCAACAGGCACTCCTCGGCAGTCGAGAACAGTATTTTATTCGGGTCGCCAGCAGCGAGCCGCCTGAGAAGTTATGGAGCGATGCAGGTTTTATCGAAGTGATGCGTGGTCTGGAGCGGCTTGGTCTCAAGGAAAAGGCGGGGAAGGCGCTAAGTAATTTATGAGTGCTCTAACTGTACCAACCCCGGTGAAGTCCCGGATCTTTCTATCGCCACCGCACATGGGAGCGGTCGAGTTGGCGTTCATTGAAGAGGCGTTTCGTACCAACTTCATCGCGCCGGTCGGTCCGCATGTGGATGCATTTGAGCGTGAGTTCGCGGCTCGTTTCGGCTTTCGGCATGCAGCGGCCGTTTCTTCAGGCACGGCGGCCATTCATCTTTCTCTCCGGGTGCTGGGGGTGCGGCCAGGCGACGAAGTCGTGTGTTCGAGTTTTACTTTCGCGGCCTCGGCAAATCCCATCGTCTACGAGCAAGCAAAACCAGTCTTTATCGACTCAGATGAGGCGACTTGGAATTTGGATCCCGCCTTGCTTGAGCAATGGTTGGAAGCTCGGGCCCGGGTCGGGCGTCTGCCGCGCGCAGTGATTGCGGTCGATCTCTATGGCCAATGTGCAGATCTTGTTCGGGTCGCCGCCGCTTGTAACCGGCATGGTGTTCCCCTGATCGAGGACTCTGCCGAAGCGTTGGGGGCGACCTTTGCCGGGCGCGCCGCCGGATCTTTCGGTCGGACGGGAATTTTTTCATTCAACGGGAATAAGATCATCACGACCTCCGGTGGCGGGATGCTGGTCTCGGACGATGCCGAACTGATCGCCAAGGCTCGTTTTCTTGCGACCCAAGCCCGCGACAACGCCCAGCACTACCAGCACTCTCAGCTGGGATTCAACTACCGGATGAGCAATGTGCTGGCCGGAATCGGCCGCGCGCAACTGCAGGTGATCGGGGAACGCGTTGATGCACGCCGACAGATCTACTCCCGATATTTTGAAGGATTGAAAGATCTGCCCGGGCTGGAATTCATGCCCGAAGCGCCGCTCTCGCGCAGTAATCGCTGGCTGACCTGTTTGACCATCGACCCAGCGATTGCGGGGTTCGACAGTGAGAAAGTGAGAAAAGCGCTGGAGGTGGAGAATATCGAAGCGCGCTTGGTCTGGAAACCGCTGCATCTCCAGCCAGTGTTTGCCGGGTGCGAAATGATCGGCGGAGCAGTTTCAGAAAAACTTTTCGCCCGAGGATTGTGCCTTCCTTCAGGTTCGTCGATGACGGAGGATGACTGTATGCGGGTGATTGATGTCATTCGGGACGTCTATCCAAACCAGTCTCGCCGCCGCAAGAGTGTGGCTGAGACGATGCCCTCTTCCGGTGTGGCGGCGCCTTCGTTGTTGGCGGGAATCGGCCTGGCCCTGCGTGAGAAAATAATGACCAGCGCACGCCGACTGCTGGGGTGGGGCGATCTCACCATTGGTCGCTCCCGCGTGGCACGGTTTCTCACGGTAGTCGTGATCTACGGGATCGAATTGAGCGCGGTGTTTTATCTCTCGTACGCCATGCGTTGGGATTTCGACATCCCGGCCATCTACCAAAAACAATGGCTCACCCTAATCATCCCCATTGTTGTCTGCAAACTTGTCTTGCTGCGCTCGTTTGGGCAATTCCGGAGCATTTTGAGTTATTTTGGTTTGGTGGATTTTGGCGGTGTGGCCTTGGCCATGGGCACCGTGTCCGCGATGATGATGAGTTTGTGGTATGCTTCCAATGTGACGGCTGCGCCACCACGCGGCGTCGTGCTGATGGACTTTGTTTTGAGTGTGGCGTTGATTTCGGCCTTTCGCCTGTCCCTGCGCATCATGCGGATGTGGAGTGTTTCCGGCGAAATGCGGCCGGGGCTGGTTGAACGGCGGGTGGCGATCATTGGCACGGGTGATGTCGGTCAGGCGTTTGCGAATGGCTTACTTCAGCGGCGTGGTTGCGGGCTGCAGCCGGTTTTCTTTATCGATGACGATCCCAAGAAGATCGGTCGTAGCATACATGGTTTGCCGATCTACGGACCGCTTGAAAAACTGACGAAATTGGCGGCGCGTCTCCGGGTGAACGAACTGGTCGTGACCCAGGCGGGCATCACTGCGCAGCGACTAAGGGAGATTGTTGGGCTTGGGCGCCAGTTGGGCGCGACGACGCAAATCATACCCATGTTCAAGCAACTGTCCCTGGGCGAAGCGAAAATCGATCGCACCCGGCCAGTAACGATTGAGGATTTGCTTGGGCGTGAACCGGTAAATCTTGATTGCGCTGGTATCGCTCATTTGGTGCAGGATCGTGTCGTCCTGGTGACTGGCGCGGGTGGCAGCATAGGAAGTGAACTTTGTCGGCAGATTTTAGCTTGTCAGCCCAAGCAGCTGGTTATGGTCGACCAGAGCGAATTCGTTCTCTTTGAGATCGAACAAGAGTTGGTCGTGACCGAATATGGCCACCGGATTGTGCCTGTGATTGCCGATGTGAGAGATGAAGAGGCGATTCGCGCGGTTTTTGAACGCTGCCGGCCGGTGATCGTTTTCCATGCGGCGGCCCACAAGCACGTGCCATTGATGGAGCAGCAGCCCCGTGAGGCGATTCGGAACAACACGCTGGCAACCGCCAGCCTAGCTGCCATCGCCAGCGAATACGAAGTTGAGCGTTTCATCTTCATCTCCACGGATAAGGCGATCAACCCCACGAGTGTGATGGGTTGCAGTAAACGGTTGGCCGAAAAAGCGCTGCAGGCTCGGCAGCGTGTAGCCGGAAACCGTACTGCATTTATGGCAGTTAGGTTTGGCAATGTTCTCGGTTCCAGCGGGAGCGTTATCCCGACTTTCAAACGGCAGATCGCTCAAGGCGGACCGGTGACCGTGACGCATCGGGACATGACCCGCTACTTCATGACCATTCCCGAGGCGGTGGGACTTGTACTGCAAACCGCAACCATTGGGAAAGGAGGAGAAATCTTCATCCTCGATATGGGCCGGCCCGTAAAGATCATGGACATGGCCCGCCAGATGATCGAATTGAGCGGTTTCAAGCCTGATGCCGATATCAAAATCAAGATCACAGGGCTCCGCCCGGGCGAAAAACTTTTTGAGGAGTTATGCCATACCGAGGAGACCCATGTTCCCACCGCGCATGAGCGAATCTTTCGGCTCAAGAACGAAAACGGGGCCGACGAAGAGGCCGAAGTCTGGTTGAGCGAGCTTCGGACCGTAGCTTCGGAGGGAGATCAACCCACGATCAAACGGGTGATGAACCAGCTGGTGCCGGAGTATACCCCTTGCCTGTCAGCACAGTCTGAGATGCTTGTGCAAGCAGTTGGGACAAACCAATGAATAGCGCCATGACCGATCTATGTTCTCGATTAGGCGAGACGAAAGGTTTTTCGCCGACGGGATACGCTTTGAGGCGAGTTGTTACTGAGCTGCGCGGCGCGTTCTCCGCACGGTATCCTTAACTTCCATGTCCAACGTCATGGGTCCATCCGCTACGCCCCTTTTCGCCGTCTTCGGCGGGTTTGTGCGCGAACGAATTGTGAACGGAACACGTCCGGTGCTCGAGCTGATCGACCGCTATATCGGGCAGCATCGTGTCACCCGCTCGTGCTCACTGCTGTTGGTGTATGCGTTCAATCTCTGGCTGGCTTTCCACCTCGCCTACCAACTGCGCTGGGATTTCGCCGTACCCGACGAGTTGAAGCGTCAATGTGCGTCGTTGATCTTCGCGGTCATCGTCTGCAAGCTGCTTTTCTTGCACTCTTTTGGACAGTTCAAGAGTGTCTTGAGCTATTTTGGGCTGACCGACTTTGCCGGCGTGGTTTGTGCGATGAGCGCGGTATCGGGGCTAATGTTGGCCCTTTGGCTTGGGGCGGTACCAACCGCAGCACCTCCCCGTGGTGTGATCTTGATGGATTTCGTGCTGAGTGTCTCCCTCCTTTCAGCATTTCGTTTGTCTCTGCGGGTGGTTCGAAGCTGGTCGGTTTCGGGGCAAGCTGGCATTGGCGAGGCGGAGCGACGGGTGGTGATTATCGGAGCGGGTGATGTTGGCGAGGCGCTGGCCAAGGATCTTCTCTCGCGAAACGGCAGCGGGCTTCGGCCGGTTTTCTTTGTTGACGATGATCCAGTGAAAATTGGGCGTAGCGTTCACGGGCTTCCGATTTACGGACCGCTGGAAAAATTGTTGCTCAAGCTTGGTGTCGACGCCCGGTTAAACGAACTTGTCATTGCGATGACCGCGCCACCGCCAAAACTCGTGAAGCAGGTGGTGGAGCTGGGGCGAAAAATCGGCGCGACGACCCGGATCGTTCCGTCGCTGACTCAACTGGCTTCGGGCCAGGTGAAGGTCGACCGTTCGCGTCCGGTGGCGATTGAGGACTTGCTCGGGCGGGAACAGGTTAACCTCGACTCCGCGGGTATCGCCGAGCTCTTGTACGACAAAGTCGTGTTGGTCACTGGTGCTGGCGGCAGTATCGGCAGCGAGTTGTGCCGACAGATTCTCTCGCACGAACCGAGACAGCTCCTCCTGGTTGAGCAGACCGAGATCGCGCTTTTCGAAATCGAGCAGGAGTTGATTGGGACCGAACGGGGCGGGCGCATCCTGCCCTTGATTGCCGACGTGGTCGACGAGTCTGCGATTCGTGCGGTGTTTGCGCGGTGCCGGCCCGAGATCGTTTTTCATGCGGCGGCGCACAAACACGTGCCGTTGATGGAACGTCAGCCCGCCGAGGCCTTGAAGAACAATACG
>Ga0302322_100000599_pt1 | contig 27761 bp, 25 predicted proteins | sample Fen_T0_2_FD_203757 | JGI IMG/M metagenome (GOLD analysis project Ga0302322, IMG submission 203757) | Peat permafrost microbial communities from Stordalen Mire near Abisko, Sweden - Fen_T0_2 | ecosystem: Environmental > Terrestrial > Soil > Wetlands > Permafrost | place: Sweden: Abisko...
AAATTTCCTGTGGCACCACCGAACTTGGCCGAATATGGAATTTGTCCGAAATACTTTGTTTGTCCGTCAATCCTCGCAATGAATACCTCAATCTCCTTTCCCAGTCTTGTAGGAGTAGCCGGCTGCCCGTGTGTCCTTGCGAGCATCGGAATATCTTTCCATTCATCCGCAAAGGTTGCCAGTGTTTCCCTCAGTTCATAAAGGACCGGGAAATATACATTTATCATTGCATCTTTAATGGATAATGGTACTGCAGTATTATTTATGTCCTGCGAAGTGAGTCCGAAATGAACGAATTCGCTCCATTTTCCCCAGCCAGACTGAAAAAACTTTTCTTTCAGGAAATACTCGATTGCCTTAATATCATGATTGGTAATTTTCTCTCTTTCTTTGATTTTTTCAGCATCGGTCAGGTCAAAATCTTCATATATTGATCTCAATATCTTGAAATTATCTTTTTTAAAATCAAGAAGTTGAGGAAGTGGTATTCCACACAGGGCAATGAAATATTCTATTTCCACCATCAAACGATATCTGATCAATCCGAATTCTGAAAAATAGAGATCGAGTTCATCAACTTTTTGTCTGTATCTTCCGTCAAGAGGGGATATGGCAGTAAGAAAATTTAATTCCATTATTTATCAGATTGGAGTTTCACTTGTTATAAGTATATGTACAAAAGTACTATTTTAGATGTTGTAAAAAAAAAGGTATGGATAAAATCAGAATTTCAGCTGTCAAATATGCAAACACATATCCTTTTATTTACGGATTGATAGAAAGTGGATTTGAAAAAAAGGTAATTCTCGAGACAGATCATCCGGCTGATTGTGCAGCAAAACTGATTGAAGGAAGAGCTGATGTCGGCCTTATTCCTGTGGCTGCTCTACCATTAGTGAAAGGTTACCATATAATAAGCGACTATTGCATAGGTGCAAACGGGAATGTCAGAACCGTTATGCTCTTAAGTAACTGCTCCTTTAATGAAATAAAGAATATTTATCTTGATTATCGCTCCAGATCATCAGTAACTCTTACAAAAGTCCTGGCAAAAAACAGTTGGAAAAGGGAATTCAGGTGGATCAGCACTTCAAAAGAATTCGATTTCTTAAATATAGGTGTCGATGAAGCCGTGGTATTAATCGGAGACCAGTGTTTTGAATTTGAAAACAGCTTCAGATTCAAAATTGACCTGGCATATGAATGGAAGAAATTCTCAGGACTTCCATTTGTTTTCGCGTGCTGGACAGCTAACAGGCATCTTGACGGTGCATTTATTAAAGAATTCAACGAAGCCCTTCAATTGGGAGTGAATAACATTGATGGAGTAGTTGAAAAATTTGGTAATTCAGGAACAATAACCGGTAAAATTCTCAGAAGTTACCTTCTGGAAAATATTGATTATAATTTCAATGAGGATAAGCAAACAGCTCTTAAGCTATTTCTTGAATTGATGAGGGAACTTTAAGGCCCCATTTCTAAATAAAACACAAACTAAGGCGACATCAATTATGGAAAATACTGACCTGCATAACGATCTGATAATAAGAGATTATCAGGAAGAAGACTATAATGAAATAGTAAAATTCTGGCATGTAACTGACATGGGAAACCCTGAAAGAGGTGATTCCAGAGAAACTATCAGGCGGACTCTGGACCTGGGTGGAAAGTTGCTTGTAATGGAATCAAAATCCGCAAAACAGATATGTGGTACTTCATGGATGACATATGATGGAAGAAGGATTTTACTTCATCATTTTGGAATACTACCTGAATGCCAGGGAAAGGGTCTGTCAAAAATACTTTTAAATCAGTCCCTTCAATTTGTTAAAAACAATGGTTCTCAGGTTAAATTAGAAGTTCACTCTACTAATGTTAAAGCTATTAATCTATACAAGAAATTCGGATTTGCTCATCTGGGTGAATATAATGTATTCATCATCAGAGATGTTTCAAATTTATGAAAATGTTATTCAAGTTGTCTATTTAATATTTAACTTTGGGTCGTGATACAACTCAAACAGGTACATTGACAAACTAATTAAAAATATCATGGCTAAAACAATCACCTTTAACGAACTCCGGAAGATAAAAGACCAGTTGCCCTCCGGTAGTATGAGACAGATTGCAGAAAAACTGGATATGAATGAAGAGACAGTTAGAAACTACTTCGGAGGGAGAAATTTTGACAAGGGCCAGAGTGTTGGAATTCATTTTGAACAGGGACCTGATGGTGGTATAGTTACTATTGACGATACAACTATACTTGATCTGGCACAGAAAATGATTAACTACTAATTCATTATCTGACAGCCTGTTCAAAAGCAAAAGGCTCTGTCTTTTGCTTTTTTTTTTTACTGCTTATGAACCTTACCGAGGCAATAGAATCTGCAGAAAAACAGTATAAACAAATCCTGGAAGATTTCTTCATTTCCTTCTATAATGAAAAATCTCTCTCTTCTCATGGTATAGATCATCACAGGAGAGTATGGAACTATTCTAAGGAATTGCTCAAGTTGATTCCCTTAGATGATTCCAGTCAGACCTCACGACTCGCTTCCGAACTTATAATTGCAAGCTACCTGCATGATTCAGGCATGTCGGTTGATCCCGGCCCAAAGCATGGTAAACACAGCAGGAACTTATGTCTCCAATTTCTGGTTAGAAATAATCTTCCTGAGAATGACTACTATAATGCTCTGGAAGCCATTGAATATCACGACAATAAAAATTATTCCGATAAAATAATTCAAAATGATGTGCTGAAAATTCTCTCGATTTCTGATGATCTCGATGCTTTTGGATATACAGGAATATTCAGGTACTCGGAAATTTATCTAACCAGGTCTCCTGAACCAGACAAGGTCGGTTATCTGATAATGGAAAATGCAGAAAAAAGATTTGACAATTTTGTAAGAACATTCGACTCTTATACTGAGCTAGTTCAAAAGCATACAAAGAGATATAATGTCCTTCAAATTTTTTTCAAAAAATACAATGAACAACTCCCCTTCTATCAGTTCGGGACGGAACATCCTTCAGGGTTTTGCGGAGTAGTTGAGGTGTTTACCGATATGATTAAAAATAAGATAGAATTAAAGGAAATCTATATCAAACCTGATACATATATGGCAGATCCGGTCATTCGTTGGTTTTTTATTGAGTTAGAAAAAGAATTATCCTGTATCTGAAAAATATTTAAGCATGACTGAAGCTAAATCAATAATACCTGAACCATTTAATTCTGAGAAATTCAGAAAGGAAGGACATACCCTGGTTGATACCTTATCAGATTACCTTGAAAAAGCTCTATCCGGAGTAGATATGCCTGTCTTGCCCTGGAATGATCCCGACAGACTGGCGGAATATTTTTCATTCGATTCGGAAGGTGGAGAAGAAGAGTCATTGGATGCATTCATTAAAAGAATCATTGATAATTCAATACATATTCATCATCCGCATTATATTGGTCACCAGGTAACTTCTCCCCTTCCTGCAACTGCACTTGTACAATTCTGTACAACGCTCCTTAACAACGGAGCTGCAATTTATGAGATGGGACCTGTAAATATGGCAATGGAAAGAAATGTGATAAAGAAATTCGGTTCATTTATCGGATATTCCCACGGGTTCGACGGAATATTTACTCATGGAGGTACAGCGGGAAATCTCACGGCAATGCTGGCAGCAAGACAGGTAAAAACAGATTATAATATATGGGAGGATGGAGTCAGGGAAAAGAACAAACCAGGTTATCTGATATCAGAACAGGCCCATTATAGTATTGGCAGAAATGTAAAAATAATGGGTCTGGGTGACGATTCAATCGTTAAAGTGCCTGTTGACAAACATTTCAGAATGAGGACAGATATGCTGGAAGAAATAAAAAGTACAGCCGAGAAGAAAGGAACCAGAATTATTTCAGTAATAGCCAATTCATGTTCAACAGCTACAGGTTCTTACGATAATCTTGAAGCCATCGCCGATTTCAGTGAAAAGTACGGTCTGTGGATGCATGTAGACGGAGCACACGGAATGGGAGTTCTCTTTTCAGAAAAATACAAAGATCGGGTGAATGGTATAGAAAGATCTGATTCCGTAGTTATCGATTTCCATAAAATGCTTCTTGTTCCTGCACTCAACACCCTTGTCATGTTCAGGAACGGCGAAAGATCATTTGAAACTTTTGCCCAGAAAGCATCATATCTGTTTCATAAATCACAGAATAACGTCTGGTATAACAGTGCAATCAGGACCATTGAATGTACAAAAAGTGCATTGGGCATAATTGCTTATACTGCATTGAAATATTACGGAAAAGACTACTACAGGCAATATATTGACAGTCGTTATGATCTGGCAGCCAGCTTTGCGCAAATTGTCAGGTCTGATAGTCAGCTTCAGCTAGCATCAGAACCTGAGAGCAATATCATATGTTTCAGGTATGCACCTGAAGGATACAATGACTTGGTTCTTAATCAGATAAACTCCGAAATCAGGAGCAAGATTATAAAGGAAGGTTCTTTTTACATTGTCCAGGTCGAACTTGAAGGAAAAATCTGGTTAAGGCTGACAATAATCAATCCGGTTACTTCAGAAAATGATCTTAAGGAACTTCTAAAAAAAGTTTTAGAGATTGGAGGTACACAAAGGGTCTTTTAAGATTCTATTAATTCTTTCAGAGTTGTTTTGTTTAAAATGCCATAGGTAGTATCGCGGACTTCTTTAAATACCTTTCTAATCCGGCATGTGGTCTCATCTTTGCAAAATTCACAGGGACGATAAGAATTTTCTGAAACACAGTACATTAAAGAGATAGTGCCCTCAAAATGACGAACAATATCAGCAAGTGTAACATCCTCCGGCCTTTTTAATAAATAATATCCGCCGGATTTTCCCAGATTGCTCCCCAGGATACCGATTTTTTTTAATTCAAGTAGAATATTTTCAAGAAAACTCTGTGGTATTCTTTCACCCTCGGCTAATTCACGGATCTGCATTGGTCCCTTACCAAATTCCCGGGCCAATCTCTCCAGAGCTACAATTGCATACCGTGTCTTTTTTGACAATATCATGCGATTACCTGATTAATTTTGATAAAGTTAAGTATTAATACCTAACCAATTGTGGTTTTTATGCCGATTATAACCTTCTTAAAGTAGATTATATTTGTTCACAAAATCGGTAGACATTATGAGACTTGCACTTTCACTTTCATTTTTCCTGCTTTTCATAGCAGAATCATTTTCACAATCAACAAATGACATCCTGAACCTTCTGATCCTGAACAAGACTATTAGTCAATCTCAGGCTGATTCAATCAGAGCCGAAGCAGCCATTGCCCAGCAGCAGGCTGATGCATCACGAAAATCATTTTTTATCACAGCAGCAAGACAGATGCAGCTTACAGGATACTCTCAGTTGAGATATCAGACTTTCCAGGAGTCAGGTAAACACAATGGCTTCGATATACGTCGTGCCCGAATAGATCTTAAGGGTTCAATAACTCCATTTTTCTCATACAGACTGCAGGCTGATCTTGTAGATAAACCCAAAATGATTGATGCATATGGTGAGATAAAACTCGCCGACTATTTTTCAATTACAGCCGGTCAGTTTAAAATCCCGTTTTCAATGGAGAATCTTACATCCTCCAATAAACTTGAAATGATTGACCGTTCTCAGGTAGTTGAGGCTCTTGTCGCTCGTAGCAAAGATGTAATAGGAAACCAGAATGGACGTGACATTGGAATACAGATTGGCGGAACTTTCTTAAAAGTCAAAGATATGCCTGTTATTGAATACCGGTTAGGTGTCTTCAACGGGTCAGGAATAAATGTTGCAGATACTGCTAATAATGAGAAAGATGTTTCAGGACGACTTATTTTGACACCGGTAAAGGGATTTTCATTTGGCGGAAGTTTTTATTCAGGATGGGATAAAGCAATAAAACCGGATGTAGCCGGAAAGAGTCAGACCCGTAACAGGTTCGGTGGTGAAGTAAGCTATGTTGTCAGCCGTTTTTCATTAAAAGGTGAATATATCGCCGGTAAAGATGGAAAGACAAAAAGAGCAGGCTGGTATGCCCAGGCTGGATATTTTGTTATTCCTCAAAAACTTCAGGTTCTTGGTAAATATGATGTTTACGATCCGAATACCTCAACCTCCAATAATATTTCTACGAACTACGTATTGGGGGCAAATTACAATTTTAACAGTTGGTCGCGTTTGCAGGCATTTTATACGGTCCGGCAGGAAGAGGGACCTGCACTAAAGAATAATTTTCTTTCTATTCAATACCAGATTGGTTTCTGATAATTTAGACATTATAAAATGAAACTATTAATAAAATCATTTCTCCTCGGTGCCGTCATTATTTCTTCGGTCGCAACACCAAAATCATATTGTCAGGAAAAGAGCACCGGTCAGATTAGCATCTCGGGGGCATTTGCACTTTACCCCATGGTGATAAGATGGGCCGATGAATACAAAAAAATAAATCCCGGAATCAGATTTGACATCTCAGCAGGCGGTGCAGGGAAGGGCATCTCTGATGCTCTTAACAATATGGTTGAAATAGGCATGGTATCGCGGGAGATATATCCTGAAGAACTGAAAAAAGGAGCTTTCCCGATTGCTGTCACAAAAGATGCGGTAGTTGCAGTAGTAAGTGAGTCTAATCCTGCACTTAACGACATAATGACAAAGGGATTAAAGAAAGATGCTGCAAATAATATCTGGATAACAGGAAGGTATACCACCTGGGCACAGGCATTTGGAGCTAAATCGGCCACCCCGATACATATTTACACCCGATCCGATGCCTGTGGCGCAGCAGAAATGTGGGCTAAATTCTTCGGTAAGAAACAAGAAGATTTGTTAGGAGTTGGAGTGTTTGGTGACCCCGGATTGGCACAGGCTGTTAAGAAAGATCCTCTGGGAATTGGATATAACAATATTGGTTATGCGTACGATGCCACAACAAGACAGCAGATTAAAGGTTTGAAAGTTGTTCCTGTCGATCTCAATAATAATGGGAAGATTGATAGTGATGAGGATTTTTACGGATCGATGAATGATATAATAGCTGCTATCGCTTCTGGCAAGTATCCTTCACCACCGGCAAGGGAATTATATTTCGTTATGAAAGGCAGTCCTAAAAATAATAAAGTATTGACACAATTTATCAGGTGGGTACTCTCCGATGGACAAAAGTTTGTTAATGAAGCAGGCTACATATCTCTCCCAAAAGAAAGAATTGAATTGGAACAAAAGAAACTACAATAGGTTAAAATGCGTCCCCTGAGAGTTGCAAAAGACAAGACTGCCCGGTATTTGATGCTGGGCATTGCCGTTTTTACCATACTATTGCTTCTTGTTATCGGTCTGAGTCTGTTTTTCAAAGCCTTACCGATAATGAGGGAGAAAAACCTGTGGGTATTGCTTACCTCTGCTAACTGGAAACCATTCAAAGGGGATTTCGGTTTTCTTCCGTTTATACTAAGTACTTTTTACGTATCGCTTATTGCAATTATCATAGCCCTTCCGTTTTCAATTCTTACAAGCATATATCTCAATTCCTATGCTTCAAAAAATGTGAGACGTTTATTTGAACCTGTTGTGGACCTTCTTTCCGGTATTCCCCCGATAATCTATGGTGTTTGGGGTACTTTAACAATTGTTCCGCTGATAGCCAATAAGATAGCTCCAAAATTTGTTGAATTTTCCACCGGATATACTGTTCTTGCCGGAGGCGTTGTTCTTGCAGTTATGATCATTCCTTTGCTGATCAGTATCATGGTGGAAGTATTCCGTTCCATTCCAAAGGAAATGATCGATGCTTCATTGTCAATGGGGGCAACAAAATGGCAGACTGTAAAGAAAGTTATATTGAGGAAATCAGTCTCCGGGATTATAGCAGCAACTGTTCTTGCATTATCCAGGGCATTTGGTGAAACAATGGCGGTATTAATGGTCTGCGGTAATATTACTCAAATTCCTCATTCTGTTTTTGATGCCTGTTATCCGCTCCCTGCATTAATTGCAAATAATTATGGCGAGATGCTTTCAATGCCAAATTATGAATCAGCACTGATGTTCTCAGCATTCCTCCTTTTCATTATAGTGGTATTATTTAACGGACTGTCGAGATTTACTCTGAACCAGATTGAAAGAAGATATCAATTCTGAGGATCAATAACATGATTTACAATTGATTATGAAATTTTTAGAAGAAAAAATATTTAAAGTAATTATGATCTGCGCGGCAATGATCATTCTGGGGGTTCTTGTATATATAATTGCCACGGTCTTTTACAGAGGGTTACCTGCACTTACACTCGATATGATAACAAAACTTCCGGGAGGCGGATTTTATCTCGGAAAGGAAGGAGGAGTTCTGAATGCGATTGTCGGTTCATTATATATTATCCTGGGTTCACTTACAATAGCAATAGTCATTAGTGTACCACTTGTAATGTACATAAATTTTTATCTGCCGGCAAGATCAATTTTCTCCTCACTCATTCGATTCTCACTTGATATTCTTTTCGGTATACCATCAATAGTATATGGGGCCTTCGGTTTTGCCCTGATGATATTCCTAGGAATAAGAGCTTCATTATTAGGTGGAATACTAACAGTTGCAATGCTCATTATGCCAATTATGATGCGATCTTTCGATGAAATTACCAGGCTTTTGTCACGTGATCTTCCGGATGCATTATTATCGCTTGGTTCAACAAAATATGAGATGGTAAAAGTCATTCTCAGGCAACTAATGCCGGGGCTGGTAACGGCTGTTTTACTCGCTATTGGCAGAGGCATAGGAGATGCAGCAACTGTTCTGTTTACTGCAGGATATACCGACAATATTCCTGCTTCCCTGAATCAACCGGCTGCAACTTTACCTCTTTCTATATTCTTTCAGCTGGGAAGTCCTGTTGAAGAGGTGCAGAATCGTGCTTATGCTTCAGCAATAATACTTACTGTAATTATTCTGATACTGAGTTTTGCGGCACGTTATTTTAGTTCAAAATTTTCAAAACATAAGATATGATCTTAACAAACCATCATCTGGCAAGCAGGATCCAGGCATCATTCATTGAAATGAATGATGCCATCACTTTAAGAAAAGTGGTCACTAATCAGTCGATTAGAGTCGAAAACCTTGATGTATTTATAGAGGATCAGCATATTTTAAAGGATATCAACCTGACAATCCCCGAAAAAAGCATAACGTGCATTATCGGTCCATCGGGATGTGGCAAGTCAACCTTTCTGAAAACCCTGAACAGGATGCATGATGAATCGCCTGAGGTAAAAATCAGTGGCAAAGTATTTGTCGACGATAATAACATTTATGGCCCGCGGGTGAATGTGATTGATACTAGGAAAAAAATGGGTCTACTTGCCCAGCGACCATGTCCGCTGCCAATGTCAATTTTTGAAAATGTTGCATATGGCCCACGGATACATGGGGTAAAAAAAAGGAAAGTTGTCAATCAAACTGTAATCCAATATCTTCAGTATGTTGGTCTCTGGGATGAGGTAAGGGACAGAATTCGTACATCTGCTACCCGGTTATCAATAGGACAACAACAGAGATTATGTCTTGCAAGAGGGCTGGCAATAGAACCTGAATACATTCTCGGAGACGAAGCTACTTCCGCATTGGACCCTCTATCAACAAAAAAAATTGAAGAGCTGTTCGTGAAGCTGAAAGCAAAGTACACTGTTATTCTTGTGACTCATACTCTGCGACAAGCCAGACGAATCGCCGACAATATTATATTTATGTATTTGGGTAAAATAATTGAATCGGGACCAACTGAGGAGTTCTTTAACAATCCAAGAAAACAACTGACAAGGGATTATCTTTCAGGCAGTTTCAGTTAATCAATTTATCCGGATCAATGTTATAAATATTAAATGCTAAAAATAAGATGCAACCAAAAGAGTTAAAAAATCAACTTGAAGGACTTTCGATAGATGACCAGTTAGCGAAACTACAAGGTTTGTTCTTTGAAAAGATCGTTTTTACTACCAGTTTGGGGATTGAAGATCAGGTTATAACTCATAAGATATTCAAAAACAAGTTGGAAATAAAAGTTGTAACACTCGATACCGGAAGATTATTTCCCCAGACTTATGATGTTTTCTCAAATACAATAATTAAGTATAATAAAAGAATAGAGGTTTATTTTCCTGAATATGAGGCTGTTGAAAAAATGCTATCAGAGAAGGGTCCATATAGTTTTTATAAGTCTGTAGAGAACAGGAAAGAGTGTTGCAGGATTAGAAAAGTCAGTCCTCTGAACAGAGCACTTGCGGGTATGGAGTGCTGGATATCCGGGATCAGAGCCGACCAGTCTGATGATCGAAACCACATGGACTGGATTGAATTTGACGAGGGCAGGAAACTAATTAAATTCTACCCGCTTTTCAACTGGTCATTTGATGAAGTAAGGAATTTTGTAAAGGAAAATGATGTCCCCTTTAATTCCTTGCACGAAAAAGGATATGTCAGTATCGGATGCGAACCATGTACCAAGGCTGTAAAACCCGGGGAGGATTTCAGAGCAGGCAGGTGGTGGTGGGAAAACGATGGGCTAAAAGAATGTGGATTGCATATTAAATAAAGGTTAAGGTTAAGGTTAAGGTTAAGGTTAAGGTTAAGGTTAAGGTTAAGCAAAATATGAAAACTCAGATTAATATAAACGACGAACATCTCAAGGAACTTGAGGCGGAGGCGATCTTTGTGATGCGGGAGGTTGCTGCCCAGTTTGAGAATAAGGTATTATTGTTTTCAGGAGGAAAGGATTCAATCCTGCTAGTCCATCTTGCCAGAAAAGCTTTCTGGCCTGCAAGGATTCCATTCAGCCTCATGCATATAGATACAGGTCACAATTTCGAAGAGACCTTAAAATTCCGTGATGATCTGGCAAAAGAATTCGGAGCTGAGCTTATCGTCCGAAAGGTGCAGGATTCCATAGATAATGGAAGAGTGATTGAAGAAACAGGTGTAAATGCCAGTCGCAACAAGGCCCAGTCAATTACCCTGCTCGATGCAATAGAAGAACTTAAAATCGATGTGGCCATTGGTGGTGGCCGCCGCGATGAGGAGAAGGCCCGTGCCAAGGAAAGATTTTTTTCACACAGAAATGAATTTGGCCAATGGGATCCAAAAAACCAGCGTCCGGAACTATGGAACATTTTTAATGGCAGGAAACACATTGGTGAACATTTCAGGGTATTCCCTATAAGCAACTGGACTGAGCTGGATGTCTGGCAATATATTCTGAATGAAAACATTAAACTTCCCGATTTGTACTATACTCACAGAAGGAAAATATTCAGCCGGAATGGTGTATATCTTGCATGGGCACCGTTCATGCAATTAAAGCCCAATGAAAAAGTATTTGAAAGTGATGTTCGTTGCCGTACTATCGGAGATATTACCTGTACAGGGGTTACCCTCTCCAAGGCAGAATCGCTTGAAGAAATAATATCAGAAATCGCAGTTACGAGAGTCACTGAAAGAGGCGGAAGATACGATGATAAACGATCGGAAGCTGCAATGGAAGACCGTAAGAAGGAAGGGTATTTCTGATTAAGACAAAAGATAAAAGTAAAAAGACAAAAGTAGGGACATGCCATGGCATGTCCATTATTCCTAACAAGTCGCTTTAAATGAAAATAAACAGTAAAAGTGAAAATAAGAGTCTTCTGAGATTCACAACGGCAGGCAGTGTTGATGATGGAAAGAGCACGCTCATAGGAAGACTCCTGTATGATAGTAAATCAATATTTGAGGACCAGATGGAGCATATTGTCCAATCCGGAAAAAGGCTTGGCAGAGAAGATCTTGATCTCTCCCTTCTTACAGATGGATTAAGAGCAGAACGCGAACAGGGTATAACAATTGATGTGGCATACAGGTACTTTGCCACACCTGCAAGAAAATTCATTATTGCTGATACACCCGGACATATCCAGTATACCCGGAATATGGTAACCGGTGCGAGCACTGCAGATCTTGCTGTGATACTTATCGATGCACGGAAAGGGGTACTCGAGCAAACAATCAGGCATTCATTTATTGCATCGCTTTTGGATATTCGTCATATTATATTTTGCATCAATAAGATGGATATGGTAAACTGGTCGGAATCAGTCTACACTAAAATAATAAATGAACTCGGTTTACTAGCTGAAAAACTTAATATCACTGATACTCATTACATTCCTATCAGCGCAAAATATGGAGATAATGTGGTTGACCGGTCGGAAAATATGAATTGGTACAGTGGGAAAACCTTTCTTAATCTTATTGAAACAGTTGAGATCAGAAAAAACAAGAATCCAAAGACCAAACGATTCCCTGTACAGACAATCATCCGTCCGCAAACAAAAGAATTTCATGATTACAGAGGCTATGCCGGACGTGTTGCAGGCGGTGCATTCAGACCGGGCGATGAGATTACTGTTTTGCCCTCATTACGGAAATCAAAAATTAAAAGCATAGATGTTTTAGGAAAGACTCTCTCCGAAACTGTTGCAGGAGATTCAGTATCAATATCCCTCGAGGATGAAATCGATATCAGTCGTGGCGACATGCTTGTTTCATCCAGTGACCTGCCGGTAATAAGTCAGGACATTAACCTGATGATCTGCTGGTTCAATGAACATCCAATGAAGGTTGGCGGCAAATATCTTATGAAGATAAACAGCAATGAAGCAGGGTGTATTATGAAGTCAGTTAATTACAGAATGAACATCAACACTCTTGAAAACGATTTTGAAAACAGATCAATCAATATGAACGATATAGCAAACGTCACTATAAAGACTTCCAAACCAATATTTTTTGACAGCTATAAAGTTAATAATATCACAGGAAGCATGATCTTCATCGACGAAGGTACAAACGAGACGGTTGCCGCAGGAATGATCATTTAATATATTTCTCTGTGGCACTCTGTGTCTTCTCTGTGATTCTCTGTGTAAGTTCTTAAATTTTTCCCGCTGATCTCGCAGATTTTCGCAGAATAGATCTTTGAGACCTTTGCATCTGTTTTGCGATCTTTGTTAACAAAGGATTTTTTTGAGTGATAATATAATTTAAATCATATAATAATAAAGTAAAAAGACATAGATTTGAAGCCGTAGGATTATGAAAGGGTAAAGATCTATGACTTCAGGTATCACAGGGAAAAAGGGAAAACTGTTTTTTGCACCAGGATGTGCTTTAATGTTATATAAACCTGAATTGGCTGAGGAAATCCTCCTTTTTCTTAATAAAAGTCTGGGAAAGGTAGAGTTGCTTCTGACATGTTGTCAGCATGACCCAAAACTACCGGAAAACTCGAAAGTAATAAATGTCTGCCCGGGCTGTGATAAGCGTTTCGGAAAAGATTTTAAAGGTGTTTCTACAATTTCTTTATGGGAGATAATAAACGAAAACAGTTTTTTGGACTTCCCTGACTATAAAGGAAAGAGTATGTCGATAATTGATGCTTGTCCTACCCGTGAGGAGGATAGAGTTCATAATTCGATCAGGGACCTTTTACTAAAAATGAATATCTGGTTAGTGGAACCAAAAAATACAAAAAGGGAAAGTACTTGTTGTGGTGATGTTTACCATGGATCAATGCCTACGGTTAAAGTGATGGAGCTAATGACAGAAAAAGCATTGGAAATGCCTGTTAGTGACATTGTTGTACATTGTGTTTCCTGTATTATGGCTGTTTGCATCGGTGGTAAAAATCCACAGTACCTTGCAGACCTTTTATTTAATGAAGAAACACTTCCAAAAACTACTGATCTTGATCAATGGCATAAAGAACTAAATGAATACATTGAAATTCACTAAAGTACATTAAATTAGATGATCTCTATTTTCTAGGATCCCGCGTAAAGAGCTTCAGAAATGCATGTTAGAATTAAATATATATTCTAAAACTGCTAATTAAGTCTCTGACAATTTAGATTTTTCGGGAAATATACTTTCCTTTGCTAAACAATTTCATTATTAATCTGTTTCTCAGATGATGAAAAAGGTTATTTCCATTTCGATTATATTCTTTTTACTGATATCAGTATTGCATCTTTCTTTCGCAACTCACTACTGCGGAGGCACGATAGCAGCTTCAAAGATTTCACTTTCAGGAAAACTGGCTACATGCGGAATGGAAGATAACCAAAAGGACCTGCATCTGACAGGTTTGCACCTGACAACCCACTGTTGCGACAATGTTCTGGTCTGTTATGGAATAAACAGCATATTTTTCCCGACATTTTCTTTTGTTCAGGAGCCTTGTAAGCAGCATTTTCAGATTTTCAGTATTCCTGCTAACCTGCCACTTACCTCAATTGCATCAATAAAAACAAATTGTATAAATGTGAGTCCGCCGGGTGTTTCAGCATCAAACAATGTTGATCTTACTTCAATCTGCGTCTTTCGTATCTGATCATTTTACTCCTTTATAATTTCAATTGGAATATTGATTCTGTTTGTTAATGTTGATCTTTTTCAACATTTTCAACATTTTCAACATTTTCAACATTTTCAACATTTTCAACATTTCAACATTTATTAACTTATTAATCATTAAAAAATGAAAACATATAAATCAATTTTAGCAATGGTTCTTTTGGCAGCATTTGGGTTAACAACTTCTGCTCAGACAGCAGCCAAACCAGCCGGAGAGAAAAAGACAGAGACATTTAAGGTCTGGGGTAAATGTGATATGTGTAAAACCCGCATCGAAAAAGCTGTTAAAGCTGAAGGTGCAACCAGTGCTGACTGGAATATAAAGACCAGTATGCTTACAGTTATCTTTGATCCTGCCAAAACAAGTGTCGATGCTCTTGGTAAAAAACTGGCATCTATAGGTCACGATACCGAAAAATTCAAAGCGTCTGATGATGTTTATGCAAAGCTTCCGGATTGCTGCCATTATGATAGGGCCAAATAAATGGTAAAATAAAATCCACAATCTGCAGAGATGAGCCCCCCAACCCCCCCTAAAGGGGGGCTCGTTCCCGAACATTTAGAAAATCTTTTTATTAACCGCGTACGAACCCCCCTTTAGGGGGGCAGGGGGGCAAAACAAGTAGAATGACGAACCCCCCTTTAGGGGGGCAGGGGGGCAAAACAAGTATTGTGCCCTTTGAGGTTTCAAAAAATTTAAAACATGTTTAACCGGCTTGTAAAATATTTTCTTGAAAACCGGCTTATTACATTCATTTTGCTTATAGCATTTGTTGTAATGGGACTGGTTACAATGCCGTTCAATCTGAAGACAGGACCGTTACCACGCAACCCGATACCAGTGGATGCAATTCCTGATATTGGTGAGAATCAACAGATTGTAGCAACCGAATGGATGGGTCGTTCCCCGAAAGATATCCAGGATCAGATCAGCTATCCTTTAACTACAGCCCTGTTGGGTATTCCAGGAGTCCAGACAATCAGAAGCACTTCAATGTTCGGCATGTCATTCATCTATATCATATTTAAAGATAATATTGAGTTTTACTGGAGCCGTTCGAGGATTCTTGAAAAACTAAACTCCCTCCCATCCGGAACTTTGCCTGCCGGAGTTCAACCTTCTCTCGGACCTGATGCAACTGCTCTTGGACAGATATTCTGGTACACTCTTGAAGGTCGGGATCCCAAAACAGGAAAACCTAATGGCGGCTGGGATCCATCGGAACTCAAAACCATACAGGATTTTTATGTGAAATACAGCCTCTCGACTGCAGAAGGAGTTTCTGAAGTTGCTTCTGTTGGCGGATTCGTTAAAGAGTATCAGGTGGATCTTGACCCTGATGCTCTGAAGGCTTATAATGTGTCAGTTATGGATGTTATGAATGCTGTTAAAAACAGTAATCTTGATATCGGAGCTGAAACAATTGAGTTGAATAATGTTGAATATATTATCCGCGGATTAGGATATATTAAGAGTCTGAATGATCTCGAAATTTCGGTTATTGCCGTCAGAAATAATATCCCGGTCAGAATTAAAGATGTGGCCCATGTTAATTTTGGCCCGGCTACACGGCGTGGTGGTCTCGATAAATCAGGGTCAGAAGCGGTCGGTGCCGTGGTTGTGGCCCGGTATGGTTCAAACCCCATGGAAGTAATAAACAATGTCAAGGAAAAAATAAAAGAAATTGAAGCAGGATTACCACAAAAAACTCTGTCAGACGGAACCGTTTCAAAAGTTACTCTAGTTCCATTTTATGACAGAACCGGACTGATCAAAGAAACAATTGGAACACTTGAATCTGCTCTTTCACATGAAATACTGATAAGTATAATAGTAATTATTATACTCGTTCTAAACTTAAGGGCCTCACTGATTGTAGCAGCTTTATTGCCAATTGGTGTTCTGATGACCTTTATACTCATGAAGCTATTCGGGGTTGAAGCCAATATTGTAGCATTATCAGGAATAGCAATTGCTATCGGTGTTATGGTGGATATTGGCATTGTTGATGTGGAGAATATTCTTCGTCATCTTGAAATGCCTGAAAATGAAGGCATCCGCGGGAAAAAATTATTACTGGTAATTTACCAGGCTACAACAGAAGTAAGAGCTGCCGTAGTAACTTCTATCGCAACAACTATTGTAAGCTTTCTTCCGGTATTTGCAATGCAGGCATCAGAAGGTAAACTATTTCATCCCCTGGCCTTTACAAAAACCTTCGCTCTGCTCTCTGCATTCATATTGGGTATTGTGGTATTGCCAACATTGGTACATATTTTCTTTAATATCCGCTTCGATACTAAGAAAATCCGCAGGATCTGGAATATTGCTCTTATAATTGCAGGCCTGTTTTTTACGATCTTCTGGCATTTCTGGCCTGCTCTGGCATTAACAGCTGTAGGAATAAATAACATTCTTGACTTCAGATGGCCAGAAAATCGGAAAGAGTTTCCAAACTATGTTAATATCGGTATCACTATTCTGTTCGCAACTTATTATCTCTCGTTTGAATGGCTTCCTTTGGGAGCTCATAACAGCATATTGGCCAACTTCCTTTTTGTTGTGGGAATTATCGGTGTAATCCTTCTGGTTCTGATGACCATGGTTCATTATTATGAGAATATACTCCGATGGGCCCTGATGAATAAGTGGAAGTTCCTTTTGATCCCTGCAATAACACTGGTTTCAGGTCTGCTTGTTTGGAAAGGATCGGGTAAAGAATTCATGCCCTCACTTAATGAAGGCTCTTTTCTTCTTATGCCTACCAGCATGCCACATTCAAGCATTGAAAAGAATCTTGAATACATTGAAACACTCGATAAACGTCTTTCGGCAATCCCGGAAGTGGAAGTGGCCGTTGGCAAATGGGGTCGAGTCAATTCTGCACTTGACCCTGCTCCTGTTCAGATGTTTGAAAATACAATCAACTACCGTTCGGAGTATATTCTCGATGAAAATGGTCACCGGATGCAGTTTAAAGTAGACAGAAAGAACAATTTTATCCTTAAAAACAATAAAAAATTCAATCCTGAGAAAGAGGCTTTCAGAATTATTTCTTCTGATAGTCTTATACCCGATAAAAACGGAGAATATTTTCGTCAGTGGCGTCCGCAGATTAAAAAGCCATCTGACATCTGGAATGAGATAGTAAAAGTTACTGATATACCCGGTTTAACTTCAGCGCCAAAGTTGCAACCTATTGAAACACGTCTAATTATGCTTTCGACAGGTATGCGGGCACCAATGGGTCTTAAAGTCTATGGTCCCGATCTCAATTCGATAGAAGAGGCTGGACTGCTGTTTGAAAAAGCATTGAAAGAGGTGCCGTCTGTTAAAGCTTCCGCGGTTTTCTACGACAGAGCCGTTGGCGCTCCATATCTCGAGATTAAATTAAATCGCGAATTAATGGCCCGTTATGGAATGACAGTCAGCAATGTCCAGGAAATATTGCAGGTAGCTGTCGGGGGTATGTCTCTTTCAACATCCGTTGAAGGCCGTGAACGGTTTCCGCTCAGAGTGAGATATGCCCGTGAATTGCGTGATAATCCCGAAGATTTAAAACGGATACTCATACCTGCAATGAATGGGGTCCAGATCCCACTGGGAGAAATTGCTGATATTGACTACACTCGTGGTGCACAGATGATCAGAAGTGAAAACGCTTTCCTCGTTGGCTTTGTAATTTTTGATAAGCTGGAAGGGAAAGCTGAAGTTGATGTGGTAAAGGAAGCCGGTAAGATTATAAAAGAAAAAATTAATTCAGGTGAGATAAAGTTGCCTCCTGATGTTACCTACAAATTTGCAGGTAATTATGAAAATCAGTTAAGAGCTACAAAACGACTGGCAATAGTTGTTCCAATAAGCTTAATAATGATTTTTCTTTTATTGTTTTTTCAATTCCGCACAATTACTGCTTCATTTATTCACTTCTCAGGAGTTTTCGTCGCGTTCTCGGGAGGGTTCATAATGCTCTGGTTATATGGGCAGGACTGGTTCATGAATTTTTCCATTGCCGGCTTAAATCTGCGTGACATGTTCCAGATGCATACAATTAATCTGAGTGTTGCCGTATGGGTGGGATTTATTGCACTATTTGGTATTGCAACCAACGATGGTGTAATAATGGGTACCTACATTCACCAGGTCTTCGAGGATATGAAACCGTCGACTATACATGAGGTACGGGAAGCAGTTGTGATGGCCGGAAAAAAGCGCGTTCGCCCGGCAATGATGACTACAGCTGTTGCAGTCATTGCCCTCTTACCGGTTCTTTCATCAACAGGAAAAGGGGCTGATATAATGGTCCCCATGGCAATCCCGATGTTCGGCGGAATGGTTATACAGGTTATGACCGTTTTTGTTGTTCCTCTGTTTCAGGCAATGTGGAGAGAAAATGAAATCCATTAACCGTAAAGTTCAAAAATGTCATATCTGCGAAAATCAGCGAGATCTGCGGGGAAAAACTTAAGAACTGACAAAGAGGGCACAGAGAATCACAGAGTTGCACAGAGAAGAAATTATAAAGCTTAATAATTTTATTACTTCAACTACAAAAAATGCAAGAAAGAATAATTAATCTGGTTATACGTCGGTTACTGTTTTATTCTGGAAAAGATAGAAAACCATTCAAACAATTTCTATTTATTTCTATTTATTTCTATTTATTTCTGTCCATTTCAGCTTATTCTCAAACCGATTCCCTTTATAAATACATGGAAATTGCAGCAAAAAACAATCCTTCTGTGCTGCAAAAGTTCAGCGAATACAAGATAGCATTACTGAAAATGCCTCAGGTTGGAAGCTTATCAGATCCTGAATTAAGCATGGGTGTGTTTCTGAGTCCTATGGAATTAATGGATGGCAAACAGGTGGCAGATTTCAGAATTATGCAGATGTTTCCATGGTTCGGTGTCCTGAAATATGCCAAAGATGAGATGAGCCTGATGGCAAAAGCAAAATTTGAGATTTTCCGCGATGCAAAATTGCAGGTTTATTACGATGTTCAGCGAATCTGGTACCAATTATATAAAATCCAAAAAGATATAACCCTTTCAGAAAAGAATATTGAAATTCTGAAAATTATCGAACGACTGGCATTAGTAAAGTATAAGGCAGCTCCATCAGAAGGTTCCGGAACAGCTTCTTCCAACCCGGTCATCTCTTCGGGTTCTGTGTCAGATATCAATGCCGGTTCTTCCGGAATACAGACTATGGGTTCCGTTCAGAACAATTCCGCGTCTACTTCGTCAAATCAGGCTCCTTCATCGATGCAGACCGGTTCCATTAGTGCAGCTTCAGGAAATTCGGGGCTTACAGATATTTACAGGATACAAATTGAAACCGGTGATCTTGAAAACAATATTTCATTGCTGAAAAATCAGAGGAACACTATTATAGCTCAGTTTGACACCTATCTGAACAGACAAGTCACTTCACCTGTATTCATGAATGAAAAAATAATTGCAGATTCGCTGGAATTATCACTTGGTGCGGTATCAGACAGCATGCTGACAAATAATCCTATGTTAAGTATGCTGGATTACGAAAAGCAATCAAACGAAGCCCGTAAAAAAATGGTTACCCGCATGGGATATCCTATGGTGGGCATAGGATTAAATTATTCTCTTATAAGCAAGACCCAATTCCCTATGGGATCACCGTCTATGAATGGCAAAGACATGATAATGCCAATGGTTGTACTTACATTACCGATCTACAGGAAAAAATATAATGCAATGCAGGAGGAAGCCGAATTGCTTAAAACAGCCACAATTCAAAATTACCAGGCTACATCTAACTCATTACAGGCTGAATATTACCAGGCAGTCGAGTTGTATCAGGATGCCCGGCGCAGGATAAAACTATATGATAATCAGTATCAGCTGGCTTCAAAATCTCTTGATCTTATGATGAAAAGTTTTTCTGTTTCAGGTTCAGCACTTACAGATGTTCTTCGTATCAGGCAGCAGACGCTTGATTATGAGCTCAAACAGGTCGATGCAATTGCTGATCTCAATACGGCAATTGCATGGCTAAACAGATTGGGAAATTTGGATGGATTCGGGAATAAGTAGAAATATTTAGAAATATGTAGAAATATTAATTATGAGACAAAAGATATTTTTTATAAGTTTTTCCTTGATTATGGGACTGTTCCTGGGTTGGTTACTCTTTCATTCCTCAGGAAAAAACGATATAAAGGCCGTTCAGTCTGCAGAAACTGCTAATAGTAAAATCTGGACATGTGCAATGCATCCCCAGATACGAATGCCACAACCTGGTAAATGCCCCATCTGCGGAATGGAATTAATTCCACTTGGTCAAAGAAGCACATCCTCAGTTGACCCTGCTTCAATACATCTGAGTAAAGAGGCCGCACAGCTGGCTAATGTTCTTACTTCAGTTGTAACTAAAAAAGCACCACTGAAAGAAGTCCGACTTTATGGTAAAGTACAGGCTGATGAAAGATTATTTCAGAGTCAGGTTGCACATGTTCCGGGCCGTATTGAAAGGCTGGCCATTAATTTCACAGGGGAACAGGTAATTAAAGGGCAGGTACTTGCAGAGATTTATTCACCTGAATTGATCACGGCACAGCAGGAGTTATTGGAAACAGTAAAGACGAAACAATTGCAACCTGAATTGTACGAAGCCTCCAGAGAAAAACTTCGTCAATGGAAACTCACGGATGAACAGATATCGAAAATTGAAAATTCAGGAGTTATTCAGAATAATTTTGATGTGTTATCAAATACTTCAGGTACAGTGACTGCCCGCCGGGTTAACACCGGTGATCATGTCTCACAGGGAACTGTTTTATTTGATATTGCTGACCTTTCAAAAGTTTGGATTATGTTCGATGCATATGAAAGTGATCTGGAGTTTTTACATAAAGGTGAAAAGCTTTCATTCACTCTTCAGGCTTTACCCGGAGTTGATTTTACCGGTCATATCATATTCATCGACCCGGTCATTGATCCTCTCACCAGGGTAGCTAAAGTAAGAGTAGAAACGGGAAATCAATCCGGAAAACTTAAACCTGAAATGTTTGCCACGGGAAATGTTTCTTCAACACTACCTGAATACCGTAACAATGTTGTCATTCCAAAATCTGCAGTACTATGGACAGGAAAACGCTCTGTTGTTTATGTTAAACAACCGGGTTCAGAAGAACCTGTTTTTAAGATCCGTGAGGTTGAACTTGGTCCGATGCTGGGTGAAAGCTATGTCATAATAAATGGTCTCTCTGAAGGCGAGGAGATTGTCACAAGCGGAACTTTCAGTGTTGATGCCGCGGCTCAGCTTGAAGGGAAACCGAGTATGATGAATCGGGAAGGTGGTAAAGCTTCTGCAATGCCGCCGGGAATGGAAATGCCGGGCGATTCCAAAAAAAACGATAACGATGTATTGTAATACATATTTTAATATCTGATAATGAGACATATATATTCAGTCTATGGCATGAGCTGTAATAATTGTCGTGCTCATGTCGAAGAAGCTCTCAAAAAAATTGATGGTGTAACAGGCGTTTCCGTCGATCTGCAGAAAGCAGAAGCTGTTATAGAAATGGAATCGCATATTCAGGTTGAAAAATTTCAGGAAGCACTGAAAAATGAGGGAGGAAATTATGGTATTTCGCTTCCCGGTGATACTGTTTATGCGCTTAAACTGCAACAGGAAAAGGAAAAAGAAAAGGAAAAGGAAAAGGCAAAATCAAAATCGGCAGGCAAAGGTTCGGGAGAATTCTATTGCCCTATGCATTGCGAAGGAGAAAAAACATATGATAAGCCGGGCAATTGCCCGGTCTGTGGAATGGACCTGGTGGAACAGCCATCAGTTAATAAGAAAATTAAGTTTACATGCCCGATGCATCCTGAGATCATCCGTGATGAACCTGGTTCATGTCCCATCTGCGGAATGGATCTTGTCCCACTTGAAGCGGATGTTGAAGAGGAAGATAAAACCTATAAGAATCTGCTTCGTAAATTTAAGATCTCAATTTTATTTACTGCTCCGATATTTCTGATCGCGATGTCGGAAATGATTCACAATAACCCGCTTATGACAGTTATGCCATGGAAATACTGGAACTGGGTACAGCTTGCATTGTCAATTCCCGTGGTATTCTATACCGCTTGGATGTTTTTTGAACGGGCCTGGCGATCTGTTAAAACATGGAATCTGAATATGTTTACACTTATTGGATTAGGTTCGGGAGTGGCCTGGATTTTCAGTATAACAGCCCTTCTTTTCCCAGGCATATTTCCCGATCAGTTTAAATCACATGCAGGTACAGTCTACGTCTATTTTGAAGCTACCACTGTAATCCTGACACTTGTTCTATTAGGCCAGCTTCTTGAAGCCCGGGCTCATGGCAAGACAAACAGCGCCATTAAAGAGCTGTTAAAACTTGCGCCAAATAAAGCAACAAAAATAATTGATGGTAAAGAACAGGTTGTTGCAATAGATTCCATTCAGAGGGGCGATTTGTTACGCGTGAAACCGGGTGAAAAAATACCGGTGGACGGAAGTATTAAAGAAGGAGAATCAACAATTGATGAATCAATGATTTCAGGAGAGCCAATTCCTGTTGATAAGACTGCAGGCGACAAAGTAAGTTCCGGTACCATTAATGGAAACAAAACTTTTGTAATGATTGCTGAAAAAGTAGGTTCCGAAACCCTGTTATCACATATTATCGAAATGGTCAATTCTGCAAGCCGCTCAAAAGCTCCTATACAAAACCTGGCTGATAAAATTTCAGGTTATTTCGTACCGCTTGTGGTGGGTATTTCAATTATCACTTTTATTGTTTGGGCAATATATGGAGGGGAACACGCGTATATATATGCACTGGTGAATGCCATTGCAGTACTTATCATAGCCTGTCCCTGCGCACTGGGTTTGGCTACACCAATGTCTGTAATGGTCGGGGTAGGTAAAGGGGCACAATCGGGAATACTGATCAGAAATGCCGAATCGCTGGAAAAAATGAATTCAATTGATATTGTTATAATCGATAAAACGGGAACTGTTACGGAGGGGAAACCATCAGTCGAAAAGGTTATTAGCGTTTCTTCTGGAATTTCTGATGATGATATTCTCCAAAAAATAATTTCACTAAATAGCAGTAGTGAACATCCGCTGGCACTGGCAACCATGCGATATGGTGCAGACAGAAATTTAGATGTGCTTCCTGTTTCTGACTTTGAAGCTGTAACCGGAAAAGGCGTTACAGGTAAATTGGAAGGCACAAAGATAGCTTTAGGCAATGAAAAGCTCATGGAGGAAATTAACGCCGTCATTTCAGCTGAATTGAAAAAGCTGGTTAGTTCAGAACAGAAACTTGGTAAAACAGTTTCTTATCTGTCTGAGGGTAGTACGGCAATAGGTTTCGTTGTTATTTCAGATAAAATAAAAGAATCGAGCAAGGAGGCTATTCAGAATCTGCAAAAAGAAGGCCTGCAGGTTATTATGTTCACTGGAGATAACGAAGGAACCGCAAGGGCTGTAAGCGAAACATTAAATCTTGATGGATACAGGGCTCATATGCTTCCCGGCGATAAACTTGACGAAATAAAACGACTTCAGGCCAAAGGTAAAAAAGTAGCCATGGCAGGTGACGGTATTAATGATGCTCCGGCATTGGCACAGGCAGATATAGGGATCGCTATGGGAACAGGAACAGATGTAGCAATAGAGAGTGCCGGGATAACACTGGTAAAAGGAGATCTTAAAGGTATAGCCAAAGCAAGGCTTTTAAGCCAGAAGGTCATGAAAAATATAAAAGAGAATCTATTTTTTGCGCTCGGCTACAATACTCTTGGAATACCACTGGCCGCAGGAGTATTGTATCCCATTTTCGGGATATTGCTTTCACCTATGATTGCTGCACTGGCAATGAGTTTCAGCTCAGTATCGGTAATAACTAACTCTTTACGTTTAAGAAGTGTGAAATTAGGATAAACTAACCAGCTGGATAGGTAAAAAAAGATTTATAGATATCTTTGTCCTTAAAAACAATTATTGATAATTCAAAAATGGACGATAAATTACAACTACTAATATCACTGCTCAAAGAATATAAGAGTGCCGTAATTGCATTTTCAGGAGGAGTTGATAGTACATTCCTTGCCCGTATTGCAAAAGATGTTTTTGGAGATAACCTGTTATTGATAACAGCTACATCCAGCACATATCCGTTTTATGAACTTGATGAAGCAAAATCACTGGCGACCTTGCTGGGAATAAAACATAAGATCATTGTTTCTGAGGAGATCGATATACCAGGATATTCAGAAAACCCTCCGGACAGGTGTTATTATTGTAAAAGTGAGCTCTTTGGGAAAATCAAATTTATTGCCTCCGGGGAACACTATGAAGCAGTCTTTGACGGCAGTAATGCAGATGATCTGAAAGATTTTCGCCCCGGAATGAAAGCAAAACAGGAAAAAGGGGTCATCTCTCCTCTTGCAGATTCAGGTTTTACAAAAAACGATATACGATATTTCTCAGCAAAACTGAACTTGCCGACTTCAACGAAACAGTCGTATGCATGCCTCGCATCCCGATTTCCATATGGCGAAAAGATAACAAAAGTGAAACTTGACAGACTTGCAAGGGCAGAGTTTGAGGTGAGGAAACTGGGATTTACTCAGTTCAGGATCAGGAGTCATGAAAACATGGCCCGGTTCGAATTTATTCCTTCCGAAATGGATGCAGCCTGGGCGATAAAGGATCAACTGACAGAAATCTGTCAAAGATCAGGATTTAATTATGTTACTATCGATCTGAAAGGATACAGAACTGGTTCGATGAATGAAGTTTTGTCAGAGTCATTTAAAAAAGGTTACAATAATTCGGATAAACAAAGTCTATAATCAAACATTACCGGTATGCGCTGTAATACTTCTTTAACTAAAGATGAGATAATCAGATACAGCAGGCAGATACGACTGGCTGAAATAGGTAAAGAAGGCCAGCAGAAAATTAAGGGTGCTTCGGTGCTTGTTGTTGGTGCTGGTGCCTTAGGGTGTCCGGTGCTTCAATACCTTACTGCTGCCGGAGTCGGTACTTTGGGAATTGTTGATAATGACTGGGTAGATGAAACAAACTTAAACAGGCAGGTATTATATTCATTGAAGGATATAGGTAAACCAAAACCTCTGGCAGCCAAAGAAAGACTTAAACTGCTGAATCCGGAAGTTACATTCAATGTGCATTTTTTCAGACTGGATAAAGAATCTGCTCTTAAGATAATCTCTCATTATGATATCATAGTCGACTGCACTGATAATTTTGCTTCCCGTTATCTGATAAATGACTCATGTGTGATATTAAATAAACCATTGGTTTATGGTGCAATCCACAAATTTTCAGGACAATTGATGGTACTCAATTATAAAAATGGTCCCACCCTTAGATGTCTTTACCCGGAAGCGCCTCATCCTCTGGAGGTTCCTTCGTGTGAAGAATTTGGAGTAATCGGATCTATCCCCGGTATGATTGGATCTTTACAGGCAACTGAAGTGTTTAAGATCATCCTTGAACTTGATGGAGTTCTGTCAGGTAAACTTTTTATGATTGATACTTTGAACTTTAATGTCTGGATCTCTTCTTTTGAAAAAAATCCCGATCTGGCTGTGATTACTGAACTTGGAGAATATGAAGATAATAGCCTGTGTGATATTAAATCGGTAAAAGAAATATCAGCCGCTACACTCAGAAAAATGCTCTCAAAAAATCCCGGAATCCCGGTAATTGACCTGAGAGACAAAGACGATACTGAAGACATCGGATTTAAGACTTTTACGATACCCTATTATGATGTAAGCAGAAAGGTCAAACTTTTTTCAAACAAAGATGCAGTTGTTTTTTATTGCCGTTCAGGTAGCAGAAGCACTTCGGTTATAAACTATCTGCAGAAAGTACATAAGCTGGAGAATCTGTACAACCTGGTTATATAATACTCTAAATGAGAGAGGCCAAAGTGGCTTCCTGCAAAATATCATAAGTGTTATCCCTTATCTTTTTAAACACATGACGGATTTTGCAGGTTTCTTCGATCTTACAGAATTCACATTTTTATCAGTTCCAGCAATATAGACACAAGAAACCTTATGAGTCTGATTCTAATTACACGTGGATTAAATTAACTAAGCGCTATACTTATTTAAAAAAAATGATCAATTTTGCTTTTAATCAAACATAAAAAAATAAGTATTGCTGATATGATCATAACGCTTTCTCAATTATTACTAAAATGAAAAAAAATAAAACACTTGTACAATAGGTCATGATTAAAATTTAAAGTAATTCATTATGCCACTAAATATTCCAGATAAACTGCCTGCCATAGAATTTCTTCAGAAGGAGAATATATTTGTAATGGATACTTCACGTGCCTCAAGCCAGGATATCCGTCCGCTTAAAATAGCATTGCTGAATCTTATGCCCATCAAGATTACTACAGAAATTGATTTAATCAGGCTATTATCTAATTCACCCTTACAGGTAGAAATTGATTTTATAAGTCTCAGCTCTCATATTTCAAAGAACACACCAAAAGAACACATGCTTGCGTTCTATAAGGATTTCAATCTTATAATTCACAATAAATATGACGGACTTATCATTACCGGAGCACCGGTTGAGCAAATACCGTTTGAAGAAGTTATTTACTGGAAAGAACTGACTGAAATTTTATCATGGGCAAAAAGTAATGTAACATCATCGATCTTTATTTGCTGGGGTGCACAGGCAGCGCTCTATCACTATTATGGCATACCAAAATACCCACTCCATAAAAAAATGTTCGGGGTTTTTAAACATACCAGGATCGACTCAACTAATCCAATTCTGAGAGGATTCGATGATGTTTTCTATGTGCCTCACAGCCGGCATACTGAAATAAGAAGGGATGATATATTGAAAGTTCCTGAACTTACAATTCTGTCCGAATCTAAAGAATCGGGAGTATACATGGTAGCATCGGTCAATGGCCGTGAATTTTTTCTGACAGGGCATTCTGAATATTCAAAGGATACGCTGGATATTGAATATAAAAGGGACCTTGCTAAAAATCTGCCGATTGAAATGCCTGAAAATTACTATTTGGATGATAATCCCGAAAATCCACCTGTAGTACGCTGGCGTTCACAAGCCAATATGCTGTTTGTAAACTGGCTCAATTATTTCGTTTATCAGAAAACCCCTTATAATATTAATGCTATCGGGTAAAGCCAAAAAGTTCATAAAGGTCATATT
>Ga0302322_100000601_pt1 | contig 27730 bp, 25 predicted proteins | sample Fen_T0_2_FD_203757 | JGI IMG/M metagenome (GOLD analysis project Ga0302322, IMG submission 203757) | Peat permafrost microbial communities from Stordalen Mire near Abisko, Sweden - Fen_T0_2 | ecosystem: Environmental > Terrestrial > Soil > Wetlands > Permafrost | place: Sweden: Abisko...
CCGCTTCCCCCCGCCCTTGGGGGTGCGGCAAAACCCATCCCGGGGGCCCGCCGGCCTTGCGGTAGGGGCATGCTGCTGGGGGCGGGGGGGGGCCGGGTGGGCGGCCCCGCCCCGCGGCCGTCCCACCTCGTGCCCACGCGCGTCCTCGAGCCGAAGCGCGCCCCGAGGCTCTTCGTCAGGCCACTCGGTCACGGCGACGCCCGAACCGTCATGACGCTCTTCGAGCGCCTCGGTGAGAGGTCACGGCGCGCCCGCTTCAACGGGCCGAAACCGTGCCTGCGGTCGTCCGAGCTTCGTCGGCTCGCCTCGGTCGACGCCGACCGGCACGCGCTCGTCGCCCACGTCGAGTCGGACGCTGAGCCGGTCGCGATCGCTCGCCTCGTCCGCGTCGGGGACGAGGCCGAGATCGCCTTCGCGGTCGCCGACGAGTACCAGCGGCGTGGCATCGGCTCCGCTCTCGTGGCAGAGCTCGTCGCCGACGCCCGTGCCGCCGGGATCAAAGAGGTCACCGCCCTCGTGGCGAGCGACAACGCCGGCGCCGTCGCGATCATGCGCCGGATCGCGCGAGCGCTCGACATCCGCTTCGAGGGCCCCGAGCTCTCCATCCGCGCCGCGATCGTGTAGTCGTTCCGCGCGAGCCCGAGGGCCACCCGAGCGCAGGCCTGTCAGAGATCCCAGAGAACGTGCACGGCATCGGGCTTGCGGAACACGAGCCCGCGCACGGAGCTCGGCTGTGTGGGGTCGAGCCGCAGCCCGGGGAGGCGCGAGAGGGTGCGGGCGACCGCGGCACTCGTCTCGAGTCGTGCGAGGTGCATGCCGAGGCAGGTGTGCGGCCCGTGTGCGAACGCGACCTGGAGCCGGGTGCTGTCGCGCCGCACGTCGTAGCGGTCGGGATCGCGGAAGACGCCGGGGTCGCGGTTGGCACCGGCGAGCGAGAGCGTGACGAGGTCGCCTCGTCGCACGTGCGCCCCTCCGAGCTCGACGTCGCGGGTCGCATAGCGGTCGACGACGGCGGCAGCAGGCTCGAGTCGCAGCGATTCCTCGACGGCGTTCGCGAGGAGCCGAGGATCCTGCTCGACGAGGGCCCTCTGCTCGTCGTGAGCGAGCAGGTGGAGAAAGGCGTTCGCGATCATCGCCTCGGTCGTCTCGATGCCGCCGAAGAGCAGCACCGCCGCATTCGAAGCGACCTCCTCGCGACCGAGGCCTCCCGAGTCGGCGGCGGCCGCCGCGACGAGCGACGTCGAGGGGTCGCGCCCGAGCGCGGGCTCGACGGCCGCACGGAGCCGCGCGAACGCCGCCCGCCCACTGCCGTCGGGCTCGCGGCCCTCCGTGATCGCCGTCACTTCGGAGACGATGTCCGCGTACCAGCCGAGCGCCACTCGAGGGTCGATCTCCTCCAGGCCGAGTGCGTGCACCATCGTCACGACCGAGAGCGGGCCGGCGATGTCACGACGGAGGTCGGCGGCGCCCCGCGGCGCGATCAGGTCGAGCAGGCGGTCGACCTCCTCCCCCACGATGGCCGTGAACCGTGAGCGGACGGCGTCGAGCCGAAACGCCGCCGCGAACGGGTCGCGCTGCCGACGGTGGCGCGCGCCGTCGAGCGAGAGCATGCTCGGCCCGACGACTTGCGCCGTCGAGAAGCGCGGGTCGTCGACGGTGAACCTATCCGCGTCGCGCATCGCCTGGAGCACGAGATCACGCCGGGTGACGATCCAGCCGCCGAGCGCGGGCACCCACGAGACCGGCTCGCTCGCACGCAGTCGCGCGAGCACCGGATGAGGGTCGCGCTCGAGCTCCGCGAGGGTGACCGACGCGCCGACCGGGAAGCCTGTCCCCACCGAGCGAGGATAGACACCGAGCAGGTCTAGCCCGGCGATGCTCCCGGTGCCGCCGCGACGGCCCGCGCGAGGCGCTTCGCCTCGATGCCTACGAGCCGCAGGGTGCCGCCGAGCGAGATCTCGTAGCCGACGAAGTGCAGGCCGGGCGACCCGACGGGCTCCTCGACGTCACGCCCGAGCGGCCGCCCGCGCTCGTCGAGGACCCCGAGATGGCCCACGAGGGGCTCGAGGCCGGTACGGAAGCCCGTCGCCGCGACGATCGCGTCGACCTCGAGCCGCGTGCCGTCGTCGAGCACGGCCCCGCCGTCCTCGAATCGCGCGAGCCCGGCGACGACCCTGACCCGTCCCCTGCGCACCGCGTCGGCGAGCCCGACGTCCACGATCGGGATCACGCGCCGCTCGAGGAACGCAGAGTAGGGCCGCTCAGGGGCGACCAGGCCGTAGGGCGCGAGATCCGGGATCGCGACGCGGCGGATGCCTGCGGCGATGCGGTCGGCGATGGTCACCGGGAGGTGGTTGCTCGCGATGCCGAACAGCTGGCTCGGCACTCCGAGCGTATCCCGCCGCACGATGCCGGGCGGCGTCCGCACCGAGAGGAGCACCTCGCTCGCGCCGCCCTCGGCGAGATCGACCGCGATCTCCGCGCCCGAGTTGCCGCTGCCCACGACGAGAACGCGGCGATCGCCGTAGGGCGAGGCGTCGCGGTAGGCCGAGGAGTGGACGATCTCGCCGGCGAACGTGCCGGGCCAATCAGGTGTGAAGGCGACGTTGCTCTGCCCCGTCGCGATCACGACCCGCTCCGCCGTCATCACGCCACTCGACGTTCTCACCACCCAGCCGTCGCCCTCGCGCTCGACGCGCTCGACCTCCACCCCGCTCAGAACCTCGAGCGCGTGGTACGCGGCGTAGCGCTGCAGGTACTCGGCCACGCGGTCACGCTCCGGCCACTTCCCGAATCGCCGGGGGATCCGGTAGCCGGGCAGTCCCGACAGCCAGCGAACCGTATGGAGGTGCAGCCGGTCGTACCGCGAGGCCCAGACCGTGCCGACCTCGGCGCGGTCGAGGACCACCACCTGCTCGCCCGCACGCTCCAGCATCGCAGCGGCTGCCAGCCCGGACGCACCCGCGCCGATCATGATGATCACAGCCGCGTTGTACACGACGCAGGTCGAATCCGTGCTCGCACGCGGGATTCAGCCCAGCTTCACGACCAGCCTCGACTTCCGCCCGTAGGGATCGACGGCCACGATCCGCAGCGTGTGCGGGCCTCTGGCGCGCAGCTGCGCGGCGGGTACGCGAAGGCGGAGCGGAAGCGCGCCCGGCTGGAGCTGGAGTGCCTGGAGCGCCTTCGCCGGCTTCCCCTGCAGCCACCAGCCGATGCGGGAGCCCTGCTGGGGCAGGAGGAGCTTCGTGCCGTTCGCCGCGAGCAGGGTCACGTAGAGGTGCGCCTGCGTGTCGAGCGTGATCCTGCCGTACAGGTCGATGCTCCCGCCGGCGCCCCTCGTGACGGCCAGGTGGCCGACGAGCGCGACGCGCGGCCTCAGGGCCGTCGCGTAGCGAGGGTCGCCCCACTTGTCGGACGCGAACAGCGCGATCCGCCCGGCCGTGCGCGTCAGGAGGTGAAGCGTGCCCGCCTCGTCGCGGTAGGTGCCGGCCTGCTGGCCCGCCGGCAGGATCGGTGTCGGAAGCTCCGCCAGCGGCTGCCACACGCCCTGGAGCGGAAGGATCCCCGGCACCGCGTCGGTGGGGGCGGCGGGGTACTGGACGTCGATCGGCCACGGCAGTGGCGCGGTGGCCCCGAAGCTGAGCCTGACCGAGGTTCCCCTGAGCGACAGGTGGCTCGTCGTGTCGACGAGGCCAACCGGTGCCTGGTTCGGCAGGGCCCCGGGCTGCCAGGTGGCGGTCGCCACGCCGCTCCCGGTCGTGACGGCGCCCGCCTGCCCCGTCTGGGCGATCGTCGTTCCGATGGCCGGCGCCGGAACCGGGGCGGGAGTGATGACCGCGGAGGGTGGTGCCGTAGCCGAGCCCGCGCCTCCCTTCCCGATTGCCGTGACGGTGAGGGAGATCACCGAGCCGATGTCCCCCGGCGTCGTCGTGTAGGTGGCCCCGCCGGCACCCGTGATCGGCGTGCACGCCGTCCCACCCGGGGCGCAACGGCGCCACTGGTACGAGTACGACGTCGGCGATCCCGTCCAGGTGCCTACCTGGGCGGTCAGCACCTGCCCCACCTGGCTACTCCCCTGAATCGAGGGCAGCTTGCGAGGCTGCGGTGCGGCACCACCGGGTGTCCCCGAGCTCGCGACTGCGAGGGTTGCCGCCGACGACGACGACGCCGTGCCCGAAGGGGTCGTGGCGCCGACGCGGACGAGGACCGCGTGACCGACGTCGGCGGCCGTAGGCGTGTACGTCCTCGCGGTCGCGGCCGGGATCACGGCACACGTGCGACCGGCAGCGTCGCAACGCTGCCACTCGTAGGCGAACGAGACCGGCTTGCCCCCGCCCCACGTTCCCGGAACGGCGGCGAGAAGCTTGCCCGCTTGCGGGCTACCCACGATCGAGGGGGTGCCCTCCACGGTCGGTGGACCGACCCGGTACGCAGGGACGATGACGCTCGTGAGGCTCGATCCGTTGAAGCGGTCTCCGTCGACGCAGCCGCTTATCCCCACGACCTTCTGGCAGTTGCTCCACTGCCAGAACGACCAACCGAGCCCGCCCCAGCTCGCCCCGGGCAGGATCGGCAGGGCGGCCTTCGTCCAGTGGGCGATCCAGAGTCGATACCCCGCTGCCGCGACGACGGGCGAATCGCCCAGCTTCGTCTTCCAGAAACTCGGCGAGACGTAGACGAGGGGCTTGAGGCCGGTGCGGGCGTCGACGTGCTCGAGCCACGTCTGCACCCACAGAGAGAGGCGTGCCACGGAAAGGCCACCGTCGTACTCCACGTCGAGGACGGGCAGAAGCTCACCCCGAAGCGGCGTCGCGACCGAGAGGAAGTAGTCGGCCTGCGCGATCGCACTCGCGACGACGGCCGAATCGGACGATCCCGAAGGGCGGCCCATGTGGTACGCGCCGAAGCGCATCCCCAGCACGGTCGAGCCCGACCGGTTGAGAGGGAACGTCAGGTCGGTGAAGGTCGTCCCCTCCGTTGCCTTGGCGAAGACGAAGGAGCTCCCCGTGCCGGCCACCGACACCCAGTCGATCTGACGCTGCCAGTTCGAGACGTCGATTCCGGAGAGCCCGGTCTGCGCCTGCGCGCTGCTCCCCATCGCGAGCGCCGCGAACGAGACCGCGAGCGCCCACAGGAGGGCGCGACGGATCCAGCTCCTCGGGCTCGGGGCGACGTCGGGCATGAGCCCGAGTCAACCTAGCGACGCCGTGTTTGGACGCTGTTAGGCCCCGCGGCGTCCACGTCGACTCACGCAACCCTGGAGCGGCGGGCCACGAAGTTCGTCGTCCCCGAAAAGTCGCGACAGCGCAAGAACAGATGAGGTACTGGCGCTGGCCGGCGCTTCGCCATCGGCTCCCGTGTGGCGGCGCTCCGAACATCCGGGTGGTAGCCGCGCTGCGCCGGGCGCGCGCTGCTGCGAGACTGGTCTCGTCGATCGCAGAAGACGCCCGCTTCGGTTCGCGGTGGCTGATGCGTACCGCACCACTCACTCGAATCGAAGGAGCACGAGAACATGACCGCCCCGCATACCGCCTTTCCGCTTCGCCTCACCGGCGAGCTCGACCCCGACGTAGGACGCTGGCAGTGGCTCTTCAAGTGGCTGCTCGCCATCCCCCACTTCATCGTCCTTTTCTTCCTCTGGGTCGGCCTGGTGCTCTCCACCATCGTCGCGGGCTTCGCGATCCTCTTCACCGGCCGCTACCCCCGCGGAATCTTCGACTACAACGTCGGCGTCCTTCGCTGGTCCTGGCGCGTCGGCTTCTACTCCTACAGCGCCCTCGGCACGGACAAGTACCCGCCCTTCTCCCTCGCAGACGACCCGGCGTATCCGGCGGGGCTCGAGGTCGACTATCCCGAGCGGCTCTCGCGCGGGCTCGTCCTCGTCAAGTGGTGGCTTCTCGCTATCCCGCAGTACCTGATCGTGGCGATCTTCACCGGTGGAGCCTGGTCTGCCTGGTCGGGCTCCGGCAACGAATGGCGCTACGCCTCCAGCGGAGGGCTGATCGGGTTGCTAGTGCTCTTTGCCGGGCTCGCCCTTCTCTTCACGGGTCGCTATCCGAGGTCCCTCTTCGACTTCGTGCTCGGCCTGAACCGCTGGGTCTTCCGCGTCGCCGCCTACGCGGGCCTTATGACCGACACCTACCCGCCGTTTCGGCTCGATTCCGGAAGCACCGAGCCGCCGCCGGCGACAGGCACCACCACGAACGTGTCGACCACTCCGGCGCCGACTGCGTAGACCAGGTCCCCGTCGTCTGAAGGGGCCTCACTCGGTGAGGCCCCTTCAGACGACGACGTCAACGTCGCAATTTGCGGAGATTCCCGCCGGTTCGACCTTGACGCCGCCTTCGCTCGCGCCGTAGGTTGGTCGAGCACCGAGCACGGAGTTCTCGCAGCCGACGAAGACGCAAGTCGACGAAGGCAACGGAGCCCGGAAACCAAGTGGCAGGACGCTTCGGCGTCAGGTCAGCTGGTCACCAGGCCGAGGTGGGAGCAACCGACTCGGTGCTTTTTCGTGCCCTGACCTACTGCGTCGGCATTCAGGCGAGAGGATGCTGGCGCAGGCGGGTGTTGCGTGACAAAGGTGCGCGCGGCGGGTGTTTCAGAAGATGCAGCTTGGCGGCACCGGTCGAACGGATGACATACGCTGACGCGATCCTTCGCGACAAGGGAGATCTGAGCATGGATGAAGGTATCTCGAACGGCGAAACTCGGCTTGCATACCTACTCGGTGTGCCTCTTGCCGACCAGGTGGTGCGGCAATGGCCCCAGATGGGCGAGATCGTCCGGGGCCGAGAGTTGATCGGTCGAGTCGAGGGCACCTTCGAGGAGCTGACGCTCGCCGTCGGCGCCCGTTACCAGTTGGGAGATCTACTGGTGGTCGAGTGGAGCTGTGACTACGGCGACGGTGCGGTGTTCCGAAACGTCACGATCGCCGAAATCGCAAACGGCGAGGCGGTGCAGGTGACCGACTACTGGGGAAAACCGTTCGAGACTCCGCAATGGCGCGAGTCTGTTACGGACCGACTCGACATGCCGCCAACCGGGCGTTGGCCCTCCGGCGAAAACCTCACTCATCACTAGGTCTCGATAGGGAACCCAAACGGACCTCTACCGGCTACTGGCTCGGACGCACTCTACGCGCCATCAGCCGAGCGAGCCTCATGTGGCATTCCCGAACACTGGCGCAGACGACCCTGCGTTGACTCCGGCCTCACGAGGTCGGAGTCAGTCGGCCTCGTCCAGATACTCGATCGTCAGGGTGGCAAGGTCGACGCCGTCATTGGTCATAGCGCTGCGAGTGGCTTCGGCTGTGAAGACCTGGCGGGCGTAGTCGGCCGAGTCGAAGGTTTCCTCGATGAGCACGTGGTTCGGGTCGTCTTGTCCGCGCCAGATGCGCCAGGAGAGGAGCTTCGGGTCGCCGACGGCATGGGCATAGCCCGCTCGCCAACTGTCGTAGTCAGAGACGTTGAACGATGCGATTACCGTAGTCACGGACCAACCTCCTATGTGCGTCGTCTTGGGTGGCCAGTCTCTCGTCTTCGACGACGAGGGTCAAGAGCAACGAGGTGGATTGGAGAGCTGTTCTTCGGATGACATTCCCGAACGCTGGCGCAGGCCGCCGCCCTATGCTCTGACCGAGTGTTCCAGATTTTGGTTCGCGCGACCATGCTGATCCTCAGCGGCTCGATAGAGGCAACGTTGCCCGACGGCTCAGGTGGCCCGGTGCTCGCCGGACCTGAGGCGATCTTCATCGCGGGACGGGTCGTGGCTGACGCTCCAACCCTCGTCCGAATAGGGCCACCCGGGACCAACGGCGACCTCGTCAGTGCCTATGCCGGAACGGTCGCAACGCCTGACTTGATGCTACGGCTGGAGACCGTTGAGGGTGACCTGCTGGGACAAGCCAGTGTCGTTGGATCTGTCACCCCTATCGAGATCTACCTCACAGATCTCGAAGAGCCCGACGAGATCTTCGTCGCCGTCGGGTGACATTCCCGAACACTGGCGCAGCCGAGGTCCTTCCGCCTGGAGCCAGAGCCCATTGTGAATCTCTGGACAAGGACGCGGCCTGACGGCATCCTTGATCAGATGCGGGAGCTGATCAAGACGCCGAACGCTCCCAGCTCGCCGTTGTACAGCCAGGGGGTCAAGTCCGGGAACCACGTGCACGTATCGGGTCTCGTCGGTATCGACGTCAGCGGAAACCTGGCCGGCCCGACGATTCAGGAGCAGACGCGGCAAGCGCTCACAAACTGCCGGGCGGTCCTGGACGAAGCGGGAGCAACGCTGGAAGACGTCGTCGAGGTCGGCATCCTCCTGAGCGACCCGACGGACTTCGCGGGCATGAACGAGGAGTACTCGACCTGGTTCCCGGCAGAGCCACCGACGCGCTACGTCGCCAAGCTCGGTGTCGAGATCCCCGGCGTCCTTGTTTCGATACGTATGACCGCGATCCTCGGCTAGCGGCGAGTTTCTCGGAGCAGGTAGACAAGCGACTGACCCTCAGGGAACATTCCCGCGCACTCGCGCAGGGCAAGGATGTCTCCCCGCGGAGTGACCGCGAAGGGTCATGATGTTATGAGCTACGAGTTGCCGTGAACGGCCCGGAAGCTGTGCATGTGCCAGCTGTGATCTGGTACGCACCGCTGATGTGGTTGCCGTTCGCAGACAGCGCGAGATGCAAGAGGACCAATGTGCCATCGGTCTGCCGGGCAGCGACCGCCGCCGAGCGGCCCTCTGTCCATCCGACCATCAACCCTCCCTTCTTGGTCGTGCAGCCCTTCCAAGGGATTGACCCCGTGAGATGCCTTCCGGCCTGATGCAACGTGAACGTTGTTGGGCCACCAGGGTCGATCTCGGACGCGAGCCGATTCCACTTTCCGCTCCAAGAAACGGCGGTCGCGTGGGATGACGCGTCGATCACGGCGACAGACCCGAAGAAGCTGGCGGCAAGCAAGGCCACAATCAAGAGTCTCTTCATCATCGTCCTTCGACTAGAGGGGGAGACGATCAATGAGGGCATGGTCACCTACGGCCACAGCCGCGTCAACCAAGCCTAGGTCGAGGGCAAAGACCATCTGTCGCCATCGGTACCCGGGCGCTCGCGAGCGCCTCCGCGCGCGGGATCCTCATGTGACTGTGAGACTTGGCGGGCTGGTCTGTCTGGGAGTTTTGCCAGCCTGGTTGTCGTCGTGTCGCTCGTGACTCGTCATGTGACTGGCCGCCTGGTGCGTGCCTTGGGAATGATTCGTCCGGGCGTGCGGCGGCGCCGGTCTGGCGCCCGCTGTTGGCTTGATCAGGAGCTTGTCCACCCTGTGGGGGTGTGACTCATCACGGTCTTGCCGTTGCGGTTTCTCTGCACTTAGATCGGCGTCACCGGACCCTACGAGTCGAGGTCGGAGGATCAGCAGTGATGCTTGCAGATCAGGTGGATCACGTGATTGGTGTCGATACGCACCGAGACGAGCACGTGCTCGCGGTCGTGGCGGCCCCGACGGGCGCGGTTGTGGCGCAACGGTCTGTTGCGGCCACGTCTCGCGGCTATGCGCAGGCGTTCCAGTTCGTTGCTGAGCATGCTCCGGCTGCTCGTGTCTGGGCGGTCGAGGGGGCAGGTCATTACGGTGCCGGGCTCGCCCGGCATCTGGGCGACCGTGGCGAAGCGGTGCTCGAGGCGGCCCGTGGCTCGCGTGGCGAGCGTCGGCTGCAAGGCAAGGTCGACAAGCTGGACGCGATCCGGGCGGCCCGGACGGTGCTCTCCACAGAAACGCTGGCGCTGCCACGCGAGGGGCAGCGACGTGAGGCTCCGCGGCTGCTGATGGTCGCTCGCCGCAGTGCTGTCGATGTTCGTCGGGAGGCGCTCGTGCAGCTGCGCAGCGTGATCGTGACCGCACCCGATGAGCTCCGCGAAGAGCTGCGAGGGCTTCCTGTGGGACGGCTACTAGAGCGTTGTAGCCGCTTCCGCCGCTCAACCTCGCGGACACCTGACGCCCAGGCCACAGCGATCGTGCTGCGCACCCTCGCCCGCCGCGTTCGGGCCGCGACCGAGGAAGCCGCCGAGCTGCAAACAGAGATCATCGCTCACGTCCGAGCGCTCGCACCCAGACTCCTCGACGAACCTGGCGTCGACCCGATCGTGGCCGCGCAGGTGATCGTCAGCTGGTCGCACGAAGGCCGCGTCCGCTCCGAAGCCGCCTTCGCCCGGCTCGCCGGCGTCGCCCCGATCCCCGCCTCAAGCGGACTGACGACCCGCTACCGGCTCAGCCGCGGCGGCGACCGCCAACTCAACCGCGCCCTGCACCCCGTGATCCTCCACCGCTGTCTACACGACCCCGCCGCCCGCGACTACATCGCCCGACGCGTCGCCGAAGGCAAAACCCGCAGAGACGCCACCCGGCTCCTCAAGCACTACCTCGCCCGCCACCTCTACCGCGTCCTCAACCAGGAGCCGACCATGACTTGACAGTCATAGGAGCATCATTCCCGAACGCTGGCGCACGGGACGGCGTTCTGTCTCCCGCTAGCGTTGTCGCGTGACGCGAGTTCTGATTCTTGGTGGCACCGGCGTTGTCGGTCGCGCGATCGCCGAGCACTTTGCCCGGATTGGCTGGCGTGTCGATGTGACCGGTCGCGATGCGGCGAACATGCCGGCGGAGCTGGCAGATCTCGGGGTCTCGTTTGTCCGCGCCGACAGCCGGAACGTGTCTGACCTCGTTGGAGCATGTGGCGCCGGGACGGACTTGCTTGTCGATTGCGTCTGCTTCTCGGCCGAAGATGCTCGACGGTTGTTGCCTCTCGCACGGAGCGCTACTTCGACGGTGATGATTTCGAGCAAGGCCGTTTACGTCGACAACGACGGCAATCATTCGAACTCCGAGCGGCCACCCCGGTTCTACGAACCAATCAGCGAATCGCAGCCGACGTTGCCTCCTCGGGAGGACATCCCATACGACTCACGCGAAGGCTATGGCGTCAACAAGGTGGCAGCCGAACGCGTGTTGCTCGATAGCGGGCAGCCGGTGTCGGTTCTGCGCCCGTCGAAGATCCACGGCCGAGCGGCGCGACCGGCACGCGAGTGGATGTGGGTAAAACGCGCGCTTGACGGTCGAAAGCGCGTATTCCTCGCGCACCGAGGGGAGGGCGGCGACCACACGACTGCCGCGACCAACATTGCCGCGCTCGTCGAGACCTGTGCGCGCCTTCCCGCGGCACGGGTGTTGAACAGCGCTGATCCAGACGCGCCCAACGGGGTCGACATCGCGCGGACAATCGCGAAGCGTTTCGACCTGGATTGGGAAGAGGTTCTGCTCGACGGGCCACCGATCGGCAACGTCGGCCGACACGCGTGGGATCGCTATCCGCCCGTGGTTCTCGATACCTCAGCGGCACATGCACTCGGCTACTCGCCAGTCGGCAACTACGCGGCGACAGTTGGTGAAGAAATCGACTGGCTTGTCAAGGCCGCAACAAGCCCAGCCAGTTCAGTGAACCCAGCCGAGAAAGACGCGTTCTTCGCGGGACTCTTCGACTACGCCGCTGAAGATCGGCTCGTGTTGCAAGGCTGATTCGCGGCGCCTCTGCGAGGAATCCTGAACCCGGTTCGCGTCAGCATCTCGGCGGCCTTCTCGGAACAACAACCGTCACGATGAGCTCTGTTCACATGGGAGACACGGCCTAGCCCGCTCAAGGAACATTCCCGAACACCCGGACACGCCGTTGTCCTTGTGCCTGGCCGCGTGGGCGAGTAGGTTCACGCGTGTCATTGATGACGAGGAAGGGGATACGTTGAAGCGGACTCTGTTGGGTGTCTTCGCTCTGGGTGTCGTGGCCGCGCTGATGGCGCCGGTTGCGTTTGCTGCGGCTGGTTCGAGGCAGACGTTGGAGGTGTCGGCGGGGCCGCCGTTGAAGGCGCCTCCGCCGGGGATCAGCCCGCGTTCGGACGTGCTGGCGTTCTTCCCGGCCCGGTTGACGGTGCACGTTGGCGACACGGTGAAGTGGAACTTCGCGGGCTTCCACACGGTCACGTTCCCGGGCCAGAAGGTGCCGTTCCCGTTCGTGCGTCCGTTCGGGAAGCAGCCGACCACGACCGATGCGGCCGGAAACCCGTTCTTCTGGAGTGGCGTCGCGCCCCAGCTGGCGATCGCGCCGTTGGCAATCGCGCCGCTCGGCCCGGCCACGATCGCGAACCCGTCCCAGACGCGCAGCTCAGGCTTGCTGCGGATCTTCCAGGCGTCGCAGAAGAGTCCGCCTGCCCCGTATTCGCTCACGTTCACCCACCCGGGCACCTACAAGTTCATCTGCGCGGTGCACACCTGGATGCGCGGGACAGTCCACGTCGTGGGCCCGGAAGCCCCTGCCGATAGCCAGGCAACCGTGGCCGCGAAGCAAAAAGCCCAGATCAACGCGGCTGTTGCGACGCTGAAGGTGCTCGACACCCAGAAGCCGGCCTCGAACAAGGTTGTCTGGGTCGGTGCCGGCGTCCGCCGCGGCCCCGAGATCACCTCCTTCTATCCCTCGACCTTGACGGTCAACCCGGGAGACACGGTCTCGTTCGTGCAGCATGACCAGGCCGACATCCACACCGTCACCTTCGGGCCTCCTGCGTACACGACCAAGATCGAGAACACCTTCGTCGAACCCGGCCGGGTGCCCTTGCTGAACCCGCTCGGCGCCCTGCCGAGCGACCCGCTGGGAGCACCACTGATCTACGACGGCTCCAACCACGGCAACGGCTACGCCGGCGCCGGCATCCTGACCGAGGCCGGCACCAACACTCCCGGCGGCGTCCATGTCTGGAACGTCAAGTTCACCAAGGCCGGCACCTACCACTTCGAATGCGTCATCCACTCGCACATGGACGGCACGATCAGAGTCATCAACATCAAATAGCCCGGACACGAGCGAATCAGCTGCTGGCCGGCCGCACCCCACGGAGGAGCCGGCCAGCAGCACGCGTTGGGCTCGTTCCCGGTGTGTTTCACAACCACGACTTGACTTCTGTCCAAGGGACATTCGTGAACGCTGGCCCAGGCGATTGTCGTCTACGTCTAGCCTGGACGGGTGTTGATCTGTCGGCTCTTGGCCCAGACGCTCAGGATCTCAGGGTGTGTTGGGAAGGCGAAGTCAGCGGTGGCTGGCAGTCGGTCGGCTGCGAACCACTCAACGTGCCCGAGGTCGTCTCCCGCCCTGATCCGGCCGCCGACCGGCCGCACAATCCACGTTGCGCAGTGAACGAACCGTGTGCCGTAGTTCTCGATCCAGATCCCGAGGAACACATCGACCTCCACGCTCAGGCCTGTCTCCTCTACGAACTCGCGTTTAAGCCCTTCGACGGGGTCCTCTCCTTCGTCGAGGAATCCGCCGGGGATGTCCCATAGACCGCGTCCCGGGTCGGCTTTCCGCTGACCGAGCAGCACCCGCCCGACGTCATCGACCGCTAGACCCTGCACGCAGGCGGAGCACGTCGAACAGCCATCGACTTGCATCGCCGAAGCGCCACATCGAGGGCAGTACCGCCATCCGTCGAGAAGTCCCATTGACGACGCACAGCCTACGCTCGGCCGGGAAGCCTCTGTGATTCTGAACCAGGGCACATTCCTGAACTCGCGCAAGCGACGCTCTTCTCACGCCGCTTGGAGGTCATCACCCGCGCAGCCCAATCGCTAGAGCGAAAAGCAACAACGCAATGAGTGTCAGGACGGACGCGATGAGTGGATGGAAGGCAGCGGTTTCGCCTCGACGGAACTGACGTAAAGTCGCGAACGACCATCCGAGCAGTGCAAGGCCCACGATCCCGAGCGGAAGGAAGATGACTCCGTAGCTGCCGCCGCCGTCGGTCGTGAACCGCGCTGCGACCGCCGCAACACCAGCCATGACGAACAGGAGGCAGACGCCGGTGACAGTCCGTCGTTGCACGCTGGTTGTCATCCCCGTTGTCAGATCGTAGTTCCTCTCGGGGCACATTCCCGAGCTCTGGCGCGGGCGGCGCATTTGTCGCCAGTTCCGCCGATCGATCGCCGGGACGGTAGATCAGTAGATGATCGCTTCTGCTTCCTCGACGACCTTCGGGAGATCCTTGTCCGGGAAGCGATCGAGCACACCCGAGGCACGCAGCTTCTCGCGACCTGCCTCGGCGTCCTCGACGGAGGCGAAGTCGATCACGATGAACACCTCACTCGGGTTCTCGACGCTGCGGAGAATCCTGTGTCCCTTCGCATTGCTTCTGGCACCGGGTTCGTCCTTGTCGAACATCGTCTTCCACCTGTCGTAGTTGCCGACATCGATGCGGGTCACGATGAACGCCATTCGTACCTCCTGTGGGTGCCGCTCCAGGCGGCGTGCGACCCAGCCTACGTCTTGCCCGTTTCAGGCGGAGGACTGGCCCATGCTCATGTGACATTCGCGAACTCTGGCGCAGGCGTCGTTCGTGTTACTCCGAGTCGAGGGCCTTCGCCCGCAACGACCTCAACCAGTTTCTCGCGAAGATCGCCGACCGCGCGCCCGACCTCCGACTCGCGGCCTAACGACAAAGACTCCCGGACTGCGCTAGGAGTCGGCCCACCAATCGCGCTGGCCATCGACGTCTTCGCGCGGATCCTCGCCGAGGTTGGGAGCGCCGACGACCAGGATCTCGAGGCCATCCAGCCCCGCCTCGTAGCCTCGCCACATGCCGGGCGGGACGCGCACCGCGTCCCATTCCTTGAGCTCGACAATCTCGTCGTCGACCTTCATCCGCCCGCTCCCGCGCAGCACGACGTACACCTCCTCTTGCGTCACGTGCGTGTGGCCGTACGGAAAGCGATAGCCGGGCGGGACGCGCTGGTAGCTCAGGCTGGATTGCTCGAGCTCGAGCGGCTTGGTCGCCGCGCGGAACTCTAGGTCCAGCGCCCCGTTGAACAGAGAGCCGATGTCCTCCAGATCCTCCTTGATGTTCCTGAGCGTGAACGACACGGCGCAATCCTATGGCACCGCGCAGAGCGCGCCACGGCGCTCCATCACATCGCTAGCGGCAACGGGTCAGCAGCAAGCGGACACCACTGCGGCTCGTATGACTTTGAGACTGTCGCTCGCCGCAGTGCCGGACTGTCGCTCGCCGCAGTGCCGGACTGTCGCTCGCCGCAGTGCCGTCGATGTCCGCCGGGAAGCGCTCGTGCAGCTGCGTAGCGTGATCGTGACCGCTCCCGACGAGCTCCGCCGGAGCTGCGAGGGCTGCCTGCGGGGCGGCTACTCGAGCGTTGTAGCCGCTTCCGCCGCTCGAGCACGCGGACCCCCGCCGCGGACGCCACGACGCTCGTGCTCCGCACCCTCGCACGACGGGTGCACGCCGCGACCGAGGAAGCCGCCGCGCTGCAGGCAGAGATCCTCGCCCACGTGCGGGCGCTCGCACCCATGCTGCTCGACGAGCCTGGCGTCGGCCCGATCGTCGCTGCCCAGGTGATCGTCAGCTGGTCCCACAAGGGCCGTGTCCGCTCCGAAGCCGCCTTCGCCCGGCTCGCCGGCGTCGCGCCGATCCCCGCCTCAAGCGGACAAACAATCCGGCAGCGACTCAGCCGCGGCGGCGACCGCCAGCTCAACCGAGCACTGCACACCGTCATCCTCCACCGCCGGCTGCACGACCCGACCACGAAGGCCTACATCGAACGACGCATCGCCGAAGGCAAACCCAGACGAGACGCCGTCCGGCTGCTCAAGCGCTACCCAGCCCGCCACCTCTACCGCGTCCTAAACCAGGAGCCACTCACGACTTGACAGTCATAGGAGCATCACTCCCTGACGCTCGCGCACGCGACGCCACCCTTCCCTGGCGGGGAGCCGCACTGGAACTTTGTGGCTGTTAGTCACAAAGTAATTGGCGCGCTGAGCCCAGGGTTGCTCAGCCGATGGCTTACGGGTCAACGGTATCGGGGAAATTCGCCAACACTGGTGCATGCCGCGATCCACTCTCACGCGTTGCCGCCACCGCGCGTGAAGAGGAGGGCCAGCGCGATGACCGCCGCTGCCGCCAGGAGAAGGCCGTCATCGAGAGCCAAGCTGGCGCCCAACGCCGTTTCGCTTAAGGTGACTCCCGAACTTCCGTAGGCGGGCGTGCTCCGTTCGGATCGTGCTCAACGGGCTTCGCGCCACATCGTGGTCACGGGCGTGTTGCCGCCCGGCGGGTAGAACTCGCCGATCTTCTCGAAGCCGTATCGCCGGTAGCGGTGGTTATTGGCAGAGTTGCTCGATTCGAGGTAGGCGGGCATCCGTTCCCGGTCGATGCGGGCGAGGTTCTCGCCGAGCAGTCCCATCCCGATCCCGCGGCCGACGTGGGAGGGGTGTGTACCGAGCAGGCTGAGGTAGTAGTGCGGCTCGTCCCTGGGATGTGCTGCCTCGAACCGGTCGAGCAGCTCGATCACCTCTTCGGCGCGCCCTCCGACCAGCTCTTCCAGCAGTGGCGCGACCTGCGCCTCGTCCCCGGGGGCGATCTCGGTGCCGCCGGGCGGGATCCACACGGACGCAACCTCACAGCCTTCGGTCATCAGAACCCAGGGGTAGCGAAGCGCGCCCGCGATCAGGAACCGCCAGAACACGGCGCACTGCTCCTGGCGGCGGAGAGCATCGGGAAAGGCCCAGCTCCACGTCGGATCGTCATGGAATGCGAGGGAGATGGTCTCGGTCACGGCGGGCAGATCCGCCCATGTGGCCGACCGTGCTACGACTCCGCTGCGCCGGGTGTCACCGCGCGATTATCCGCGGCTACCTCGCCCTGCGCAACGCTCCTACGCCGAGACGCCGAATTCAGGCAAGACGCGCACGCGCGCCCGTTACGATGTGCCGACCGCTAGTCGCCGCGAGAAGAGTTGCCCGATTCGGTATCGATGCGGCCGTCGCGGAGCACGACGATCCGGTCGACCAGCCCCGCCGGAACCGGGCGATGCGTGATCAGCAGGATCCCCAGCCCTGCCACGCGGGCCGCGTCGAGCAGGTCGGCGACGAGGCCGTCTGCGGTGCTCTCGTCGAGGTGGGCGTCCGGCTCGTCCAGGACGAGCAGCCGGACGTCGGCGAGGAGCGCCCGGGCGAGCGCGAGGCGCTGTCGCTGGCCGCCCGATACGCGGGCGCCGTCCTCGCCGACATGCGTGTCGAGGCCGTCGGGAAGTGACGCGACCCAGCTCCAGGCCCGCGCGCGGCGGAGAGCGTCGGCGAGCTCCTCGTCCGTCGCCTCGGGACGGGCGATGCGGAGGTTCTCCCGGATCGAGGTCGGGAAGAGGTGTGCGTCCTGGCCGGCGAGGCCGATCACGCGCCGGACGTCGGCCTGCGCGTACTCCCGCAGGTCGTGGCCTTCGAGCAGGATCGCCCCTCCGTCGGGGTCGCGGAAGCGGACGAGGAGGTTGGCGATCGTCGTCTTCCCCGAGCCGCTCGGGCCGACGAGCGCGACGAGCGCGCCCGGCGGTAGCTCGAGGTCGACGCCGTCGACCACGAGCGGGCCGTCTGGCGCGTAGCGCATCGACACGTCGCGCACCGACACGTGGCCCACGCGGGTGGGCGGGCGGGGAGCCGCCGGGTCGCGGACGGGCGCCTTGCGGTCAGTGAGGTCGAGCACGCGCCGCGCCGCGGCGGACGTGGCTGTGGCCTGCTCGGCGGCTGCCGGGAGCGGGCGCACGGCCTCGAAGGCGGCGAGTGCGAGCAGGGCGAGCATGGCGAGCTCGACGCCGGGCAGGGCGCCGTCGCGAACGGCCGGTGTCGCGACCGCGAGGACGGCGACGGCGGCGAGCCCGGCGAGCGCCGTCACGGCGCCCTCGCTGACGGCCGCGACGAGCGCGGTACGGCGGCGGTCGCGGTTGAGCGCTCGATCGGCGGCGTCGATGCGCGCTGCAGCCTCTGTCGCGGCACCGTAGGCGACGAGCTCCGGCGCCGCGGCGAGGGCGTCGAGCAGGTCGGCCGTGAGTGCGGCGCGAGCCGGTGCCTCGCGGCGAACGGCCGCCCGGGTGAGCGCGCTGCCGCCGAGAGGGACGGCGATCCCCGCGACGGTCAGGGCGACGGCGAGCGCGAAGCCGGCGGCCGGAAGGGCAATCGCGCCGACCGCCACCGCGATCGCCCCGGCCACGACGGCGATCGCGGCGGGGCCGATGACGCGCAGGTAGAGCGCCTGCAGCGTGTCGACGTCGGCGACGAAGCGGCCGAGCAGGTCGCCGGTGCGCACGCCTGGGAGCGCCGCGGGGACGAGCGGCTCGAGGCGCTCGAACAGCCGCACGCGCAGCGTCACGAGGGCGCGGAGCGCCGCGTCGTGGGAGACGAGCCGCTCCAGGTAGCGGAGCACGCCGCGGGAGATCCCGAAGAAGCGGACGCCGACGATCGCGACGCCGAGCGCCAGGATGGGCGGCTGCAGCGCGGCGCGCGAGATCAGGTAGCCGGACGTGGCCATCAGGCCGATCCCGGCGGCGATCGCAAGCGCGCCGAGCAGGATCCCGAGCGCGAGCATGCCCGCGTGCGGGCGCGCCAGGCGGCTGATCCGGACGAGCGGATGCCGGGGCGCGCTCACACCGACACCTCCGACGCCGGCACGATGTGCCCGTCGGACATCCCGACGATCCTGTCGGCGACACGGCGCGCGAGCGCCTCGTCGTGGGTGATCAGCAGCATCGTCCCGCTCCGCGGCAGCCGCTCGAGGGACTCGGCGACGAGCCGCGCGCTCTCCTCGTCAAGGCTCGTCGTCGGCTCGTCCAGGATCAGCAGCGGCGCCTCGCGCAGCAGCGCGCGGGCCAGCGCGATGCGGCGCACCTGGCCCGCCGAGAGCCCGGCACCGCCGTCGCCGACGCGCGTCTCGTACGCGTCCGGCAGAGCGGCGATGAAGCCTTCCGCCCCGGCGCGCCGCGCCGCGTCGGCGACCTCGGCGATCGGCTCCTCCGGGGCGCCGAGTCGGATCGCGTCAGCGATCGTGCCGGCGGCGAGATGCGGGCGCTGCGGCATCCAGGCGACGTTCAGGCGCCACGCGTCCGCGTCCACGTCCGCGATGTCGGTCCCGCCGAGGAGCACCCGCCCGCGCCCGGGATCGTCGAACCGCAACAGGAGCCGGGCGATCGTGCTCTTGCCGGCCCCGCTCGGGCCTAGGAGCGCGACACGCTCTCCCGGTGCCAGAGCAAGGGAGACGTCGTCGAGAACGAGTCCCTCGCGCCCCGGGTATGCGAAGTGGACGTGGTCGAAGCGCACCGGGACGTCGCGAGGGTCGAGCAAAGCGGCCGGCGCCGGCGCGGGTACGACCTGCTCGCCCAGCGGGTCGAGAATGTGGTCCGCCGCGGCGACGCCGTCGGCACTCGCGTGGAACTGGGCGGCCGCGTTGCGCAGAGGGGCATAGAGCTCCGGGGCGAGCACCAGAATCGTCATCGCGGACGCGAAGCCGATGCCGCCGCGGTCGAGCCGGATCCCGATCTCGACCGCGACGACCGCGGTTCCGAGCGTCGCGGCGAGCTCGAGCACGAGCGCCGAGAGAAACGCGATCCGCAACGTGCCCATCGTCTCGCGGCGGTACTCCTCGCCGGTGGCGGCGAGCCGCTCCACCTGTGCCTCGCCGCGGTTGAAGGCGCGGAGCGTCGTTAGGCCGCGAACGACGTCGAGGAAGTGCGTCGAGAGGCGCGCCAGCGCAGCGTACCGCGCCTGCGCCCGCTCCTCGGTGGCACGGCCGATGAGGATCCCGAAGATCGGGATCAGCGGCAGCGTGAACGCCATCACGAGGGCAGAGGTGACGTCGAGCGTCGCGACGCGGACGAGGATCATGACCGGCACGATCGCCCCGAGGACGAGCTGCGGCAGGTACCGGGCGAAGTAGGGATCGAGCGCTTCGACGCCCGCGACGGCGGCTGTCGCGACCTCACCGCTCGTGGTCGCCGGGTCGCCCGGCCGGTCGTGCAGCACGTGCCGCACGAGCCGCCTCCGCAGCGCCGCCGCCGTCGAGCTCGCGGCAAGGTGGCCGCCTGCCTCGAACGCCCACGAGAGCAGGCCGCGGGCGAGTGCCAGCGACGCGAGCACGGCGAGCGGCACGGCGACCGCCGCCAGGTCACGGTGGCGGAGGAAGACGTCGTCGACGACCAGCGCGAGCAACGTCGCCTGACCGACGATCACGGCAGCCGTGAGGGCGCCGAGCGGCACGCACGCCACGAGGAACGTGCGTGCCGCCGGCGAGACGTCCAGGAGCCGGCGGTCGACTGGCCGCATCCGCCTGGGTCAGGCGCCCGGGAGGGGGCCGGGCGGGTGGTCGCCGGAGAGGAGGTCGATCGGGCTCTTCAGCGGGGCGAGGTCGTCACGGCCGATGCGGTGGCGGAAGACGTAGTACGTCCAGCCCTGGTAGACGAGCACGACGGGGGTCAGGAGGAGCGCCACGATCGTCATCACGACGAGGGTGTAGTGCGTCGAGCTCGTCGACCAGATCGTGAGGCTGTAATCCGGGTTCGTCGACGAGACGAGCACCCGCGGGTAGAGGTTGAGGAAGATGGTCACCGTGATGAGCGCGATCGAAAGGGCCGTGGCGGTGAACGCGAGCCCGTCCTTCGCGGCCCTGACGAGGAACGGCACCGCCAGCGCGAGCCCGAGCGCGGTGAGCGGGATGACGCCGGGGACGATGCCCTTCTCGTTCGCCGAGACCGCGTTGAGGTAGGTCCAGAGGAGGAACACGAACACGAGGAGCGCCGCCGCGACGGAGAGCCACCGCGCGGCAGTGCGGCTGCGGACGAGAAGCTCGCCCTTCGTCTTCAGCGACAGGTAGATCGCCCCGTGCAGCGTGAAGAGCGTGAGCGAGGCGAGGCCCGCGAGCAGCGCGTACGGGTTGAGCAGCGTCAGGAGCGTCCCCGTGTACTCACCCTTCGCGTCGATCGGCACGCCGTGGACCATATTCGCAAACGCCACTCCCCAGAGCAGCGCGGGGAGCGCCGACCCGAAGAAGATCGCCGCGTCCCATCCCCGCCGCCACCGCACCGAGTCGTGCTTGCCGCGGTACTCGAACGCGACACCGCGGACGATCAGCGCCACGAGAATCAGGAAGAGCGCGAGGTAGAAGCCGGAGAAGAGCGTCGCGTACCAGCCCGGGAACGCGGCGAACGTGGCACCGCCCGCCGTCAGCAGCCACACCTCGTTGCCGTCCCAGACCGGGCCGATCGTGTTGATCACCACCCGCCGGTCCGCATCGTCCTTCGAGACGAAGGGCAGCAGCGTGCCGACCCCGAAATCGAACCCCTCGAGGACGAAGTAGCCGATCCAGAGGACCGCGATGAGGGCGAACCAGAGGACCTCGAGGTGCCAGTATCCAGTCTGCATCGTGGCCTCCTAGTACGCCATCGAGAGGTCGCGGGCGGCCTCGGGGGAAGGGTCGGGGGGCGTCGCCGGCGACTGCGCCGGGGCGCTGCGGCCGTAGCGGAACATCAACCAGCCGTCGACGCCGGCGAGGGCGCCGTAGAGCAGCGTGAACCCCGCGAGGGTGAGCCCGACCTCCCAGGCCGGGACGCTCGGCGAGACGGCGTTCTCCGTCTTCAGCAGTCCCTGGACGACCCAGGGCTGGCGACCCATCTCCGTGAAGATCCAACCCGACGCATTCGCCAGGAACGGCAGGGCGATCGCGTAGATCACAAGGTGCAGGTAGCGGCGGGATGACTCGAGCCGCCCTCTCCAGAGCAGCAGCATCCCGATCGCGGCGATGAGGATGGAGAGGAAGCCGATCCCCGTCATGATCCGGAAGCCCCAGTACGTGATGCCGATGATGGGCGCGTAGTCGCCCGGGCCGTACTTCGCCTGGTAGGCGCGGTTGAGGTCGTTGATCCCCTCCACCTTGCCGTCGAGTGAGTTGGTCGCGAGAATCGAGAGACCGTTCGGGATGGTGATGTCGAACGTCGAGCGCTCCGGGTTCTTCCGGAACGGCGCGACGGCGAACAACGAGAAGGGTGCGCCCGACTTTGTCTCGTAGAGCGCCTCGGCGGCTGCCATCTTCATCGGCTGCTGCTTCGTCATCAGCTGCGCCTGCGCGTGGCCGATCAGCGTCGTGAAGATCGCAGCGACGAACACGACCGGAAGCGCGAGGCGGATCGCATGGGTGAACATCGCCTTCTCGTTGCCGCGCCGCAGGTGCCAGGCCGCAACTCCCATCACGATCATCCCGGCGGTCATCATCGCGGCACCGATCGTGTGCGGAAACGCGTAGAGGAGCGTGGGGTTCGTGAGCACCTTCCCGATCGAGGTCATCTCCGCGCGACCCGTGGTCTGGTTGATCACGTAGCCGACCGGGTGCTGCATCCACGAGTTCGCCGCGAGGATGAAGAACGCGCTCAGCGTCGAGCCGAAGGCGACCGCATAGATCGTGGCCAGGTGGAGCCGGGGCTTGAGGCGTCCCCAGCCGAAGATCCAGAGACCGAGGAACGTCGACTCGAGGAAGAAGGCCGCAAGCGCTTCCATCGCGAGCGGGGCGCCGAAGATGTCCCCGACGTAGCGCGAGTAGGTGCTCCAGTTCATCCCGAACTGGAACTCCTGCACGATGCCCGTCACGACCCCGATTGCGAAGTTGATCAGCATCAGCTTCCCGAAGAAACGCGTCAGCCGCAGGTACTTCTCGTCGCCCCGCCGGTACCACAGCGTCTGGAACACCACTACGAACCAGGTAATCCCGATCGTGATCGGGACGAAGAGAAAGTGGTAGACGGTCGTCACGCCGAACTGCCAGCGCGCGAGATCGAGAGCGCTCATCAGGGTCCAACCTCCTCCAGGCAGAGTCGTTGCTTCCTGCATCCTCGACAGGCGAGCAGCCGGCGGCATCGGCACAAAGGGCTAGGTTCGGTGCGGAAAGTCCACACTGCGGCGGTCGCGGGCTCGCGAGGATCGTGTTGTCCGGCTCGACCGCTCTTCTATGCGGCCTCGTCCACGACGGCGTCGAGGAAGCCGCTGACGGCCGCGGGCGGGATCGCACCGACGAACTGGTCGACGACGGCGCCGCCGGAGAACGCATTCACGCTCGGGATGCCGCTGACTGCATAGCGGCTTGCGAGCTCGGGGCTGTCGTCGACGTTGACCTTGACGAGCTCGACTGCGCCGCCGCGGCGTTCGACTTCCCTCTCGAGCACGGGGGCGAGCATGAGGCCGCACCAGGGGGCCCAGAAGTCGACGATCAAGGGCAGCTCCCGCGAGCGCTCGAGCACGGCGGTCTCGAATGTCTCCGGTGTCGCATCCATCTCGAATCTCCTTCGGATCGGTTTGTTGGCCGTGCGGTGTTTCGTTCCGCGGCCGCTCCTAACGGTGCGCCGGCTCGTGCCGCTCGGTCGAGAGGCCGAGCAGCCGGTAGAGGGGGCAGAAGCCGACGGCGGCGGTGACGGCCATGACCACGCCGACGCTCCGGAACGTCTTCAGAGGGAGGCAGGCGGTTGCCGGTGTCGTGAGCTGGGGCGATCGGGCGGCTTCGCTCGTCGTGTCGAATCGAGGTGGTGCGGTGGCGTGCTGCTTCCCCGGATCAGGGATGCGATGTGACGGCAGACGGCAGGTACACCACGAACTCGCCGACAGGTACGCGCGTGTAGCGGTTGCGGAGCAATTTGGCTCGCTCGGTGGCCTCGTACTGATTCGTCGCCGCGTAGACGAGGGCGGTGCGTCGCGAGGCGACCCCGGAGAGGTAGTAGGCCCAGTGGCGCGATCCGCTGGCGGCGCTCGGGAAGAGCCGCCCATCCTGCTCGACGAGTTGGCCCATCTCGCCCTGACCGGCCACGATCCGCTCGTCCGAGAGGAAGTCGATCGAATACGCGACCCAGTAGTCAGAGATAACGTGATCGATGCCCTTGGCGTCGAGGAAGCGCAGGAGCGGCCCGTAGTGCGTCGGCTGGCCCTGCCCGTCCGCCCGGGCGCGGTACGCAGGCTTGGCCATGTCGGCGAGCACGTTCGCGGAGAGGACGACGGCGATCGCACAGACTACGAAGGCGCGCCTGGACGTCCGGAGGGGCCAGGCGAGCAGGAGGGCGATCACGGGGGTGAGCAGAACGACGTAGCGCGGCTCGTCGTCGATCCAGACCGCTCCCGAGTAGGCGTAGATCAGCGGGTAGACGAGGAGCACGACGACGAGGAGGGAGATGGGCTCGCGGCGTCGTGTCCATCCGAGCCACGCGACGCCTGCGATGAGCGCCAGGTACACGAGCGCCGCGACCGGCCGGGGGATCGACCAGTCGAGCGTGAACGGCACCCGGAGATCGAGGTTGACCAGCATATGGACGTCGACGAACACCCGGAGGTGGTCGACGTAGTGGCTGAAGTCCTGCACGTTCTGGCTCGCCGGGCCGGTGAACGACCACCAGTCCCGACGCAGGTTCGAGCTCAGCCACGGGATCGCTCCAACGAGCCCCGCGAGCACGACGAGCCAGGCATCGCGCACCACTCCGGGTCGCCGAAGCACCAGCCAGGCGAGGGCGGGAACCGCCACAGCGACGATCTGCGCCGTCTCCCACCAGGCGAGCCCGAGCACGAGACCCAGCGCCGCAGCGTCCCAACGCGAGCGGCGCTCGGCAAGCCGGAGCGCTAGCAAGAGCGTCAGGCAGGTAAGGACGAGCCCCGACCCGTAGAAGCCGTGCGCCCGTGTCGTCTTCCAGAGTACGTACCCGGGCGCGACCCAGAACAGCACCGCGGCCGCGACCGCGGAGGTCGGGCTGACGGTGCGGAGCCCAATGCGCCACACGATGACCGCCGCCACCGCCGTCAGGACGATCGGCACCAACCGGATCACGACGAGATTGAGCCCGAAGAGCAACACGAGCGGCGCCGTCAGAAGCACCTCCTGCGTGCCCCCATAAGACTGGCCCCAATAGAAGGTCGAGAAGTCGCCCTGGAGGACGTGCCTCGCCATCAACCCCCAGACCGCCTCGTCGGAATCGAGCCTCCCGAGCACCGAACCCCAGAGCGCGATTCGGAGTACGATGCCAGCCGCCAACCCGAGCACCGCGAGGATCGCCATCGGCCGAGCCCGCGAGGACATCCAACCCCGGACTGCGGGTACAGGCGGGACGGTGCTCACCGGTTGGTGATGAAGTCGGCGACTGCTTGGATCTGTTGGCAGGTGAGTCTGCCTTTGAAGGAGGGCGTCAGGTCTCTGCCCCAGGTGACGCGTTGGATGACGAGGTCGTGCGAGGGCTTGGCGGTGTCGAGGTTAGCCCCGTAGGTGCCGCCGGTGTTCGCTGCGGTGAGCGTATGGCAGGTGCCACAGCCTGATGAGAGGAAGATCTCCTTGCCCGTGGCAGGAGCCGCAGCACTCTTGGACGGGTCCCGGAGTAGTAGATGTAGAACAAGCCGTTCCGAGCGTAGCCGGGGCTGAACGCCAGCGACAGCAGGCCAGGCTCGTTCCCGGGTGCGACCTCAGAGGAGATGTCGAGGAATGGAGCCGCGAGCGTGCTGCCGTTCAGCACCACCCGAATACGGCCCGCCTTCTCGACGACAAACAGTCGGCTCGCGTCACCCGGAGGTGACACCACGTAATCCGGGAAGTCGAACTTCCCCACCAGCTTCAGCTGCACCTCACGCGCTGGTACCGGCTTCGCATCGGTCGTCGCGCCTGCGCTCAGAGCGAGCAGACCAGCACCGATCAGCAGGAAAATCGTCAGCGCCACGGCGATCCGCATCGCACCCGAGCCTACCCACCTGGCACGCCGCGAACGGGATTCCGGCGAGTTCTCAAAGAACTCTCAGCCAGCGCTCAGGAGTTGCATCGATGATGAGACGGCGGCACAGAGAGTTGCCATTGGTTCCGAGGACGAAGGTCCGGCGCCGGAGCCAAGACGTAACGATCCGGCGCTGCTGACAAGAAGAAGCCCCGGCCTCCCTCCTGGCTGGGGCTCCTCTTATGAGGGTTCTGTACCGCGCTCGTGCGAGTCAAGGCTGCCAGGCTCCGAGGCACCTGCTGTGAGCCGCCGGCTTGCGCCGGATACGCCGTGCCTGCCCTCTGATCCTGTGGCGAGTCGGGGGTTGGCCCCGAGGTGAGGGGGCGGGCACCGTCGCCTCGGCTGTGCTTGCATATGCGGCCGAGACCGGTAGTAGAGTGCCACGAGTGGCACCGCAAAAGCCTAAGACTCTCATGGAATGGAACGCGCTGATGGATTCATCGCGGACTTCAAGCGGCGACAGGAGAAGCTGAACGAGAGCCACATCGCTCGACTCCTGTCGACAGACGTGAACATCCCCGTGAACGTACCGCCTGGACCGACCGAGTAATTTGACAAATCGAGGTGCCTAGGCACAGGAACTGACAGACATGTCAGACGATATTGATCCCCGTCCTCACCTCGGCCGAAGCCGCCAAGCTCGCGAAGGTCTCGCTGAAGACCGTGTACCGAGCGATCTGATCGGGCGCGCTCGTCGCGTCACCTATCGGCCAGGGCCGCCGCTACCGGATCACAAGAGACAACTTCTTGGCGGTGGTTGAATCGTCCGGTCGTCGAGATTGACCGACCGAGGTCCGTTCGCTCGCGGCCTGCAAAGCCGGTCGCGGGATCGCTGGCAAAGCTTAGGACGATCGAGCGGGGCGCATCGTGAGGCGCTGGGCGGATACAGGCAAGTGGGAGGTGCGCTGGAGGGAGCACGGTCGCTATCGCTCCCGGTCGTTCACGCGGGAGGCTGATGGCGCTCGATTCGAGCGCGAGGTCGAGCGGACGAGAGAGCTTGGCGGAGTCTTTGATCTTGGCCGTGGGAAGGAATCGCTGGCGGAGTTCGTAGAGGTGTACTGGCGGCGCCACGCTCTCCCGAACCTCTCCGACAACACCCGCGCGAGCTACGGGCGGGTCTGGGAGAAGCACGTGCGGCCGGCCCTTGGCGGTTACCGCCTGCGCGAAGTTTCCCCGAACGTCGTCGACGAGTTGAAGGGCGACCTGATCGCCTCGGGTGTGGGCCGTCCGACCGTGAGAAGAGCGCTAGCGCTTCTATCGGGCATGTTCAGCTGCGCGGTGAAGTGGGATCGCCTTGATAGGAATCCGGTGCGGGAGGTGTCGCTACCATCGTCGGAGCGATCGCGCTACGTGAGGCCGCTCACGCTCGATCAGGTCGAGGCTCTGCGAGCGCAGCGCCTGGCCGATGACCGTCAGCTCGACGCCACGTTGATATCCGTACTCGCGTATTCCGGCCTTCGCCCGCAGGAGGCGCGAGCGCTGCTCTGGCGCGACGTCGGCGCTCGGTCACTGCGAGTCGAGCGGGCGGCAGCCGGCCGGACGGTGAAGACGACCAAGACGGGGAAGATTCGGACAGTGCGGCCTCTGGCTCCGCTGGCCGCAGACCTCGCCGCGTGGTGGACTGCCCAGGGGCAGCCCAACGGTGAGGCGCTCGTCTTCCCAACTCAAAGCGGGCGTCTGATGGCTGACACCGATTGTCGGAATTGGCGACGGCGCGTGTACGAGCCCGAAGCTCGCAAGGTCGGAATTCATGGGCGGCCGTACGACCTGCGCCATTCGTTCGCATCGCTCCTGATCTACGAGGGGCGCCCGGCCGTTGACGTCGCTGCGCAGATCGGGAACTCGACCGAGACAACCCTGAAGACATACGTTCACGTCTTCGAGGAGTTCGATCCGGCCCACCGCGTGACAGCGGTCGAGGCGATCGAGGCAGCCCGCGAGGAGTTCGATGTACGCGGAGAGCACGCGGACGCCGTCGAGGACGCAGATGCGAAAGCCTGCAAACCCGCATCAACGCGGAAGCCGACGCGCGGACTCGAACCGCGGACCCCTTCATTACGAGTGAAGTGCTCTACCAGCTGAGCTACGTCGGC
>Ga0302322_100000605_pt1 | contig 27696 bp, 23 predicted proteins | sample Fen_T0_2_FD_203757 | JGI IMG/M metagenome (GOLD analysis project Ga0302322, IMG submission 203757) | Peat permafrost microbial communities from Stordalen Mire near Abisko, Sweden - Fen_T0_2 | ecosystem: Environmental > Terrestrial > Soil > Wetlands > Permafrost | place: Sweden: Abisko...
GCCTCGCCCCCGGCCACAACGCCCATCCCCGCACACCAGGCGCCCGGCGGACCTCCTCCCCGCCGGGCGCCTGCTTGTCCGGCGGCGGTCCGGGGCCCGGTCAGCCTGCCGCGGGCGGGACCCATCGCGCTCGAGGCTCGAGGCCGGCAGCGCGGTAGCACGCGTCGATGAGGTGCATGGTCCGGACCGCGTCGTCGCTGTCGGTCGGCATCGGCGCTCCGGTGCGGACCGCCGCTGCGAACGCCTCGAGCTGGTAGGTGTACGAGGAGCGGTTGCCGAGATGCTCGACCCGCTGCCCGGACGCGGTGGTCACCAGCACCCGGTCGTCGACGTGCGGCAGGATGAAGTTGGTGGCCAGCGCCTCGCCGAGGGAGCCGACGATGCGGTAGGTCAGCTCCTGCACGTCGCCCGCCATGTCGCAGTGCGCGAGGCCCGTGGCCCCCGAGGGGAACACGAGATCCACGTCGAACCACTCGTCGACGCCGGGCAGGCCCGCCCGCTCGCCGGCCCGCGCGGCCACCAGCGTCGGGTCCCCGCCCGCGAGCGAGGCGAGGACGCGATGGGCGTGGAGGCTGTAGCAGCCGAGGTCCATCAGCGCCCCGCCCGCAAGCGTGGGCGACCAGCGCAGGTCGTCGGCGGCCGGCGCCGGGTTGACCATCCGCACCTCGACATGGCGGAGCTCGCCGAGCTCGCCCGACGCGAGGAGCTCGTGGAGGCGCTTCGTGACCGGGTGGTAACGGTAGTGGAAGCCGTCCGCGACCACGACCCCGGCGCGCCGGCCGGCGTCACGGACCTCGGCGGCCTCCTCCTCGTTGCTCGCGAACGGCTTCTCGGACAGGACGTGCTTGCCGGCGGCGATCGCCGCCAGGTTCCAGGGCGCGTGCAGCCCGTTCGCCAGCGGGTTGTACACGGCCTCCAGCTCCGGGTCGGCCACGACATCCGCGTAGGTGGCGAGGACACGTTCCACGCCGTGGGCGCGGGCGAATGCCTCGGCGCGGTCGCGGTCGCGCGACGCGACCGCGACGAGGCGGGCGCCCGTGAGGGTGGCCGGCGTGACGATCGAATCGGGCGCGATCCTGGCCGCTCCGAGGACGCCGATGCGAAGGGGCTCCATGGGACCCGCCTTTCTGGTCCACGCTCGCCCTGGGGCCGGGCGCGGACGCTGAGGTCGCCTAGTCGAGGTGGAACAGCTCGTCCATCGAGGCCCACCACTCGCCGTCCGCCCGATCCTCGAGCGGCTGCTGGAGCGGCTTGCAGACGTCCCACCACTCCTGGGTGAGCGGGTCCGCCGCCATGCGGGCCATATCCGCGGCGTAGTCCTCGCCGACGTACTCGAAATAGCTGAACAGCCAGCCGCCCCGATGGTAGATCGAGTAGTTGCGGATGTTGCACTCGGTGATCTTGGCCAGGATGCCCGGCCAGACCGCCGCGTGGAGCTCGGCGTAGCGCGCGAGGTTCTCGGGGGGCATGCGGAGCACGCTGGCGTACCTGTTCACGCTGGACCTCCTCCGTGCGGGGTGCCGTCGGGGCGGGTCCACGAGGACGCCGGCGACGGCTGGACAAGGGCTCGCGCGCGGTGTTACCGTGCGTGTTGGTAACGATAACAGACGCCCGCCCTCGCACGCGCCCGGAAGGACCGACCGCGATGCCCGTCCCGTCCCATGCCACCAGCCCCGGGCGCGCGTGATGCTGCCGGTGCGGACCTTGCCCGACCTGCGTCGGCGCGTGTGGGGCGGCGCCCGCCTCACCCCGCCCGGCGAGCCCGCGATCGGCGAGGCGTGGCTTGCGGGCGGCGGCTCGGTCGTCGCCGACGGGCCCTTCCGGGGCGCCACCCTGGACGACCTCGCCGCGGCCCACGGGCTGCCCTTTACCGGCACGGCGGCCGCACGCCCGGACCGCTTCCCGCTCCTGGTGAAGCTCCTGGATCCGGCCGCCTGGCTGTCCGTGCAGGTGCACCCGGACGACGACCAGGCCCGGCGGCTCGAGGGCCCGGGGGCGGTCGGCAAGACGGAGGCCTGGTACATCATCGAGGCCGGACCCGGGGCGGAGATCCTGCTCGGCGTGCGCCCCGCGGTCACGGCGGATGCCGTCCGCGAGGCGATCACCGCCGGCGGCCTGGCCGGCCTGCTCGAGCGACGGCCCGTCACTGCCGGGCAGACCTACCTCGTGCCCGCCGGCACCCTGCATGCCGTCGGACCGGGGGCGCTCTTCTACGAGATCCAGCAGCCCTCGGACATCACGTACCGCTGCGACGACTGGGGCCGCCCGGCGACGGCGGATCGACAGCTCCACACGGCGCAGTCGCTCGCCTGCGGGAGGCCGACGCCGTGGACCGAAAGCGTGCGATCGATGGCCGCGTCGGGCGGCGGGACGCTGGTGACATGCGGCCACTTCATCCTCGAGGGCCTGCGCCCGGAGGCCAGCCTGCCCCTGCGCCGCGACCCCGCGGGCGTGTCGGTGCACGTGCTCACGGCGATCGCGGGCACCGCGACCGCGCACGGGGACGGCTGGTCCGAGACGCTCGAGCCCTTCGGATCGCTGATCGTGCCGGCCGACGCCGGGCCCTACGCCGTCGCCGCCAAGGATCTCGCGACCATCGTCCTCTTGGGCCGCCTGCCCTCGCCGCGGGAGGCCTGATGCAGGGGAGCGCTGGCGTGTTCGGGTGCCATCGAGGGCCGATGGCATGACGACGCTGCACGACGTCGCGCAGCGGGCGCGGGTCTCGCCAATGACGGCGTCACGGGTCGTGAACGGCTCGCCACATGTCAGCCCGGCACTGCGGGCGCGGGTCGAGCGGGCGATCGCGGAGACCGGCTACATGCCCAACACGGTCGCCCGGAACCTGCGCTCGAGGCGGAGCGACACGATCGCACTCCTGCTGCCCGACATGACGAACCCGTTCTTCACAACCCTCGCCAACGGCGTCGAGACGGCGGCGCGCACCGCCGGGATCTCGATGATCCTGGCCAATAGCGACGAGCGTGCCGAGGAGGAGGCGCGCCTGGTCACCGTCCTCCTCCAGCGCCAGGTCGACGGCCTGCTCGTGGTCCCGGCGGACGACGGCTCGACGACGGTACGGCTCTGCCGCGAGCAGGGCATCCACCCCGTCATCGTCGACCGGCGACCGGTCGGCAGCGGGGCCGACGTGGTCCGCGCCGACTCCGAGGGGGGCGCCCACGAGCTTGGCCGGCTCCTCCTCGGGCTCGGGCATCGGCGCATCGCGATCCTCACGGGTCCGGAGTCCGTCCCGACGGCGATGGATCGCGTCGCGGGCTTCCGCCGAGCGATGGCGGGTGACACGGACCTGCCGGAGCCGGTCGTCATCCACGGGGCGTTCCGGATCGAGAGTGGCCGCGAGATGGCGATGGCGGCCCTGCGAAGGACGCCGCGCCCCAGCGCCGTGTTCGCGGCCAACAACTTCATCGCGATCGGTGTCCTGCACGCCCTGGACGAGCTGGGTCTGCGCGTGCCCGAGGACATCGCGGTCGTGGGCTTCGACGACCTGCCCGAGGCGATGGTCACCTTCCCGTTCCTGACCGTGGTCGCCCAGCCTGCGTTCGCGATGGGCGGGCGTGCCGTGACGGTCCTGCTCGAGCGGCTGGCGAACCCCGGCGCCCCGGCCCAGGAGGTCGTGTTCCCGACCGAGCTCGTGATCCGGCGCTCCAGCGGCGACCCAGTGGGGGCGGCCATGCTCGCCTGACGAGCGGCTCCTGGACGCCCAACCCGCGGTGCCGAGCCCCCCGGTGCCCGATGCCCAACCCCGGCGATCGCTCCGACGGCTGCCGGGCATGGGACGATGAACCGGCGCCGAACGACAAGTGCCCCACCCCGCCTCGCGGCGGGATGGGGCACTGGCTGGGAGGAGCGAGGGACTACTTGCGCCCGTACAACGGGCCGAAGTTGGCGCAGGCGCGGAAGTCCGCGCCCTCGAGGTCAGCCGTGCCCAGGTTGGCCCACGCAGACGGCCGGAAGATGTCCTCCTCGGGCACGTTGTGCATGTGGACCGGGATCCGCAGCACGGACGCCAGGCTGATCAGGTCCGCGCCGATGTGGCCGTAGCTGATGGCCCCGTGGTTTGCGGCCCAGTTGGCCATCACGGTGTAGACGTCGCGGAACGGTCCCGCGCCAGTGGTGCGCGGCACGAACCAGTGGGTCGGCCAGGTGGGGTCGGTCCGTGCGTCGAGGACGTCGTGGACCTCCTTGGGCAGGTCGACGGTCCAGCCCTCCGCGACCTGGAGGACCGGCCCGGAGCCCGAGACCAGGTTCAGCCGCGCCATCGTGACCGGCATCCCGCCGCGCGACACGAACTGGCTGGAGTAGCCGCCACCGCGGAAGTAGCCGCGGTTGGCCGGGTACCAGGTCGTCGCCGCGAGCGCCGCCTCGACGTCGCCCTCCGTGATCTCCCAGAACGGCTTCATGGCCGGCTGGCCGTCGGCGTCCGTCATCGCGCCCGTGGCGTCGAGCGTGGCGGCACCGGAGTTGATGAGGTGGATGAAGCCGTCCGAGGCGAGGCCGTCGGGCCTGTAGCCCGTGACCCGCTCGACCGCGTCGGGGCTCCAGTAGGTGCGGACGTCCGCGAAGATCTGGGCCCGGTTGGTGAGCAGGTACGACAGCAGCATCGTCGCGCCATTGAGGCTGTCGTTCTCGGTCGCGAAGATGTGCGGCGCGCGGATCCCGTTCCAGTCGAAGGACGAGTTGAGGATCGCCTCCATGAAGTCGCCGTTGGGCGAGTGGTCGGTCCAGGCGCGCTGGCCCTGGAAGCCGCCGAGGATCGCGTTGCGGCCCATCGATTCCTCGACGTGGCCGAGCTCGGCGAGCCGCGGGTTGCCGACCAGCAGGTCCCGGGCGATGAGGAACATCCGCACGACCGTCTCCCAGTCGGCGTCGAGCTCCTCGCGCGTCTTGGCCTTGTCGGGGGTGTTGCGGTCCGCGCCCTCGGTGCAGTTCGCCCTGGCCCAGGCAAGGCCTTTCTCGAACTCGACCGGGTCGTAGATCTCGCGGTCCAGCCGCCGGTAGATCTCGGACATGTCGACGGCCTCGACGCGCATGCCCAGGTACTTCTCGAAGAACGGCTGGTCCACGATGGAGCCCGCGATGCCCATCGAGACGCCGCCCAGGGACAGGTATGACTTGCCGCGCAGGATCGCGGCGGCCATGCCGGCCTTCGCGAAGCGCAGGATCTTGGCCTGGACGTCGGCCGGGATCGTCCCGTCGCTTGCATCCTGGACGTCGCGCCCGTAGATGCCGAACGCCGGCAGGCCCTTCTGGGTGTGCGCGGCAAGGACCGCGGCAAGGTAGACCGCGCCCGGCCGCTCGGTGCCGTTGAAGCCCCAGACCGCCTTGGGCGTCAGGGGGTCCATGTCCATGGTCTCGGAGCCGTAGCACCAGCAGGGCGTGATCGTGATCGAGACGCCCACGCCCTCCTTGCGGAACAGCTCGGCGACCTTGGCCGCCTCGTAGACGCCACCGATGTTGTGGTCCGGGACCACGACCTCGACCGGCGTCCCGTCCGGGTAGCACAGGGTGTCGCTGATGAGCTTCGCGGTCCGCACCGCCATGTTGCGGGTCTGCTCCTCGAGCGACTCGCGGACGCCGTGCTGCCGGCCGTCGACGGCAGGGCGGATGCCGATCTTGGGCCAGTCGCCCACGAAGCGGCCGGAGGTGTTGACGGGGGTCATGCGCGTTCCTCGATTCCTGGGACGCCAGTCGGGATCCCTGGCGGTTGGTCGTCTCCTGCCGCCCTACTCGGGCATCACCACGCCGATGGTAAGCAGGATGTTGGCGTAGATGCGCTGCTCGCCGGTGGCGATCGCGAGGGCGCAGTCCGGGCCGCGGGCCATGTCGTAGAACTCGAAGCGGCCGAGCCGGGTCAGCTCGAGGTCCGGGAGCAGGCGCCGGAAGTCCTCGTAGATCGACGGCTCGGAGCCGTCGTCGGGGCCCATCACGTAGGCTGCCTCGACCGGGATGGCGTCGCCGATGACGTCGAGCACGTCGGTCACCGTGAGCTTGCCGGGCTCCAGGTTCAGGAAGACGCGATAGGCGTCCGGGTTGGAGCGCGTGGCCAGCGGGTAGTTGCCGTCCGCGATCAGGACCTGGGCACCGTGGCCGGCCTCGCCGAGCGCCGCCAGGATCTCGGGGTGCAACAGGCGGGTCTTGAGCATGGAACCTCCTTCACGCGGGGCGGAGTCGAATGGTCAGCGATCGATCCGGGTCACGGTGATGCGCGGCAGCAGGCGGTCGACGTCGGCCCGGTCGATGTGGCCCTGGCCCGGGTGGAGCGCGTTGGCGGTCCCGGCGGCGCTGCCTCGACGAGCCGCCTCGGCGGGCGTGGCGCCCTCCGCGATGGCGGCGAGGAAGCCGGCCAGCAGCGAGTCGCCGCTCCCGACCGAGTAGGGCCCGTGCTCGGGCGCGGGCCCAACGCGCCACGCCGCCCCGTCCTCGTCGAGGAGCAGGGACCCGTGCGCGCCGCGGGTCACGAGCGCCATCCCGGCGCCGGCCTGGCGCAGGGCATGCGCGGCAGCGAGCGCCTCGGGCTCGCGGCCCGGCGCCAGGCCCGTCGCCTCGGCCGCCTCCGCCGCGTTGACCTTGGCCAGCCACGGGCCGGCGGCGACGGCAAGGGCCAGCGCTCGTCCGCCGATGTCCACGACACACCGGCCGCCCGCGCCCTGCACCAGCCGGACCAGGCGGGCATACGCGTCCTCCGGGGCCCCGACGGGGAGGGAGCCGGAGACCACAACCACGGTCCCGTCGGGATCCGGCGCCAGCTCCGCGGTCACGGCCGACTCGACCGCCGCCCAGCCGTCGGCGTCGAGGACAACGCCGGCCTCGTAGAACTCGGTGAGCCGGCCGGTCGAGCGGTCAAGCACCGACAGGCACGTCCGCGACTCGCCGGCGACCCGCACCGGACGCGCGACGAGCCCGCCCGCGGCAAGCGCCTCCTCCAGCCAGGCCCCCGCATGCCCGCCCACCACCGGGACCACCGACGCCATCAGCCCAAAGCCCGCGGCCGCCCGGGCGACGTTGATGGCCTTGCCGCCCGGAACCACCGAGAGCAGCTCCGGCCGGTGGATCTCGCCCGGCACCAGCTGCGCGACGGCGGCAGTCTTGTCCACCGCGGCGTTGAGCGAGACGCAGACGAGACGGCGCACGGGCGCCGGCACGCCGCCTCCGGGTGGCCGGGTCATGCGATCGCCTGTGGCGCCAGGACGCGCGGCGGCCCGCTGGACCGCCGGATGATCAGCTCGAAGGGAAGGACGACGGACTGGCCGGACGGCTCGTGATCGCCCGAGATGTGCCCGAGAAGGAGCATCGCGGCCCGGTGCCCGATCTCGTACGCGGGCTGCGCGGCCACGGTCAGGAAGGGCTCGCTCACCCACTCCTCCGGCAGGTCGTCGAAGGCGACGACGCTGATGTCGTCGGGCACCCGCAGGCCGGCCGAGCGCAGGGCCCGGATCGCCCCGAACGCGATGAAGTTGTTGGCGCAGAACACGGCTGTCGGCCGCTCGCCCTCCGCGGCGAGCATCTCGGTCGCCATCCGGTGGCCGTCGGCCTGGTTGCTCTTGCCGAACTGGAAGCCTCCCCAGTGGACCAGCTCGTCGGGGAGGGTGAGGCCCGCCTCCTCGAGGGCGCGGCGGCAGCCCGCGACGCGGTCCACGGACGTCGAGACGTTGCGGCGGCCGGTCAGCACGGCGATGCGGCGGTGGCCCATGTCCACGAGGTGCTTGGCGAGCGCGTGGGCGCCGGCCTCGGAATCGCAGCGCACGCTGTCGACGTCGGCGGCCGCGATGCGGCGGTCCAGCACCACGACGGGCATGCGATGGGCGTGCAGGAGCCGGAACGAGTCGCCGGAGCTGCGCGCGGGGACCAGCAGGATGCCGTCCACCTGGCGCTCGATCAGCATCAGGAGGTACTGCTCCTCCTCTGCCTCGTCCTCGTCGGTGTTGCAGTACATGACGGAGAACCCGTGGCCGACGCAGTAGTCCTCGACGCCGCGGGCGATCGTGGTGAAGAAGGGGTTGGAGATGTCCGAGACGACGAGGGCGATCGTCTTGGTCCGCTTGGACCGGAGCTGGCGGGCCAGGGCGTTGGGTACGTAGCCCAGCTCCTCGATCGCCGCCTCGACGCGTGCCCGAGTCTCGGTGCTCGTGTACCCGGTGCCGTTGACGACCCGCGAGACGGTCATGGCGGAGACGCCGGCCCGCTTCGCAACGTCGTTGATGGTGCTCATCGAAGGGTCCCGGTGGGGTATGCGAGGGGGGCCTGAGGGAGATCGGGGGCTGTCCGCGGTGCGGGCAGCCCCCTCGTGATCGGAGACGGTGCTCAGGGCACCGGGCGGCCTACTTGTAGAGGACGGCCTGGATCTCGGGGTTGTTGATGTTGGTCTTGTCGAACCAGTAGTAGCCGGTGTCGATGTTCTTCGGCAGGGTCTTGCCGTTGATCGCGTCGATCGCGGCGTCGACGCACTTCGCGCCGATGCCGACCGGGTTCTGGGTGATCGCGCCGGCCTCGACGCCGCTGTTGATGGCGTCGAGCTGCTGCTGGCCGGAGTCGTAGCCGACGGCCACGATCTTGCCCTCGTTGCCGGTCTCCTTGAGCGCGTTGAGGATGCCCTTGATGGAGCCCTCGTTGGCGCCGAAGAAGCCCTTGAGGTCCGGGTTGGCGGTCATGATCGACTTGGCGATGTCGGCCGACTTCACCGGGTCGCCGGCGCCGTACTGGACGTCCACGACCTGGATGTTGGGATGCTTGGCCTTCATCTCGTTGACGAAGCCATCGCGGCGGGTGATGCCCGTCTGCGAGGTCTGGTCGTGGACGATGACGGCAACCTTGCCCGCGTCGCCGATCAGGCCGGCGAGCTTGTCCGCCTCGACGCCCGCGGCGGCGATGTTGTCGGTGGCCACGGTCGTGACCGGGATCGTGCTGTCGACGCCGGAGTCGAAGCCGACGACCGGGATGTTGGCAGCCTTGGCCTGGTCCAGGAGGGCGCCCGCAGCCTTGCTGTCGAGGGCGGCGAAGCAGACGGCCGCCGGGTTGTTGCTGAGGGCGGTCTGCAGCATGGTGAGCTGCTTGTCGACCTCGGACTCAGTCGCGGGGCCCTGGTAGGTGGCGGTCACGCCGAGCTTGGCGGCCTCGTCGAGGGCGCCCTTCTTGACGGCCTGCCAGAACTGGTGCTGCTCGCCCTTCGAGATGATCGCGATCGTCTTGCCCTTGGCCGCGCCGGCGTCCGTGGGCGGGGTGTATGCCGACGCGGCGCCGGACGTGTTACCGGTCGATGCCGCGGGGGCCGCCGAGGCCGGGGCCGCCGCCGACGGCGACGCCGCGGAGCCCGAGCAGGCGCCTGCGGCCAGCGCGACGGCTGCCGCCAGGCTCATGATGCGCGCGAGTTTCATGTCTCCTCCATCGTTGATCTGCCGTTGACCTATCTGCCAGGCCCGACCATTCGGGCCCGACGTTGGGTCCACCAGGTGAAGGCGCGATCCGACCCGACCCCGTTGGGGTCAGGCCTTGCCGCGTCGCCGAAGGATGTCCAGCCAGACGGCGCCAATGACCACGAGACCCGTGATCACGGACTTCCACTGGTCGGGGATGCCTGCGACCGATAGTCCGATCCGCAGGGTGCTGATCAGGAAGGCGCCGATGACCGTGCCGACGATGCTCCCCTCCCCCCCGGAGAGGGAGGTGCCGCCGATGACGGCCGCGGCGATCGCGTCGAGCTCATAGCCCTGGCCGAGACCCGGCTGGGCCGAGTTCATGCGCGAAGCGATGACGATGCCCGCCAGGCCCACGAACAGGCCGTTCACGACGTAGACGAGGATCTTCCACTTGTCGACGATGACGCCGGAGAGGCGGGTCGCCTCCTCGTTCGAGCCCAGCGCGAAGGTGTAGCGCCCGAGGATCGTCTTGTTCAGCAGCACCCATGCGATGGCCGCCCCGCCCAGCATCACCCACACGATGTTCGGGATGCCGAGGATGGGCTTGCCCATGAAGAACGACTGGAATGCGGGTGACTGGTCGAAGTAGATCGGGTGGACGTTCGAGAGGACCTGGGCCATCCCGAGCGTGACGTAGAGCATGCCCAGGGTGGCGATGAACGGCGGCAGCTTGGCCTTCGCGATGAGCGTTCCGTTGACGACCCCGACCAGCGCACCAGCCCCGAAGGCGGCGAGCAGGCCGATGGGGAGCGGCAGCCCGAGGTTGACCGACACCAGGCCCATCGCGACCGAGCTGAAGGTCATCGCGGTGCCCAGGGAGAGGTCGATGCCGCCCGTGATGATCACGAACGTGACGCCGGTCGCGAGCACGCCGTTGACGGCGGTCGCGGTCAGGATGTCGATGTAGTTGTTGGTGCTCGCGAAGTGGGGGACGACGATCGAGAAGAAGACCAGCAGGATGACGAGGGCGCCGAGGGCGAGCAGGCGCTGGACGGACTCGCCAGTGGCGAGCGCGCGGACGCGCGAGGTTGACGCGGTCGACGGTGTCATCAGTTCGCTCCGACGTGGGTGACGGTGACGGTCCGGTGGTTCATGCCGCAGCCACCGAGGCGCGCTGCGTGGCGAGCGTCATGATCCGCTCCTGGGTCGCCTCCGTGGAGGCCAGCTCGCCCGTGATCCGGCCCTCGCACATGACGAGGATCCGGTGGCTCATGCGCAGGATCTCGGGCAGCTCGGAGCTGATCATGATGATGGACTTGCCCTGCCGGGCGAGGTCGTTGAGGAGCTTGTAGATCTCGCTCTTGGCCCCGACGTCGATGCCGCGCGTCGGCTCGTCGAAGATCAGGATCTCGGTGTCGGCGGTGAGCCACTTCGCGATGACGACCTTCTGCTGGTTGCCGCCCGAGAGGTGCTTCACCCGCTGGCCGATCCCCGGCGTCTTGATCGCGAGCGCCTGGACCTCCAGCAGGGCCTGCGCGCGTGTCGCGCCCGTCCGCACCCAGCCCAGCGGGTTGGCGAAGCGACGGAGCGACGCGAGGACCGTATTGGTCTCCACGTCCATGCCCAGCGCGAGGCCGTACCGCTTGCGGTCCTCGGAGAGGTACGCGATCCCGTGGCGGACCGCGTCGGCCGGGGTGCGGATCGTGACCGGAACGCCCTTGACCAGGATCTCGCCGGACTCCGGGGAGTCCGCGGCGAAGATCGCCCTGACCACCTCCGTCCGGCCGGCGCCGACGAGGCCCGAGATGCCCAGGATCTCGCCACGCCGGAGCTGGAAGCTGATGTCCCGAACCTGGCGGCCGCGGTTGAGGTTGCGCACCTCGAGCACCACGGTCGGGTCGGGCGCCTCGGGCAGCTCCGGGGTCGTCTCGTAGACGGTGCGGCCGACCATCATGTTGATGATCTGCTCGATGGTCGCCTCGGGGGTGTTCACGGTGGCGATGTACTTGCCGTCGCGCATCACCGTCACCCGGTCGGTGATCTGCTTGAGCTCCTCGAGGCGGTGCGAGATGTGCACGATCCCGTGGCCGCGCTCCCGCAGGTGGCGCGTGATCCGGAACAGCTCGTCGATCTCGGTGTCGGTCAGCGCCGCGGTGGGCTCGTCCATGATCAGGACGTCCGAGTTGTACGACAGCGCCTTGGCGATCTCCACCATCTGCTGCTGCGCGACCGCGAGGCCGGAGACGCGCGCCTTCGGGTCGAGGTGGACGTGGAGCTCCTCGAACAGCTCGGCGGCCTTCCGGTTGAGGCCCTTCTCGTCCAGCCAGAAGGGCAGCCTGCCGCGGGGCTCGCGCCCGATGAAGATGTTCTCGGCCACCGTGAGGTGGCCCATCAGGTTCAGCTCCTGGTGGATGATCGCGATGCCGAGCGCTTGCGCGGCCCTCGGCGACGGGACCGCGACCTCGTTGCCCTTGACGCGGATCGTGCCGGCGTCGGGGGCGTAGATGCCGGCGAGGACCTTCATGAGCGTGGACTTGCCGGCGCCGTTCTCCCCGACCAGCGCGTGCACCTCCCCGCGCTGGAGCTCGAAGCGCGCCCCATCGAGCGCGTGCACACCCGGGAAGCTCTTGGAGATGTCGGTCATCTCGACCAGGAGTTCACCCATCGCGGGACCCTCTGCGGCGGCCGTGGCGTGACGGGAGCTGCGCTGCGTCATCGGTCTCGGTTATCGATAACACAGGGCACGATAGCGCACCTGTCAAGGTTCGTGCACGCCCATTCTGCACCCGGTTCGCAACGTGCTCGCGACCGCGACGCGACCCGCGTCAGAGGCGCTCAGGCGCCGGGCAGGACCACGATCTTGCCGCCCTCGCGGCGCGCGGCAGTCGCGAACGCCGTGGCCGCCTCGCCCAGCGGGAACCGTCCGGTGACGACCGCGGCCGGGTCCATGCGCCCCGAGACGGCGAGGGCGATCGCGGCCGGGTAGACGCGGTTCATCCGCCGGGAGAAGCGCAGGTCGAGGCCCTTGCGCCGAAGCACCGAGGCCGGGACGACCGCGTCGTTGCCGGCGGGGATCCCGGCGACCACCACGCGCCCGGCGGGCCGGACGAGGATGGCGGCCGTGGCGATCGCGTCGTCCTCGCCCGCGATCTCGATGGACGTGTCGAGGAGGCGGCCACCGAGGGCGTCGAGGAGGCGCCCGCGCTCGGCGCCGCCGTCCACGAGCTCGGCGATGGCGCCCGCGGCGCGCGCCGCCGCCACGCGGTGCGGCAGCACGTCGGTGGCGACCACGGCGGTCGCGCCCGAGGCGAACGCGAGGCGGATCAGCAGCAGGCCGATGGGGCCGGCGCCGAAGATGCCGATCGTGCCGCCGGGCACGAGACCGGCGAGGCGCAGGGCGTGGATGGCCACCCCGAGCGGCTCCAGCATCGCCCCGGCCACGTCGTCGATCGTGTCCGGGATGGGCACGAGGCGGTCCTCGGGCCAGGCGATGAGCTCGCGGAGCGCGCCGTCGGTGTCGCTGTGGCCCAGGAACCGGACGTGCGGGCAGAGGTGCCCGAGGCCCCGGTCGCAGGCGTCGCACACCCCGCACGGGAGGTTCGGGTCGATGGCCACGCGCGTGCCCGCGCGCGGGCCGTCCGCGATGATGCCGGCGGCCTCGTGGCCCAGGACGAGCGGCCGGTCGAGGCGCGCCTCGCCGATGCCGCTCTCGTCGTACCAGTGCAGGTCCGACCCGCAGATCCCCACCGCAGTCACGCGGACGAGGACCTCGCCGGGCCGCGGCCGGGGATCCGGCTCGTCGGCCACCCGGAGGTCGCCGCGCCCGTGGAGCCGCGCGACTCTCACGCCGGGTCCGCCGTCGCGAGCAGCGCCTCCTCGGCGTCCCGTGTCCAGCGGCCGTCGCGCAGCTTCGCCGCGACCGCAGGGAGCCGCTCGGCGAGCTCCGAGAGCCGGATCATGCCGAGCTCGTGGAGCCGCGGGTAGACGACGATCTTGCCGCCCGACGAGCGGGCCTCCACGGCGGCCAGCGCGTCACGGACCCCCTCCATGCCGCTGATCGCGTCGACCGAGACGTTCGTGTCGAGGCGCCCGTGCTCGAGGCGGCCGAGGACCGCCTGCATGTCCCGGATCTCGGACCCGCTCGTCCCGAACAGGTACAGGCCGCGTGCGAGGATGTCCTCGAGGTCGAGCATGGCCCGGGTCCCCACCGCGAACCCTGCGAACAGGTTGATGCGCGCGCCGGGTGCCGCCATCGCGAGCGCCTGCTGCACGAGCGCGGGCGCGGGGACCATCACCCCGACGTAGGAGCAGGCGCCCCCGGCGGGCGGCGACGTCCGACTGTTGACGAAGCTCGCCTGGAGACCGGCGGCGGATGCCAGCGGCCCCGCGATGTCCGCGAGGTGGGCCAGGCGCGCGTCGTCGATGTCGATGGCGGCGACCGCCACGTCGGCGAAGCCCATCGTGAGCGCTCGGATCACGTGCATGAAGCCCATCGGGCCCGCGGCCCCGATCACGGCCACGGCGTCCCCGTCGCGCAGCTCGCCGGTGGCGGGGACGCGGCCGTAGCCGTCGGCCGCGCTGTCGCCGGTCGTGCCCACCCAGCGCAGCAGGTCGTAGTGGATGCGGCCGACGTCGACGGCGACCGCCCGGTCCGGCGACGCGCCGCCGAGCACGACGTCGATGACGGCGCGCGGGGCCATCAGGTCCTGCAAGGTCTCGATGGCCGCGGCGTCCGCGCCGAAGTACACGAGGTCATCGAACCGGGCCCCGGCGAGCGAGGCGAGGTCGGCCGCCTGGCGGCAGGCGATCTCGCGCGAGCCGAGCGCGCCGGCGACCGAGGCCGCCTGGGCATCGTCGGCCAGGACGCAGGTGACGTCTCCGGGCCGCACGGCCCCCACGAGCGCGTCGAGGCCATGGATCTCGTGCCCCGCGTCGGCCACCACGAGGAGCCGGCCGCCCGGCACCAGGGCAGACCGCTCCTCCGACGCGTAGGACCGTTCGACGCAGGCCCACGGCTCCAGCAGCGCGACGGCGGAGCCGGACGGCTCGTCCTCGACCGGGATCAGGAACCGCTCGCCCGTCCCAGGGTCCAGGATCATCCGCTCGTCGAGCAGGACGTACTCCTGCAGGCCGCCCTCGAAGTTGTAGCCGAACGCGGCGTTCGCGCCCGCGGTCGGCAGGTGACGGTAGTCGGTCTGGACGAGGACCCGCTCGCCGACGCGGTGGTGGGTGACGGCGTCGCCCACGGCGACGATCCGGCCGGCACACTCGTGACCGGGGACGAGGGGAAGGTCGCCCGGCGTGTAGCTCGCGATCTCGGCGAGCGCGTCGGGCGCGATGCCCGAGAGCACCTCGCTCTTGCGCGGATGCGCGGTGAACGCGTGCAGCAGCTTGGTGTCCGAGAAGCAGATCCCGACGGCCTCGACCTCGAGGACGAGCTGGTGCGGGCCCGGGCGGAGCACGGCCTTGGCGCTGTTGTGCACGACCTGGCCCGGGCCGGTGAACTGGATGGCGTGCTGGGTGGCAGGGAGGGTGGGCACGGGTCGGCTCCTGTCGCGGGTCGTCAACTCAGCATCACCTGGCCACCGGTCACGGGCAGCGCCTGGCCGGTCTCGTACTGCTGGGCAACGAGGTAGTAGAGCGCCTCCATCACGTCGGCGGGCGTGCAGCCGCGGCCCATCGGGACCTTGGCCTCGTAGAAGCGGCGCACGTCTTCGAGGGTCGTGGCGCCCGGCACCTTGCCCGTGCGGAGGTACTGGACGAACAGCCCGTTCTGCGGGTCGCTCCACAGGGGGCCGTCGAGGAAGTTGCCCGGGCAGATGGCATTCACCTTGATCCCGTCGCCGACGAGCTCCAGCGCGAACGACTGCGTCAGGCCGATGCCCCCGAACTTGGAGCCGGCGTAGGCGCTGTTGCGGCTCGAGCCCTGGAGGCCGGACTTGGAGTTGATCTCGACGACGTCGCTCCACCAGGCCGGGTTGGCCGCGTGCTGGCGGGCCATCAGCGGCGCCGCGTGCTTCACGGCGAGGAAGTACCCACGGTAGTTGACCCGGGTGACGAGGTCGAAGTCCGCGACCGGCTGGGTCGTGACGCCGCCCGCGCGCAGGACCCCGGCGTTGGAGACGAGGATGTCGAGGCCGCCGAAGCGGCGGACGACCGCGTGCATGCCGGCGACGACGCTCGCCTCGTCCGTGACGTCCATGGCGACGGCCATCGCGCGGCCGGCTCCGAATCGCGCCTCGAGCCCCTCGGCGTTCGCCTGGGCCAGCGGGGCGTTGAGGTCCGCCAGGACGACGTGGGCACCCTCGGCGGCAAGCCCCTCGGCGATCGCGAGGCCGAAGCCCTGCGCCGCCCCCGTGACGAGCGCGACCCGGCCGGCGGCGCGGCCGGGCTGGCTCACCCCGGCGGCGATCCCCTTGCGGTAGGCCTCGGCCTCCCAGTCCTCGATGAACCGGCGCTCAGCCTCGGCCAGGTGCCTGACGCCCCCCAGGCGGTTGGCGGCTTCGCCGACGCGCAGCGCGTCGAGGTAGATGTGGCGCGCCGTGTCCGCCTCGGCCCAGCTGTCGCCGAGGGCGAACAGGCCCGCGCCGGGCACGACGACGATGATCGGCGCCTCACCGTGCGCATCGACGTGGGCGGCGAGGTTGGCGGCGGCGAGGGGACCGGCCCCGGACGCCTCGACGCCGTCGAAGTCCAGGAGCAGCGGCCACGAGCCGGCGTAGACGATCTGGTCGGGGGTCAGCGGACCGCCCTCGACGAACGCACGACCGGCGGCGGTGGCCGCGAACGCGGCGCCCGGGCTGTCGTCGAACACGACGACCCGCCGTCGCTCCGGGGAGAGCAGGGCCCGCAGCGCCGGCGCCAGCGAGTCCACCACAGCGGCGGTCCACGCCGGGTCCGCGCTCGGGACCTCGGGCTCGGGGCCGGCCGCCGCGACGGCGGCCTCGACGGCATCGACCAGGCGCCGGCACGCCGCCTCGACCTCGGCGACGGTGTCGGCGGACACGATCAGGCCGTGGTTCTGCATCAGCGTCACGCGCGGTAGGGTCGTCCCGGTGCGCGCAGCGTGGGCCGAGCGGGCCGTGCGGATGGCACGGGCGAGGGGCAGGCCCGGGTCCGTGTACGGGATCCAGAGGGCGTCGTCGCCGAAGAGCCGCCGCGCGATCGCCTCGCCGTCCGCGTTGCAGGTGACGGCGTTGATCAGGATCGGATGGGTGTGGAGGACGAACCGCTCCGGCAGCAGGGCGTGGAACAGCAGCTCGACCGATGGACGCCGGCCGCCGGCCGGGTCCAGGCGGGCCTCGTCGCCTGCACGGACGACAGGGTCCTCGCCGGGCGTCCGGTCAGCCTCGGGCTCGTCGAGGAGCTCGAGGAGCCGGGCCGTGTCGAGCGGGACGAGGTCGGCCAGCTCGAGGGTGGCCAGCGGCACGCCGCTGGGCTTGATCCAGAGCACGCCGTCCTGCTTCGCCGACGCATTGCCCCCGCCGCCGCGCGAGAACTCCGGGTCGCGCCCGAAGCGCTGGGCGAGGGCGATCAGCTCGGCGAGGACCGGGCCCGCCGCGGGCAGCCCCGGGCCGGGCGCGCTCACGATGCCACCCCGTCGCCCGCGATCACGCGCGCCCCGATCTCCGCGAACCAGCGGATGCGCGCGTCGTCGTCCGTGAACCCGCGCGCGGGGACGCCCTCTCGATCGACGAACCCGGGCCGGCCGGCCCGTCGCAGGTGCTGGTGCGCCACGACCACGCAGGTCCCCTCCCAGAAGACGGCTCTCGCGGCCGCGGACACGGGCACGCCGCCACGACAGGCGGGATCGAACGGGATGGCGTCGAGCGTGTTGTGCTCCGTCCCGGCCGTGACCGCCAGGCCCGCGGCGCGGAACGCCCCGACGTAGGCGTCCACGACCTCCGGCGCGTTGCGGCCGGGGATCAGCTCGGCCATATGGATGCCACGCGCCTTGAGCGCCGCGGCGAGGTCCTCGGGCGAGGCCTCGAACGGGCACACCGGCGTGGCGCCGTCCGCGAGCGTGGGGTACGCCGGGATCCCGTCGGACGCAAGCACGAGGCGCACCGCGTCCCCGAACCCGAGCGCGGACTCGGCGACGAACGCGTGGCAGCCGGCCTTCATCAGCCGTGAGCGGATCTCGCCCTGGACCGCCACCGCGTCCTCGACGGGCACGGCCGGGACGGCCCCGTAGGCCCGGCCGAGGATCAGCGCCCGGCGCTCGGGCGGGACCTGGAGGAACAGCGCCTCCTGGAAGGCCATCGCCATGTGCCGCTCCTGGAGGACCACCCACGCCTCGGGGACGCCGGCACGCTCCGCCACGTCGGCGGTGATCGCCGCGTCATCGAGCGACGTCGCGAGGCCCGCGGCCGCGAACCGGTCGCGCAGGAGGCCGGCCATCGTCCGGGCCCGGGCCACGTTGTCGGCGCGCGCGGCCGACGCGATGCGGGCCACGTTCTCCGTGGGCTCGAGAAACGGGTCGACGCCCTTGCCGCACAGGTACATCCGGCCGGGGTTGCCCGGGTCGTTGACGCGGATCCCGGCGTCACGCAGGTCGTCGACGACGGTGATGAACTCGAGGCCGAAGACCGGCAGGATCCCGGCCGTGAGCGCGGCGTCGGCGAAGCGCCGGTACACCCGCTGGTCGTGGAAGTTGGAGATGCCGACGACCCGCGCGCCCTCGGCGCTCGCGGCGGCCACGGCCGCCTCCGGGGTCTCGAAGGCCGAGAAGTTGGGCGGCACGTGGACGTGGGTGTTGACGATCACGTGCCCGGCGGGGCCCGGCTCCGTCGCCGCCTCGGCGGTGTGCATCGGTGGTCCTGCCTCCTCCGACGGCGCCCGCCGGCGAGTCGCCGGGCAGGCTCACTGCTTCTACGGGTCATTACGAGTGGTTGCGATTGGTTGTGAAACGGCATGGTACGGGATCGCAACCCGGGACTCAAGCCCCGGACCGCGATTTCGCGCGTCGCCGCGCTTGACATCTGCATCGATGCGCGCCAAAGTGCTCTCAAACGCAACCAAGCGAAGTTTCGAAACCGGCCCATCCACTTTCGTTTCGGAGCAACACCCGCACGTGAAGCCGACAGCTGCGCCCGAGGCCGTGTTCGCCCCGGAGCGACAGGAGCAGATCGCGCAGATGGTCACCGACGCGGGGCGCGTCCGGGTGACGGACCTCGCGACCCAGTTCGGCGTGTCGCCGGTCACGATCCGCAAGGACCTCCTCATCCTCGAGGGAGAGGCGCGCGTCGTCCGGACCCACGGCGGCGCCATCGCCCCCCGGGCGTCCAGCCGTCCGGAGCCGGCGTTCGAGGTCCGCGAGCGTCTCCAGCGCGACGAGAAGTGGCGCATCGGCGCGGCCGCGGCGGCCCTGGTCGTGGACGGCGACAGCATCGTCTTCGACGCGAGCACCACCGCGCTGTATGTCGCCCGCCACCTCAAGGAGCGCTCGGCCTGGCACCAGCTGACGGTGGTCACCAACAGCATCCGGATCGCCCTCGAGCTGGCCGGCCACCCGGGCATCACCGTCCTCATGCTCGGCGGGCGCGTGCGCGCCGAGGCCCTGTCCGTGGTGGGCCCGCTCGGCGACGGGGTGTTCCGCCGGGTCAACGTCCAGAAGGCCTTCGTGGGCGCCGTCGGTCTCACCATGGAGACCGGGCTCTCGGACGCCATGGAGGAGGAGGCACAGATCAAGCGCTCGATGGTTGCCGCCGCGCGAGAGACCTACGCGCTCGTGGACCACACCAAGTGGGGCCGGATGGCATCGGCGACGTTCTGTCGCGCCGATCGCCTGACCGGGATCATCACCGACACCGACGCCCCGGCCGACATGGTCGAGGCGCTGACGGGCCTGGGCGTCCGCGTGATCCAGGTCTCGACGAGGACCGAGCCGTGACGTCGCGTGATCCCGGTCTGGACGCGGAGCGAGGTCTCGACGCGGAGCGAACCGTGACGCCGCGTGTCTCCCTGGTCGGAATCTCCAAGCGGTTCGGCGCCACGGCCGCGCTCACGGGTGTCTCGCTGGACCTCCTCCCCGGCGAGGTGCACGCGCTCGTCGGCGAGAACGGGGCCGGCAAGAGCACGCTGGTCAAGATCCTCGCCGGCGTCCACCAGCCGGACGAGGGCACGATCCTGCTGGACGGGGTGCCGACGCAGGTGCCGGGGCCCGCGCAGTCCCGCGCGCTCGGCATCGCGGTGGTCCACCAGGAGCCGCGCCTGTTCCCGGACCTCAGCGTCGCCGAGAACGTGTTCATCGGGCACGCGCCCTCCGGGGCCCTGGGCTCCATCGACTGGCGGGGCATGCGCCGCGCGGCCCAGGCGCTGTTCGCCGAGCTCGACGTCCAGTTCGACGTCGGGGCCCCGGTCCGCGGCCTCTCGATGGCCGACCAGCAGCTCATCGAGATCGCCAAGGCCCTGTCGGTCGAGGCCAGCGTGCTCATCCTCGACGAGCCGACGGCCTCGCTCTCCGCCCACGAGGTGGAGCGGCTGTTCACCATCGTCCGCCGGCTCCGCGATCGCGGGGTCGCGATCCTGTTCGTCAGCCACCGGCTGGACGAGGTGTTCGCGCTGTGCGACCGCGCGACGGTCTTCCGCGACGGCCGGCACGTCATCACGGCTCCGACGTCGGGCCTCACGACCGCCGACCTCATCCGGCACATGGTCGGCCGCACCGTGTCGCTGTTCCCCAAGGTCGACAACCCGATCGGCGAGGTGCTGCTCGAGGTGACGGACCTGACCCGGGTCGGCGTGTTCCGGGACGTCTCGTTCACCGTGCGGGCCGGCGAGATCGTCGGGCTCGCGGGGCTCGTCGGCGCCGGCCGCTCCGAGGTGGCCCGGGTGCTGTTCGGGATCGACCGGCGGGACAGCGGCGAGGTGAAGCTCGCCGGCACCCCCGTGGACTTCCCGGCCCCGTCCGCCGCCATGACCGCCGGCATCGCGTACCTGCCCGAGGACCGTCACCAGGAGGGTCTCGTCCTCGACTTCACGATCGCCCAGAACGTCACCCTCCCGATCCTGCCGCGCCTGTTCCCGAAGCTGCTCCTCCGGGAGTCGACGGAGCGCGCCGTCGCGACCGAGCACACCGAGCAGTTCAACGTGCGGATGACCGGCGTCGACCAGGAGGTCGGGGCGCTGTCGGGCGGCAACCAGCAGAAGGTCGTGCTCGCCAAGTGGCTGGCGTCGGGTCCCAGGGTCCTGATCCTCGACGAGCCGACGCGCGGGATCGACATCGGCGCCAAGGTGGAGGTCCACCGGCTGATCGCCGAGCTCGCGGCCAAGGGCCTCGCCATCATCCTGATCTCCAGCGACCTGCCCGAGATCCTGGCGATGTCCGACCGGATCGTCGTCCTCCACGAAGGCAGGGTCACCGCGGAGATCGCCAGGGACCAGGCAACCCAGGAGCGTGTCATGTTCGCCGCGACCGGCACCCAGGCGTCCCATGGCTGAGGCGGTCGTGCCCGTCCGGTCGGGCCGTCGCAGCGTGTTGATGACGATCGGCCGCCAGCGGGAGCTGAGCCTGCTGGCCATCATGTTCGTGCTCGGCGGGATCGTGTCGCTCATCGCTCCGCAGTTCCTGTCCGTCGACAACTTCAGCCAGGTTGCGGTCCTCGCGTCGATCACGGCGATCGCCGCGCTCGGCGAGGCCATGGTGATCATCACCCGGGGCATCGACCTGTCGATCGAGGCTGTCATCGGGCTCGTCGCGTACTGCGTCGCCCGCTCGCTCGAGCTGCACCTCGTCGACCCGGTCGGCGCCCTCGCGATCGGCCTCGTGATCGGCCTCGTGCTGGGCTGCGTGAACGGGTTCGTGATCGCGATCCTCAAGGTGCCGCCGATCGTCGCGACACTCGGCACGCTGAGCATCTTCCGCGGGATCGACTACGTGATCGCCGGCCCCCACCAGGTCCCGCTCGCGAGCCTGCCCGCCGGGTTCGCGCACATCGCGCGGACCGACATCCTGGGAGTCCCCGTCTTCGTCCTCCTGACCGTCGGGGTGGTCGTGGTCGGATCCCTGCTCCTGCGCTCGACCCGCTTCGGCCGCCAGGTCTACGCGGTCGGCAGCAACCCGGAGGCGGCGTCGATCCTGGGCATCCCCTCACGGCGGGTCACCTTCACCGCCTACGCCCTGTGCGGCCTCCTGGCGGGGCTCGCGGGCGTGATGTGGGTCATCGAGTTCGGCACCATCAACGGCACCGCGGCGACGGGCGTGACCCTCGCCGTGGTGGCGGCGGTCGTGGTCGGAGGCGTCAACACGCTCGGCGGCTCCGGCACGCTCGCGGGCGCGGCGATCGGCGCGCTGTTCCTGGGCTTCATCGCCAACGCGCTGATCCTCGTCGGACTCTCGCAGTTCTGGCTGCAGGCCATCTACGGCCTGGTGATCCTGCTCGCGATCAGCTCCGACCAGCTCATCCGGCGCAGCGTCCAGCGCGCCAACACCCGGAGCACCGCACGATGACGGCCACGGCGAAGTCCCCGTCCGCCGTCGGTCGCGCTGCGCGGTCGCTCGTCCGGTGGGAAACGCTCCTGGCCGTCGCCCTGCTGGGCCTGATCGTCATGGGCAACGCCCTGTCACCGTTCTTCCTGACGCCCAAGAACTTCTCGAACCTGCTCTCGGCGCTCATGGAAGTCGCGATCATGGCCCTGCCCCTGACCCTGATCATCATCCTCGGCGAGATCGACCTGTCGGTCGAGTCGATGGCCGGACTTGCGAGCGCCATCCTCGGGTTCATGTGGGCGGCGGGCGTGCCGCTCGAGATCGCGATCCCCGCCGTGCTCCTCGTGGGAGCCGTGGGCGGTCTCCTCAACGGTCTGCTCGTCGCCCGCGGCGGGCTGCCGTCGCTCGTGGTCACCCTCGGGACCCTGGCCCTGTTCCGGGGCATGGCCCTGATCGTCCTCGGGCCTCGCGGCATCAGCAACTTCCCGCCCGCGTTCACGGCGCTCGGGTTCGGCGACGTGCCGGGTACCGTGATCCCGTGGTCCTTCGTGATCTTCCTGGGGATCGCCCTGATCCTCGGGATCGTCCTGCACCGGACCTGGATCGGGCGCCAGGTCTACGCCATCGGCCGCAACGCCGGAACGGCGCGCTACTCGGGCGTCCGGGTGACGCGCGTCCGCACGAGCCTGTTCGTCCTGAGCGGCGTCATCGCCGCCTTCGCGGGCGTGATCCTCACGTCCCGCCTCTCCAGCGCCCGAGCCGACGCCGGCGCGGGCATGACCATCACCGCCGTGACGGTCGTGCTGCTTGGAGGGGCCAACATCTTCGGTGGTTCGGGCACGATCCCGGGGACGGTGCTTGCCGTCCTCACGATCGCGGTCATGCAGAACGCGCTCCGGCTGGCCAGCGTGTCGGTCGAGGTCCAGAGCATCGCCCTGGGGTTGCTGCTGATCCTGTCCGTCCTCATCCCAACCGTCGCTCACCAGGCCAAGAAGGTCGTCGATCGGGTCCAGCGGAGCCGGCACCAGTCGGCCGACGCGATCGCGGGTGAGCACACGCCGGTCACCGGCATAGAGGAGGAACTCTCTTGAAGCTACGTTCTGCCGGGCGGTGGCTCGCCATCGCCGGCACTGCCGTCATCGTTCTCTCGGCATGCTCCCCCGCGGCGAGCCCTAGCGCCGCCGCCCCCGCCACGGCGGCACCCGTCACCGCGGCCCCCGCCACGGCGGCCCCCGCCAGCGTCGCTCCGTCCCAGGCCGCCGCCTCGCAGGCCGCAGGCCCGATGACCGTGGGCTACCTGCCCAAGGACATCGTCAACCAGTACTTCGCCGCCGCCAAGACCGGCGTCGACAAGGCTGCCGGCGAGCTCGGCGGCACCGTCACCCAGGTCGGGCCCAACGAGGCGAAGGCCGACCTGCAGATCCCGTTCATCACCGACCTGACCACCCAGAAGGTCAACGCGATCATCATCTCTGCCGACGGCAAGGATGAGGTCGCCCCGGCCCTCAAGGAGGCCATGGCCGCCGGCATCAAGGTCGTCGGCTTCGACTCCAGCCCCGCGGTGGGCGCCTACGACGTGTTCGTCAACCAGGTTGACTTCAGCGGCGTCGGCGTGAACCTGGCCGACTGGGCCTGCGAGCTCGCCCCGAACTGCACCGGCGACATCGCGATCCTTTCTGCGGCGGCCACGGCCACCAACCAGAACGCGTGGATCGACCTGATGAAGACGACCCTCAAGGAGCCGAAGTACGCCGGCCTCAAGCTCGTCGACACCGTCTACGGCGATGACGACGCGACCAAGAGCACGACGCAGGCCCAGACCCTGCTGACCAAGTACCCCAACCTCAAGGTCATCGTCGCCCCGACGACGGTCGGCATCCTCGCGGCGGCCCAGGTCGTCTCGCAGGCCGGCAAGCAGGCCTCCACCAAGGTCACCGGCCTCGGCTTCCCCAACGACATGAAGACCTTCGTCAAGGACGGCACCTCCCCGGTCTTCGGCCTGTGGAGCGTCCCGGACCTCGGCTACCTGTCCTACGTGATCGCGGACAAGCTCGTCAAGGGCGAGATCACCGGCAAGCCGGGCGAGACCTTCTCGGTCAAGGGCCTCAACGGTGACAAGCCGTACACGATCGGTCCCGACGGCGTGGTCATCCTCGGGCCGGCGTTCCGGTTCGACTCCACCAACGTGGACCAGTTCAACTTCTAGCTCCTCCTCTCCGGGTCCCGGCGGTCCCCGCCGGGACCCGGTCAACGCACTCCGCCGGAGCAGCCCATGGAACGCGTGGCCTTCACGATGCGACTCCTGCCCGGCGCGGAGGCCGAGTACCGTCGCCGCCACGCCGACGTGTGGCCCGAGATGCTCGACGCGCTCCGCGCGGCGGGCGCCGGCAACTACTCCATCTACCTCCTCGACCAGCAGCTGATCGGCGTCTTCGACGTCGAGGACTTCGACCGGTTCCGCGCCCACATGGCGGCGCAGCCGGTGAACGACCGCTGGCAGGCCGACATGGCCTCGCTCATCGACCCCTGCACCGACCCGACGACCGGCTTCCACCGCCGGCTGGAGGAGGTCTTCCGCCTTGACTGAGCGCGCGATGCTGCGGCTCGCCGCGGTCGACCTCGGCGCCGAGAGCGGGCGCGTCCTCGTCGGCACGTTCGACGGCGGCCGCATCGCGATCGAGGACATCCACCGCTTCCCCAACGTCCCGGTCCCCGTCGGCGGCACGCTCCACTGGGACGCGCTCCGGCTGTGGGGTGACATCGCCACCGGCCTGCGCAAGGCGGGCGCCGCGGGCGAGGTGGCCTCGGTCGCGGTGGACACCTGGGGCGTGGACTTCGGCCTGCTCGACGAGCGCGGGCGCCTGATCGCGAACCCGGTCCACTACCGTGACGCGCGCACCGACGGCATGGTGGAGCGGGCGTTCGGCCTCGTCCCGCGGGACGAGATGTATGCCACGACCGGTATCCAGTTCATGGCGATCAACACGGTCTACCAGCTCCTGTCGCTGGCGGCGGCGGACGATCCCCAGCTGCGCCACGCGGACCGGCTGCTGATGATGGCCGACCTGTTCGCGCACTTCCTGTCCGGCGCCACCGTGTCCGAGTACACGCTCGCGTCCACGAGCCAGGCCCTCGACGCGCGCGCCCGGGACTGGGCGCGGCCGATGCTCGAGCGCCTCGGCATCCCGACCCGGCTGCTGCCCGAGATCGTGGCTCCCGGGACGGACGTCGGCGGCCTGACCGGCGACCTCGCGGCCGCGCCCGGTCTCGCGCGCACGCGCGTCATCCTGCCCGGATCGCACGACACCGCCTCGGCCGTCGTCGGCACGCCGATCGCCTCGCCGTCGGTCGCGTATCTCTCGTCGGGGACGTGGTCGCTCATCGGGCTCGAGGTGCCGGAGCCCGTCATCTCGGACGTCTCGCTCGCGGCCAACCTGACCAACGAGGGCGGCGTCGCCGGCACGATCCGGCTGCTGCGCAACGTCGTGGGGCTGTGGCTGGTCCAGGAGAGCCGCCGCGCCCTGTGGCCGGACCGCGAGCCCCCGACCTACGAGAAGCTCGCCGGGATCGCGGAGACGGCGCCCGCCTTCACCGCCTTCATCGATCCCGACGACGAGCGCTTCCTCCGGCCGGGCGACCTCCCGGCGCGCGTCCGCGCGTTCTGCGCCGAGACCGGCCAGCCCGTTCCCCCGGACACCGCGACGCTCATCCGCGTGCTGCTCGAGAGCCTGGCCCTGCGCTACGCGGCGGCGATCGACCAGCTGAGCGCCGCCTCGGGCCACCACATCGACGGCCTCCACATCGTGGGCGGGGGGTCCAACCACCGCCTGCTGTGCCGGCTCACGGCGGGCGCGACGGGCCTCCCGGTCCGGGCCGGCCCCGTCGAGGCCACCGCCATCGGCAACCTCGCCGTCCAGGCCATCGCCAGGGGCGAGCTCGCCTCGGTCGCCGAGGCGCGCGAGCTCGCCGCCCGCTCCTATCCGATCACGACCTATGAGCCGACCGGCGACTGGACCGAGGCGCGCGCGCGCTTCGCCACGATCACCGCCCGCCGGACCGCCGCATCCCAGCCCTGAGGAGACCCGCCATGGCCGCGCCCGCCGCCGTCGATCTGCCCGCCACCGCCACCGCGCTCGAGCGGGTCGACTGGGCCATGAACGGGATCAACATCGAGATCCCGTCCTGGGGCTTCGTCAACACCGGGACGCGGTTCCGCGTCTTCCCCCAGCAGGGCGTGCCGCGGACCGTCTTCGAGAAGGTGGACGACGCGGCGACCGTCAACCGCTACACGGGCATCGCCGGCTCGCTCTCCCTCCACATCCCGTGGGACAAGGTCGACGACTACGCGGCCCTCGCCGGGTACGCCCGCGAGCGCGGCCTGGCGATCGGCGGCATCAACAGCAACACCTTCCAGGACCTCGACTACAAGCTCGGCTCGCTCTGCAACCCGGACCCGCGGGTACGCGCCAAGGCCGTGGACGCGGTCATCGAGTGCTGCGAGATCGCGGGCGCCATGGACGCCCAGGCGGTCAAGGTCTGGCTCGGCGACGGCACCAACTACCCCGGGCAGGACGACCTCCGCTGGCGCCACCGCCGCCTCGTCGACGGCCTGACCGAGGCGTACGCGGCGCTCCCCGCCAAGGCGCGGATGTACCTCGAGTACAAGCTCTACGAGCCCGCCCTCTACGCCACCGACGTCCAGGACTGGGGCCAGAGCCTCAACGTCGTGCGCCAGCTGGGCGACCGTGCCGGGGTATGCGTGGATACCGGCCACCACGCGATGGGCGTGAACATCGAGCAGATCGTGGCCCTGCTCCTCGCCGAGGGCCGCCTCGCCGCCTTCGACCTCAACGACAAGAAGTACGGCGACGACGACCTGATGGTCGGCTCGATCGACCCCTACCAGCTGTTCCGGATCGCCCATGAGCTCGTGAACGCGATGCGCGACGACGCGGACCCGGTCGCCCAGGCGTGCGCGAACGGCACGACCTACATGCTCGACCAGTGCCACAACATCGAGCCCAAGGTCCCGGCCATGATCCGGAGCGTCATGAACCTCCAGGAGACGATCGCCAAGGCGCTGCTCGTGGACCGCGAGCGCCTGCTGGCGGCGCAGGCGGCGGGTGACGTGCTCGAGGCCAACGGCTGCCTGTGGGACGCGTTCAACACCGACGTCCGGCCGCTGCTCGCCGAGCTGCGGGTCGCGCGTGGCCTCCCCGGCGACCCGTACCGCGCCTACCTCGCCTCGGGCGAGGAGGAGGCCAAGTACGCCGCACGGGTCGGCGGTACCGCCGCAAGCTGGTGACCTGGTGCCGCTGAACCAGCCATTCCCGGAGCTCGACGAGCTCCTCGCCTCGATGGGCGAGGGCGGCAGGCGCATCGCCGCGATCGACGCCGGCGAGGGCGCCGCGGGGAACATCTCGATCTGCATCGGCTGGCCGGTCGAGGTCCGCCGCCGGTTCCCCAGCCCCGAGCCCATCGAGCTGCCGGTCCCGGCGGCGCACCTCGCCGGCCACACGGTCATCGTCACCGGCTCCGGCCGGCGGCTCCGGGACCTCGCACGCGACCCTGTCTCGAGCGTGGGAGCGGTGGTCATCGCTCCCGACGGCGTCAGGGCGACGCTCTGGACCGCTCCGACGCGCCTGTTCGAGCGCCTCACCTCGGAGTGGAACTCGCACCTCGCCGTGCACGACGACGTCGTCGCCCGCACGGCGACCAACTTCCACGCCGTGGTCCACGCCCAGCCGCCCCACCTGACCTACCTGTCCCACATCCCCGAGTACCAGGACGAGGCGTACGTCAACAGCCGGGTCATGCGCTGGGAGCCCGAGACGATCGTCCAGCTGCCGCAGGGCATCGGCATGCTGCCGTTCATGCTGCCGGGCTCCGACGCGC
>Ga0302322_100000606_pt1 | contig 27675 bp, 28 predicted proteins | sample Fen_T0_2_FD_203757 | JGI IMG/M metagenome (GOLD analysis project Ga0302322, IMG submission 203757) | Peat permafrost microbial communities from Stordalen Mire near Abisko, Sweden - Fen_T0_2 | ecosystem: Environmental > Terrestrial > Soil > Wetlands > Permafrost | place: Sweden: Abisko...
CCGGCGCCGGACGGAACGCGCGCGGCCGGCACGCAATGAACACCCCGCGCCTGCACGCCCGCACCGGCTACCCCGTGACATTGTTCGCGGCTTTGACGCTGAGCGTGATCGCCCTGTCGACCGCATTTCTGCTCTGGGACCTGCGCGCCCGTGAGCTCGATCACGGGCGCCTGGAAACCGTGGCCATCACCCGGGTGTTTCTCGAGCAGACGGCGCGTACTTTCGAGAGTGCCGACCTGGTGCTGGGGGGGGTGCAGGATCGTCTGCAAAGTTCATTTGGCAACCAGTTCGCGCTCGATAGCCTGCCGGTCCACATTCTGCTGGGAACCCGGGTGCTGGAGATGCGCCAGCTGGACGCCCTGTACCTGGTCGATCCCGCCGGCCAGGTGATCAACTCGTCCCTCGACTTTCCGGCGCAGGCCAAATCGGTGGCCAATCGTGGCTATTTCCAGGCGCTCCTGCGTAACGAGGATAGCGGGCTGTACATCGACAATCCGGTGCTCAGCGGGACCGACAAGGGCTGGACCTTGTCCCTGGCCAGGCGGATCACCGGGCCAGACGGAAAACTGCGCGGCATCATCGTCGGGGCCTTCAGCACCGCGCACTTCGAAGACTTGTACAAATTCCTGCAACTGGCTTACGTGCGGCCGGTCTCCCTGTACCGCGACGACGGCATCCTGATCGCCAGCCTGCCGCACCGGGAAAACATGATCGGGGCGCGGGCGCCTGAATTCGCGCCTGGCTCGCTTGCCTCGCTGGGCAGCGATATCCGTTTTTCCAGCCACGCCAAGGGGAGTGGCGACCGCGAAACGTTCACCCTGGTGAGGGTGCCCAAATTTCCCCTGATCGTCAGTGTGACCAACGACGACGAGGAGGCGATGGCGGCATGGCGGGAAACGGCCGTGCCGATTGTACTGGTGGCCGTCCTGATGGGAATTTTCATCATCGTTGCCGCGCGGGTCCTGATGCGCGAACTGGTGCGCGAGCAGAAACTTGCCCAGTCGTTGGGCGAGGCCAACCAGCGTTACCATCAAACGGTCGATTCGGTCATGGATGCGATCGTCGCCATCGACGAGCAGCAGAACATCGTCTTGTTCAACCCGGCGGCGGAACGGATGTTCGGCCTGGACCAGGAAGCGGCGCTGGGCGCGCCGATCGAGCAGTTGCTGCCGGAGCGGCTGCGCGGGGTGCACCGCGGACATGTGGATGGCTTCATGCGCGGTGAGGCGGGCTCGCGAACCATGGGCCCGCAACTGGAAATCATCGGGGTGCGTGCCGACGGCAGCGAATTCCCGATCGAATCGACGATTTCCCATGGCCTGATCGATGGCAAGCCGCAGCTGACTGCCGTGCTGCGCGATGTCACCGAACGGCGCCGGGCCGAAAAGGCGCTCCAGGACATGAACCAGCAGTTGCGCGGCTTGTCGGTCTCCCTGCAAAGCGTGCGCGAGCACGAGCAAACCCGGATCTCGCGCGAACTTCACGACGAACTCGGCCAACAGTTGACCGGGCTCAAGCTGGATCTGTCATGGCTAGGCACCCGCGTCAAGGAGGGACGCCCGCCATCGGCGGACCGGATCGACGACATGCGCCACCAGCTTGACCGGGCGATTGCCGCGGTACGGCGCATTTCCACCGAGCTGCGTCCCTTGCTGCTGGACGACCTGGGATTCGGCGAGGCGGTCAAATGGCAGTCGGGAGAGTTCACCCGCCGCACCGGGATAGACGTGAGCCTGAACCTTTTGGCCGTCGATCTGGTGACCGGCGACGAACTGCCGACTGCGCTGTTCCGCATCGTCCAGGAGTCGCTCACCAACATCGCGCGCCACGCCCATGCCAGGAAGGTGGAGATCCAATTGTTCAGCAAGGACGGCAATCTCGTGCTGGCGGTGACCGATGACGGCCTGGGCATTTCCAATGACGGCCGGGCCGGGGGATTCGGCCTGGTCGGCATGCGCGAGCGCAGCACCTCGCTGGGCGGGGATTTCCAGATCATCAGCAGCCCGGGGGCGGGCACCACAGTGCAGGTGGAGCTGTCGCTCGACCTGCCGATGTTTGAAGGAGTGCACGCGTGAAGCAGGAAGTTCTGGTGGCAGACGACCACGCCATCATCCGTGACGGCCTGAGAAAAATACTTGCCGATACCGAGGACCTGATCGTCGCCGGTGAAGCGGCCAACGGCAACATGGCCCTGGAAAAGGTCCGGGAGCGCGACTGGGACTTGGTCATCCTCGATCTGTCGATGCCGGGCCGCAGCGGAGTCGAACTGATCAAGCTGATGAAAGCGGAGCGGCCCAGGCTGCCGATACTCATTTTCAGCATGCATCCGGAAGAGCAATACGCCGTGCGGGCGATCCGCGCGGGCGCGTGCGGCTATTTGTCCAAGGCGGAGGACAGCGACCTGTTCCTGCCGGCCCTGCGCAAGGTTGCCGCGGGGGGGCGATTCATCAGTCCCAAGGTGGCCGAACTGCTGGCCGCGGACGTCTCGCCGGCCATCGCCAGCGATCCGCACACCACGCTGTCGAACCGCGAATACGAGATCTTCACCCGCATCGTCCGCGGCATCAGCCTGACCGATATCGCCGCGGAGTTTTCCCTGAGCATCAAGACCATCAGTACCCACAAGACCCATATCCTGGTCAAACTCGGGCTGTCCAGCCAGGTCGACCTGTTCCGGTATGCGATCGAGCACAAGCTGTTCGACGCGCAGGTCTAGAGAGCCGTCCGGTTGCGCCGGCAACCGCAAGCACCGCCGGTGGCCTGCCGGGCCTCGACATTTCTCCGGGCGCCAGCTTCAAAAGGCAGGGTATCCAGAGGGCGCATCCCTGCCTTCGGACGCACATAACCGCGACTCCTGCTAACCGTGCGCGCAATGTCAAGGTTGTTGCGGATGCGCGCCTGAGCCGCTGTTCCGTGCCGCCCAAGAATGCCGAATCCGGATTCCATAGGACTTTTCCTATGCCCACTTTAATAGCGTTCCTATATTTTTCCGGGGCGCTTGCGCCTAATCTTCGTACTAGCGGCAAATAGACTTTCAATACGCCATAGCGAATCGTTGCGAAACAACTTGATATCCGCGGATCAACTCAAGGTGAATACCATGACCAAATTGAACCAGATTGCCCGTTCCCTGCTTTCCATCGCCGCCACTGGCGCTGTCGTGATGGTCCTGGCTCCCGCTGCGCACGCGGTCGACGCCGACGCGGCCAAGCGCCTGGCAACGGCCAACAATTGCTTCAAGTGCCACGCCGTCGACAAGGACAAAGATGGCCCTTCGTACAAGAAGGTCGCCGAGAAATACAAGGGCAAGGCGAACGCCGAAACCCGCCTGATCGAGCACATCACCTCCGGTGAAAAGGCCAAGTTCCCGGACGGCCATGAAGAGGAGCACAAGGTCGTCAAGACCTCGCCGCCCAAAGACATGGAGCAGATCAAGAATCTCGTGCAGTGGGTTCTTGCGCAATAACACGCAGTCAAGACATGGCCTGAGCCACCATCGTAACCAGGGGGGAAGCAAATGAAAGCCTTTAGGAAGCTGCTGGCCGTTGCCGTCTTTTTGAGCGGCGTCGGGGCGGCATCAACAGGGTTGGCCGCGGACAGCAATCTGCCCGACCTTGGCAGCAGCAACGCGACCAAGGCCGCGGTGGCCAAGGGATGCCGTCTGCACCCGCTGCCACGATGAAAGCGAAGCCGCGCCGGTCCTGTCGATCTACCAGACCAAGCACGGCGTGCGCGGCGATGCCCGCGCCCCCGCCTGCCAGACCTGTCACGGCGAGAGCGACAAGCACCTGAAGGGCAACACCGACGGCAAGGGCCGTCCGGCGCCCGATTTCGTGTTCAAGAAGGGCGCCTACGCCGCTTCCGACGACAGGGAGCGCGCCGGCCAGTGCCTGACCTGCCACAAAGGCGAGGCGCGCAACAACTGGGACGGCGGTCAGCACCAGGTCGCCGGCATCGCCTGCAACGACTGCCATAAAGTCCACCGGCCGGCCGACAATGTCCTGAGCAAGGCGACCCAGACCGAAGTCTGCTTCACCTGCCACAAGGAACAGCGCGCCGACGTCCACAAGATCTCGACCCATCCGATCGACATCGGCAAGGTGGTCTGCTCCGATTGCCACAACCCGCACGGCTCCACCGGCCCCAAGCTGGTCAAGAAGAACTCGGTCAACGAAACCTGCTACCAGTGCCATGCCGAAAAGCGCGGACCCTTCCTGTTCGAGCACAGGCCCGCCGTCGAGGATTGCACCAACTGCCACACGCCGCACGGCTCGAACGTCGCGCCGCTGCTCAAGTTCCGTCCGCCGATGATGTGCCAGCAGTGCCATGACGGCACCCATGCAAGCGCGAGCCCTGCCGGCCCGAACGTTGCCGGCGCGCAAGGCGGGCTGACCTCCGCGCCCAGCAGGAACCTGGTCGGCCGTGCATGCATGAACTGCCACAGCCAGATTCACGGCTCGAACAGCCCCGCCGGCGGTTATTTCCAACGTTGAATTAGCAGCACCCGGAGAGTGTGATGAAAATTCATATCCAAGAACTGAAATTGAGCACTTTGGCGGTTGCCGTGGCAGGTGCCCTGGCCTCGATGGCCTCGATGGCAGCCTATGCGGACGACCAGGAGGCGGCGGCCCTGAAAACGCCGAAAAGCACGGTCGAAGTCGGCGCGTCCAATGTCAACGGCACCTCGGCCAGGCTAGGCGAGTACAACGGCTACAACAAGTCGGGCAACTACTTTGTCGGCGGCATGAACATCCGCGGCGGTGACGCGTATGGCGACAACGGCGGCACCATGCGCTGGTCGCTGGTCGGCACCGACCTGGGCCTTACCACCCGCGCCTTGGGCGGCACGGTCAGCGACCAGGGCCGCTGGAACCTGGGGGTCTACTACGACGAGTTGCGGCACAACCTGTCGGATACCTACCAGACCCCGTACCGTGGCACCATGGGCGGCAACACCTGGACCCTGCCGCCGGGATTCGGCATCGTCGGCAACACCACGACGATGACCAATGCCCAGAAGGCGGCCCTGCAGAATGTGGACATCAATTCGACCCGCAAGAACACCGGCTTGAGCGCGGGCCTGAACCTGAATGCGCAGTGGGGTATCAAGTTCGACTTCAACCGCCTGGACCAGACCGGCGCCAAGCTGATGGGTTTCGGCGCGGCCGGCATAGGCGGGGCGAGCGGCGAATTCGTCTCCATCCTGCCCAGCCCGACCAACTACAAGACGGATACGGTCAACCTGGCGCTCAACTACATGGGCGAGAAGGGCAATGCCTCGGCGTCGTACTACGGCTCCTATTTCCACAATGCCTACGACCGCATCACGTTCCAGACCTTTGCCGGCGCGAACAACATGCAGACCATGAGCACGCCGCCGGACAACAACCTGCACCAGTTCAACCTCGCCGGCGGCTACCAGTTGCTCGCCAAGACCAAGCTCGCCGGCAACGTCTCGTACTCGCGCAATACCCAGGACCAGGGCTACGTGGTCGACCCGTTAATGTTTGTCGCGGCCAGCACCGCGGCCGGCAATACCATGACCTCGGCCAATGCCCTGGTGGTCACAAAGCATGCCGACATCAAGGTCACCGACCAGACCTTCAAGAATCTGGGCCTCACCGCCGGCTACAAGTACGACCTGCGCGATAACCGTACCGCGTCGAACATCTACAACTTTCATGCGATCAGCGGCGGCAATGACGCGAACTACCCGAACACCCCGCTGAGCATCAAGAAAAGCCAGATCGAACTGGCCGGCGACTACCGGGTGTACAAGGACCAGACCCTGCGCCTGGCGTACACGCGCGACGACATCAGCCGCTATTGCAACCAGTACGCCGTGGGGGTCCTCTATCCGGCCGGCACCAACTGCGTGGTCGCGACCAAGTCCAAGGAGGACAAGGTCGAAGGCGGCTACCGGTTCAAGGCGCTCGACAGCCTGGTGGTGCGCCTGGGTTATTCCTACGGCGTGCGCAAGACCGACTTCGACACCAACGCGCGGGCTGCTTTCCTCAGCACCAACGGCGGCAACGGCGCGCTCGGCTTTCCAGGTCAGAACGGCGGTGACTACCAGGGCTTCCATACCCTGCTGGACGCGAACCGCAACCAGCAGGTGATCAAGGCCAGCGCCAACTGGGAGCTCAATGACAAGTTCTCGGTCGGACTGGGCGGGCGTTTCACCGACGACCGCTACAGCACGACCTGGGGTATGCAAAACGGCAACACCTGGAGCCTGAACCTGGACGGCGCCTACCGCTACAGCGACACCGGCACGGTGACGGCCTACGTGACCCAGCAGCACCTTGAGCGAACCATGACGGACCTGCAAAGAGCCGCGTTCCAGGCGGCCACCGGGGCTTCGGGCACCGCTGTCGCCGTGCCTTCCGGCGCCACCTGGACCGACAAGCTCAAGAACAGCGACGTGACCGTCGGCCTGGGTCTGCGGCACACCGGCCTGGTGGGCGGCAAGGTCGACATTGCCGGCGACCTCAGCTACTCGATGTCCCGGTCGGACTACAACAACCAGCTCAACTACGCGACTCTGACCACCGGCGGATTGAACTGCGCGGCCAACATCATCCTGTCCTGCGGCGCAACGCCGGACATCAAGATCACGACCATCCAGTTCAAGCTCGCCGGCACCTACATGATCGACAAGAAGTCCAAGGTGGCGCTGCGCTATCTCCTCCAGCACATAGACGGTTCGGACTATTACTACAACGGTTACCAGCTCGGCTACTCACCGACCCAGGTGATGCCGACCAACCAGCAACTGGGCAATGGCACGATCAAGGTGATCTCGGCCAGCTACATCTACACCTTCTGACAGGCTATTGAGATACGTTCAAGACCGCTATGCTCACTCAATTGATGCACGGCAACCCTGTGGCAAGAGCCTCCAATATCGGGGGGTCAAGAGGGGGCACGTCCCCTTTTTCAACAGCCCTCTAACGCGCCTGCCAACCAGCCTGAGCGCAAGCTGGCGCAGCCGTCCGCGGCGGCGCTGCCCGCCCTTCAGGCGAACCTAGGAAACCAGCCATGGCCACCAAGCCCCCGGGAGCGCTCAAGCGCTTCTGGACCGTAATCAGAAAGCCCAGCGTCAAGTATTCCCTGCTGACGATCTCCGGCGTCGCTTTCGTCGTAGGCATCCTGTTCTGGGGCGGCTTCCACACCGCCCTGGAGATGACCAACACGCTGGAGTTCTGCACCACCTGCCACGAGATGCGCGACAACGTCTACGTCGAGTACAAGGAAACCATTCACTACCAGAACCGCACCGGTGTGCGCGCGATCTGTTCCGATTGCCATGTGCCCAGGGAGTGGGGCCCCAAGATGATCCGCAAGGCGCAGGCCAGCATGGAGGTATGGGGTAAACTCACGGGTGCGGTCGACACCAAGGAAAAGTTCGAGGCCAACCGCATGAAAATGGCCACGGACGAGTGGAAGCGCATGAAGGCCAATGGCTCGCAGGAATGCCGCAATTGCCACGCTTTCGACGCCATGAGCGCGGAATTGCAGAAACAGACGCCTTACAAGAAGCACATGAAGGCCAAGGAAGAGGGCAAGACCTGCATTGATTGCCACAAGGGGATCGCGCACCACCTGCCCAAGGAGTACGTCGAGCCGGACGATTAAGCTTGATCGGCGTCAAAAGTGTAAGCTTGCGGCCGTGGCAAAGTTGTCCACGGCCGTTGCTTTTTGGGATTGCGGAATTTTGGCCTGAAACAGCGTCTGATTCCGCATCGCACTATCGAGCCCCCGGTTTGATCCTTAATTTGCCCCTTGTTGCGTGATCCTGATCGCCTGATCCTGTCTTTCCACCGGAACCACTCCCAGTTGCTCAGTGCTCACACCCTAGGCTGCATACGCGGCGAACGCAGGCTGTTTGCCGGCATCGATCTCGCGGTCGAGCCTGGACAATGCCTGCACGTGCGCGGTGAAAATGGCGTCGGCAAGACCAGCCTGCTGCGCATCCTTGCCGGACTGGCGGCGCCCGCCGAAGGCTCAGTGGCATGGCGTGGGCAGCCAGTAGCCAGGGTCGTGGACGACTATCACCAGAATCTGTTGTTCCTCGGGCATCACAATGCGCTCAAGGAAGACCTGACGGCCCTGGAGAACCTGATGTTCGCCGCCGGCCTGGACGGTGCCACCCTGACGGAAGACGAAGCCACCGGCGCCTTGCGGCGCTTCGGCCTGCGGGGACGCGAAGACCTGCCGGTACGCTGCCTGTCCGCCGGGCAGAAGCGGAGGGTCCTGCTGGCGCGCCTGCTGACCCGTAAGGCGCCGCTGTGGATACTGGATGAGCCCTTCGCCGCCCTGGATACCGGCGCGGTCCAGGCCCTGGCAGACCTGATCGCCGAGCACCTCGCTATCGGCGGCATGACCGTGATGACCAGCCATCAGGCCATACCCCTGAACAATGTAAGGTCTTTGCAACTGTGAAAGCATTTGCTTTTGTGGTCCGCCGCGACCTGCTGCTGGCGATGCGGCGCAAGAGCGATGTGCTCTCGGCCCTGTTCTTTTTTGTCATCGTCAGCAGCCTGTTTCCCCTCGGTATCGGCGCCGAAACGGCGCTGCTGCGCAAGATCGCGCCCGGCGTGATCTGGGTGGCGGCGCTGCTGTCTACCATGCTCGGCCTGCAGCGCATGTTCGCCGCCGATCACGCCGACGGCACCTTGGAGCAGATGGCACTCTCGCCCGAGCCCCTGGCCCTGCTGGTGGGGGGCAAGATCGCCGCCCACTGGCTGGTGTGCGGCCTGCCCCTGGTGGCACTGGCCCCCCTGATCGGGCTACAATTCGATCTTTCCGGCGCTGAACTGGGCATACTCGTGCTGGCGCTGCTGCTCGGCACCCCGGTCCTGTCCCTGATCGGCAGCGTGGGGGCCGCCTTGACCCTGGGTGTGCGCGGTGGAGGTGTGCTGCTTAGCCTGCTGGTCTTGCCGCTGTATATTCCCACCTTGATTTTCGGCAGCGGCGCGGTCTATGCCCACACTGCCGGGCAGGACGCGGGTGCGCATTTGTCGCTGCTCGGCGCCTTGCTGGTGCTGGGGTTGTTTTTCGCGCCCTGGGCCACCACCGCCGCCATCCGGATCGCAATCGAATGAGCAATTCCATCATCCACTGGTTCAAATTCGCCAGCCCGGCGAGTTTCTACCCGCTCGCCGGGCGAATGATTCCATGGTTCTGGCTGCTCGCCGCGGCCTTCGGCCTTTCCGGGTTGTGGCTGAGCTTTTTCGTCGCCCCCACCGACGCGGTGCAGGGCGATGGCTACCGCATCATCTTCGTTCACGTGCCGGCGTCCTGGATGTCGATGTTCATCTACCTGGTGATGGCCGCCTGGGCCGGCCTGGGCCTGGTGTTCAATACCCGACTGTCGTCGATGATGGCGCAGGCGCTGGCGCCGACCGGCGCACTGATGGCCTTCCTGTCGCTGTGGACCGGCTCCTTCTGGGGCAAGCCGATGTGGGGCACCTGGTGGATCTGGGACGCGCGCCTGACTTCCGAGCTGATCCTGCTGTTCCTCTATGTCGGCTTCATCGCCCTGCAGGCCTCGATCGACGATCCGCGCCGGGCCGACAAGGCCGGCGCCATTCTCGCCCTGGTCGGCTCGGTCAACGTGCCGATCATCTATTTTTCGGTGAAATGGTGGAATACCCTGCACCAGGGCTCCACCGTCTCCCTCACCAAGGCGCCGGCGATGGCCCACACCATGCTGCTGGGCATGCTGCTGATGGCGCTATGTTTCTGGATGTACGCCATCGCGGTGGCGCTGCAGCGGGTGCGCGCCATCATTCTCGAACGCGAGTCCCACGCCGAGTGGGTGCGGGAATTGAAAGAGGTGCTCGCATGAACTGGAATTCGCCGGCGGAGTTTTTCGCCATGGGCGGCTACGCCCTGTATGTGTGGAGCAGCTTCGGCATGTGCGCCTTGCTGCTGGCGCTCGAACCGGCGCTGGTCCGGCATCGGCACCTGGCGGCCCTGGGCAACCTGCGCCGCCAGTTGCGCGCCGAACAACTCGATGGAGAGAAACCGTGAAACCCCGGCACAAGCGCGCGGCCATCATCGTCGGCGGCCTGGCCTGCGTGGGCGTGGCCGCCGCGCTGGTGCTCAATGCGCTCAACAGCAACATCGCCCTGTACGTCACCCCCACCGAAGTGGCGAACGGCCAGTCGCCCAAGGGCCAGGCTTTCCGGATCGGCGGCCTGGTCAAGGCCGGCTCGGTCAAGCGCGACCAGATGACGGTACATTTCATCGTCACCGATCTGGCGCGCGACATTCCTGTTTCCTACACCGGCATCCTGCCCGACCTGTTCATGGAAGGCAAAGGTGCGGTGGTGCAGGGCAAGCTGCAAGCTGACGGCAATTTCATCGCCAGCGAAGTCCTGGCCAAGCATGACGAGAACTACATGCCGCCGGAAGCCAAACGCGCGCTCGAGCAGGCGCAGAAAAACCAAGGGGCAGCCAAGCCATGATCGCTGAATTCGGACACTTCACCCTGATCCTGGCACTGTGCGTCGCGCTGCTGCAAGGCACCCTGCCGCTGATTGGCGCCCACCAGGGCCGGCGCGCCTGGATCGTGCTGGCCAAGCCGGCGGCGCAGGTCTCCTTCCTGCTGCTTGCCACCTCGTTCGCCGCGCTGGCCTGGAGCTTCTACACCAACGACTTCTCGGTGCTCTACGTCGCCGAGCATTCGAACTCCCAGTTGCCGGTGATGTACCGCCTGGCGGCGGTGTGGGGTGGCCACGAGGGCTCGCTGCTGCTCTGGATGCTGCTGCTGACTTTCTGGGGCCTGGCGGTGGCGACCTTTTCGCAGACCGTCGACGAAGCCATGCTGGCGCGCGTGCTCGGCGTGATGGGCCTGATCGCCACCGGCCTGTTGCTGTTCGTGCTGCTCACCTCCAACCCTTTCGAGCGCCTGCTGCCGGCGGCCGAGAACGGCCGCGACCTCAACCCGCTGCTGCAGGACCCCGGCCTGGTGTTCCACCCGCCGATGCTGTACATGGGCTACGTGGGCTTCTCGGTGGCCTTCGCGTTCGCGATCGCCTCCTTGCTGTCGGGCAAGCTGGACGCCGCCTGGGCGCGCTGGTCGCGCTCCTGGACCACGATAGCCTGGGTGTTCCTCACCCTGGGCATCGCCCTGGGGTCCTGGTGGGCCTACTATGAACTGGGCTGGGGCGGCTGGTGGTTCTGGGACCCGGTGGAAAACGCCTCCTTCATGCCCTGGCTGGTCGGCACCGCCTTGCTGCATTCGCTGATCGTCACCGAAAAGCGCGGCAGCTTCAAGAACTGGACCGTGTTCCTGGCCATCATGGCCTTCTCGCTGTCGCTGCTGGGCACCTTCCTGGTCCGCTCCGGCGTACTCACCTCGGTGCACGCGTTCGCCAGCGACCCGCGGCGCGGGATATTCATCCTCCTCTTGCTCACCGTGGTGGTGGGCTCCTCGCTGGCGCTGTTTGCCTGGCGCGCGCCCAAGGTGTCTCCGGGCGGCCAGTTCGCCTTGAAATCGCGCGAGACCATGATCCTGATGGGCAATGTGCTGCTGGTGGTCGCCTGCGGCTCGGTGCTGCTGGGTACGCTCTACCCGCTGATCATGGACGCCCTGAACCTGGGCAAGATCTCGGTCGGCCCGCCGTACTTCAACACCGTGTTCGTGCCGGTCATGACCCCGGTGCTGTTCCTGATGGCGATCGGCCCGCTGGCGCGCTGGAAGCAGACCGACTTCAAATCCATCATCAAACAGATGTGGATCGCCGGCGTGATTGCCGTCCTGGCCGCGGTGATCATTCCCCTCACCCTGGGGCACTGGACCGCACTCGGGGCGCTCGGCTTCGCGCTTGCCTTCTGGGTAGCCGGCTCGGTGGTGGTGCAGACAGTCAAGCGCTACCAGACCGGCATGCTGACCCGGGGCTTCTGGGGCGCGCAGCTCGGGCACCTGGGGATTGCCGTGTTCGTGGTCGGCGTCACCATCGTGAGCAGCTATCAGGAAGAGAAAGACGTGCGCATGGAGATGGGCGACACCGTCGAGGTTGGCGGCTACCAGCTCAAGCTGCTCGGCATCAGCACCGTGGCCGGGCCCAACTACGAGGCGACGCGCGGGCAGTTTGAACTCAGCCGCGGCGGCAAGGTGCTCAGGACCCTGCTGCCGGAAAAGCGCAATTACTTTTCGTCGACCATGCCGATGACCGAAACGGCGATCGATACCGGCTTGACGCGCGACATCTACGTGTCCCTGGGCGAGGCGCTCGACGCCAAGGCCTGGGCGGTACGCGCCTACTACAAGCCTTTCGTTGACTGGATCTGGGGTGGCTGCCTGCTGATGGCCCTGGGCGGCGTGCTCGCCATGTCCGGCCGCCGCTATCACGTCCGGGCCGGCAGCAGGGTTGCCGGCGCGCTCAAGGGAGCTTCCGCATGAAAGCCAAATTCCTGGTGCCTTTGCTGCTGTTTTTTGCCCTGGTCGGTTTTCTGGCCGTGGGCCTCAAGCTCGACCCGCACGAGGTGCCTTCGCCGCTGATCAACAAGCCGTCGCCGGCCTTCAAGGTGCCGCAACTGGCGCAGCCGGAGGCAATGTTCTCGCCCGAAGACGTCAAGGGCAAGGTCTGGATCCTCAACGTCTGGGCCTCCTGGTGCGTGGCCTGCCGTGAGGAACACCCGATGCTGGTTGAACTGGGGCGCTCCCAGGTCGCGCCCCTGATCGGCCTGGACTACAAGGACAAGCGCCAGGATGCCCTCGGCCTGTTGCAACGCCAGGGCAATCCCTATGTGCTCTCCGCCGTGGACGTGGACGGCCGGGTCGGCATCGACTACGGCGTCTACGGCGTGCCCGAAACCTACGTGATCGACAAGCAGGGCATCATCCGCTACAAGCAGATCGGCCCGATCACCCGCGAGACGCTGGAAAAGACGATCTACCCGCTGGTCGAGAAGCTGAAAAAATCGTGATGCGGATACTGACCCTGTTGTTGTCGCTGTGGATCGCCGGCAGCGCCTGCGCCAAGGATGCCACGCCTCTCGCGGAGGACCCGGTGGTCGAGCAGCGCCTGATCGCCATATCCGAAGAGATGCGTTGCCTGGTGTGCCAGAACGAGTCGCTGGCCGGCTCGCGCGCCGATCTGGCGCTGGACCTGCGCCGCGAACTGCGCGAACTGATCCGCCAGGGCAAGAGCGACGACGAGATCAAGACCTTCATGGTCAGCCGCTACGGCGATTTCGTCCTGTATCGCCCGCCGGTCAAGCCGATTACCTGGGTGCTCTGGCTGGGCCCGTTCGTATTGATGCTGGCCGGCCTCGTCGCGCTGCTGCTGCATTTGCGCAAGCGCGGCCGCGAACCCGGCCAGACCGCCTTGTCGGCCGAAGAAAACCAGCGCGTCGACGCGCTGCTCCGGGAAAATCCCAATGATTAAGTTCGTCCTTGCCGCGGCAGTCGCCGTCATCGTGGTCCTGTTGCTGCTGCTGCGCCCCTTGCTGTGGAAGGCGCGCGGCGCCGGCGCCTCGCGCCGCCAGCTGAACATGACGCTCTACAAGGACGACCTGGCCAAGCTCGAGCAGGACCACGCCGACAAGCTGATCGACGAAGCCGTCTATCAGCAGGCCCAGGCCGAGATGCGCCATCGCCTGCTCGAGGAAACCGCCGACGAGGAAGTCGCCGCCACGCCGGCGCGCTCGCGCTGGACCGTGGGCCTGGTGAGCCTGGCGGTGCCCCTGGTGGCCGCCGGTATCTATCTGGCCATCGGCACGCCTGGTCAAATCGACGGCAGCGCCGCCGCCCCCCAGGTGACGCAAAAAGACATCGAGCAGATGGTCGCCGGCCTGGCCGCGAAGATGGAACAGGACCCAGGCAACCTGAAGGGCTGGGCCATGCTGGCCCGCTCGTACAAGGTGCTGAAGAAGCCGATGGAAGCCGAGCGCGCCTTCGAGCGCGCCGGCGCCTACCTGGACACCGACGCCCAGGCGCTCGCCGATTACGCCGACGTGGTGGCCACCAACGCGGGCGGCAATTTCGCCGGCAAGCCGATCGCCCTGATCGACAAGGCGCTCAAGGTCGATCCGGACAACGTGATGGCGCTCTGGCTGGCCGGCACTGCCGCATTCACCCTCAACGATTACGACAAGACCATCCGCCTGTGGGAGAAGCTGGCGACCCTGCTGCCGGCCGACTCCGACGACGCGCGCTCGATCCAGGCCTCGATCGCCGAGGTGCGGGCCAAGAGCGGCCGGCCAGCCCTCGCGGCCGTGCCTGCTGCGCCGGCCGCCGCTTCACCGGTTACCGCCGCGGCGGCCTCCCCCGCGAACCCTCACACGGCCAAGCCGGGCAAGGCAGGCGCCAGCGTCAGCGGGGTGGTCGAACTGGATCGCGCATTGAGCGACAAGGCCAAGCCGGGCGACACCATCCTGGTGATCGCCCGCGCGCCCGGCGTGCGCATGCCGGTTGCCGTGGTCCGGGCCAAGGCGGCCGAACTGCCGTTCAAGTTCGTGCTCGACGATTCGGTCTCGATGCGTCCGGAGGCCGGCATCTCCTCCTTGACCGAAGTGTCGGTGGAAGCGCGCATCTCCAAGTCCGGCCTGGCCATGCCGGAGCCCGGCGACCTGATCTCGACGCCGCAGATCGTCAAGGTCGGTGCGAGCGGCGTGCAACTGCGGGTGGCCCAAGTAAGGCCCTGAAGCCGCGCGGGCCGGGGCTGGTTCGCACTACATCGTGCGCGCGTGAGCACGAATCTAGTGTGAACAGGGCCCAGGCAAAACACCCACACATGGGTGCCCGGTTTGCGTATAGTTGACTCCATCGCATCGGGCGGCGCGCCGGCTCTCGGGCGACTTCCAGCCTGATGACGGGGCGGATCGCGCCGGGGTGCAAGCCGAACCGGCATCCCCTCTCGCAGCGTGCGGAACGCCAGCGTATGGGCGCATCTTGAGACCGGTACCGGAAGACGGGCAAGAGCGGGCCGGGAAGGCAGGGCGATTCCATGGGGCCGCGAATTTTCTGCTTCGAATGTCAGTGTTTTTATAACCCCGCCAGCGGGGCGACCCGGAATTTACTCGTAAGAGACAGTCTTTTGTAAAGGGCTGGCCGCGCATGCATGGGCCCGGCGCGGCCCCGCCGATCAGCCTGCCAGGGCGCGCAACTCGGCCATCACCTTGGCTTCGACCGGCACGCCTTCGCGCTCGGCCTGGTGGAACTTGCGCATCTCGATTTCCCCCGGCACGATCACCGGGTGCGCCGGGTCCGCCGCCGGGCTGGCGTGCAGGATGGCGCCGAAGTCGGCAATGCGCTGCGCCAGCCAGGTGGGAGAGCCGAGCAGCTTGGCGTCGATCAGCAGGAAAAAGTGCCCGAGGTTCTGCGGCGCTTCCGGGTTGTCGACCCAGGACTTCACGTGGGTCAGGTAGGCGGCGCCCGAGAGCAGGCCGGCGAACAGGTCCACCATCAGGGCCAGGCCGTAGCCCTTGTGGCCGCCGATGGCGAGCAAAAAGCCGTCCAGCGCGGCGCGCGGGTCGGCGGTCGGGCGGCCGGCGCGGTCGGTGGCCCAGGTGTCTGGGATCGCCTGGCCCAGTTCGAGCGCGCGGCGGATCTTGGCGCGCGCCACCACGCTCATCGCCATGTCGAGCAGGATCGGATCCTGGCCCGGATGCGGGATGCCGAAGCCCATCGGATTGTTGCCCAGGCGGGCGTCGCTGCCGCCCCAGGGCGCGATGGTGGTGGTCGCGTTGCTGGCGATGATGCTGGCAAATCCTTCCTGCGCTGCCAGGTAGGAATACGGCGAGATCGGGCCGAAGTGATTGCTGCCGCTTGCGAAGGCGACGCCCACCCCGCATTCGCGGGCCGCGGCCATGGCGGCCTGCAGCGCGTGCATGCCGACCACCGGGCCCAGGCCGTTGGCGCCGTCCACCTTGGCCAGGGCGGGCGCCGGCTTCTCGGTGCGAATCTCAGGAGAGACGGCGATCCCGCCGATGCGCAGGCGCTCGCCGTAGGAAGCTACCCGGCCTACGCCGTGGGTGTGGATGCCGAACATGTCGGCCATCACCAGGATGCGGGCTGCGGCGTTGGCATCGTCCGGCTTGACGCCGAACGAGCCCAGCGCTTTTGCCGCCAGGGCCAGGAGGTCTTGCTCGGCTACATTTTCGATGGATGCTTCTCTTGCCACGAATATTTCCAGTTTAAGGGTTGGGTGGGGCAGGTCAGTCCGCCTTGATGTTCGCATCATGCGCCAGCTTGACGTAGCGCGCGGTCTCGGTGCGCACGTAGGCGCTGAACTCCTCGGCCGAATTGCTTGCCAGCAGGTCGATGCCGCGGTCGCCGAAGCGCTTGAGCAGCTCCGGACTTTTCAGGATTTTCGCAACTTCTGTGCGCAGGCGCGCGACGATTTCTGGTGGCGTACCGGCGGGCGCGAACAGGCCGTTCCAGGTGGAGTCGTCAAAGCCTTTGAGACCGGCTTCGTCCAGGGTCGGCACATTGGGCAGGATGGACGAGCGCGTGTTGGTGGTGACCGCCAGGGGGCGCAGCTTGCCGCTGTTGATGTATTGCGCCGAGGTGCTGACCTGGTCGAACATGATGGGCACCTGGCCGGCCATCACGTCGACGATGGATTGCGCGTTGCCCTTGTAGGCCACGTGCAGCAGCTTGATGCCGGCGGCGCGGCTGAACAGCTCGGCAGCGATATGCCCGGTCGAGCCGTTGCCGGAAGAGGCGTAGGCGATTTCGCCGGGCTTCGTCTTGGCCAGCGCTATCAGGTCGGCGACCGACTGGGCGGGGTTGGCCGGGTTGATCACCAGCACCATCGGAATCCGGCAGGTGTAGGTGATGGCCGCGAAATCCTTGACCGGGTCGTAGCCCGGGTTGGCAGTAATCGCTGGTGCCGAGACAAAGGTGTTCGAATGCGCCAGCAGGGTGTAGCCGTCGGGCGGCGCCTTGGCGACGAGTTGGGTGCCCACCAGGGAGGCGGCGCTGGGGCGGTTGTCCACGGTGATAGGTTGCCCGAGGGCGCGCGACAGCGGCTCGGCGATCGCCCGCGCGATGAGGTCGACGTTGCCGCCAGCGGCCACCGGCACGACCATGCGGATCGGCCGGTTCGGATAGGCGGATTGGGCCTGGGCAGTGCCGGCGGCCAGGGCCAGGACAGCGGCGGAGAGCAGGCGGCTGGCTCGCCTGAGCACAAGGGAGTTGAACATCATTGCGCCTTGATCCCGGCTTCCTTGACCACGCGTGCCCATTTGACGGTCTCCTCCTGGATGTATTTGCCGAACTGCGCCGAGCTCATCTGCACCGCGTCCACCGCCTCGGACTCGAAGCGCTTCTGGATTTCCGGCGCATGCTGGATCGCCTCGATCTCCTTGTGCACCCGCCCCACCACCTCGGGCGGGGTGCCGGCGGGCGCCAGCAGGCCCCACCAGTTGACCGCCTCGTAGCCGGGTACGCCGGCCTCCGAGATGGTCGGCACCTCGGGCAGGGTGGGCGAGCGCTTGGGGCCACCCACGCCCAGGGCCTTGATCTTGCCGGCCTTGATCTGCGGCAGGGTCTGCACCAGCGAGCCGAGCATGAGCTGGGTGTTGCCGGCGATCACGTCGACCATCGCCGGGCCGCCGCCCTTGAAGGGCACGTGGACCATCTCGACCTTGGCCATGCTGACGAACAGCGCGCCGCCCAGGTGCTGGAAGCTGCCGATACCGGCCGAGGCGTAGTTGAGCTGCCCCGGCTTGGCGCGCGCCAGCGCGAGCAATTCGTTCACCGAGTTGACCGGCAGGCTGTTCGATACGGCCAGCACGTTCGGCCCGGCGGCGATCATCGCGATCGGGGTGAAGGCCTTGACCGGGTCGTAGGAGAGCTTGTAGAGCGAACTGTTGGCGGCGAAGGCGGAGGAGATGAAGGCCAGGGTGTAGCCGTCGGGGTCGGCCTTGGACGCGGCTTCGATGCCTATCATCCCGCCGGCGCCGGCGCGGTTGTCCACCACCACCGGCTGCCCCAGGCGAATGCCGAGCTGCTGGGCGATCATCCGTCCCACCACGTCGTTGCTGCCGCCGGGCGGGAAGGGAATGATCATGCGCACCGAGTGGGTGGCATAGGCATCGGCAGCCAGCGCGGCGCCGGGCTGTGCGCCGCCGGCCAACAGGGCCGCGATGGATAGAAGCAAGCGGGAGCGTGAGGATGAGGTCATGGGATCAGGCCAGGATAAAGGGAACGTTACAGCGCTCGCAGACTGCACGGAGCTTGTCAACCAGGGCATCGGGCATCGGTATCCCCTCGCGCAGGCGCTTCTCGCGCTCCATGGCCTCGGGATCACCGGCGACCAGCACCGGCAGCGCCGGGTCCACCGGTGGCACTGCGTGCAGCACGTCGATGGCGGCGTCGAGGTCGTCCTCGAATTCGCCTTCGGGCCGGAACACCTTGGGATCGATGGCCATGAAGAAGTGACCGATATTGTCCGGATCCCTGGCCGTCTGGGTCTTGACCCGGATCGGCGAGAATGAAGAGCCCGACAGCGCGCCGCCCAGGATGTGGGCCATCATCGCCAGGCCGTAGCCCTTGTAGCTGGACATCTCGGCGGTGCCGCCCAGCGGCGTCAAACCGCCGACGTCGCGCCGGAACAGGTAGTCGGTGCCCAGGGCCGCGTCGGTGACCGGCGCGCCGTTCTCGTCCTGCACCCAGCCCGGCGGCAAGGGCTTGCCCTTCAGTTCGTAGACCCGCACCTTGTTGGCCGCCACGCTGGCGGTGGCCATGTCGAGCAGGAAGGGGCGGTTGCGCCGCGCCGGCGCGGCAAAGGCGATCGGGTTGGTGCCCAGCACGGGGATGGTCCCGCGGGTGGGTACGGTGTTGATGCTGCGGGTGGCGCTGGTGACCATGCCGATCAGGCCCTGTTTGGTGGCCAGCGCTGCGTAGTAGCCGGCGGCGCCGAAGTGGTGTGAGTTGCGCACCGTGACCACGCCCACCCCCAGCACCTTGGCCTTGGCGATGGCCAGTTCCATGCCCATGGCGGCGGCCGGGTGACCCAGGCCCGCATCGGCGTCGATCAGCGCGGTGACGGCGTTCTCGCGCACCACGTTTGGTTTGGCCTTCAGGTTCAGCTTGCCCTTGATCTTCGAGGTCTCGTAATCCATCAACATCGACACGCCATGCGAATCGACGCCCGACAAATCGGTGGCTACCATCACCTGGGCGGTGGTGGCCACCAGCCCAGGGTCCATGCCCCAGGCGGTAAGTATCGAGGTGATCTGCGCTTGCAGGCGGTCGGCGGGGGCTTTGAGCATGGTTAGTGTTTACCTTCAATCGGCTTTGATGCCGGCTTCCTTGATTAGCTTGGCCCACTTGGCTGAGTCGTCGCGGATCAGGGCGCCGAATTGCTCCGGAGTGCTGCCGACCGCGGTGGCGGCCATCGCGGCGAACTTGTCCTTGGCTTCCTGCCCCTGCAGCGCGCGCGCTGAATCGGCGTAGATCTTGGTCACGATTTCCTTCGGCGTGCCGGCGGGCGCCGCCATGCCGAACCAGTTGGTCAGCTCGTAGCCAGGCAGGCCGGACTCGGCTACGGTGGGCGTATCGGGCAATTGCGGCGAGCGCGACTTGCCCAGCACGGCGAGGGCCTTGAGGCGGTTGTCGCGGATGAAGGGCAGGGCCTGTAGCAGGCTGTCGAAGGTGACCGAGACCTGGCCGCCCATCAGGTCCTGCATGCTGGGGGCGCTGCCTTTGTAAGGCACGTGCACCAGGTCGACCCCGGCCATGCGCTTGAACAGTTCGGCGGCCAGGTGCGGCGCGCCGCCCGCGCCGGAGGAGGAGTAGGTGAGCTGGCCGGGCCTGGACTTGGCCAGGGCGATCAGTTCACGTACGTTGCCCGCGGGCAGGGCAGGGTGGGCCAGCAGGACGAAATGCACATCGACGATCTGGGTGATGGGCGCGAAATCGCGCACCGGGTCCACCGTCATCTTCGGAAACAGGTGCTGGTTCACCGCGAAATTGCCCAGGGTGCCGACGAACAGGGTGTAGCCGTCGGGCGCCGCGCGCGCCGCCGCCTCGATGCCGATCGCGCCGCTGGCGCCGCCGCGATTGTCGACGATGATCTGCTGGCCCCAGGTCTCGGTGAGCTTTTGCGCCAGGATGCGCGCTGCGATGTCGGTGCCGCCACCCGGCGGAAAGGCGACGATGATTTTCACCGGCTTGTTCGGGAAGCCGGGCGCCGCGCCGGCGGGCTGCGCCTGCGCCCATGCACTATCTGCCACCACGCAGGCCGCGCAGACGAACACGAACACTTTTCTGATCCAGGCTGCCATTGTCTCCTCCTACGCCGCTTGCGCGGCTGTCCGCGCGGGGCCCTTGAGGGTCTCTCCGCGCATCTATCCTTGCGTTCAGTCTGCCACGGTGAGCCGGAACAGGGTGGTCTTTTCCAGGTCGTCGTCGAACCAGGCGCGGATCGCCGCTTCGCGTTTGCCCAGGTAGCGCGGCACGCCGCCGTCGAGCACCATAGGCAGGTCGTGGCCGGGCACCAGGATGCTGCCCGGGCGCTCGCTCCACAGTTTCCAGATCAGCTCGATCGAGGTGGCGCTGGCGGCTGCATCGAGGGTCAGGTCGACATTGCGGGTGATCATCTCGGCGCGGTTCTTGGCGGCGTCGCCGGTGAACACCACATCGCGGTCCGCGCCGCGCAGCACGAATATCAGGTGTCCTGGTGTATGCCCAGGCGCCCTATAAGCCGTGATGCCGCTGACCACTTCCTGGCCATCGACTGCCTTGCTCAGGGTGGGCCAGGTGTTGAGTTCCTTCATGTACAGCTCGGCGACCGGGGTCTCGCCCCAGGGCACGGTCAGCGACCAGTCCAGTTCATGGGCGCCGATCACGATGCGCGCCTGGCGGAACAGGGTCCAGTTCACCGAGTGGTCGTAGTGCGAGTGCGTGAGCAGCATGTCGGTGACGTCGGCAGGCTTCAGGCCGCGCTCGCGCAGGCGCTCGATCAGCATGCGGCGCATGCCGAAGGAGCCACCGTCGACCAGCGCCAGCGATTCCTTGCCGCGGATCAGCGCCACCGTGCTCCAGCCCAGGCCGCCGTGGCATACCGATTTGCCCGGATAGCCCTGGACCACAATGTCGATCTCGTACCCACCGACCGCGAAAGTCTGTTGTGCCGCCATATCTGCTCTCTACGTAAAGTCGTAAATTCGCGCCGGATTGTCCACCAGCACCTTGCGCAGCAGGCCGGGGTCGACTATCCAGCGCGCCAGCCGGTTCAGCGCATTGCCGTCGTCTATCGGGTTGAAGGGCTCGATGCGGTCCGGCGAGCGCCCGGCGCCGGGCTGCCCGCCGGGGTGCGGCCAGTCGCTGCCCCAGAGCATGCGGTCCGGGTTCGCTTCCAGCAAGGCCAGCGCGATCGGCCGGGCATCGGCGCAGTCCGGCTGGGTAGAGATGCGGTGCGGCGCGGAAAGCTTGACGTAGGCTTTGCCGCTTTTCACCAGGGCCAGCAGCGTCGCGAACCCCGGCTGCGTTGTTCCCTGGGCGGCCGGAACGCGTCCGAAGTGATCGATTACCAAGGGCGTGGGCAGGCGCATGATGGCGTCGGCCAGGCTGGCGATCACCGGCAGCGTGGTGTAGGTCTGCACATGCCAGCCCAGCGGCGCCACGCGCGCGGCCACCTGTTCGAGCATGGTCTGCGCAATCTTGGGATCATGCAGGCCGGCCGATTCGAGGTTGACGCGAACGCCGCGCACGCCGCACTCGTGCATGCGTGCCAGTTCCGCATCGCCGATGGTCAGCGGGTCTATCACTACCACGCCGCGCGAACGCGGCCCAATGCGCTGCAGGGCGTCGATGGTGCAACTGTTGTCGGTGCCATAGGGGCTGGGGTGGACGATCACCACGCGCTGCAGATGCAGCAAATCCTGCAAGGCGAGCAGGTCGGCGATCGAGGCGTCACCCGGAGTGTAGCCGCGGCCCGACCAATAGGGAAAGCGCTCTGCCGGTCCGAACACATGCACATGACAGTCGCAGGCCAGTGCGGGTACACCGAAATCGGGGGGCGTGTGGCTGACTTCAAGCATGGGGCGAGCTTACTTGCCGCCCGCCAGCGCGCTGCGCACGCCGCCGGTCCATTGCGAGGCCGCGGCGGTCAGGAAGCCGATGTCGGTCTGGGTGGTGACGAACTGCGCGCCGCGCCTGACGGCAGCGACCTGGCGCGCCACGTCGCGGTTGCCACCGCAACCGGCGAACTTGCCGTTCGCCTTGGCGGCGGCGATCACGCGGTCCTGGGCGGCGATGATCTCCGGCGAGTCGAACTGGCCGGCCATGCCCATGTTGACCAGCAGGTCGTTGCTGCCCACGTGCAGCACGTCGATGCCCGGCACCGCGGCAATTTCCTCGATGTTGTTCAGGCCTTCGACGGTTTCTATCATGCACACGAGAAGGCAGCTTTCGTCGAGCTGCGGCACCGCCTGGGTGAGCGGCACCGAGCGGTAATCGAAGTGCGGGTAACCGCCGCACACCGAGCGTTTGCCAAGCGGCGCGAAGCGGCAGGTGTCGACCGCCTTGCGCGCGTCGGCCGCGCTGCTCACGTCCGGGTAGATGATGCCGGTGACGCCGTTGTCGAGCAGCAGCGATACGTCGGGGTCGTTCACCCCGCGCACGCGCACCATCGGCGCCACGCCGATCGCCAGCGCGGTATTGGCGATGTGGGCGATGGTCTCCAGGTTATAGATTGAATGCTGGACGTCGATGAACAGGAAGTCGTGGCCGGTGGTCTTGGCGATGCGCGCGATTTCCGCACTGCGGCCCATCCGCACCGTGATGCCGAGCACCACCTCGCCGGCGCGCAGTTTTTCTTTGACGGGGTTGACCAGACGTGTTTCGCCCGAGGTTGCCATGGGAAGGTCTCCAGTTCCAGTATTGTGGTTTGGCGCGGGATCGCGTATGGTAATTAATGACTCGCAGCGCATGAAATTGCCGTTGATTGCCGCGCAAAACGCGCCGCAATCAACGTGCAAACTTTGTGCAAACCTTGACTAAGCCCGCAAGTATCGGCCCTTTCCGGGGCTGCCGATTTCAAATCCACACTGATCCAGCAAATAACCAAACATGAACGCACCGATCACCAATTACACCACGCAATTTCGCTGCGTGCGTGACGAGGTCTCGCCGGCAGAATGGCAGGCCCGCCTGGACCTGGCGGCCTGCTACCGCCTGGTGGACGCGTACGGCATGACTGACATGATCTACAACCACATCACCCTGCGCATTCCGGGCACCGAGCATCTGCTGATCAACCTGTACGGCCTGTTGTACAAGGAGATCACCGCGTCCAGCCTGGTCAAGATCGACGTCGAGGGCAACATCATCGCCAAGCCGGATACCGACTACGGGATCAACAAGTCCGGCTACGTGATCCACGGCGCGATCCACAAGGCGCGCCCCGACGTGAAGTGCGTGCTGCACACCCACTCGCGCGCCGGCATGGCGGTAGCGGCCATGCAATGCGGCGTGCTGCCCTTGAGCCAGACGGCGATCCGCTTCATCGACCACATCGGTTACCACGTCTATGAAGGCCCGGCGATCGACCTGGCCGAGCGCGAGCGCCTGGTGCGCGACCTGGGCAGCCACAACGCGATGGTGCTGGACAACCACGGCCTGCTTACCTGCGGGCCGAGCGCCGGCGAAGCCTTCAACCTGATGTACAACCTGGAACTGGCCTGCCGTGCCCAGGTCGACGCGATGGCCGCGCGCACCGAACTCAAGCTGCCGACCCGCGAAGTCCTGGAACGCACCGCCGACCTGTATCAGCCGGGCACCCGGCGGCCCTATGGGGTGCTGGAGTGGCATGCGATGCTGCGCCTGCTGGAGGCCGAGCAGGTGCACTCGGGTTATCCCCCGTACTCGATCTGAGTCGGCGCGCCGACAGCCAATCCGTCGGGCCACTCAGAAAGAATTCGGGCAGGGCCGGTTTGCGCCGGCGCGGCAGATTATCGGGGCGTGGAGCGGAACTGATCCGCCGAGGTCGCCAAGGGGTGCTCGGCCGAGGCGCGCGCTTCGCCGGCGGCCATCGGCCGCGAACTGTCGACCCGGGCGCGCAACTGCTGGCCCGGCTTGAAGCGCGGCGCGGCCTTGGGCGGCACCGTGACGGCTGCCCCGGTCTTGGGGTTGCGGCTGGCGCGGCTGGGGCGGATCGCCACATTGAAGGAGCCGAAACCGCGTATCTCGACCCGCTCGCCGCGCACCAGCGTGTGGCCTATCGCATCGACGATGGTCTTGACCGCAGTGTCGACATCGCCAGCCCCGAGTTCGGGAAAGCGGGCCGCCAGGGCGCTGACAAGGTCGGATCGGTTCATGGGCGTCTTGGTCATGATATCTGCGTATGCTACATGAGCGCGGGTGGTGAGTGTATAGCTTGTGGGCCCGCCGCACCACTGGTGTCTGACGGGCGGGGTCCGGCTGTTGCTTTCCGGTCATATGGCGGCAATCCCTTCCATCCTGTGCATCCATGTGCATCATTTTGTGCCTTGTAACAGGCGTTCCGGCGCCTGCGCGCACCGGCATGATGCTCCCATGGTGGCAGCAAGCAGGGGCGTCCGGACGGAAATTCGGCGATAATCGCCACTACGCGCTCCGCCCGCCAAGAGGTGGAGACCAAGTCTGGTAGCCCCCACGCTTTGCTTCTTTATCTCGCCTTCGCGCTCGCCCTGCTCAACATGGCCAACGTGCGCGCCGCGCGCGTGTTGTTTGCCTTGTACGCGCTCAAGCAGGGCGCCGAGCCGGCCGCGGTGGGGGCGCTGGCCGCGACATTTTCGGCGTTCCCGATGCTGCTTTCCTGGACCGCGGGCCGGATGTCGGACCGCTACGGCTCGCGCTGGCTGCTGATCGGCGGCGGCGCCTGTGGGGCCCTGGGCATGCTGGTGCCTTTCGTGTTCAGGGGCCAGGCCGCGCTGTTCGTCGGCGCCGGCCTGGTTGGCCTGTCATTTACCTTCTACACCGTCACCTTGCAAAACCTGGTGGGCGTGCTCAGCAACGCGATGGACCGGGCGCGCAACTTCAGCAATTTCAGCCTGGCGCTGGCGCTGGCCGGTTTTGTCGGGCCGATGCTGGCGGGCTTTTCGATCGACCAGGTCGGCTATGTCCAAGCGTGCCTGGTCCTGACCGTGCTTTCGGCTATCCCCCTGGTCATGCTCGCTGTCTGGGGCGGCAGGCTGCCGAAAGGGGAACGCAAGGAGGCGCCTTCGGGCGGGGTGCGCAGCGCCCTGGCCGAGCCCGGCATGTGGCGGGTGCTCGCCATCAGCAGCCTGGTCGTCACAGGCATCGACGTGTTCCAGTTCTACCTGCCGATCTACGGCCACGACATCCACCTGTCGGCCTCGGCGATCGGCGTGGTGCTGGCGATGTTCTCGGCGGCGGCCTTCGTGGTGCGCGCCATCATGCCCAAGCTGCTGGAGCGTTTCTCGGTGGAGCGCATCCTTACCTACGCGTTCTACACCGGGGCGGCCAGTTTCATGCTGGTGCCGCTGTTTGAATACGCCTGGGTGCTGGCCCTGCTGTCCTTCGTCTTCGGCCTGGGCATGGGCTGCAGCCAGCCGATCACCATGATGCTCACCTTCAGCAATTCGGCGGCCGGCCGCTCCGGCGAAATGCTCGGCCTGCGCCTGACCGCCAATCACCTGACGCGGGTGGTCTGCCCCTTGTTGTTCGGCATCATCGGTTCGTTCTTCGGCCTGTTCGCGGTGTTCTGGATCAATGCGCTGATGCTCGGTTCAGGCGCCTTGCTGACCCGCTTCGACAAACCGGCCGAGCCCAAGGCCGACGAGCCGGCTTGATCCGGCCCGCAGCCTCGGGTCGGCGCTGCTGACCTTTCAAGAGGCTGGACCCGGCCGCCGCCTGAAGCGCTAGAAGCCGAACAGCTGTTGCGGATTGTCGACCAGGATCTTGTGCCGGGTCGCGTCGTCCGGCGCCCACTTGCCGAGCAGGTTGAACAGTTCGACCGAACCGATCTTGTCGGCGAACGAGAGGTGCGGGTAGTCGCTGCCCCAGATGATGCGGTCCGCCGACGCTTCGATGATCGACCGCGCCATCGCCTCGGCGCCTTCGAAGCCCGGGGCCTCGGACATCCGGTAGGTGCCGGTGAACTTGACCCAGCAGCGTCCGTCGCCGTGGCGCAGCATGTCGAGCAGGGCCTGGAAGCCGGGCTGGGCCACGCCGTCGCGCGCCAGGTACATGCCCATGTGGGCGATGCTGAAGTCGCACTTCATTTTTTTCATGGTCGGCATCAGCGCGCTGGTCAGCCAGCCGGGCCCGAGAAAATCCAGGTGCCAGCCGATCTCGGCGCAACGCGCATCCAGGCGGGTGATGCGCGGCAGCATCGCATCGGCAAAACCGGGCGCTTCGGGCTGGATCGGCGAGACGTTGATGCGCACCCCGCGCACCCCCAGGGCGTTCAGGCGCGCCAATTCGGCGTCCGGCGCGTTTTCGTCGATGTCGACGATGCCGCGGCACACCGCCGGGTTCATCTCGCGCATCGCGTCCAGCATGCAGGCGTTGTCGCGCGCGTAGGCGCTCGGCTGCACGAACACGAAGCGCTCGAATCCCATGCTGCCCGCCAGTGTCAGGTAGTCTTCCAGCGGCGCATTTGGCGGCTGATAGCGCAGGCCGGGGCCGACCGGGTATTGCGCTGCCGGGCCAAACACGTGGAAATGGCTGTCGCAGGCACCCGCCGGCGCCTTCCACTCAGGGGCTGCTTCTTGGCGATGATTCACGAACCCTCCAGTTTGACGCCGGCCTTGGTGATCACGCCTTTCCAGACGCCGATTTCCTGTTCCACGCGGTGCTGCATCTCGGCCGGCGTACTGGTCACGGCGCGCGCGCCCTGGCCGATATAGGTGGTCGTAAGCCGGGCCTTCCCGGTGGCGGCGGCGATCTCCTGGTGCAGGCGCGTGAGCACCTGCGGCGGCGTGCCGGCGGGCGCCGCGACACCCCACCAGTAGGTGGTGTTGTAGGCCGGCACGCCGGCTTCGGCGAAGGTCGGCACGTTCGGCAGCAGGGGGCTGCGTTCCTTGCCGGTGACGGCCAGGCCCTGCAGCCGCCCGCTTTGCACATAGGGCATGCCGCTGGCCAGGCTGGCGATCGAGATGTCGATGCGCCCGGCCAGCACCTCGGCTATCGCCGCCGCCACGCCCTTGAAGGGCACGTGGGTCATCTTGATGTTCGTGGTGTTGAGGAACAGTTCGGTTGCCAGGTGGGCCGACGAGCCCTGTCCGCCCGAGCCGAAGGTCAGCGCGTCCGGCTTGGCGCGGGCCAGGTCCACCAGTTGCGCCACCGTCTTGGCCGGCAGGTCGGCGCGCGCGGTCAGCATGGTGGGCGACTCGGCCAGCAGGGTCACCTGCGTGAAGTCCTTGAGCGGGTCGTAGGGCAGCTTGGGGTAGAGAGCGGCGGCAATCACGAACGAGTTGTCGGTAAGCAGCAGGGTGTAGCCGTCCGGGGCCGATTTGGCCACCGCATTGGCCCCCAGGGTGCTGCCGGCCCCGCCGCGGTTCTCGACGATGAACTGCTGGCCCAGTTGCTGGCTCAGTTCCAGCGACAGGGAACGCGCCGCGACGTCGGTGAACGACCCGGGGGCGAAGGGCACGACCACCTTGACCGGCTTGGCCGGCCAGGGGGCCTGCGCAGCCGCCGGCTGCATGGTCGCCAGCACCAGGCCGAGCGCCGGCAACAAGCACGTCTTGATCATCATCTAT
>Ga0302322_100000609_pt1 | contig 27642 bp, 24 predicted proteins | sample Fen_T0_2_FD_203757 | JGI IMG/M metagenome (GOLD analysis project Ga0302322, IMG submission 203757) | Peat permafrost microbial communities from Stordalen Mire near Abisko, Sweden - Fen_T0_2 | ecosystem: Environmental > Terrestrial > Soil > Wetlands > Permafrost | place: Sweden: Abisko...
GAGGTGGGTGCCTTCGCGCACGACCCGGAGGCCTGGACGGTCGCGCTCGCCCGCGTCTGACGCCCGCCGGCACCTGGTCCGCCCGACCGGGTGTCCCCCGGACGGCCGCAGCCCCGGCGTGGCCGTCCCTCGCCCGGCGACCCGGCGTGGTCGCCGGGCCCCCGATGCCGACCCTTCGGAGCAGTGCCTGCTCCGAAGGGTTGCTGTGCGTGGCGTTCGGGCGAAGTCTCCACGCAGCGCTAGGTATGGCTACAGCGAGCCATCACGATGGGGAGCGGCGGAGAACCGGCCGTCGTGACCGGGCCCGCCCTCCGACCTCGGCCGAGGGAGGGGTCCGGGCGACCCGGGCTCAACCGGGACGTCCCAGGTGACGATCGGCCAGGGGAGACCTGGAACAGGCCGCGGGCGCGGGCCGGTGGGCGGGTCCCCGCTCACGACGAGGAGAGGAGCCGAGGTGACCCCCAGGGACGGCGTCGGCGCCCGGACGGGGTGACCGCGGACGGGCGGGGCGACGTGGACACGGGCGAGCGGCGCACGGAGCAGGTGGTCCGGCCGGAGGGTGAGGACCGGCTGCTCGACGCGCTGTCGTCCGTCCGGCAGATCGCCGACGTCCGCGCCCGCGTCAGGCAGTCGACCGGGTGGGCCGACCGGCTCTCCGCCCTCGGGCTCGGCCTGGGCTACCTCGCCGTCGCGGTCGCCTGCGCCCTGGCGGCGGACGTGCCGACGCCGGGCCAGGCCCTGCGGCTCCTCGTGCTCGTGGCCCTGTACGTCGTCGCGCACCGCACCGAGTTCGTCGCCGCGGGCGGCAGCACGGTACCCACCGAGCCGGTCCTGGTCGGGATGCTCCTGCTGACCTCGCCGCTGCTCGTGCCCCTGGCCGTCCTGGTGGCGTTGCAGGCCGCCGGGCTGGCGGAGCCCGGGAGCCGGTACCGGTTCCGGGACCTGACCGCCCGGATGATCTCCGGCTGGCACTGCCTCGGGCCGGTGGCCGTGCTGTGGGCGGTGCCGGTGGCCCGGCCCGACCTGTCCGGCTGGCGGGTGTACCTGCTGGCGCTGCTGGCGCAGTTCGTCCTGGACGCCGGGTCGGCGCTGGTGCGCGCGTCGGCGCTCGGCGTCCCGCCCCGGCAGCTGCGGGGGCCGCTGGGCTGGACCTTCGCCGTCGACGCGCTGCTGGCCCCGCTTGGCCTGTGCGTCGTGATCGCGGCGGCGGACGAGCCGTTCGCCCTCGCGCTGCTGGCCGCCCCGATCGGCCTGATCCGGCTCCTCGCCCACGACCGCTCGGTGCAGCTGGAGACCGCCGTGACCCTGGGGACGGCGTTCACCGCCGTCCAGGAGGAGGCCCGGGTCGACGTCCTCACCGGGCTCGCCAACCGCCGGGCCTGGGTGGAGGCGCTCGGCCGGGCGCAGGCCCGCGTCGCCGCGGACGCCGATCTGGTCGCCGTGGTGCTCGTGGCCGACGTCGACGGGCTCAAGCGGATCAACGACACCTTCGGGCACGACGCCGGCGACGAGCTGATCCACGACGTGGGCCACGTCATCGCGGCGGCCGGACCGCCGGGCTCGGTCGCGGCGCGCCTCGGCGGCGACGAGTTCGGGCTGCTCGTCGTGGCGTCCGCGGCCGACGGGCTGGACACGTCGCTGGCCGGCACGGTGCGCGCGGCGCTGGCGGCCCATCCCGGCGTGCGGGGGCTGCCGCTGGCGGCGTCCCTCGGCGTCGCCGCGTGCCCGCCCGCCGCGACGGTGGTGGACGCCATGACCCGGGCGGACCTGGCCGCCGCCGAGGACAAGGTGCGGCGCAAGGCCGGCCGGACCTGAGCCGCGGGACGCGCGGTGGGGAGGCCCCGGCGTGAGCGGTGGCAGGATGTCCGGCGTGCCCCGCTCCACACCGGCCGGTTCCCGTCCCGACCGGCGCGCCTTCCTCCGGCGGGCCGGGCTGGCCGCCGGCGGCCTCGCCACCGGGGCGGCGGTGGGCGCGCTCGGCGCCGACGCCGCCCGGACGTCGGGCACGCCGGGCACGTCGGGGACGTCCGGGCTGCCGGCCGGGCCGGGTGGGGGCGTGGGGGCGGCGCCTGCGGCCGACGGCGCCCTGGCCGCGGCGGGCGGGCGGCTGGCCCCGGTGGCGTTCCACGGCGTCCACCAGGCCGGGATCCTCACCCCGTCCCCGCCGGCGGCCGCGTTCGTGGTCCTCGACGTGACGGCCGACGACCGGGCCGGGCTCACCGAGGTGCTGCGGTCCCTGACCGACGTCGCGCGCCGGCTCACCGCCGGCGGCCCTCTCGCGGACCGGCCGGACGGCGCGCCCTCGGCGGACAACGCCGTCCTCGGCCCCGACGCGCCCGCCGACGGGCTCACCGTGACCCTCGGTCTGGGCGCCTCGGTGTTCGACGACCGCTTCGGGCTGGCGGCGCGGCGCCCCGCCCGGCTCACCCCGATGCCGACCTTCCCTGACGACGCCCTGGACCCTGCCCGGACCCACGGTGACCTGCTCCTCCAGCTGCGCGCCGGGCACCGGGACACCGTGCTGCGCGCGCTGCGCCTGCTCGCCCGGGCGACGCGCGGCGGGCTGCAGCCCCGCTACCGGATCGAGGGTTTCCTCTCCCCGCCGAGCCCGGACGGCGCCCCGCGCAACCTGCTCGGCTTCAAGGACGGCATCGCCCAGCCGGCCGTCACCGACCCGGCCGTCGCGGACCGGCTGGTCTGGGCCGGCCCCGGCGAGCCGGACTGGGCCGTCGGCGGCAGCTACCAGGTGGTGCGGATCATCCGGATGCTGGCCGAGTTCTGGGACCGGGTCTCGCTCCGGGAACAGGAGCGGATGATCGGCCGGCGGCGCGATACCGGCGCCCCGCTGGACGGCCAGGCCGAGACCGACGAGCCGCGGTACGCCGCGGACCGGGCGGGCGCCGTCATCCCGCGGACGGCGCACATCCGGCTGGCGAACCCGCGCACCCCCGCGACGGACGACGAGCGGATGCTCCGCGCGGGCTACAACTACGACGGTGGCCTGGACTCGAACGGCAACCTGGACCTCGGGCTCCTGTTCACCTGCTTCCAGCAGGACATCCGCCGCCAGTTCGAGGCGGTGCAGACCCGGCTGGCGGGCGAGCCGCTCACCGACTACGTCTCCCCGGTCGGCGGTGGCTACTTCTTCGCCGTCCCCGGCGTCCGGGACGCCACCGACCACTACGGTCGCGAGCTGCTGCGATGAGGGCCGGACGCCGCCGCGCCCGGTGGGCGCCGCTCGTCGCCGTGCTCCTGGCGCCGGCGGCCTGCGCCACCGGTTCCCCGACGCCGGCCCGCTCGAACGGCTCGACCGTCACGACCCCGGGTGTCACGACTCCGGGCGCAACGGCCCCGGCGGCCGGTGGCGCGGACCCCCTCGAGCCGGTCACCGTCTTCGAGCTGGCCGAGCCCGTGGTGCGCTACCAGGAGCAGGTCGTCGCCGGCCTCGCCCGGCTGGAGACCCAGGTCGGGGCGCTGGCCCGCGACGTCGCGGCGGGGGAGCTGGACGCCGCCCGGGCCGACTGGCTCACCGCCCACCTGACGTACCACCGGCTCGGGGCCGCGTACGGCGCCTTCGGGGACCTGAGCGAGGCGGTCGACCGCCTCGAGCACGGCCTGCCGGGCGGCACCGCTGACCCGGGCTTCACCGGGTTCCACCGGGTCGAGCTGGCGCTGTGGTCGGCCGGCGGCACCGCGGCCGCCGGGCCGCCCACGGGCCGGCTCCTGCACGACGTCCATGCCCTGCGCGGGCAGGCCGCCGCCCTGGAGATCACGCCCAACGACTTCACCGTGCGGGCGCACGAGATCCTGGAGGACACCCTGCAGTTCCAGCTCACCGGGCAGGACGACTACGGCAGCGGCTCGAGCCTGGAGACCGCGCAGGCCGACCTGGACGGCACCCGCGCGGTCGTGGCGCTGCTGCGGCCGGTCGTCGTCAGCCGCCGGCCGGTGCTGGCGGCCGAGGTCGCCTCCGCGCTGGACGGCGTGGACGCCGCGCTCGCCGCGGCCCGGCGCGCGGGCGGCGGCCGCCTGCCCGCCGTGACGGCGCTGCCCCCCGACCGGCGCCGCCGGGTGGACGCCGCGGTCGACAACGCCCTGGAGGCGCTGGCCCCCCTGCCCGGTCTCCTGGCCGTGGAGGACGAGAACGACTGACACGTCATGATCACCCAGGGCCGGGGCGCGTCAGGCGACGGCGACGACGCGGTTCCGGCCGGCGGCCTTGGCCCGGTACAGGGCCCGGTCGGCGGCGGTGAGCAGCGAGGCCGGCGTCACCGGTCCCGAGCCGCCCTCGCCCACGGCGCCCCGGATGCTGACGACCCCCGCGCTGACGGTCCGGCCGACCGTCCCCGACCCGGTCTCCACCCGTACCTCCTCGCAGCGCTGCCGCAGTTCCTCGGTCCGGCGCAGGCCCTGCTCCAGGGTGACGCCCGGCAGCAGGACGGCGAACTCCTCGCCCCCGTACCGCGCCACGACGTCGCCCTCCCGGACGCCCTCGACCAGGGCCCGGCTCGTCGCGGCCAGCAACGCGTCGCCGACCAGGTGACCGTGCTCGTCGTTGACGGACTTGAAGTGGTCGAGGTCCATCATCACCACGCACAGGTCCGGCCGGCCGGTGCCGGTGCCGGCGGTGATGCCGGGGTCGGCCAGTTCCCGCGCCAGGACGTCGAGGAGGTGGCGCCGGTTGTACAGGCCGGTCAGCTCGTCGCGCACGGCCTGCTCCGCAAGGTGCTCGCGCAACCGGTAGAGCTCGGTGATGTCCCGCAGGACGATCACCCGGCCGATCGGCCGCCCGCGGCCGTCCGTCAGGGGCTCCAGGCGGATGTCCAGCACCATCCGGCCGTCGGGCAGGTCCACCTCGTACTCGCCGTCAGAGCCGTCCCCGATGGCCTGGATCCGCACCGGCTTCCGGGCGGGAAGCAGGTCGTCGAACAGATGCCCGGTCAGCGACGTCGGCAGCTCGGGCCGGGCGGCGCGCAGCAGTCGCTCGCCGGCCCGGTTCACGTCGATCAGGCGGCGGTCGGTGTCCAGCACGATGACGGCGTCGCGGAGGCGGTCGAACACCAGCCCCCGCGCGACCGGCACTATCTGCAGCAGCCCGAACCGCAGCAGGGCGTAGCCGCTGATCAGCCCGGTGGCCACGTACGACATCGGGGCCAGGTCCGGCACCGAGCCCTGTGGCAGAAGGGCCTGGATCACGGCCCCGGGGGTCGGGGCGAGCATCGCGACGAGGAGCGCCCCCGCCTGCCGACGCAGCAGGGGGCTGCTGTGGCGACGTGCCCGCACGAGCGTGGCGAACGTCCAGATCGTGAGCCCGAGGAGGGCGGCCCCCCACGGCAGGTACAGCGGCCGCCCGACCCACTGCGGCCAGGCGGCGCCGGGATGGGGCGTGAGCCGGAACAGCGGGCCGTCCGAGCCGTTGACCGCCACGGCGACGACGCAGAACATCGGGAAGGTGCCCAGCGCCACGACGGTCCGCCGGCTCGGCCGCCAGTCCGGCCTGGCCACGGCCTGGCTCATCACCCACAGGGCGCAGGGCATCATCGCCGCGAGCGGCACGATCGGCCGGAAGGCCGGCAGCACCAGGGACTGCGGCAGCGACCCGCTGTTGGCGAGGAGCACGACGAACTCGGTGAGGCAGTCGGCGGTCAGGCAGGCCATGTAGACCGCCAGGGCGACGGCGGCGGTGGCGGCACGCCGGCGGTGCCAGGCCAGCGCCCCTGTCACGGCCGTCGCCGCGGCGCCCGCCAGGTAGAGCGTGCCGAAGATGCCCGTCAGCGCCGTCGTGCTGATCACTGGACTCCCTCGGCACCGGCTCCGGGGCACGCCGCTCCGGAGCTCTCGCCTACCCGATCGGCAGTCCGGACGCCGATCTGAGCAGCCGGGTGCCGGTGTACCCGTCACCCGGCAGGCAGGCTCGGCCGGTCGGGTGAAGGTCAGCCGCTCCAGCTCTGTGTACATGCCCAATCACCATACGGAGAGTAACGTTGTTACCGGGCGTGGAGGGCCGGCTGACCGACCGGCCGACCGACCGGGAGACGCCGAGTCGCAGGTCGAGTACCGGTCCCGTGGCCGGCTGAGCGTGAGGACTGCCGTGGTGAGCCGAAGCGCAGGACCGTACGACGACATGCCCACGCCGCGCGAGGCCGGTGACGCGCGAGCGGCGGAGGTGCCGCTCCTCTCGGTGGTGATCGCCTGCCTGGACGCCGGCAGCACGCTCGGCGTCCAGCTCGCGGCGCTGGCGGGCCAGCGGTGCCCCGTCCCCTGGGAGCTGCTGATCTGCGACAACGGGTCCACCGACGACACCCTCGACGTCGCCCGCAGCTTCGCCGGCCGCATCCCGGCGCTGCGGATCGTCGACGCGAGCGCCGTGCGGGGCGCCGGCGCCGCCCGCAACCGGGGCGTCCAGGAGGCGAGGGGCTGCTGGCTGGCCTTCTGCGACGCGGACGACGAGGTCACCCCCGACTGGCTGGCGACCATGTCCGCCGCGCTCGCCGAGCACCGGTTCGTGGCAGGTCGCTTCGAGGCGCACCGCCTGAACGGCGCCCGGGTGCTGCGGTCGCGACCGATGGAGCAGCAGGCCGAGCTGCAGTCGTCCGACTTCGGGCCCCGGTTGCCGCATGCCGGGGGCGGCAACCTGGGGATCCATCGGGAGGACTTCCTGGCGGTGGGCGGGTTCGATCCCGCCGTGCCGTGGCTGGAGGACACCGACCTCAGCTGGCGCGCCCAGCTGGCCGGCGTCCCGCTGGTGTTCCGTCCCGAGGTCGTCGTGCACGTGCGGCTCCGGCAGACCTTCCGGGAGATGTACCGGCAGGGCCGCCACTACGGGATGGCCCACACCGTCCTGCAGGGCCGGTACGGACGCGCCGACATCGCCGCCGGAGCCGCCGCCACCGCCGGTGCTGCACCGGAGCCCACGACGGCGCCCGCGCCCGCGCCGGTCGCCGTCCGCGCCGCGCTGCCCGAGCGGGTCACCGGCGCCGTGACCTGGTTCCTCGACCACGTCGTCGGGGGCCGGCTCGCCTGGCGGGTCGGCTGGGTGGTGGGCCACCGCAGCCCGCACGCCCGCGAGATCGCGCGCACCCTGGCCGACGCTCCCGTGATCATGGATTTCAGCGGCTGACGGCCCCTTCGTCGAGATCGCCGTGTGCCGCGGTTGCCGTCCCTGACCTTGCCACGGGGTGCGAAGATGCACTGAAGCGGTGATGCGGGACGTTCGCCACGCCGGCGTGGCGACACGGAGGGCGGGCGACGTGACGGTGGACGAGTGGGGCTGGCTCGAGGACGACGACGCAAGCTGGGTCCCACCCGTGGTCGACCACACGAAGCCGAGCGTGGCCCGGATCTACGACTACGGACTGGGCGGCAAGGACAACTACCCGGTCGACCGCGAGGTCGCCGAGAAGTTCATGGCGGTCATCCCCGACACCAGGGACGCCGCCCGAGCCAACCGGTTGTTCCTCACCGAGGTCGTGCGGGAGATGGCGGCCGAGGGCATCGACCAGTTCATCGACCTGGGCACCGGCATCCCGACCTCGCCCAACGTGCACGAGACCGCCCGTGAGCTGCAGCCGGACGCCGCCATCGTCTACGTGGACAACGACCCGGTGGTCCTGGCGCACAACCGGGCGCTCCTCCGGGACGACAAGCGCGTCGTCGTCCTCTCCCACGACCTGCGGCAGCCGGCTTCCGTCCTGGAGGACCCGGCCGTCCAGAAACTGATCGACTGGCAGCGGCCCGTCGGCGTCCTCATGATCGCCGTGCTGCACTTCGTCGAGGCGTCCGTCAGCCCGCTGGTCGCGGAGCGGTACCTGCGCGACCTCGTCCCCGGCAGCCGCCTGGCGATCAGCGTGCTGTCCAGCGACGGCGTCGACCCCGCCGTGCTCCGGCGGGCCGAGACGGCCTACGCGGCCGTGGCGGCGTCGCTGGTCTACCGCACCCGCAGCGAGTTCCTCGCGCACTTCGAGGGGCTGCGGCTCACGCACCCGCTCACCGACGTGTACCGCTCCCCGACGGCCGCCGTGCTCGGGGCGGTCGGCACCAAACCCTGACCCTGACGCCCGACCTCCGACACCCTGCGCCGCGGCACCGGCCTTAGGCGAGCGCCGGCCCGGTGGCGATCACCCGTCTCAAGGGGTCCGCCCCGCCGTCCGATGCACCTGGTCAGAGATCGTGGGGCGGATGCGAGTCGGATAGGGGTCAGGCGCATGTCAGGAGCCACCCGTCCCGTCATGGCGCTGGTGACGGGCATCGGTGAGTACCACGTGCGCGTGCTGGCCGGCATGATGCGCAAGCTCACACCGGCCGGTGTCCCGCTCCTGGTGGTGGCCAACGAACCGTTCGCCTCCCAGCGGACGCCGTCGATCGTGCTGGACCTGATCCGTCGCGGGGTGCCCCGCGGCGTCGTGGCCTTCGCGGACGCGTCCATGAAGCGCGGGCAGGAGGAGGCGGCCGCCCTTGCGCGGGCGAACCTGCCCATGGTCACCATCGGGACGAAGTTCGCCGGGGTGCCGCGCGTGGTGGGCGACAACGTGGGCGGCATGCGCGATCTCATGCGCCACCTGCTCGACGACTGCGGGGTGCGGCGTCCGGTCCTCATCCGGGGGATCCGGCAGCAGGTCGACTCGCAGGAGCGCGAGCAGGTCTTCCGGGAGGAGCTGGCCGCCCGTGGTCTGGCCGTCGACGAGCACCTGGTCGTCAACGGCCTGTTCCGCCCCGAGGTGGCCTACGACGCGCTGCGGCTCCTGCTCCGGCGGGGCCTGGAGATCGACGCCGTCGTGGCCCTGAACGACCCGTCGGCGTTCGCGGCGCTGTCCGCCCTCGTCGACCACGGGCTGCGCGTCCCGCAGGACGTCCTGCTCTCCGGCTTCGACAACACCGAGCGCTCGATGGTCAGCTGGCCCGCCCTGACGACGGTCGACCAGGGCCTGCCGGAGCAGGGCCGGGTGGCCGCCGAGCTGATCCTGCGGCAGAGCGCGAACCCCGGCATGGGCTGGGACGACGACGCGGACGCCGTGATCCCCTCCCGCCTCGTCGTACGCGCCTCGACGGTCCGCGGCGACGCCGTCCTCGCCGAGCCCGTCGACTTCGCCGAGACCGCGCAGGCCCTCCAGTCCCGGGCGTCGTTGCACGACGCGGCGCTGCGCCTCAACTGGACCATGGCGAACTGCCGGACCGTGGACGACGTCATCCTCGGGCTCGACGCGTCGCTGCGCCGGATGGGCGTGGTGCGCTGCTTCCTGTGCCTGGACGACCCGGAGGCGGTCGCCGCCGGCGTCGTCGGCGAGCACCCGACGCGGCTGGTGCTCAGCCACCGCAACGGGATCAGCGAGCAGGTCGACCACGAGTCGTTCCCCCGGCACGAGCTGTTGCCCCTGGCGCTCCGCGGGGAGCTCGAGCACGGCATCCTGCTGCTCCAGGCGCTGTCCGTCGGCGGCCGGGAGCGCGGGTTCGTGCTCTTCGAGCCGGTGGCCGACTCGGCCGGCCTCACCGAGGCGCTGCGCATCGACGTGCCGCGCGCCCTGGACACCGTCCTCGGCGCGCAGGAACTGACCGACCGCGCCGCCATGCTGGAGCGCCTCGTCGCGCAGCGGACCCAGGAGCTGGAGCGGGCGAACGCGGAGCTGCGCACCTCCGCGATGCGGGACGGGCTGACCGGGCTGGCGAACCGGATGGCGTTCCAGCAGTACCTGGACGACCTCGGCGGGCCGGACGCCTCGGCCGGCGCCTCGATCGCCGTCCTGATGATCGACGTCGACCTCTTCAAGGCGTTCAACGACCGGTACGGGCACCCGGCGGGGGACCGGGCGCTCAAGATCGTGGCCAGCTGCGTGCAGCGTGCCGTGCGCAGCGAGCAGGACCTGGCCTGCCGGTTCGGCGGCGAGGAGTTCGCGATCGTGCTGCGCGAGGCCGGCCTGGACGGCGCCCGCTCGGTCGCCCGCCGGGTGCGCCAGCTGCTGTCCCGGGCGGCCGTCCGGCACGACGCGTCGACCCTGGCGCCGGTGGTCACGGTGAGCATCGGCGTCGCGGCCGGGCGGTGCTCCGGCCCCGGCGCGGGTGCCGTCGACGTCATCGACCGGGCCGACCAGGCGCTGTACCAGGCCAAGCACGCCGGCCGGGACCGGGTCGTCGCGGCCGCCGTCCCGGCCACCCCGGCCACCCCGGCTGCCCCGAACGTGGCCGCCGTCCCCGCTGCCCCGGCTGCCCCCGCTGCCCCGAACGCTCCCGCCGTCCCGGCCACCCCGGCGGAGTTGCCGGCACCGCGCGCGGGCGGTCGCTGAACGCGTGGTCGAACCGACATGGTGGCCGCCACCAGCGCCGGTGTTCAACCACGCGTCCAGCGTTGTCAGCCTGGTGCAGCGGCTCCCGTTGAGGGCGAAGTCGGCCGGTACCGGGTTGCGCCCGCCGGTGTAGCCCGCCTGGAACCCGAACGCCGCCCGCCCCGTTACCCCGCCGCCAGCGTCGGCGCCCAGGTCGGTGCGGTCGCCCGGACCGTGGTGCCCGTCCGGGTCACGGTCGCGTTCCAGGAGTTGCTGCCCCCCGCCGCGCTGATCATGCACGGTTGAGTTGATCATGCGCGGTTGATCGCCCGGAGCAGAACCCGGACCCGATGCTATGGTGATTCCGTTCTAGAACGGAATGACGAACCTGAGGGGTGCACATGACCGCGGACCTCTGGACCGCTCCCCGACCGGCGCCCGCGTCGCCGCTCGGGCGCGCGGGCCGGCACATGGCGGACCCGGGGGTGACCGGCCGGTTCGGCGACTTCGGCGGCCGGTACGTACCCGAGGCGCTGGTGCCCGCGTGCGAGCAGCTCGAGACGGCGTTCCGGGACGCGTGGGCGGACCCGGCCTTCCGGGACGCGCTGCGCCGCTGCCTGGAGTCCTACGCCGGCCGGCCGACGCCGGTGACCCCGGCGTGGCGCCTGTCGGAGCAGCTCGGCATCACGCTGCTGCTCAAGCGCGAGGACCTGGCGCACACCGGATCACACAAGATCAACAATGTCCTCGGCCAGGGTATGCTCGCGGCGCGGATGGGCAAGAAGCGCCTCCTCGCCGAGACCGGCGCCGGCCAGCACGGGGTCGCGACGGCCACGGTCGGCGCCCTGCTCGGGCTCGACGTCACGGTCTTCATGGGCGAGCGTGACATCGAGCGGCAGCACCTCAACGTCGTCCGGATGGAACTGCTCGGCGCCACCGTCGTCCCCGTGACGTCGGGCAGCCGCACGCTCAAGGACGCCTGCAGCGAGGCGCTGCGCCAGTGGGTGTCCTGCGTCGACGAGGCGCACTACTGCATCGGCTCGACGATGGGGCCGCACCCGTACCCGTGGATGGTGCGCGAGTTCCAGAGCGTCATCGGGACGGAGGCGCGCGGCCAGTGCGCCGCGCTCGTCCCGGCGGGCGTGCCGGACGTCGTCGTCGCCTGCGTGGGCGGCGGGTCCAACGCGGCCGGCACGTTCGCCGGGTTCGCGGACACGTCGGCGCGCCTGGTCGGCGTCGAGGCCGCGGGCGGCGCGGCGCTCACCCACGGCGCTCCCGGCGTCCTGCACGGGCACGCCTCGATGATCCTGCAGGACGACGCCGGGCAGGTCCTGGAGGCGCACTCGATCTCGGCGGGCCTCGACTACCCCGGGGTCGGTCCGGAGCACGCGCACCTGCGGGCCGAGGGCCGGGCGGAGTACGTCACGGCCACGGACGACGAGGTGCTGGCGGCCGTCGTCCGGCTCGCCCGGTCGGAGGGGATCCTCGCTGCGCTGGAGTCGGCGCACGCGCTGGCCTGGATCATCCGGGCGGCCGGCACCGGCGACCTCGCGCCGGGCACCACTGTCCTGATGACGCTGTCCGGGCGGGGCGACAAGGACGCCGACCAACTGGCGGAGCTGCTGTGAACGCGACTGCGACCGCCGGCACGCTGCAGGACGCCCTCACCGAGGCGGCGGCGGCCCGCCCGGTCCTCGTGCCTTACGTCACCGGCGGCATCACCCACGACTGGACCGACTGCCTGTCCGCCTACGCCGCGGCCGGCGCGGACGCGATCGAGATCGGGCTGCCCTTCTCCGACCCGATGCTCGAGGGGCCGGTGATCCAGGCGGCCTCGCAGCGGGCCCTCGACCGGGGCGCGACCCCGCGGTCCCTCCTCGCCGAGATCGGGCGCCACGATGTCGGTGTCCCGCTCGTCGTGATGACCTACACGAACGTCGTCGTCCGGGCCGGCCTCGACCGGTTCTGCGCGTCGCTGCGGGAGGCCGGCGTGGGCGGCCTCGCCGTCCCGGACACCCCATGGGCCGAGGTGGGGCCGCTGTCCGCGGCGGCGGTGGCGGCCGGCATCGACCTGGTGCTCCTCGTCGCCCCGTCCACGCCGCCGGCCCGGCAGCGCGAGATCGCCGCGCGGACCCGGGGCTTCCTCTACGCCGTCAGCCGGCTCGGGACGACGGGGGAGCGGGCGGAGCTCTCCACGGAGGTCGCCGGCCTCACCGCCGGGCTGCGCCCGCACGCGCGCACACCGGTGCTCGTCGGGTTCGGGCTCAGCACGCCCGAGCACGCCGTCCGCGCGACCCGGACGTCGGACGGCGTCGTCGTGGGCTCCGCCCTGATGCGCCGGGCGCTCGACGGCGCGACCCCCGCCGACCTGGGCGCCGAGGTGTCGAGGTGGCGCGCGGCCCTGGACGATGCCGGCCGGCCAGCGCCCGAAGTCACAGCCCGCTGACCCGCCGCGGCGCCCGGTAGCTCCAGTCCACGGTGACGGCCGCCGGTTGCCGCTGCGTCGTCAGCGACAGCCGGCGGTCGAGGATCTGGGCGCGGTCGACGACGACGGCGACGTCGCGGTGGTCGAAGGTGCGCCGGTCCATCAGGAGCACCGGGCCGTGCCCGTCCAGGCCGAGCCGCGTCGCCAGGTCCGGGGCGAGCGTCCCGGCCCGGATCGACTCCTCGGCGCGGCCGATCGCCAGCCCGCAGTGCTCGACCAGCGCGCCGTACAGCGACGTGGTGGTGAAGTCGACGCCGGCCAGCCGCCGGGCCCACGGTGCCGGCACCCACGACACCTGGTGGACGATCGGGCGCCCGCCGACCCGGCGCACCCGCTCCAGCCGCAGCGCCGGGCCACCCGCACCGGCGTCCGGCGTGCCGAACTCCGGGGCCAGGTCGGCGGGCAGCGGGACGACCTGCTGGTCGAGCACCGACGTCGTCAGGTCGACGCCCTGCGCCCGCAGCTCGTCGGTGAGGCTGTGCAGGGAGGTCAGCTGGTGCGACAGCGACGCCGGTGCGACGTAGGTGCCGCGGCTGGGCTCGAGGACGACGAGCCCCTCCCGTTCCAGCAGCTGCAGGGACCGGCGCAAGGTCATCAGGCTGACGTCGTAGGCGCGGCTGAGCACGCGCTGGCCCGGCAGCAGGCTGCCCGGCGCGAACTCGCCCGAGCGGATCCGGCCGCGCAACGCCTCGGCGACGGCCTCGAACTTCGCCGGGGCCGGTGTGTCCCTCACGCGCTCGCCTCCTGCTCGCCGTCCCTCGCCGTCCCTTGCGGGCACAAGCACACCACGGGCGCCGGCGACCTGGACATGATCCGGCCTTGACGGAACCCTGGGAAACGCGCTGCTACCGTCCGCTGCGTCCCCTGGCGGCCCGGACAGCGCCCCGGGTGACACGGCGGCCGGGGCGACGCAGCGGCCCGGGCGACGGCCCCCGGTGCGACGGGAAGGTCACCGATGACGGATCGGCAGGACGCCGCGCTCGCGGCGAGCCGGCCGTCGGTGCGCGCCGGCGGGTTCGCCGTCGCCGCGGTGACCGTCGCCCTGGCAGCGCACACCGCCGCCGGCGGCCCCGCCCCGGACGTCGTGACGGTGCTGGCCGCGGCCGTGCTCGTCGCCGTCGTGCACCGGGTGGTGCTGGCGGGGCGGGAGCGGTCCTGGCCGGACCTGCTCGTCGGGCTGGGCGCGGTGCAGTGCGTGCTGCACTGGCTGTTCGGCGCCGGGCCGGGGATGCCGGGCGTGCCGGACGCGTCCGCCATGGCGCACGCCGAGGCCGGTGCTGCCGCCGAGGCAGGTGCCGTCGGTGCTGCCGGGGTCCCGGCCTGGCACGGGCCGGACATGCTCGCCGCGCACCTGGTGGCGGCCGCCGTCCTGGCGTGGTTCCTGCGGCAGGGGGAGCGGGCGCTGTGGTCCGCCGCCCGGCGGGGCGTCGTCCGGGACCGGGCCCACGTGCTGGCGGCGGTCGTCGCCGCGGTGCTCGCCGCGGTGACGTCGCGGCCCGCGCCGGCGCCCGCCGTGCCGGCCCGCACGTCGAGCCGGTCGTGGCGGCCGCCCGGGGTCCGCGGGCTCGGCGGTCGGTGGGTGCGCGGCGCGCGATCGTGGCGCGCCCCGCCGTCGGCCGCCGTCCGTGCGCCCGCCGCCTGACGGCGCTCCCACGCGCCCGCCCGCGCGGTGCGCAGCCCACCCCTGCCCTGACCTGCCTTCCGCCCGGTCGAGGCGCGCTGCCTCCCGACGTCCCCCGGAGTCCACCATGACCATCGCCCGCACCCGTCCCGGCCGCCGCCTGGCGCTGGGCGCCGCCTTGGCCGCCGCGGCCGTCGTCGGCCTGGCGTCGTCCGCCGCCGCCCACGTCACCGTCGGTGCCGACGACCCGCACGCCGGCGCGTCCGACACCGTCCTGACCTTCCGTGTCCCCGACGAGGACGCCACCGCGAGCACCGTCAAGGTCGCGGTGTCCTTCCCCAAGCAGACGCCGCTGGCCTCGGTGAAGCCCGCGGCCAAGCCCGGCTGGACCGTCAGCACCACGAAGGTCACCTTCGACCCGCCCATCACCACGGACGACGGCGCGATCACCGAGGGCGTCTCCCAGGTGGTCTGGACGGCGTCCGGCGCGGCGGCCGCGATCCCGCCCGGCGCGTTCGACACCTTCCAGGTCCTGTTGGGGCCGCTGCCCGAGAAGGCGACGTCGCTGGCGTTCCCGACGGTGCAGACGTACAGCACCGGCCGGAGCGTCGCCTGGATCCAGCCGGTGACGGGCCCCGGCGACGAGCCGCAGAGCCCGGCGCCGGTCCTGCGCCTGCTCCCGGCGGAGGGCGGGGCGGGGACGTCGGACGGCTCGGCGTCCGCCGCCGCCTCGCCCGGCGTGGCGGCCTCGCCCGGAGCCGGAGCCGGAGCCGGAGCCGGAGCCGGAGCCGCTGTGGCCGCTCCCGCCGCCGTCACCCAGGACGACGTCGACGGCGCGCGCACCGTCGGCGTGGCCGGGCTCGCCGTCGGGGTGCTGGGACTGCTCGCGGGCGGCAGCGCCCTGGTCACCGCCCGCCGCCGGAGCCGCCCCTGAGCCGGGCGGGGTCGCCCGACGTCCCGGCGCGGGCGGCCCGGCCCCGGCACTAGCGTGCGGGTCATGAGCGAGATCGAGGTCGACGAGCAGGGGCGTCCGCGCCCGCCCCGGGAGGGCGACGAGGCGTCGACGCTGGTCGGCTTCCTCGAGCACCATCGGGCGACGTTCGCCTGGCGGTGCAGCGGGCTGGACGACGACCAGCTGCGGACGGCGCTCCCGCCGACGGCCATGACCCTCGGCGGGATGCTCAAACACCTCGCCTACGTGGAGGACTACTGGTTCACCCAGGTCGTCGCCGGCCTGCCCGCCCCCGCGCCGTGGGCCGACGCCGACTGGGACGCCGACCCGGACTGGGAGTGGCACAGTGCCGCCGCCGACTCCGGCGACGAGTTGCGCACGCTGTGGGCGGAGCGGGTCGAGCGCTCCCGGGACGTCGTCACCGGCCTGCTCGGGGTGGTCGGGGACGACGGCGGGGGCGACAACGGGAGCGGCAGCGGCGCTGGCGGCGGAGCGCGCCGGACGGCGGCGCTGGCCGTGGTCCACCCGGGGGTGGGCGGCCGGCCGGGCGTCTCGCTGCGGTGGGTGCTGGTGCACCTGGTCGAGGAGTACGCCCGCCACAACGGGCACGCGGACCTCCTCAGGGAGTCGCTGGACGGCCGGACCGGCGTCTGACCGAACCTGGACGTATGCCACCCCGGTGTCATCTAGGGTGAGGCGTCGGTCGATGGGCTGATCGCGGAAGGGGCCGTTCCACGCATGACCCGGGTGGTTTCGTCCCGGCGCGTCGGGGTGCGTGCCGTGCTGGCGCTGTGTGCCGTCCTGCTCGTCGGGGTTCCGGTCCAGGGTGCGGCAGCCGCGCCCGCGCCCTCGGTGTCCGAGGTCCGCGCCCGCATCAAGGCGCTCCGCGAGCAGGCCGAGAACGCGACGGAGCGCTACAACGCCGTCCGCGAGGACATCGCCGGGCTCGACGTCCGGATCAGCGGCGCCCGGACCAAGCTCGCCCAGGAGCGGGCGGCCCTCGCGCAGGCCCGGGAGGAGCTCGGCCGGTGGGCGTCGGACGCGTACAAGGCGGGTGACCTGGCCACGGTGTCGCTGTTCCTGAGCGACGACCCCGACACGCGGCTGCGGACGGACGGCACGGTCCAGTCCTTGACCGACCGCCGGGCGGACATCGTCGGCGATCTGTTGCGGCAACAGAAGACACTGGTCGCCTCGAGCACCGACATCACCGAGCAGCAGCAGCGGCTGGAGCAGAGCCGGCAGGAGCTCGAGGCCACTCGCAAGGACGTCGAGCGCAAGCTCGCGGACGCCGACCGGCAGCTGGGAGCGCTGACCGGCGACCAGCGCCACGAGCTGGCCGAGGCGGACGCGCAGGAGGACCGGGACGGGCTGGCCGAGGCCGGCGTCGAGGTACCGGCGTCCGGGCGGTTGACCTGCAGCGACGTACCCACCGGTCCGCTGGACGCCCGGGTTGCCAAGGTCATCGGGTACGCCTGCGCCCAGCTCGGGGACCCCTACCGCTGGGGCGCCTCCGGACCGGGCCGCTTCGACTGCAGCGGGCTCGTCATGATGGCGTGGCGGCAGGCCGGGGTGTCGCTCCCGCACAATGCGGCGGCCCAGGCCCGGCAGGGCGCCCGCGTCCCGGCCAGCCAGCTGAAACCCGGTGACGTGGTCTTCTTCTACTCCCCGATCGGGCACGACGGCATCTACCTCGGCAACGGCCTGATGATCCACGCCCCGCAGACCGGCGACCGGGTGAAGATCGCGCCGGTGCGGGGAGTACGCTCGTTCACGACCGCCGTCCGGCTGTAGTCACCGAGCCGTCCGCGCGTCGGCGGAATCGACCCCTGGCGGCTTCCCAGTGATTAACTCCTGTATCGGCGCATGATTTGTAGTGTCAGGGCAGAGTGGTGCCATGCGACCCCTGCTGCGACTCGCTGCCGCCGCCCTGGCCGTCACCGCTGTCACCGCCTGTTCCGGCTCCGGGTCGGTGGCGACGCCGGCCGGCGTGCCCGCGTCGAGCTCGGGCGCCGCCTCCGCCGAGGGGGTCGCCGACACGTCGACCCCCGGTGGGTCGGCCTCGCCGTCGGCCTCCTCGTCGGCGTCGGCGTCCGCCTCGGGGACGCCGGGCATGGCCGGTATGTCCGGCATGGCTGCGCTGCCCGTGCCCCCGGCGGGCTCGCCCGTCGAGACGGCGCTCCGCCTGGAGGCGCTGATGGCCCAGCACTCCGTGCTGGCGACCGACATGATGCGGGCCCGGATCCGCGGTGACGGGGGGCTGGCGCAGGCCGCCGACGCGGCGCTCAGCACGAACTCGACCGACCTGGCCACGGTGCTGCGGCCCACCATCGGCGCCGCGGCCGCCGAGGCGTTCCGGGACGCCTGGACCGAGCACATCGAGGCGCTGTTCAACTACGCCCGCGGCCTGTCGACGCAGGACGCCGCGGTCAAGGCCGACGCCCGCAAGGACCTGGAGGAGTACGAGGGCGACCTGGCGACACTCTTCGTCTCCGCCTCGCACGGGCGCCTCTCCCAGGCGGCCGCGCTGGCCGAGGTCCGGATGCACATCGACCACCTGGTCGCGGGCGCCGACGCCTACGCCGCGAAGAAGTACACCGTCTCTGCGGCGATGTACCGCACCTCGTACACCCACGCCTTCGCGCTGGGCGGCACGCTGGCGCGGGCCCTGCTGCCGGTGTCGGCCGGTCCGAAGCTCGACGCTCCCGCGGTGGCCCTGCGCGCGGCGCTGACCCGGTTGCTCGACGAGCACGCCGCGCTGGTCGTCGCCGCGATGCGCTCGGCGGTCGGTGACCGGGCCGACTTCACCGCGATGGGCGACGTCCTCAACGGCAACACCCAGGACCTCACCGCGGCGATCGACAGCCTGTTCGGCGCCGCGGCCGCGAAGCAGTACCAGAGCCAGTGGGCCGACCACGTCGACCAGTTGCTGGCCTACACGAGCGCCACCGTCACCAAGGACGCCGCCGGCCAGGAGAAGGCCCGTCAGGCCCTGCGCACCTTCGAGCAGGGCTTCGCCGCCTTCCTGGACGGCGCGACGCAGCACCGCCTCGGCAGGCCCGCGCTGGCCCAGGCCTTCGTGATGCACGACCGCGAGCTGCTGGCGGAGATCGACGCCTACTCCGCGCAGCAGTTCCAGCAGGCCCACGACCTGAGCGACCAGACCTACGCGCACATGTTCACCGTCGCCGACCAGCTCTCCCGGGCCATCGGCGCCACGCTCGCCGGGCGCCTGCCGCGGGGCGGCTCGCAGACCGGGGGCGGCGGGACGGCGTCCGAGGTGATCGGCCGGTGAGCCGGGCATGACGGGTCCGGGCATCCGGACGGCGGCTGTCGCCGTCCTGGTGGGTGCGGGGATCGCCGGCTGCGCCGCGCCCTCGGCGTCGCCGGCTTCCTCGGGGTCGCCGCACGGCAGTTCGCCGTCGGCCTCGTCCGCGGCTGACACCTCCTCCCGTGCCGCGACGGCGGGACCGACGCCCGCGGCCGGGTCGGCGCCGCCGACGTTCCGCTCGGTCCGCACGTACGCGGGCGTCGCGGCGCCCGTCCGGCTGCGGATCCCCGGCCAGCGGATCGACACCTCGCTCCAGACCCTGGGGCTCGCCGCCGACGGATCGATCACCGCACCCACCGTCTGGGACCGGGCCGGCTGGTACTCCGGCGGTCCGCGCCCGGGCCAGCAGGGACCGGCGGTGATCGTCGGGCACGTCGACTCCGGGACCGGGCCCGCGGTGTTCTACCGGCTGCCGCAGCTGCGCCCCGGCGACCCGGTCTACGTCGACCGCGCCGACGGCACGAGCGTGCGGTTCCGGGTGACCCGGCAGCAGCAGGTGCCGAAGGACCACTTTCCCGCGGACGTCGTGTACGCGCCGACCCTGCAGGCGTCTCTGCTCCTCATGACCTGCGGCGGCGACTTCGACGCCTCGACCGGGCACTACCGCGACAACATCATCGTCTTCGCGGTGCCCGGATGACGGCGGCCCGGACGGTGGCGGTGGCGGCTCTGGCGACCCTCCTGCTGGGGCCGGCGGCGTGGGCCGCACCGACGCCGTCGACGGACCCGGGCGTCGACGTGTCCGCGGTCAGCTCGACGTCCGGCCAGGTCTCGCTCGTGGCAGCCCTGCGCCCTCCGCCGGCCGTCGCGCTGTTGTCCGAGCAGGTCACGGCGACGGCGGGCGGCGTCGCGCTGGCGGTCGGGCTGGCGCCGGTGGTCTCCGACCGGGAGGCCGTCGGGCTGGTGCTCGACGCGTCCGCCGAGGGCGCCGCCGACCTGCGGGGCGGCGGGCTCTCGGGCGCGGCGGGCTTCCTGCTGCAGGTGCCGAGCGCCGCCGACGTCACCGTCGTCGCCGACCGGGACCCGCCGGTCGTCGCGGCCGCCGCACCGGACGGCGTGGCGGGAGCCCTGCGGGCGACCAGCGCGCTGCGCAGTGGCGGGATCCGCGCGACGTCCGCCGCGCTGACGCTGGCGCTGGACCGGCTGACCGCGCCGGCGGCGGCACCGCGCGTGCTCGTGCTCCTGACCGCCGCCCCGGACGCCGGTGGCGAGACCGCGGTGGCGCTCTCGGACAGGCTGCGCCGGGCGAAGGCGATCCTGGCCGTCGTCGAGACCGGGCCGGTGTCGACCTACTGGTCCACGGTCGCGACGGACACCGGGGGCCTCGCCGTCACCACCGCCCCCGACCGGGCGATCACCGCCTTCGACGCCGTCGCCGACGCCCTGCGGGCCCGCTACGTGGTGAGCTTCCCCCGGCCGGAGGACCGCGCGACCTCGGTGCAGCTGCGGTTCACGACCGCCTCGGGACCGCTGTCGGCATCGGTGGACGTGCCGGCGGACGCGACCACCACGTCGGCGCCGAACGGGGTGGGCGGCACGTCACCCGTGGACGACGGCGGCGGAGCGGGTTGGTGGCCGGAGGCCGCGATCCTGGTGGCGGTGGCCCTGGCCGTCGTCCTGGCTCTCGTCCTGCGTCGCCGGCTCGCCGTCGCGGGCGGGCCCTCGCCCGAACCCGAACCCGACCCCGAGCCGGTACCGGAGCCCGAGCCGGTACCGCAGCCGGCACCCGACCCCGAGCCGGCAGCCGACCCCGAACCGGCACCGGAGCCCGAGCCGGTACCGGAGCCCGAACCCGAGCCGGAGCTGGCATCCGAACCCGACGTCGGCACGGAGACCGAGGTCGACGCGGCCGCCCGGGCCCGGCCCGCCGCCGTCGAGCAGGAGCTCCGCTCCCGGCCCGACGACCCGGCCCTCCTGCGCGACCTGGCGGACGCGCACGCCCGGCTGGCCGACGTCGACCTCGTCCAGGGCCGGCCCGCCCTGGCCGAGGCCGGGTACCGCCGGGTGCTGGACATCCTGGAACGGTTGGCCGCGCGGGAGCCCGACGAGTTGCTCAACCGGTCCGCGATCGCCGCCGCGCACGTCTTCCTGGCCGACCTGGACGCCGGCGCGGGCTGGATCCTGCAGGCCCGGGCCCGCTACCGGCGCGCGGTGGAGATCGACGAGTCGCTGGTGGCCGCCGACCCGGACGACGCGGGCTTCCGGGCGCGGTTGGAGCAGGACCGGTCGCGGCTCGACCGGCTCGAATCGGTCGTGCGCCGTCGGGACGCGCCGGATCCGTTGCTGGACTGAGGCCCGCGCTCCCCGCAGCGGCTCCCCGGTGTGGCTTCTCGCGGCGGGCACGCGGAGGTCCGACCGGGCCGTCAGGCCGTACCGGCCCGGCCGGACCGATCAGGTGCCGTCGTCGCTCCAGGCCCTGGTTCCCGTCCGATCAGTCACCGGGACCGCCGACGTCGCAGTGCTGCCGGACCGATCGTGCCCGCTGCTCACGCCGGTCCGGCGTGCACCCGCAGCAGCGGGAGGCAGTAGTCGTCGACGATGTCGGTGACGAGGTCCCGCTGCGGGGCGGCGGCGAGGGCCCCGGTGGGGGTGAGCTGCCGTTCCAGCTGCCGTTCCTGGCCGAGCATCGCGACCGTGAGCCGCACGATCCGCGGCAGCTGGGGGGCGTCGGCCAGGTCACCGCGCTCGACGGCACGACGGAGCACGGCGGCGATCCGCCCGATGCCCGTGAAGGCGGCGCGGCGGAGGATCTGGGCGGCCAGCTCGCCGTCCGGATCGGGCACCTCGGCCACGGAGCGGTAGCGGTCGTCCAGCCGGCGCAGCTCCGCGACGAGATCGCCGCGCAGGTCACCCGAGTCGGCCGGCTCGCCGTCCAGTCCCGGGACTCGGTGGTCGATCGCGGCCACCAGGAGCTCGGTGCGGTCGCGCCAGCGGCGGTACAGCACCGGCTTGGCGGTGCCGGCCCGGACGGCGACCCCCGCCATGGTGAACCGCTGGGCCCCGACCTGGACGAGTTCCTCCCAGGCGGCGTCGAGCAGCGCGGCGTCCAGCGCCTCGCCCCGGCGGCGACGCGCCACGGGCGCGGCGTCGAGCGGCTCCGTCATGGGAGACAGGATACCTTGCGTGTCCTATTTGATCGGCCTATTCTCAAGATACTGACCGTATCTTGAGGAGGACGCACATGACCGGCGACCTGCTGGCCGTACCCGGAGCCCGCCTGCATCATCGGCTCCGCGGGAGCGGACCGCTGCTCCTGATGCTGCAGGCGGGTGACGGCCGGGCGGAGGGCACGGACAACCTCGCCGAGCACCTGCAGGACCGCTGGACCGTGCTCAGCTACGACCGGCGCGGCCTGGTCCGCAGCCCGCTCGACGACCCGGCGTCCGTGGTCGACCTGTCGATCCACGCGGACGACGCCTCCCGGCTGCTGAGCTCGTGCACCGACCGGCCGGCGGTGGTGTTCGGCGCGAGCATCGGTGCAGTGATCGGCCTGGAACTGCTCCGACGGCATCCCGGGCAGGTCGCGCTGCTGGTGGCCCACGAGCCGCCGGTGGTCGCCCTGCTGCCGGACGACGAGCGGTCGGCGGCCGAGGAGGGGCAGCATGCGATCGAGAGCACGCTCGCCACCGGCGGCCCGGCCGCGGCGATGCAGCAGTTCCTCACCGGCACGGGGATCGACCCGACGGACCGCGAGCCGGATGCCCCGATCCCGCCGGTCGACCCGGACCGGGCCCGGGACGTCGCCTTCTTCCTCCGTCGGGACGCGCCCGCGGTGGCGCGCTACCGGCCGGACCGGGACGTGCTCGGGGCACTCGGTGACCGCATCGTGCCGGCCGTCGGCGAGCGCTCCGCCCACCTCTTCCCCGGCCGCTGTGCGCTCGCGCTCGCCGCCCTGCTGGGCACCACCGCTGCGGAGTTCCCCGGCGGCCACTCCGGTTTCGCGCTGCGCCCCCGCGCCTTCGCCGCTCGGCTGGCCGAGGTGCTCGAGAGGGGGTCGACCGGGGTCCGGCAGGTGTCGTGAGGTGACAGGCACCAACATGATCATTTGCGGCGCGCCGTGGCTCGACCGTGTCCCGGCCACCGAGCTGGTGGTCGCCGGCCCGGCGGTCTAGGCGCCGCCCGGCCGGGCGCTCCTGCGGCGGCGGCTCTGCGCCGAGCGGGGCGGCGCTGAGCGCATGTGGTCCCGGACCGGCTCGAGCAGGGCGGCGAGCGCCTCGGCGGAGTCCCGCGCGAGCGGCTCGAAGAGCAGGTTGCTCACGACCTCGACGTGGCCGGGCATCACCTGCGCCAGCAACGCGCGTCCGGCGTCGGTGATGGTGACCGTGATGCCGCGTTCGTCACCGGCGGTGGGGGCGCGCGTGACCAGGCCACGCTTCTCCAGCAGCCCCGCCTGGTAGGTCAGGCCGCTGCGGCTGTGCACGATGGCGTCGGCCAGGTCGGTCATCCGATGGCTGCCCGTCGCCGAGTGGCGGTCGAGCCGGGACAGCACCTGGAACTGCACGAAGCTGAGATCGCCGGCCGCCTGCAGCTGCTGCTCGATCGCGTGCCGGAGCAGGCTGGTCACCTCGACGAGGGCGAAGTAGGCCCCGAGTTGCACGGGGTCGACAGGCCCCGACGGGTGAACCATGACCCGGTCTCCTTGCTTCGAATTCGAAGCGCAGCTACTGTCCTCGCCTGTGCTTCAGATTCGAAGCACCGTGTGCAGCGGCTCCCACCCTACTGACGGCGAGGCCCCCATGAAGGCAGTGCGTTTCCACGAGTACGGCGATCCCGACGTCCTGCGCCTCGAGGACGTCGACCTGCCCGTCCCCGGCGCCGGGCAGGTCCGCCTCCGCGTCGCCGCGACGTCGTTCAACCCCGTCGACGGCAACATCCGGGGTGGCTTCATGCGTGGGCCCATTCCCGTTGTGCTGCCGCACACCCCCGGGATCGACGTCGCCGGCACCGTCGACGCGCTGGGTGACGGCGTGGACGCCGTCGCGGTCGGGGCGGCGGTCATCGGGTTCCTGCCCATGGTGGAGGACGGCGCGGCCGCCGAGTACGTCCTCGCGGCGGCCGCGATCCTCACCGCGGCGCCGGCGAGCGTCCCGCTCCCGGACGCCGCCGCGCTCCCACTGGTCGGCCTGACCGCGTGGCAGGCGCTGTTCGAGCACGGCCGGCTGGAGGCGGGGCAGCGCGTGCTGATCAACGGCGCGGGCGGCGCCGTCGGGGGCTACGCCGTCCAGCTGGCCCACCGTGCGGGTGCCTACGTCATCGCGACGGCGAGCCCGCGCAGCCGCGAACGCGTCCGGACGGCGGGCGCCGACGAGGTGATCGACCACACCAGCACCACGGTGACCGCGGCGGTGACCGAGCCGGTCGACGTCGTCCTCAACCTCGCGCCGGTCGACCCGGCGCAGTTGGCCGTGATGGTCGACCTGGTCCTCCCGGGCGGCGTCGTCGTCAACACGACCGTGTGGATGCCCACGCCGTCGGACGGCGAGCGGGGCGTGCGCGGGGTCGACGTCTTCGTCCGCAGCGACGCCGCCCAGCTGTCGCAGCTGGTGGCGCTGGTCGACCGCGGCGAGCTGGCGATAGCCGTCGACGAGCGGATTCCGTTGGCAGAGCTGATGATGGTGCATGCCAGGGCACGCGCGGGGGAGCTGACGGGCAAGGTCATCGTCTTCCCCGCTGCCGGCTGACGCCCTCCTCACCTCCCACCGCCGGGCCGGCATCGCCGCGCCCGCGGCCTGGTTGCCTGCCTCCGAGAAGAAGAAGAGTTCATGACCCTCTGGAACCCCCTCACCGTCGGCGCGATCCAGCTCCCGCACCGCCTCGCCATGGCGCCGATGACCCGCGACCGCTCGCGGGCGGACGGCGTCCCCACCGAGCTGAACCGCGAGTACTACCGGCAGCGGGCGTCGATGGCGCTGATCATCACCGAGGGCACCCAGCCCTCCGCCGACGGACAGGGCTACCTGCTGACCCCCGGCATCTACACCGACGCGCACATCGCCGGCTGGCGGGAGGTCACCGACGCGGTGCACGCCGAGGGCGGCCGCATCGTCGTCCAGCTCATGCACACCGGCCGGATCGCGCACCCCGACAACACGCCGCACGGCCGCCGTCCGGTCGCCCCGTCGGCCGTCGCGCCGCAGGGTTCGATGGTCACCGCGTCGGGTCCGCAGGAGATGCCCACCCCCCGCGCGCTGGAGACCGACGAGGTCGGCGGGGTGGTCGCCGAGTTCCGGCACGCGGCCTCCGCGGCGATCGCCGCGGGCTTCGACGGCGTCGAGATCCACGGCGCGAACGGCTATCTGGTGCACCAGTTCCTGTCCGGCAACGCCAACCGCCGCACGGACCGCTACGGCGGCTCGCTCGAGAACCGGATCCGGTTCGCGGTCGAGGTCGTGTCGGCGGTGGCCGAGGAGATCGGCGCCGGGCGCACCGGCCTGCGCCTGTCGCCGGGCAACCCGTACAACGACATCGTCGAGGACGACACCCGCGACCTGTACCTGGCACTGGTCGCCGCCCTGGCGCCCCTGGACATCGCCTACCTGCACCTGCTGCACGGCGGCGACGAGGACCTGCTGGCGGAGCTGCGTGCGGCGTGGCCGACGGCCCTGCTCCTCAACCGCGCGGGCGCCGACCTCGAGGCGCGGGTCGCCGATCTCGACGCCGGCCGGGCCGACGTCGTCACGGTCGGCACGATGGCGCTGGCCAACCCCGACCTGCCGGCCCGGCTCCGGGCGGGTGCGTCGCTCAACGAGCCCGACCCGGCGACGTTCTACGGCGGCGACCACCGCGGCTACACCGACTATCCCGCGCTCGAGGCGGTGTCCTCGGGGGAGCAGGTCGCCTAGCTTCCTGCGGCCCTTCCGTTGCTTCGTCCGGGCGGCCCGGGGGTTCTGCTCCCGGGCCGCCCGCCCGGTCGACCCGGCGGCCTGAGGTGCAGCGCGACGACGCGCCGCCCCGCGGCAGCCGGCGTGGCGGCCGTCGCCGGCGTCCCTGGACCAGGGGGACCTTGCTACCCGCACGAACCCATCGCTGCGCTCGCCCGGCCCCTGCTTTCTCCGGGCCGGCGGGCAGCCTCGGCCACGACGGGTACGTGACTGGCCCGGGCACGCTCGGGTTGTTCGACCTCTGCCTTTCGTGATCCGGCGTACGCCCGCGACGCCTTCAGGGTGAGCTGGGGCGCCGACTACCTGCGCTCGCTCAGCCGGTACGGCGGCCCACCGATCACGGAATGACGTGAGCGGAACCTCGGACCTGAGGCATTTCATGATCGGCCGAGTCCGCCGGCGGACTCCAAGCACGGTACGGGTGAGGAGGATCGGGCTGGTCCGAAAGCGCAGCTCCCTCATTCATGGGCTCTGCGTTCGTCGCTACGACACATCGACAGCAGCGAGGAACCGCCGCGATGACGGCTCGGCCTGACCGGCGAGCATTTGATGCCGGTGACGGACTGGCCACGCTCGTACGCGCCGTTCTGTCGCAGAACCTTCACTCCCTGGCACCTCCCTGCGTGTCCGGGAGGTGTCATTACGCACTCTGGCCGCAGGCGCCGAGAACGGTACGTATCACGTTTGCCTCTTGGGTTACGCCCCGTTGCCGTGCCGCGAGGTCTGGATCCCCTGACCTGCCCCACGCATAGTGATATCCATCCACGACGCAACGTGGCGGGCGTCGAGAGTGATCGGGCGTCGAGAGTGAACCGACTGCAGGATCAGAGAAGGGATGCACCATGACTTTGTCCGAGCAGGATCGTGCCGACTTTGTGGGCGGCTACACGCGGGCTGTCATCAATGCGTGGTCGAACGAGGAGTTCGCCGCGCTGCTTGACTCAGACCCGAAGGCCGCCCTCGCCGAGGCCGGCATCGCCATCCCCGCCGGCGCCACGGTGCGGGTGGACCGCAATGATCCGACTCCGGAGCAGCAGGGTGAATACAGCCTCGACCAGCAGGTGGAGCTCTACGAGGCCGGTCAGACCAGCGGGACGTACGTTTTCCTGATCCCCTCGACTCCTCAGATCAATACGGAGGAGCTGAGCGAGGAGGACCTCGCGGGTGTGTCCGGCGGCGACACCTCCTGCTGCTGCTGCCCTTGCTGCTGCTGCACCTGAGCAGGGTGTCCACGAATGGGCGGCGAACGCCGCAAGGCGCCCGCCGCCCATTCGGGACTCTCGGGCACGATGCCGTGCATGTGGTCCCAGCGCCCGGTCCCCGGCGTCGTCATCAGTGGCCACTGATCGCGGTGGCTGTCCTCTGAAGGAGTCGGAATGACCGCTATCCACGCGGGCTGGTACCTCGCCGCGTACGACGACGAGGTTCCGGAAGGTGTTGCCCCACTTCAGATCGGCGGCCGACGTCTGATGACGGTGCGCCAGGCCTATCGGGTGCGAGTGTTCGATGCCGACTGCCCGCACCGTGGCGCTCACCTGGGCTACGGCGGAAAGATCGACGGTGACTGCGTCGAGTGTCCTTTCCACGGCCGACGCATCGCGCTCGGCGACACGGATAAGCGGAATTCCGTCGCCGAGCACCGCGCGCACCTCCTCCGTGGCATGCTGTTCGTCCGGCTCAAGAGCGATCACGACGCCGACCTCGGCTTCGAGGCGACCATCCTCCGGTACGCCGAAGAGCGGACCTTCGTTCCGATGGTCAATGCGCACCTCCCGACGTCCACCCGAATGATCATGGAGAACGGTTTCGACTCGGAACATTTCATCGCGCTGCACAGGATGCCTGGATTCAGTCGGTTCGCCGCGGCGTCGTCGGAAACGGGGGAGATCGGGGTCACCGCGAAGTTCGGTTCCAAGGCTGCTGCGGCGGAGTTCTATCTCCGTGCTTTCTCGCCGACATTGGTCGTGACCGAACTGCGGTCGCCGGAACGCACCCAGGTGATCATCACGGGGACCATTCCTGAGGTCGGTGGCAGCAAGATGCGCATCGGGTTCGCCGTGCCTCCCGAGGACGAAGCGCTGATTCCGGAGTGGAGACGGATGACCCTCATCGGGTT
>Ga0302322_100000611_pt1 | contig 27612 bp, 19 predicted proteins | sample Fen_T0_2_FD_203757 | JGI IMG/M metagenome (GOLD analysis project Ga0302322, IMG submission 203757) | Peat permafrost microbial communities from Stordalen Mire near Abisko, Sweden - Fen_T0_2 | ecosystem: Environmental > Terrestrial > Soil > Wetlands > Permafrost | place: Sweden: Abisko...
GTAGCTGGCGATAAAGGTCACGACAATGGAAACGGCGGAGGTGATCCAGACGAGGTGCGTCAGCGGGGCTTCAAAGTCGAAATCCTTCTTGTCGCCGAATTTGGCGCGGGTGATGCCTTCGTTCAGGAAATAGGAAACCAGCGAGGTCACGATCATCAACGAACGCATGACGAACATCCAGATGATCAGCGTGGCGCAGATCAACTGGCTGTCCGCGAGGGCCAGGGCCATGAAAGCGATGAGCGCCACCCCGGTCACGCCGTAGGTTTCAAAACCGTCCGCTGTCGGTCCGACGGAGTCGCCGGCGTTGTCACCCGTGCAGTCAGCGATCACGCCGGGATTCTTCGGATCATCTTCGGGGAGCTTGAAAACGATCTTCATCAGGTCGGAGCCGATGTCCGCGATCTTCGTGAAGATACCGCCGCAAATACGCAGCACCGAAGCGCCGAGTGATTCACCCACGGCAAAACCGATGAAGCAGGGGCCGACCAGATTGTTTGGCAGAAAAATCAGGATGCAAATCATGAAGAACAATTCCACCGAGACGAGCAGCAGGCCGACGCTCATGCCCGAGCGCAGCGGAATGCCGACCGTGTCCACCGGACGCCCCCGGAGGGCGGCAAAAGCCGTGCGGGAGTTGGCCGTGGTGTTGATGCGAATGCCAAACCAGGCCACGCCGTAGCTGCCGAGAATACCCAGCACCGAGGCCGCCAGGATGACAATGACATCGAACAACGTCTTATGTTCCAAAACGTAGAAGTAAAAAAAGATGCACGCCGCGATCAGCACCCAGAGGATCGCCAGGAACTTGCCCTGCTGGAACAAATAGGTTTTGCAGGTTTCCCAAATCGTCTGCGAGACATCCGCCATGGATTTGTGTACCGGCAGCGCCTTGGTCTGCATGTATTGCATCAGCCCGAAGATGGCGCCGATACCGCACATCAAAATGCCCATGTACATCAGTTGATAGCCCGAGACTCCGCAGAGGGAGTCGAACTTCACGGCCGTCAATGACGGAATTTTTAGATCCGCTTCGCTGGCGTGCAGCGCGGCGGCGGAGGCGAGAAACGCAACCGTGGTAACGGTTGCCCGGCGTAATGTGCTGGTGAGCATAAAGGGGCTTTGAGGGGGCTGGGTTTTCAATGCGTGTCAGGCAGGTTGGACCTGCCAGCCAAGGTTGAGGGTTGTGGTGCTGCGGAGCGGGCAAAAGCGATTTCTCTGACCATAAGGCCAGATGCACATTTGCTCATTTCAAAATAAAACTTCATAAACGTATTTTAAAAACTAACGCGTTCCGCAGCTTAAATCTGATATACGGGGAGGGAAATAGCTTTCCCGATATTGACATACACTGCGCGGATTTTGACTGAGGCTATTTTCAAATTGGCCGGAGACATACCTTTCGGCACCGCAAAAGCTCCTGTCATCAGGCACGATATGGCTTGTAAGTGCCAAACGGTTGGCACCAGTTTCACGACGGGTGGATCCGGGTTTTATTGGGCTGACAGCAGGTACATTGTCCTCTGCTTTGTGGCCAGCAACCTCTTCGCCCACCAACCGTTCTTGACTCAAGCTGGTCGAACGTTCCTTCCAAGACCTGACCAATGACCTGGCGCGGGAACGTAGCTTTGGGAGCGTCGGTAAACTGGTAACGGCGATGGCCTCCTATCTGTCCGAGCGGAATCCGGCCCCCAAACGGTACGTATGGAGACAGAAAGGAGATGAGATTCCGGCCAAGATTTCCAGGGCTAGAACCGCCCGTTGCTGCCCCGCCGCGTTCCTCGGTCATTCGCGGCCTGCGCCCGGATGGCAACATCTTTCACCTCCAACACGCCCCAAACCCAAAGACCAAACCCATTGCCCTCCTCCATGTCCCAGACTTTTAACCCGTCCACTTTTGAAAACGACACGACGTGCCAAAAAATAAGCTTGCAACCAGATGCTTAGTTGCTATCTTCGCCAACCTGTTTTTAGAAAATTTTTATGGCACGCATTTGTGAACTAACTGGAAAACGCCCCATGAAGGGCAGTATTATTTGGCGCTCTGGTAAAGCCAAGAAAACCGGCGGTATCGGCACGCACATCACGGCCATTACCAAGCGCAAATTCCATGTGAATTTGCAGCGGGTGAAGGCGCAGATGCCCAGCGGCGAAATCCGCTACATTCGCGTGTCCGCCGCCGCCCTCAAAAAGGGCTTGGTCACCAAGGCGCCCAAGCGCACCTGGAAGAAGGAAGACGTCAAGGCGGCCGCCAAGAAGGCCTGATTCTTCCCCGGTCAGCATTTCCCAGCGAGGTCGTTTCGGCCTCGCTTTTTTCTTTGGTGCGTGGCGCCTGCCGCAGACGCGCCAGCCTTGCCGCCATGACCGGGGCTTGGCACATTGAACCGTCGTCATGCGCGAAACATTCCGGGCTTGGGCCGAATCCCTTGAAGCGTTCTACCTCGAAGTGGTGTTCGAGGATCGCCAGGATTTTAAGGCCAAAGTCACCCGCGTCATGCTTTTCGGCAGCTCCCAGCTGTTTCAGTTGGGTGTCAAAATCCACCGTTGGCTGATCAACGCCCGCATCCTCCGCGACAAGACGCTCGGTGTGCAGGTCATTGCCGTCGGCAACCTTACCTGGGGTGGCACCGGCAAAACGCCCGTCGTGGAAAAATTCGCCCGCGAACTCCAGAACGCCGGGCGCAAGGTGGCCATCCTCTCCCGCGGCTACCGGTCCAAGCCCGTGCCGCTGCACCGCAAATTCCTGAATAAAATCCTGCTCCGCGAAGACCAGACGCCGCCGCGCGTGGTTTCAGATGGCAAATCACTGCTGCTGGATTCCGAGATGGCGGGCGATGAACCTTACATGCTGGCCTCGAACCTCAAGGACGTGGTCGTGCTGGTGGACAAGGACCGCGTAAAAAGCGGGCGTTATGCGATTGAAAAATACGGCTGCGACACGCTGCTCCTCGACGACGCGTTTCAATACTGGAAATTGCGCGGCCGCCGGCATGATGTCGTGCTGGTCGACTGCCAGCAACCGTTCGGCAATGAGCATCTCATCCCCCGCGGCAAACTCCGGGAACCGCCCTCGCACCTCGCCCGGGCCCAGACCATCTTCATCACCAAAAGCGACGGCAACACCGCCGCCCTGCGCGAACGGATCACCAGTTTAAACGCCACCGCCGCCATCATTGAGTGCGTCCACCACCCGCTCTATTTCGAGGACGTCTTCACCGGCGAACGTCATGGCCTGGAGTTCCTCGCCGGCAAAAAGGTCGCCTCCTTGAGCGGCATCGCCCAGCCGGAAGGATTTGAGCAAAGCCTCGTCAAACTCGGCAGCCAGCTGCTCTATTCCAAACGGTTCACCGATCATCACCGTTTCACCCAGCAGGAAATTCTCAACGCCATCAACCGCAGCAAAAAACGCCAGGCCGAAATCATCATCACCACCCAGAAGGATGCGGTGCGCTTCCCCAAAATCGACCGGCGCGATCTGCCGATTTATTTCATGCGCGTGGAAATCAAAATCGTGAGCGGCGCGGACGGCTTTGAAGACTGCGTCCGCAAAATCTGTTTTCGCTGATATGGATGCGCTGATCAATCTCATCTGCCGCTTCGTCATCGCGTGTGTCCAGCGACTGCCGCTGCCGCGCGTGGCCCAACTGGGCCGGCTCGTGGGGTGGCTGGTCTACCGCCTCGACGCCCGGCACCGCCGCGTGGTGCTGAACAACCTGACGCTTTGCTTCGGCGCTGAGAAAACACCGGCGGAGATTGCCGCCATTGCCCGGGAAAACTTCTGCCGGATCGGTGAAAATTTTTCGTGCGCGGTTAAAACCTCGGCCATGACCGCGGCCGAGCTCCAGCCGCATGTGACCTTTACCGGCATTGAACAGCTGCCGCAAAAGCAGGGCGATGAGCCGCTGCGCAATGTCGTCGTGGCCATCGGCCATTTTGGCAACTTTGAACTCTATGCGCGCATCAACGATGTGCGCCCCGACTATCAGTCCGCCACGACCTACCGCGCCCTCAACCAGCCCGTTCTCAACCAGGTCATGCAGGCCCTGCGGAACACCAGCGGCTGCCGTTACTATGAGCGCCGGGCGGATGGCCCGCTGCTCCGCGCCGCCATGAACCGCGGCGGCGTCATTCTGGGGCTGCTTGCCGACCAAAGCTCCGTTGGCTTGCGCGCGCCATTTCTGGGCCACGATTGCAACACCGGGCTCGCGCCCGCCGTGCTGGCGCTGCGCTATGAGGCCAGTCTTTACAGTGCCATTTGCTATCGGACCGGCCTGGCGCAATGGCGCGTCGAACTTGGCGCTCCCATCGCCACGCACGAGCACGGACATCCCCGCCCGTCCGATGCCATCATGCGCGAAGTAAATCTCGCGCTCGAAGCCGCCGTGCGCCGCGACCCCGCCAACTGGTTCTGGGTTCACCGCCGCTGGAAGGACTGAGATGAGCGTCGCTTTCCATGCTCCACCCCGCCGCATTCTGGTGCGCGGCGTGAACTGGCTGGGCGATGCGGTGATGACCACCCCCGCGCTGCTGCGCCTGCGTGAACAATTTCCGGCGGCACACATCGCCCTCTTTGGCCCGGAAAAATTGGACGCCCTCTGGCACCATCATCCGGCCGTGACCGAATCGCTTACCTTCTTGCCCGGCGAGAGTGTCTGGGCGGCCGGCCAACGGCTGCGCGCCGGAAAATTTGACCTCGCGCTCGTGCTGCCCAATTCGCCGCGCTCCGCGCTGGAAGTTTTTCTCGCCGGCATCCCGCAACGCGTCGGCTATGCCCGCCCTTGGCGCAACTTTTTCCTGACCCGGACGATTGCCACCCGCCCCGGGGCCGTCAAGATGTGCAAGCGATCCGAACCGGAAATCCGCCGGTTGGTTTCGCAGCCACCCGGTCCGCCGCCCGCCGTCATTCCGCCCGCCGCCCACCAGACCCGCGAATATTTACACCTGGCCGCCGCCTTGGGTGCCCGGGCCGAACCGCTCGCCCCGCAGTTGATCGTCTCGCCGGAGGAACTGGCGCTTGCACGGGAGAAATTCAACCTGGCCGCGCTGGCCGGTCCCATTTTCGGCCTGAATCCAGGCGCCGAATACGGCCCCGCCAAACGCTGGCCCGTGGCGAAATTCATTGCCGCCGCCAAGGAGATCCGGCAACGCACCAACTGCGTCTGGTTGTTGCTCGGCGGCAAAAGTGATCAGGCGTTGACCCGGCAGATTGCCGACGCTTTGCACGACCCACGGTTCACCACGCTCGATTTGGCCGGCCAAACCACCCTGTCGGAGTTGATGGCGCTCCTGAAACTATGCCGCGTCCTGCTCACCAATGACACCGGCCCCATGCATGTGGCGGCGGCGGTCGGCACGCCCGTGGTCGTGCCCTTTGGCAGCACCTCGCCGGAACTGACCGGCCCCGGTTTGCCCGGCGATCCCCGGCATCAACTCCTCAAGGGCGACGCTCCCTGTTCACCCTGTTTCCTCCGCGAATGCCCCATTGATTTTCGCTGCCTGAACCACCTCAGCGTCGAGCAAATCGTGACCGCCGTGCAACGGACGGTTGCGTGATTCATGCGCGTCACTTTCAGTACCCTGTCTCCGGGATAAGACAAAACGTCACTCAAATCAGTGACTTAATCATTGGCAGCCAGCCTGTGCGCCGAAAAAATGTTGGAATATTTTACAGAATCCAAAGCCGCAACATTTTAGGCGCAATAACATCAATTTCTTTACGATTTACTGCGTTCCCCACGGTTGAATCCCAAACGTCAAGTCGGAAAGTATTACTATTCTCAGGTAACATCACCCCCGTGCCCATCACGATGCTGTTGTAATATCTGACTTATAATCAATATGTTGAGCCGAGCAGCATGAATCGGATGGATCTTGGCATCATGCAAGCTTAAATCTGCCAACCCGACATCCTTCGACGCACCCTTTTTACCGGGGCGAGGAGGAGATGCGGGAAATCTCAACAAGCAAACCACACCCATGAATAAAATACTCAGCCTGTCGGCAATATTGTTAACCACCGGATTCGCCGCCTTGGCGGTGCCTGTCACTCCCGCCGGCACTTTTGGAACCTTGTCCGGCGCCACGTGGGGCGGGACGGGCATTCCCAATAATGCGGCCATGACCACCACGATCGCCAACGGCGGGAACACGATCACGCTCGGGCTCTCGGCCACTTCGCGCTATTCCAACCCCGCCCTGGCCAACAATGGCGCGGGAATCTTTTATGCGACATCCGGAATCAATAATGGCTTGACTACGCCCGGGCACACTCCCGGAGCCACTTGGAATTTTGATTTCTATTTTGACGCCACCGGCGGCAATTACACTTACAAGCTGTTCTATGGCCTGGACCCGGCGTCCTTGCTGTCTTTCGATCCCACGACCATTCCCGACAATCAGGCCACCCCGAATCACGGGGGCCAAAACTCGGAAAACTTGGTCTATGGATTTGGCGATCCCAATGCGACCGGAACGTATAGTTTTCAGTTGGTCGCTTACGATTCCGCCGGTGCTGCCATCGGCCAATCGGCCATTAATGTCATCGTTAGCTCAGTGCCGGATGCCGCCTCCACCGCCTCGTTGATGGGGCTGGGACTGCTCGGCCTGGCGCTTTACGGACGTAGGAAACATTCCCTGTCCGCGGCGAAATAATTCGTCTCAATCAATCACCAAGCACCGGTTCCAAAACCGGTGCTTTTTGTTTGGGCGCGGGGATCACCGCCCTCATTCCATGCTTGGCGCTTCATTTGCCCGCCGTCTTGAACCGCAGCGAGGAATCCAGGCTTTCGTGTAGCAGCCGCACTGCCGCCACCAGCGCCGCCACGTCGGCGGGTGCACCCGCAAATTGCTCCGCCGGATTCACTCCGGCCGCGGCCCGGGTACCGGCAGCAATGACCCCGGAGAGCGCGGCATCCACCAGCCCCGCTTCAATGAAATGCGTTTGAAAGAGCGTGAACGTCTCCACCTCGTTCTTTGGTTGCGCGCGTTGCACCACCAGCAGTGCCCGCGCGGCGGCCAGCGCCGCGGCGTAAAGCTGTCCCGCCTCCTGGGATTCGCGCGCGTTGGCCAGATCCACTTCAATCAGGTCAAACACCCCCGCGCTGCATTCGCCCTGCCCGCGACCGGCCAGCGAGAACAAGGCATCCGCATCCCAGTCGTAATAAAACTCCCGCCGGCCGGCCAGCGACGGAATGGTCTGATGCCGCGCCAAAATTTCCGCAGCCACTTTCTTGCCGTCGTGATCCACAAATTGATGAAAATCGGCGGCCTTGGGAGATTTTTTCCAGGCCGTCAGCAGGTCACGCACAAATGCCGGTGCGTTCTTCGCCGGCACCGCGCCAATGCTCGCGCCAAAACGTGATTCGCCTTCCGCCAGCCGCCCGCCGAGTTGCACGGAGTAGAACGGGATCAGATTACCGTCCACCCGCCGCGCCGCGCCGGAAAAGCCAATATTGCCAATGGGATGGCGACCGCAGGAGTTCGGACAGCCGCTGATGTGGATGGCAAAATTGCCGAGGCTGTCGAGGTCCAGCGGACTCGTGCTCAACTCGCTGCGCACCGCCTTGGCGAGGCCGCGTGAAAGGCAGATGCCCAAGCGGCAGGTGGATGCCCCCGCGCAGGCGACCAGGTTGCGCAGCACCGGCGCTTCCGGTTCCGCCAGGCCCAGCGCCGCCAGTTTGAGATGCACCACGGGCAATTCCGCCGCCGTGATCCAGCGCAGGGCCGCGTTCTGCGACTGCGTCGCCCACAAAATGTTATCGCCGTGCGCCGCCAGGATGTTCGCCAGCGCCGACGTTTTGCCGGCCGGAATGTCCCCCAGCGTCAGCGGAATCTGCACCAGATAAAAACCGGTTTGTTGCTGCGGCGTGACATTGCGCGCGAACCAGGTTTTGAAACCGGCCGAACTGCTTTGAATTTTGCCGTCCACGGGCGCGGCGGCGGGCTGCGGCAGAGGGCGCAGCTCCAGCGCTGCCGGCTGGCTCGCGCGTAACGCCGCCAGTTCCGTTTCATACAATTCGCGGAGCGCCGGCAGGCCGATCTTCTCGATCAGGAACCGCAGCCGCGCGAGATGCTTGTTCTTGCGGTCGCCGTTTTTATCGAACACCCGCTTGATGGCCTCCGCCACCAGGAACGCGTCGCCAGCCGGAATAAACTCATGCAGCAGCGTGGCGAGGCGGCTTTTGCCCCCCATGCCGCCGGCCACGTAAACCGCAAAGCCCTGCTCGCCCTGGCGAACCCGCGCCACGAAACCCAGATCGTGAACTGTTGCCCCGGCGCAATCGCGCCCGCATGCCGCAAAAGCGATTTTATATTTGCGCGGCAACTGGAGCGAAAGCGGATCGGCCAGCAGCCGCTCCGAAACGGCCACCGCGTAGGGAGTGACATCAAACAGTTGCTCCGGGCAGACCCCCGAATCCACACAGGCCGTGATGTTGCGCACGGTGTTGCCGCCGCCGCCCTTGGTGGAGAGACCGGCCGCCGCCAGTGAACGCAGCGCGGGAATGATGGCTTCCAGTGGCACCCGATGAATTTGAAACTCCTGCCGCGTCGTGATGTGCAGCAGGCCGTTGCCAAATTGCGCCGACACTTCCCCCAGCCGCCGCAGATGCGCCGACATCGTGCCGCCGGCCGGAAACCGCACGCGCAGCATGTAGGTCCCATTCTCGCGCTGCTCATACACGCCCAGCGGCACGCGGACGATGCGGAACTGGCCTTCATTGATGGCCCCCGCCTTAAACCGCTCAATCACCGTTTGAAAGTCGTCCAGTTCCGCCTGAATGCCGTCGGAAACCCGGAACGTCCAGTTGGGATTCAGCAGCGTGTCGCGAACAAGAGTAGCCATATGAAATTGGTATGAATTAAATAACGACCGTTTCAGTGTTATATTCATCCAATTTTGCTCCTGCTGCTACCCATTAATTGCTTTTGCTCCAACCTTGATTGCGGACAAATAGACGACCCGGAAACTGATTATCGACTCCCGCCATCATTCGCCTGGCGGACACCTTCTCCCTCGCCGGGGGGAGAAGGCTGAGACGGAACGGTCGGTTATTTCTTGTCGGTATCCATGCCCGTCGTTGCGCCGCCATTTTTCTTCATCAGACAGCAGGTGACTTCCGTGCTGCCGCAACTCTTGCACGTATGCACCAGTGTGTTTTTGGCGTTTTTGCCCGTGCCTTCGGTTTTGATCGATGTTTCACAGGTGGGGCACAAGTGTTTGAGCTGCGTCCTCAATTCGTCCGGCTGGGATCCTTTGGGGGCCTTGATGACGACCGAAACATAGGTGTCTTTGCATTTGGGGCACGACATGACAATGGAGTCACCGGCCTCAACTTGCTGGAGGTCTTCGACCACCCGGATGGGTTTGAGCATCGTGGCACCTTTTTCTTGCGCCATGGTCAGGCTGGGGAGCAGGACGATGGCGGCGACCGTGGCGAGTAACAGTAGTTTCATTTTCATGGTATTATTTTTGTTGGTTGGTTGTTGGCGGGGTGAGCCCGCGGATGGTTGCTTCGTTTATTAGTACCCCGCCCGCGTTCAAATCACGCAGAATAGTTTCGGAGGTTCCGCGCAATCTTTCTTGTCACTATTCGCGGAACGCCAACCTGCGTCGGCGGGAACGAGTTCGCCATGGGGTGTTTCCCGACTACCGTGACGCGTTTTCATCAAGCCGCCTGACGGCGCATTTTTGAATCGATGACCCCGGGTTAAGACATTGCCAACGAGGCGGGAGCGTTTGCATAAATGCCGTGGCAACGCAGTAAGAAAGACTGCGGGAGCGGTCGGTTTGGGTTTTGATTTCGCTTCGGCTCAGTCAAAGGCGGCGGCGGGCAGACACCTTCATTTTGGATGCAAATTCAGGATTGCGCAAAGCCATCCCCCACCCGCCGCGACGCAATCAGTTCGGTAAGAAAATTTTGAAACTTATGTAAACGTCATTCTCCCTCACGGATAAAACAAACGGTAAAAGCGTTGGGGAAAATTCCCGGCCTGTGAATCGGGAAACTGAAAGGTGCCCGCCCCATCGGCCGTGACAGTGCCGAGACTGGTCCAGTTGGTGGTGCTGAGATTGGTGCTGGCCTGAACTTGGTAGGCCTGATTTGCGAGCGCCATGCCGGTGATTTGCGCGGCGCCGCCGGCTTTGGTGACGCCGGTGATTTGCGGTCCGGGCGGCAGGCCTAGCTGCGTGAGGACGATGTCATTGCCGCTGCCGCCTTTGTAATTGATGCTGAAACTGGTTCCGTTCGCGGTGAACGTGGCGCCGTTAGCCAGCCCGCTAAAGGTGCCGTTCACCGCCTCGGCGAGATCGTTGTTGGCGATGATGAATTGATTGCTGACCGCACCGGCGAAAGTTTTGGCGAGATTTAGCGTCACGCCCGAATTAATGGTGATGGCGCCGGTGACGTTGAGTTGATCATAAGCTGTTCCGGCGTTCGTGCCTTGCAGTTGGACGAAATAGGTGGAACCAGAGTTGAACGTGAGGAAACCGCAGTTAAGTTTGCCCGGGCCGTTGCCGGGACTGAGCGTGCCGCCGTTGGAGAACAGGCTGCCGACCGTTCCGCTGCCGCCCACCGTGGCGCCGGGATAGGCATACACGGCGCTGGCGGGCTGGGAACCGTTGACGAGCAGCGTGCCGCCTTTGACCAGCGTGTTGCCGGCGTAGGTGTTGGGGCCGGACAGAATCAGCGTGTTGCCATTGGTCTTGTCCAGTTCGCACAATCCGTTGCCGGTAATGGTGCCGCTGAAGGTGTTGGTTGGTTTTGTCCCGCCCACGATCAATTGCGCCGAGCCGAGGGTGACCAGGCCGCTCCCGGAAAAATCGCCGATGGTGTCGGAAAAATTATTCAGGTCGAGCACCCCGCCAAAGCCAACCGTGACGCCCCCCGCATCCGCAATTTGATTGGCACCACGATAGCGCACGGTGGCCAGGGAGGAAGGCGGAGAGATGTCCAACGAGCCGGCCACCGCAACGGTGTTGGTCTTGTCCAGTTCCACCAGGTAAGTTTGCGCCTTGAGCGGGCCGGTGAAAGTGTTGGCAGTGGTGCCGGTGAGTCGCAGGGTGCAGGAACCTTCCGCCTTCAACCCGCCCGGGCCGGAAATCGCCCCGCCGAGGGTGAGCCTTTCCTCGCCCGAGGGACCAAAACAATCCAGGTCCGCCGCCAGCGTGATGGGACCGTTCCAGGCATTCGTGCGCTGCAAATAAAGGAGGACCGGGCTGTTAACCGTGAGCAACTCTCCCGTCACCGCCGCATCGATCATGAATAAACCATCGCCCCCGGCCAGCGTCGTACCGGCCGCGGTGGAACCAAGCGCGTGCGTGCCTGAAATTCCCAGGGTGCCGGCATTCACCAGCGTCAGTCCGGAGTAGCTGTTGGAAGCTTGCAGAAACAGATATTTACTTCCGTATTTCGTGATGCCCGCCGCCGCGCCACCATCAGTAACCGGCCCGTAGAGATTAATATCACCGCCCTGGGCATCAAAGCTGCGGGTCTGGCCGCCCAAGGAAAGCGGACACGCAATGTCCGCGTGGCCATAAAGCCCGCCGTAGTTGGTCACATTCCCCACCAGGGTCAACTGGCCGGTGCCTTGCACTTTGCCATCATGAAACGTCAGGGAGCCCACCGTTTCGTTGTAGTTTAGCAGGTCAAAAACCCCCGATTGATTGATCATGATTGGGGCGCTGTTTGCAATCTGATTGGGAGTATTCAAAACCAAAAACGCGGAATTGGCCGCCCCATTCGGATTACCGACCACGATCGGACCGGAAATCGCCGTGGCGCCGCTGTCTTTGGCTAATCCCAGGCTGTTGGTATGGACGCTCGAGATGAACGTGGTGCCGGTATAAGTGTTGTCCGTGTCCCCGCCGAAATACATCGCATCGCCGCCGATCAACGTCACGCCGCCCGACCCGCTGATGGGGCCGTCCACCACAAACCAGGATTGCGCCGCGAAATAATTTTCAAACGTGCTGTCGCTCGCGAGCACGACCGGCCCAACCCAGTACGCCGGGGCCGCCATCGAAGAAACCCTGCCACCCGTCGTCGAGCCTTGCCCGTCCAGCGTGAGCGTGATGTTGGAGACCACCATGAAGTCGGTGACCAGATACAAGATGCCGTTGGAATTAACCATCACACCGCCCGCGCCCGTGCCAAACGCAGCTTGATCGTAGGCATAAAATCCGCCGCCATTGATGACAATCGGCCCGCTGAATGTATTGGAACCACCCACGACCAGCGCGCCGTTGCCGGTTTTGGTCAGGCCGGCGGCGGGGCCGCCATCGCTGGTGGCAGCCAGCCATTCAAGGTCACAGTTCGACTGGATGTCGAATTGCCGCGTCACGCCACCGAGGGACAAATTGCCGGTAACGTAAGAAATCGTATTTGAACTCATGGTCACATCGCCGCCCAAAGTGAGGGTGCCCGAGCCGGTTTGGGCGTCTCCACCGTTGCAAGTCAGTGGACCGCAAGTGGCCGAAAAGTTGTTCAAGTCCAGCACGCCGTTATCATTAAGTTTCACCACCGCCGTGCTGGAGATTTGTGAACTGGCCAGCAACTGGACGGTCGCCGCGAACGCGCCGCCGCCAATTTCCAGATAGCCTGGCACCGCGACCTGCGGTGAACCGCTGGTGCCGCAATACACCTTCAAGGTTCCCGTCGTGACGTAGGTGGCCCCCGTGTAGGTATCCGCATAATTCGCAAATAGGGTCAACGTGCCCACGCCCAGCTTGGTCAGGCCGCCGCTGCCTTTCACCACGCTGGCCAGCACCAGGCTGCTGTTGGTGTTGATCGTGAAATTCACATTGTTGGCCAGCATCAGGTTCACCGAATCATCAATCGTGTTGCTCAGGTTGGCCCCATTCAGCACGGTCGTGCCCGCGCTGCCCTGCAACGTGAGGTTCGTGCCCGAACCCGACCCGTTAATGATGTAACCAGTGCCGAGAAAATTGAGCTGATCCAGCGCCAGGCGACCCAGATCATTCGTGTTGTTGAGGCGGGCGGCGCCGGCTGGAAAGGTCACCGTGATGGGTGAGGCTTCCCCAAACGCAGGCGGATTGTTCCCTGACCAGTTGGCCGCCAGACTCCAAAGTCCGCTGCTGCCCGCACCGGTCCACGTGTGGCTGGCGGCGAAGGCCGCAGCCGGCCACAGCCCACACGCCAGCGAGAGCAAAACCAAAATCAAATGCCGGACCAGGCGGGGAAGGATGTTCATGATAAAATTATTCGTGGCGTGACTCTGGGGAAAATGCCCGCTTTGAGCAATACGCCGGACGGCGTATTGGCCAGGCACGCAAATCAACCGACAATGAATTCAACCCGCTGCGAGCGTTTGAAGAAATGCTCCAACGCCATGAATAATTCATTGCGAAAAAACTGAGACCGTTGTCGAATGTGTGCGATGCCAGCGATGCTGAAACTCCGGGGACCAGGCCGGCGGGCCGCCGGCCTGGTTCTGCTGCTCTCCTTGGCAGCGACCTTCTTTGGTGTGTGGCGCGAAGGCGAATTGGAACGGCGCGGCCAGATCATCCGCTGGCAGGACAGCCTGGTGCAGTTGCCGCCGGTTCTTCAGCCGCTGCTCCTTCAGCGCTTTGAAACGTTGCGCGACCAGGCCAAAGCCACGCTGCGCCGGGGAAAGTTTTCACCGGAATCCTGGGCTGATTTTCTGGCCGCCTCCGAATGGCGGCAGCGGTTTCCCGGCCTGCGGGCAATCGGCTACGCGGAATATGAAAGTTCAAAATGCCCTATAAAATTTCTGGCCGGTGATTTCGCCGGCTCGTCCGCCCATGCGCCCGGGCTGGATCTGAACCAGGATCCCGGAATTTCAGCCACCGTCCAAAAATGTGCCGCTGCCGGTTACGGGTTGGCCACGCCGGAAATAACCTTCGGCGAAGGTTCCAACGCCGTGCCTTTGGTCATCGGGTTGCTGCCGTTGCCGGTCGTGGACCGCCGCCCGGGGACGGCGGCCGAAAATCGGGCAAATTTACACGGCTTCGTTTTCTTCGCCCTGAACCAGGCCGAATATTTTAAATCCATTCAAGCCCGGTTGCAAAGCATGCCGCTGGATCTGCGCCGGCTCGCCGCCCATGAAAGCGCCCCGCCGCACTCGGCGACCGAACGGCCGTTTACCATCAGTGGCAGCTCCGGGGAATGGCGTTTTGTCGCCGCCTTAAAAACCTCCCCGGCCGGTTTCCGCGCGCCGCAATGGATCGTCCTGATCGGCGGCACCGCCTTGAGCCTGCTGCTGTTTTCCCTCTTCACCACCCAGGCCACGTTGCGGTTGGAGGCGGAAACCGCGCATGAAAAAATCCTGGGGCATGACGCCGAGATTCTGGCGCTCAACCGTGATCTCGAAGAAAAAATCGCCGCGCGCACGGCGGAATTGAACGCCGCCCTGGCCGAGGAAAGGGAACTGAACCGGCTCAAAAGCAATTTCATCTCGATGGTCACGCACGAAATCCGCACGCCGCTGGCGCTCATTCTGGGCTCCTCCGAGATTTTGTCGCGTTACCTCGACCGGCTGGCACCCGAAAAGCGCGCCGCGCATCTGCGCACCATTGACGACGCCGTGCAACGCATGAGCGCGCTGCTGGAGGACGTCCTGCTCTTTAGCAAAGCCGAGGCCGGCCGCATGGATTTTAATCCGGTGGCGATGGACCTGAAAAATTTCTGCACCCGGCTGATCGATGAGCTCGCTTCCTCCACCAACCGGCGCTGCCCCATCGAGCTGACCGTCCCGCCGCTTTCCGAACCGGCGCGCGGCGACGAAAGCCTGCTGCGCCACGTGTTCACGAATCTGCTGACCAACGCCGCCAAATATTCGCCCCCGGGCACCGCCGTGAAATTCTCCTTCACCCGCGAGGACGGCGACGCCGTTTTCATCATCCAGGACCAGGGCATGGGCATTCCCGAAGAGGACCGTAAACGGCTCTTTACCCCGTTCTACCGTGGCAAAAATGTCGCGACCATCCCCGGCACCGGGCTCGGCCTGGTCATCGTGCAACATTGTGTGGAACGGCATGGCGGCACCATTGCCGTTCAAAGCACGGAAAACAGCGGCACCACCGTGAGCGTGCGCCTGCCCCTCTTCTCGCCGGCGCACACCGAGTTTTTAAAACGTATTTCTACCCACCCTGTTTCATGAAACGAATTCTGATCATCGAGGACGAACCGGCCATGCGCACGAACTTGCGCGACATTTTGGAACTGGAAAATTTTCTCCCCCTCGTCGCCGCCAACGGACCAGAGGGCGTCGCCGCCGCCAAACGCGAGTCGCCGGACTTGATCTTGTGTGACGTCCTCATGCCGCACCAGGATGGTTACCAAGTGTTGGCGGAGCTGCGTGCAGACGCGGCCACGGCGCGGATTCCCTTCATTTTTCTCACCGCCAAGGGCGAACGCGCCGATGTTCGCACCGGCATGAATTTTGGCGCGGATGACTATCTGGTGAAGCCGGTGCGTGTGGATGATCTGCTCGAGGCCATCACCGCGCGCTTGGAACGCGCCCAGCAGCAAAGCGGTTTTATGGTGAATTTTCAATCCGCCGCACCGCTGGAAAAATTGAGCTTGTCCGCCCGCGAGGCGGAGATCCTCTTGTGGGTCACCCAGGGCAAATCGAATTTTGAAACCGCCATCATCCTCAACATCAGCGCCGCCACGGTAAAGAAGCACCTGGAACATATCTATGAAAAACTCGGCGTGGAAGGCCGCAACGCCGCCTCGCTACGGGCCCTCGAAATATTGTCCGAAAGAACATAAGGGTTCGTCTTCATGGCCTATTGCTTTCCAAGGCAGCCCAGCCCACGCAGGGCCAGTGAGAGCCGTCTAACTGTTTTCTTATAAATGAGTTAACCGTTCTCAAGCAAACACTTTTCAGCCTCAGAAACCTTGTTGTTCAAACCCCGTGTCCATCCGTGTCCGCGCGTTGGCAGGCCGAGCCTCCCCGGACCGCGAGTTGTCTCAACTCGCAGCGCGTGGCCAATCCGCGCGCATGGCATAATTCAAACCGTCCTGTCCCGCTTGCGGTGAGTCGTACGCAGTCCGTCGGGCCGGTCTTAACTTCGCGCGTGTATTCACCCGCCAAACTTTTTTCCTGGGTCGCTTCGTTACGTCTTTTCTAAATCCACCGCCCCCCGCGTGAACCCTCGCAAATATTTTGCACGCACGCCACCGCTCCTTCGTCATTCGTGCTTGGTCATTCATTCGTCATTAGGCATTTGTCATTCGTCATTCCCCCCGTCCTGTCTCCCGGCGCTTCCAAGTGCCAACCGTTCAAGCGAACGTCCATGCCGCTGAAAACAACGAGGAACCAAAACTCTCAATTTGATTGTGGGAAAGCTCCCGCCTATTGCGACAATTAACCCGGAAAACAACCCGGCGTAATTTTTGGCACACGACGGGGTCACACAACTGTCACACGGCAAAAGATTGACCGGTATTCTCCCGCTTGCTAAGGTTCCGCCCAGTAGTGGTATGAAATCCGCACTGAACCAACACGTGCTCGTGTTGAACCGGCTATGGCAGGCAGTCAATGTCTGCACCGCTCGCCGGGCGCTCACGCTTCTCTTTCAGGGGCAGGCACAAGTGGTGATGGACAACCCCGACGGCTCATTCCGCACCTTTAATTTCCAGGAATGGCGGCATGTCTCCGCCGACGCGCCGCAGGATGAATCCGTCCGGGGCATTTCCTTCCGCATCCGCGTGCCGCGCATCATCCTGCTGTTTGTCTATGACCGGCTGCCCAAAAAGGAAGTGAAGTTCACCCGGTACAACATTTTTGAGCGCGATAAAAACACCTGCCAGTATTGCGGCAAGGTATTTGACCGGAAAGATTTGAATTTGGACCACGTCACGCCCCGCGATCGCGGCGGCCCGACGACGTGGGAAAACATTGTGTGTTCCTGCATCCCCTGCAATACACGCAAATCCAACCACACCCCGGCGGAAGCCGGGATGAATCTGGTGCGCAAACCCAAGCGGCCCAAGTGGCGGCCATTTGTGCAGATTAATTTCACCCTGCCCCGGCCTGACAGCTGGCGGCATTTCGTGGATCTCGCCTATTGGAACGTGGAACTGGGCGAGGACGTGGCGGACTGACCGGCCGACGCTCACCGGTGCAAATCGATTTGAACCGCAGTCGCCCCGTGCCCAGAGTCGAGTTTGGTGCAAACCGCCGGGTAAATCATGTTCTCATAGTCGGCGTCTGCCCTTGAATCCGGGTCATGCCCGGAGCAGGGCACACTTCAGGGTGGTTCAGAATGAGCGGAATTCCGCCTCCTTACCCAGCGATCCAGCGCAACGGGGCGCCGTCTGGCCTACCCCAACGGCGAGGAACTTTTTTGCCACGCACACCACCGCCCATTCGTCATTCGTGCTTTGTCATTCTTTCGTCATTAGGCATTTGTCATTCGTCATTCCCCGCCCTGCCCTCACATCGATAGCCCGAGTGTCCCCAATGCGCGGGCGCTGCACGCAAGTATTGACTTCAGCCAAAGGCTCCTTAGGATGACGGCCATTAATTAATGGAATAGTAATAGTAACTATTCCGAAAGCAGAATTTTAACCAAGGTTTTTGCCCCACAACATGATCACCAGTACGCCCGCTCCTTACAATGCCACGGTCGTTGGCCGGGAAGAGATTAACCCGCAATTGGTCGTGCTCCGGGTCCGGCCGGACGCACCGTTGTTTGATTTCAAACCGGGCCAGTTTGGCGTGTTGGGGCTGCTCGGCGGCGAGCCGCGCGTGGCCGAGGCGGCTCCAGATGAGACGGAGGTGGTGGCGGATAAAATGATCCGCCGGGCCTACAGCATCGCGTCCTCCAGCATCGAGCGCCGCTATGTGGAGTTTTACCTGACCCTGATCACGAGCGGCCAGCTCACGCCCCGGCTGTTTGCCCTGCAACATGGCAGCCGGATTTTTCTGGGGCCCAAGGCAAGCGGCATTTTCACGCTCGACCGGGTGCCGGCGGAGAAAGCAGTCATCCTCATCGCCACCGGCACAGGACTGGCACCCTATATTTCCATGCTGCGCACCATGCTGGTGAAAGAGACGGAGCGCCGGTTCGTGGTGTTGCACGGGGCGCGCTACGGCTGGGACCTTGGCTATCGCGGTGAACTCGAAAGCCTGGCCCGGATCCGGCCCAACTTTACCTATATCCCCAGCATCACGCGGCCCGACCAGGATAAACATTTCAACGGCCGCTCCGGCCGCATTCAGACGCTGGTGGAACAGGGCGTGGTGGAGGAGACGTCCGGGGTGGTCCTGGATCCGGCGCAGGCGGAGGTATTTCTGTGCGGCAATCCCGAAATGGTGAAAACCGTCCAAACCCTGTTGCTGGCCAAGGGCTTTACCGTGAGCCATGGCCAGGAGACCGGCACCATCCACGTGGAAGAATATTGGTGATGCGGGGCGGCGCAGTCGTGTTGACTCACGCCTAAATGTTACCGGCGGCGGTTCAATTTTGTGCTGGCACGGTTGCCAAATCCTTTTCCTCTGGCATTCTTGGACGCATGAAATTGTTCCTGACTCTGGCATTGGTGTGCTTTGCCCTGCTGACCACAGCCCAGGCCCAGCAGGAGCCCGACGCAAAATACATCAGCATCTACGCGCTGATTGAACAAGGCGAAAACCTGGCCGGCAAAGGCCAGCCGGCCGAGGCCGCCGCCGCGTTTACCGACGCGCAAAACCAGTTGCTCCAGTTTCAAAGGGTTTTCCCGGATTGGAATCCAGTCACCGTCAAATTCCGCCTGAAAATGCTCACCGAGCGCCTTGCGGAATTTAAACAACTGCCGGTGCCGGTGACGGGCGCCGGCGGGCCGACGCCAGCCGCCACCACCACCCCGGCGGCCATGACCGGCACCGAACAATCCGTGCTCGCCTCACAGCTGCAGGCCATGCAGCGGGAAAATGCGACCCTGCAAGCCAAACTCAAAGAAGCGCTGGCCGTGCAGCCGGCGGCACCCGACCTCGGCGATCTGGCCCGGGCCCAGCAACAAGTCATTTCGCTGATGAAGGAAAATGACCTCCTCAAAGTGAACCAGCGCCTGGCCCGGGAAAAAGCCGCAGCGGCCACCAATTCCACCGGGATGGCCAAAAAATACAACGACGAGCGGGAGCGGGCCGGGAAGCTGGCCGCCGAGAATGAACAGTTTAAACAGCAGGCTGGCCTCCGGACGGAGGAGCTGAGCCAGGCGAAAAAGGAATTGGACGCCTACGTCAGAAAATATGCCGCCGAGCAAGCCCGCGCGGCCCAACTCGCGACCGAGAACGAGCAACTTAAGTCACTGCCCGCCAGCAGCGAGACCGTGGCCGCCTTGCGTGAGGCCAATGCGAAGCTGACCCGGCAACTGGCCGCGTTGCCGGTCGCGACCACCAATGCGCCCGACGTGGCCAAACTGACGGCTGATTTGAAAGCGGCGGAGGCACAGTTGGAAGCGCTCCGGGGCGAGTCCGCGACCTACCGGCGCGACAAGGAGCTTCTGGAAATAGACCTCAAAAAGTTGTCGGCCCCCGCCCAGCCGCAGGCGAGCGGGGCTGAAAAGCAGATCAGCAGCCTGACCGCGGAGCGCGACGAGCTGATGAAAAAACTCGACGCGGCGAACCGGAAAAACGCCCGCCGCAAGGGCGGCAGCGAGGACGCCGAAATCACCCGGCTCAACCTGGCGCTGGATACGCTCCGGGCTCGGGTGGAAGTGATGGAAGCCCGGCCGGTGCCGTTGTCAGCAGAAGAGCTGGCGCTGTTTCGCCAGCCGACGCCGACGGTCAATGCCGCCTCCGCCAAAAAATCCATCACCGAACTGCCGGCCGGCACGGCGGAACTGGTCGCTTCCGCCCGGCAACATTTTGCCAGACAGGAATTTGACCAGGCCGGCGCGGACTATCTGAAAATCTTGTCCCGCGACCAGAATAACGGCATCGCCCTGGCCAATCTGGCCACCATCGAGCTGCAGCAAGGCAAGCTCGACGACGCGGAAAAACATCTCCAGACCGCCCTGGCGCAAAGTCCGGATGACGCTTACAACCTGTCCACCCTGGGCTACCTGAAATTCTTGCAGGAAAAGTATGACGAGGCTTTGGGCATCCTGAGCCGCGCGGCAAAAATCGACCCAAACAATCCGGAAATCCAAAATTACCTGGGCGTTACGCTGAGCCACAAGGGATTGCGCGTGCCGGCCGAAACCGCCTTGCGCAAGGCCGTTGCGATCGCCCCGGACTATGCGCCGGCGCATAACAATCTGGCGGTGATCTACCTCGCAGCGGAACCGTCCTCGCCCCTGCTCGCCCGCTGGCACTATCAAAAAGCCGTCTCCGCCGGCCAGCCCCGCAATCCCGAGTTTGAAAAGGCGCTCGCCGCCAAAGGTGCGCCCGTGGAAATCCAGTAACAACGGCAGGCTGGGCAGGTGCGACCACGCCCCGCCAACCAATCCGTTCATCCGTCATCCCAGTTTACCGGCCATGTTCCGCCAATCATTTCATGAACTTGTCCTCAACACCCGCGGACGCGGCCTGATTGAATTTACCGCCGCCGTGGATAAGTGGATCACCCAAAACCAGTTCCGCGACGGGCTGCTGACCCTGCATCTGCGTCACACTTCGGCTTCGTTGCTGATCCAGGAAAATGCCGACCCCGATGTGCGGCGCGATCTCGACGCCTTTTTCGCCCGCCTGGTACGCGATGGCGACCCCCTCTTCACTCACACTGCCGAAGGAGACGACGACATGTCCGCACACCTCCGCACAGCATTAACGGCCGTGAACCTGTCCTTACCAATCCAAGCCGGGCGGCTGGTGCTGGGGACGTGGCAGGGCATCTATCTTTGGGAACATCGCACCCACCCGCATTCGCGTCGCGTGGCGCTGCATTTCATCGGCGAGTGAGGGACGGTATCTGCTTTTGCATGGCGGCACGTAAAGTTTTTGCCTGTGTTTCAGCCAGGTTTGCCGCATAATGACACCATGCAGCCGCTCACTAATGCCAAAATCCGCGAACTCAAAGCCCGCGCCCAACTCTTGAAACCCGCCCTCAAGGTCGGCAAGGAAGGGCTGACCCCGCAGTTCTTCGCGGAATTGGATGCCATGCTAAAGCACTTGGAATTGCTCAAGGTGAAGTTCGCCGACCACAAGGAAGAGAAAAAGGTGCTCGCACCGCAACTGGCCGAAAAGTCCGGCAGCCATTTAATCACCCGCGTAGGCAACGTGGTGGTGCTGTACCGGCCCAAGCCCGTCGTCGAAACCGGGGAGGCGTAGGCCGGGCACCGGGCAAGCGTCTGGAGATCACTTCCAGCATTGTCAGTCGTGCAAAAGTCGGGTTAATGGGTGCCCCTCTCCATGGCTCATCCATCCTGAAAATCTGGAGAATCCCGCCGCCTCTAATTTTGTGACCTCACTGCTGCGTAGGCGCGGGTCAAAAGCCGGGCTGCTTTTTGCCGGAAGAGACCCTGACTGAAAACAGCCTCATAAACTGCCTCGAAAATATCACGGATAAGAAATGGCCACACGCAGAAAAGCCTGGTCGACACCGGACAAGGTGGAATCCTGCAGGATAATTTGTTGAGTATCAAAGGTGGCTGTTTGTGTGGCGGCATCGACCCACTCAGTCGGATTCAGTGTGAAAGAGCGCTGCAGCGCGTAGTGGCGCGCAGCCATGCCGGAGACGGTCACGGTGACGGTGCCGGTGGGGGAATAATCCACGCTGGTAATGCGGAAAGCCTCGCCGGGGTTCAGGGGATCCGTGCCGGCGACGAATTCATTGTAGTTGCTCACGCCATCGCCGTCGGGATCGGCCGATTGCGCGGCGAAGGCCGGATTCGAGGCGTTGGTGCCAAACCAGGAGCTGGCCCAGTTGTTGTAAATGGTTGTTGTTGCCGGCGAACTGGTTGCGCTGGACCAGAGGGCGTGCTGGCCGGAACCAATGTTGGTCACAGTGAGCCAGGAATGGGCGAGGCTATCCGTGGAGAGGGTGCCCGAAACCACGGCGCCGTCCAGAATGGCGGTGGTGGTGGTGGCGGGCAACATGACGGTGGCGGTGACATTGCCGGGAATATTCACCAGCAACTGGAATTGGCCGGAGACATTGCTGGCACAAAGGAATACCGGTCCGCGGATGGTGGGGACCACGCCTTGGGCAAAGGACAAGGTCTGGCCGAGGTGCGGCTGGATCAGAAGCTGACCATATCCAGGGGTAAGCGGCTGGACGCCAAGTATGTGGCGCGTGATCTGGTTGCCGGCGGCGGCACCCCAGGCATGGTTCCAATCCTCGTTGCTCTTGTCCGTGAAGTTCCAGGCTTCGGCGGTGAGGGTGGAGCCGAGATTGATCATGTTGATCCAACTGCGGGGGCCGTTGGTGGTGATCAGGCCAAGCGCGGTGTCCGCGTCACCAACCTGGAATAACGCATCAAGCAGGTACTGAGCACCATAGACGCTGGGAGGCATGCCTTTGAGCGCCGCAATCCGGGAGTGTAGATAATTGACCACTGCTGCTTGTTTGTTCGCCGGAACCAGGCCAAACGCCAGCGGGAAAAAATTGGCATGGGCGGAGGCATGCGTGGTGCCCACACCATCCACATAGCTGCTGCCGGTCCAAAAGGTGGCATTGTAAGTGTCGTAGACGAGCGCGGCATTGGTGGCGTACATGGTGGCGTCGTTGGTGTGGCCGGTGATGGTGGCGACTTGAGACATGATTTGCAGGCAACGAAAATAGAAGGCGTTGTTGACGGAGTTGGTCCAATTGCGATAACCGGAGGAGGATATGCCAGTAAAACCGTCCCGGTCGCCGGCCGGCCAGTCAACAATGTCAGAATTGACGGTCTGGGCATAGCCCGGGAAACCGCGCATCAAGCCGTTGCCAGCGGCCGCCCACATGAAACTGTCCTGCTGGAGCGAGGCGTAGTATTTATTGAGGAGATCGGCATTGCCGGTTTGGAGGTAATCCGCCCACGCCACCAGGATCATGTGAAATTTCCATTCCGTGGGCCAGGTGGGATGGCTGACAAGATATTCAAAAGTGCACCGCGGCAGCGTGAAATCGTTGTTCACCGCATAGGTGCTCAGTTGCTGGATGTAGGCATCGGCTTCATAGGGTTTGCGCTCACGATCGCCGTCCACATAGATGCCGTCAAAGGTCAACCACTCCATGGAATTTCGGCAGAGGTTCCAGACCTGGTTGAGGGCCGGATTGGAACTGCTGAACGTGGCGGCATTCGTATCAAATTCTGAAGCCAGCCGCTGCTGGACCACATCGGCGGCGGTGAGGGTGCCGGGGAAATTGTTCAGCTCCAGATATCTGAAGGGCATGACCACGCCATACGTCGCCGCCGGCGGGCTGATGAGCTGGCTGGAGAAGGACGGTGGATGAACGGAATACTGTACATCCCCGCTTTGGAGGGCGAAGGTGGTGGTGCCGTAGCGCACCAGGCTGCCCGACGGCGGGCTGGCATTCACGGTGTAGCCGCTGGCCATTTCACCGTAGCGGGCGAGCACGTTGGTACCGGCATAGTTTCCGCTGGCATGCACGGTGACATAGCCGAAGGCGTCCTGACCAAAGTCAACAAACCAATTTCCCGGGGCGGTGTTGACAATCAAAACCGGTGGTGCGGGAACATAACGCAAGGGATGGCAGTTGGCCGAGCCCGCCGCAGGGGTTTGATAAATCACGCCGGAAGTCAGCAACGGATCAGTCAGAAGACTGGCCATGTTAAAGCGCTGGACGGCGGAAAAGGCCCCCATCTGGCCGGAGCGGCTGACCGGCCGCACCCGCCAGAAATAACTGCTGCTGGCCTGCAACGTCGCGCCGGCATACGGCACGTTGATGGAATTGGAACTGGGAACCAGCCCGGAGTCCCACAGGTCCCCGGTGCCCGCCAAGGCGAGCGCCTGGCTGGAGGCGACGATGATTTGATACCCCGCCTGGGAATCGTTGCGGGCAAATGGCTGATAAACCCAGCTAAATCTGGGGTTTTGCGCGGTGATGACGGTTTGTTCAGGATGGGCCAGCAGCTCGCAGAGCAGGCCGGAAACGGTATTGGTCCGGGCCACGGCGGCGGGCAGGGCGGCGACGGTCAAGGTCCCGGCCGTGCTCGCCTGGGTCTGGCCGCCCAAAACGGGCACGTTGTTTGACGCCACCAAATAATAGGCGCCGGCATCGCCAAGATGGACAGCAGCAATGGAATACACATTGTTCGTCGCCCCGAGAATGGGCGCGTTGTTAAAGAACCATTGATAGCTGATCGGCGGATTGCCACCGAAAGTGGCCGAGATGTCGACGGAACCGCCGGCGTAGACCGTCGGAGGACTGAGGGCCGTATCATTCAGCACAAACGGCCCGGAAGCGGCAAGAATATTCAAGGTAACGGTCGCAATGGCGGACAAACCAACACTATTCGACGCGATCAATCCAAACTGATAAATGCCCGCCGGCATGCCCGTGGTATCCAAGACGCAGGAATTGGTGTTGGCGGCGGGAAGATTGGTCAGGGTGCCGCCGGAAGCGCCATCGGTCTGCCAAAAATAACCAACCGGGGAAAGCGACGAGACTTCGGCGCTGAGTGATATGGCTGTGCCCGCGTAGATCGTGGTGTTCGTGGGGCTGACGGTCAGGCTGGTGATTACTGGAAGGCCGCTGGCAGTCAGCATCTCCGTGGGCGCACGGGCGATGTTGCTGATGCGTACTTCATCAATCAGACCTTGAAAGTATTCAACGGCAGGACTGCGCGAGCGGTTGCCAATTCCCAGCGGACCTTGTACCGCGCCGAAAGCAGAAGTTATCGCCACGGCATTGGTGCTGATGGGGTGGCAGGCAACCACGGTTGAACTTACTTTTGTCCAGTACAAGATCAGATTGGCACCATCATAAGTGGCGGCCACGTGATACCAGGCATTGGCGACAAAACCATTCACCGCATCCAGGGCCAGGGTGGGAATGGTGGTTTTAATATCCGGCCCGAGCGCGATCAAGTTCAGCTCCAGTTGTCCCGTGCTCGTAATCCGAAACTGGAAACCGCGGCTGGCGGTGCCGGCGGAGGAATCCGTACAAATAATTTCCTGGTTCGCGATAGTGATGGACGAGGGACGGATCATTGCCTCAATGGTCCAAGGCGTTTGACCGCCGTTGCCCATGTTCAAACTGGACATGGCCAGGCTGTCGGCACTCAACTGCGTGCCACTGGCATCCCCATCGTAGCTGCCATTCAGGTTGTAATCGTAACCGATCAGTTCGCCCGTCGCGAAGGCGGCGGCTTGGCCAAAACCAGCAAACCCGGAACCACCCAACACATCGGTGACGAGCGGCGGGGTCGCGGTGGCCGTCGTTTCGTTGACGCTGTAAGCGGAGCCGCCGGCAATTCCGGCATTGGTGGTGACCGACCCGCCCGCGGCCTCCTCAAAATGGAAAAGAAACAACGTATGGGCGTCTGAAGTATAAGGTGAAGGAGCGGCCCCAATGGAGGTGCCGCCGGCCAACAAACCAGCCAGCAGCAAAAGCGGACAAAGCAACACTCTACAAAGAGTCCACGCCGGTCTAAAACAGATCAATAACATATCAAAATTATTTCATAAGGCCGGTCAATCATGTTTGAAAGAGTTAGTTATCCAAACTCAATAACCACCACGCCAACATTATCATTATCGAAGCTTTAACACGGTTGGCAAGTCCCAGTTTGTTGATCCATTTGCGCGGCGGCTTCCGATTGGATTTCTGAATGGTGTAGCAAAGGATTTGCAATATTATGACCAGTGGTACCATGATAGTGATGGCCCGGCTTATACCGTAACCGACGAGCTAAAATTTTCGTTTTCTGTTTCGTATGAAAAACGCACAAACTAGTGAGTTTTAGCATGAGAAAAACTATTTTTACGGTCTCAATTTGTTTGCTTTTTGGTGGTGGGGTCGCATTGGTTAGAAGTGTAAACCACATGAAGTGGATCGACTATACACCTACAGAAATTCACCAAATCGCACTGAGCATCGAGTCATTTATGGACTTGAACGGAAGATACCCGACAAATCTTTTAGAGTTGAAAGCAGATAAGAATGCTCCGCCGAATGGGGCCGTTTTACAGCTATTGGACGGCATTTCCGGCAATGATTTTGAATATCGTAATCTAAGCAATGGTTTTGTTCTTGTGGCGGCAAAAGCGCCGGCATTATTTTCACCGAGTGAGAGAATGACAAACCGGTTCCAAGCAGCCGATCCGTTCGGCAACGAGGTCAAGTTTAAAGCGATGAGTAGTACTAATTAAATTTGAACTCTATGCGCTAACCGCGTGAATGGGTCGTGAAATGGTCGGTTCTTTACTCCGAACACTTTTTGTCCGCACGCTCTATGCTTTAACCTCGTAAGGAACCTCATTTCCACATTGCTGAGGTTTATCTCAATGGCCATTTGCTTGGAGCCGGAAAGAATGGGTTCGTCCCCTTCGGCTTTGACCTGACGCCCCAGGTGAATTTCGGTGGCACCAATGTACTGGCGGTGATGTGTGACAACCGGTTTGTCCGCAGTCCGCTCCGCGAATCCGGCGGCGGGACGAATGGCGTCGCCAGAAAATGCAGGGGGCATCACCGACGAGATGCGGGCCAAGGCCACCATGACGCTTGGGCTGCTGGTCAGCCATTAACGCAAATGTTTGTTTTGGTCCTTGGCTTGTCCGGTTTGGTGCTCTATTATACTATTATACTAATAACGTGAGTTTTATCCCCATTCGCGATTAAAAATTCTTTGCCGGCCAACTGGCCCAATAATATCCCGCACATGATTGATTACCACTATATTGGAGAGGAACTTGATCTGTTTTCCAAGGCCGCGAACTGGAAGGCCTATTGGAGCCGGCAAATTATGCCATTTTTGCATGGGGCGGTGCTGGAAGTCGGAGCGGGCATTGGCAGTAATACGCGGCTGTTATTTAACCCCAAAGTCAAAAGCTGGACTTGCCTTGAACCTGATGGTCAGCTGTTGGACACCTTGAAATCAAATCTCCAACAGGATCAGGATTGGAATAGGATTCGGGTGGTGAACGGGACATTAGGGGATTCAACAAAAACCATGCTCTTTGATGCCATCATTTACATTGATGTTGTGGAGCACATTGAAAAAGATGCGGAAGAGTTGGCGCTGGCCGCCTCCAGATTGAATGTGGGCGGATTTTTGGTGGTGCTGTCGCCGGCACATCAATGGCTTTTTTCCGAGTTTGACACACGCATCGGCCACTTCCGGCGCTACACCCGAAAATCCCTTAAATCCGCTGCGCCACCGGAGTTGAATCTGTGCGTCATGCGCTACCTGGATTGTTGCGGGCTGGCCGCCTCCTTGGCGAATCGCGTTTTGCTGCACCAAGGACTGCCCAAGCCCGACCAGATTAAATTCTGGGATCAAAATCTGGTCCCCCCATCCACCGTGCTGGACAAGCTTTCGGGCTATTTATTTGGCAAATCCATTCTGGGTGTCTGGCAAAAACCAATGATCGCAAATAAGGGTACAAGCTGAAGCGGGCAATGACAGCCATTCTCAGTCGCAGAATTTTTCAGGTTGGCAACTGCCGCTGGCTATTGTAGGCATTGCTGTTTTCTGGCTTCCTGCAATTCTGACGCGCCCGCTATTTGGCGATGATTCGTTTTATCTCTGGTCG